>LNFM01005419.1_pt1 | contig 35155 bp, 29 predicted proteins | sample 596031 | NCBI WGS metagenome assembly LNFM01 (sample SAMN04254537, study PRJNA301005) | activated carbon metagenome | isolation source: dual media filters at the Ann Arbor, Michigan drinking water treatment plant | place: USA: Ann Arbor
GGGCGCGCACCAGGTCGCGCCGGTTCGGGTATTCGGCCATGGGTCAGTCCTTCCCGAAGGTCTTGGCGCCGATCAGGCGCTGGCCGAGCAGCGTGGCGGCCGGACGAAACGTATTGAAGGCGAGGCGCAGCGTCGCATCCACCGTCTCCGCCACATCCTCCGCGCGGTCGGCGCGGTGCACGATGGTGCCCATGGCCTCCAGCACCGCCTGGGTCGCCTGGCCCATCGGGATCTGCGCCGGATTGAACTCGGCGAAATCGCCGCGCATCGTCACGATCATCGGCATCGGCGTGCGATGGATATGCGGCAGCGACAGCATGTTGATGCAATTGCCGACGCCGGAGGATTGCATCAGCAGCACGCCCTTCACGCCGCCGAGCCAGCCGCCACAGACCAGGGCGACGCCTTCTTCCTCCGTCGTCAGGGTGACGACCGTCATCTCGTTATCCGCCAGGCAGCGCCTGATCAGCCGGCTATGCCCGGCATCCGGCACCAGGGCCACCTGGGTGATGCCATTGGCCTTGAGCGCCGCGTAGATTTGGTCCGGCCATTCCGCCGCCGCATCCGGGCGCATTTCCAGTTTCGCGCGGTCCATGCCGTTCCTCCTTGATTTATGGCATCCTCCCCCCGGTGGCTCTGGCTGGCAACCCGGGCGCGGATTGGATTGGGGGAGGGGGCGGCATGGGTTTTTCCGCGACTGTGGGCAGCACGCGGCACGTCTTCGCCGATCTGCGCCAGCTTCTGGCCTGCGCCACGCCCTTCCGGTCCGGCGATGCGCTGGCCGGGCTTGCGGCCGAATCCGCGGCGCAGCGGGTGGCGGCGCAACGCGCGCTGGCCGACCTGCCACTGCTGCACTTCCTGTCCGAATCCGTGGTGCCCTATGAGGCGGATGAGGTCACGCGGCTGATTCAGGACAGCCACGAGGCCATGGCCTTCGCCCCTGTCGCGCATCTGACGGTCGGCGGCTTTCGCGACTGGCTGCTGGACGCGACGCCGGAGGCGGTGACGGCACTCGCCCCCGGCCTGACGCCGGAGATGGTGGCGGCAGTGTCGAAAATCTGCCGGTTGCAGGATCTGGTGGCGATCGCCGCCAAATGCCGGGTGGTGACGCGCTTCCGCAACACGCTCGGCCTGCCCGGCACGCTGTCCATCCGCCTGCAGCCGAACGACCCGGTGGATGATCCGAAGGGCATCGCGGCGCAGGTGCTGGACGGGCTGCTGCTCGGCGCCGGGGATGCGGTGATCGGCGTGAACCCGGCCACCGACAATGTGGACAATCTGTGCCGCGTGCTGAGCCTGCTGGATGCGGTGCGGGACCGCTATGCCATCCCCACGCAAAGCTGCGTGCTGGCGCATGTCACCACCACGCTGCTGGCGATGCAGCGCGGCGCGCCGGTGGATCTGGTGTTCCAATCCATCGGAGGCACGCAGGGCGTGAACACCAGCTTCGGCGTGTCGCTCGCCCTGCTGGCGGAAGCGCATGAGGCGGCGCTGTCGCTCCAGCGCGGCACGCTGGGCGACAATTGCATGTATTTCGAAACCGGCCAGGGCAGCGCGCTGTCGGCGGATGCGCATCACGGCGTGGACCAGCAGACGCTGGAATGCCGCGCCTATGCCGTGGCGCGCCGCTTCCGGCCGCTGCTGGTGAACAGCGTCGTCGGCTTCATCGGCCCCGAATACCTGTTCGACGGCAAGCAGATCACCCGCGCCGGGCTGGAAGACCATATGTGCGGCAAGCTGCTCGGCCTGCCGATGGGGGTCGATGTTTGCTACACCAACCATGCGGAGGCCGACCAGGACGACATGGACGCGCTGCTGACCCTGCTCGGCGTGGCGGGCGTGACCTATGTCATGGGCGTGCCCGGCGCGGATGACACCATGCTCGCCTACCAATCCACCTCCTTCCATGACGGGCTCTATGTCCGCGCCGCGCTTGGCAAGACGCCCGCGCCCGAATTCGCCGCGTGGCTGCACCGCATGGGGCTGGCGGAGCACACGCCGGATCGCCTGCCAATGGCGGTGGCGGGGCTGTTGTGAGCGCACCCACCCTCTGGCGCGACCTGCGCCGCTTCACCGCGGCGCGCGTGGCGCTCGGCCGCGTCGGCAACGGGCTGCCCACCGCGGCGCATCTCGATTTCCAGGAAGCGCATGCCCAGGCGCGCGATGCCGTCTGGTCCACGCTCGACCTGCCCGCATTGCAGGCGGTGCTAGGCGCGCAGGTGGTGGCGAGTGCCGCGCCGGATCGCCGGACCTATCTGCTGCGCCCCGATCTCGGCCGGCGCCTGGCGGATGGCGTGACGCTCACGCCCCGCCCCGGCTGTTTCGCCCTGGTGGTGGCGGATGGGCTCTGCGCCACCGGCGTGCAGGCGCAGGCGCCTTCGCTGGTCGCGGCGCTGACCGCGGGCCTGCAAGCCGCGGGGTGGGACGTGGCGCCGCCGGTCATCGCCACCCAGGCGCGCGTTGCCATCGGGGATGCCATCGGGCACGCCCTCGGCGCCGCCATGGTCGCCGTGCTGATCGGCGAGCGGCCGGGCCTTTCGGCGCTCGACAGCCTGGGCCTCTACCTGACCCATGCGCCGCGCCCGGGCCGGACCGATGCGGAGCGCAACTGCATCAGCAATATCCGCCCCGGCGGGCTGAGCGTGGCGGAGGCGGCGGCGAAAACGCTGTGGCTGGTCGCCGCCGCGCGCGGCCTGGGTGCCACCGGCGTTGCGCTGAAGGACGAACAGCCGGCGGTGCCGCTGCTGCCCCGCTAACGCAGCGCCGCCTCCACCGCCTGCGCCACGGCGATTAGCCGCGCATCGCCGCCATGCTCGCCCATCAGCTGGAAGCCCACCGGGGCCTCCCCCGGCCGATGGCAGGGCAGGCTGATGGCGCAGCGATCCAGGAAATTGCCGACGGCGGTGTTGCGCAGCAGCAGCAGGTTGATGCGGCCGTATTCGGCCTCGTCCTCGATCTCGGACAGCGCCGGCGGCAGCAGCGGGCAGGTGGGGGACACCACCGCATCGAAGGCCGCCGTGCGCGCCGCGAACGCCGCGATGATCCGCGCCCGGTCCTGGCCGAGCTGGATATACTCCGCCGCCGACATCTGCCCGCCGCGCAGGATGCGGGACAGGATGCGCGGGTGGCCTCGGAGGCGGCGAAGCCGCCCGTCGCATTCGCCTTCGGAATTTCGGCCAGCTCCGGGACCACCAGCTTTTCGATGCGCGCCCCGGCGGCCGAAAGCCGCGACAAGGCGGCCTCGAAGGCGGTGGTCACCGCGGCGTCCCAGCCCTCCGTCACATAGCCCTGCAGCACGCCGAGGCGCAGCCCGGCCACCGGCATCGGCGGGGCAGGGGTCCAGGCGTCGTCCCCCGCCATCAGGCTGTCGATCACGGCGCAGCAGGCCACGGAATTCGCGATCGGCCCCAGGCTGTCCAGCGTGAAGGACAGCGGCAGCGTGCCGGTCAGCGGCACCCGCTTCGCCGTGGGCTTCCAGCCGACGATGCCGCACAGCGCGGCCGGAATCCGGCAGGACCCGCCGGTGTCCGACCCCAGCCCGGCAAACCCCATCCCATCCGCGGCCGCGACCGCGGCGCCGGAGGAGGATCCGCCCGGCAGCCGCCCCGTGGCGCGATCCCACGGGCTGCGCGGCGTGCCGTAATGCGGGTTGTGGCCGAGGCCGGAGAAGGCGAATTCCACCATGTTGGTGCGCCCCAGCACCACGAATCCCGCCCGCTGCAACCGCGCCACGGCAGGCGCGGTGGCGGTGGCCGGCGCCACATCGGCCAGCGCCCTGGACCCGCCCCGCGTCTGCTGGCCGGCCTCGTCATACAGGTCCTTGATGCTGATCGGGATGCCGGCCCAGGGGCTGGGCGCGCGCCCGGCCTGGCGCAGCGCATCCATGGCCTGCGCCGATGCCCGCGCGGCCTCCGCCTGCACCACCAGGAAGGCGCGGCTGCCCTCGCCCGCCGGGTCGGCGATGCGCGCCAGTGCCGCCTCGGCCAGCGCCGCGGCGGTGGTGCGGCCGGCGGCCAGGTCGGCAGCGGCTTCGGCAAGGGTGGCATGCGGCATGGGCGGGCGCTTCCGGCTGGGATGCGCCGGATGCTGGCCAGGAACCCGGCCGTCGGCAAGATGTCGGGCGGCGGCTGCCTCGGGTCAGCTTCGGGCGGGCAGCGCCATCTGGTCATTGGCCGGGGGGTGCGCCACGATCAGCTCCAGCACGGCCGGATAGACCAGGAAGCCGATCAGCCCCGCCGGCAGCAACCGCACGCCACCGGCCTCGGCTTCCTCGATGGTCAGGTCGCGGTCCATGCTGCCCTCCAGGCATTCCACCCAGGCCCAGCGCGCCAGGTGGCGGCGGGTTCACGGCACGAATTGACAAAGCGCCGCGAGCCAGTTGTATGATGTCGTATAACCCGCAGCGAGAAAGCCGCGGGAGGGGAAGGAGAGACAATCCATGAAAGCTCTGCGCGCATTCCGCGCCAAGGCCGGCCAGGCCTTCTGCGCGGGCGCCCTCGCGGCCGCCGCCCTGCTGCCCCTGGCAGCGACCCCCGCCGCGGCACAGGAATGGCGCGGCTGGAACATCCATGCGGCGGATTACCCGAATGGCCAGGGCCTGGACCGCTTCGGCCAGCTGGTGATGGAGCGGACCAACAACCGCATCCGCATGCGCACCTACCATTCCGCGCAGCTCGGCCAGCAGGATGAGGCGATCCAGCAGATGCGGCTGGGCTCCATCGACTTCGCCAATTTCAACCTCTCGCCCTTCAACAACCTGGCGCCGTCGACCAATGTGGTGACGCTGCCCTTCCTGTTCCGCAACGTGGCGCACAGCCATGCCGCGATCGACGGCATTGCCGGCCAGGAAATCGCCCGGGACCTGGAGGCGATCGGCATCATCGCACTCGCCTGGTATGATGGCGGCGCGCGCAGCGTCTATGCCACCCGCCCGATCCGCACGCCGGCCGATATGCGCGGCCTGAAGATCCGCGTGCAGACCAGCGACCTGTGGATCGACCTGATGCGGGCGCTGGGCGCCAACGCCACCCCGCTGCCCTTCGGCGAGGTCTTCACCAGCCTGCAATCCGGCGTGATCGATGCGGCGGAGAACAACTTCCCGTCCTACGAAAGCACCCGGCATTTCGAGGTGGCGCGCTTCTACACCACCACCGAACATTCGAACGTCCCGGAAGTGCTCGCCGTCTCGCGCCAGCGCTGGCAGCGGCTGAATGAGCAGGAGCGCAACATCGTCCGCGATGCCGCGCGCGAAAGCGCCACGCTGCAGCGCCAGCTTTGGGCGGAGCGGGAGCGGGTGTCGCGCCAGCGGGTCGAGGCCGCGGGCGTCACGGTGATCGAGCTGACGGATCGCAGCGCCTTCTCGCAGCTGATGGAGCCGGTCTACGCGAAATACGCCGCGACGCCGCGCCTGTCCGGCATGGTGCAGGCCATCCGCGCCCTGCCCTGATCCGCGGGCCCGGGGGGCGGTGCCGCCGCCCCTTCAGCCGCTGATGCTTGCAACGCTGCGACGCTTTTCGCGCTGCCAGGATGCTTGACGCCATGGCGAAGTTTTCCCGCGTGCTTGACCTGTTCTGCCATATCGTCGTGGTCGTCGCCGGCATCGCCCTGGTGGGGCTGGTGGCGATGATGGGGTGGATGGTCTTCGGCCGCTACGTGCTGAACGACACCCCCACCTGGATCGAGCGCGGCGCCACGCTGTCCATCCTGTGCATCGCGCTGCCGGTTGCGGCGGTCGGTGTGCGGGAACGCTTCCACCTTTCGGTGCTGGGGTTCCGGGAGGCGTTGCCCGCACAGGCGCAGCGCTGGATCGCGGTCGCCTGTGACCTGTCCGTCGGCCTGTTCGGCTTCGCGATGATGTTCTACTCGCGGGAGCTGGTCGACATGGTCTGGAACTTCCGGATTCCCCTGCTCGGCATCAGCCAGGGCTGGACCTACATCCCGCTGATGGTCTCCGGCGGGCTGATCACGCTGTTCGCACTCGAACAGCTTCTGCTCGATCTTCTGCGCGAAGGCGCCCCCGAACAGCGCGGCATCAAGGCCGCTTTCCTGGAGTAGCGTTGCGTGGAAATTGGCCTCGGGATCATCTTCGGCGTCTTCGTGCTGGGTATTCTGGCTGGCGTGCCTGTGGCCTTCGTGCTCGGCATCGCCGCCCTGGTCGGCTTCCTGTGGGAGGGCATCAACCCTGCCGTCGCCTTCCAGCAGATGGCCAGCGGCATGAGCATCTTCGCGCTGCTCGCCATTCCGTTCTTCATCTTCGCCGGCGAATTGATGCTGCATGGCGGCATCGCGCGCCGCCTGGTGGCCCTGGCCTCCGCCGCCGTGGGCTGGATGCGGGGCGGGCTCGGCATGGTCGATGTCTCCACCTCCATGCTGTTCGGCGGCATCTCCGGCTCCGCCGTGGCGGATACCTCGGCCACCGGCACCATCCTGATCCCGGCGATGAAGGCCAAGGGCTATGGGGTGGATTATGCGGTGTCGCTGACCGTCACCTCCTCCATCGCCGGCATCCTGATTCCGCCCAGCCACAACATGATCCTGTATTCGCTGGCGGCCGGCGGCGGCATCTCGGTCTCCGCGCTGTTCATCGCGGGGATCATCCCCGGGCTGATGATGTGCAGCTTCCTGGCGATCGCGGCCTATGTCATGGCGGTGCGCCGCGGCTATCCGGCGGAGCCCTGGGCGGGCTTCCGTGCCCTGTTCTGGACCTTCATCGATGCGCTGCCCGGCCTGTTCACCGCCGTCATCATCCTGGGCGGCGTGCTGTCCGGCATCTTCACGGTCACGGAAAGCGCGGCCTTCGGCACGCTCTGGGCGTTGTTCGTCACCGTGCTGGTCTATCGCAACCTGAGCTGGGCGGATTTCAAGGTCGCCGTTGCCTCCAGCGTGCGGACCTCCGCCGTGGTGTTCATGCTGGTCGGCACCGCCACCGCCTTCGCCTATCTGCTGGCGCTGTACCGCCTGCCGGATCTGCTGACGGAGGGGATGCTGGCGATCAGCTCCAACCCCATCGTCATCATGCTGATGATCAATCTGTGCCTGCTGCTGCTGGGCTGCGTGATGGACATGGCGGCGCTGATCCTGATCACCACGCCGATCTTCCTGCCGGTGGTGATCGCCATCGGCGTGGACCCCGTGCAGTTCGGCATGATCATGATGATGAATCTTGGCCTTGGCCTGACCACGCCGCCGGTGGGCGCCGTGCTGTTTGTCGGCTGCGCCATAGGACGCATCCCGATCGAGGCCGTGATGAAGACGATCTGGCCCTTCTACGGCGCCATCGCCCTGGCCCTGATCCTGACCACCTATTGGCCCGCCGTGTCGCTCACCCTGCCACGGCTGCTGCTGGGCTATACGGGTTGAGCCGCTTCGCATTGGCCGCCGACCTGCGGGCGCAGGTCGGTGAAAGCCCGGTCTGGGACGCGGCGCGCGGCGTGCTGTGGATGGTGGACATCCTGGCCCCCTGCGTCATCCGCTTCGACCCCGCCACCGGCGTGACCCGCCGGATTCCGATGCCGGAGGTCTGCGGCAGCCTGGCGCTGTGCCGGTCCGGCGCCCTTCTGGTGGCGCAGCGCGCCAGCCTGGTGCGGCTGGACCCGGAGACCGGCGCCGTCACGCCCTTCGTCACCCTGGCGGAAGAACTGGCGGATAACCGGCTGAATGACGGCAAGGTGGGGCCGGATGGCTGCTTCTGGGTCGGCAGCATGGATGACCGCCCGGAAAAGCAGGCCACCGGCCTGCTCTGGCGCATCCGGCCGGATGGCGTGGCGGAACGGCGGCGGGACGGGCTGGTGGTCTCCAACGGCCTGGCCTGGTCGCCGGATGGGCGCAGCATCTGGCATTCGGATAGCCGCCGCGCCGTGATCGACCTGGCCGATTTCGACCCGGCGACCGGCGCCACCGGCACCTGGCGGCGCGTCCTGCAACTGGATGCCGCGACCGGAAGGCCGGATGGCGCGGCCTGCGATGCGGAGGGCCATTACTGGTCCGCCGGCGTATCCGCCGGGCGCATCAACGTGATCTCCGCGCAGGGTGTCGTGCTGCGCCACTTCGACTTCCCCGTGCCGGCGCCCACCATGCCCTGCTTCGCCGGGCCGGGGCTGGCCAGCTTGTTCGTCACCAGCCTGCGCGCCGGCCAGGATGCAGCGGCGCTGGCGCTGCATCCGACGCTGGGCGGGCTGTTCCGGGCCGAGGGTCTGGGCCAGGGTGCCGCCATCCATTGTTTCGCCGATTGAGGGATTTCCACCATGCCCCCCACCAAGCCCATCCTGCTGACCGGTGCCTCCGGCAATCTCGGCCGCATGCTGACCCGTGAATTGTCGGCCGCCGGCTACACGCTGCGGCTGACGGACATCATGCCCTTCCCGGATGCGCTGCCGGAGGGTGCGAGCTTCGTGAAGGCGGATCTGACCGAATCGCTCGCCATCATCCGCCAGGCGGAAGGCTGCGGCACCATCCTGCATTTCGGCGGCGTCAGCGTGGAAAGGCCCTTCGAGGAAGTGGCCGGCCCCAACCTGCACGGGTTGTACCACATCTATGAGGCAGCCCGGATGTTCGGCGCCCGCGTGGTCTTCGCCAGCTCCAACCACTCCATCGGGTTTCATGCGCGCCCGCAGGGCAACCAGGGCAAGCTGGAGGCGGACTGCGCCTTCCGCCCGGATGGCTATTACGGGCTGTCCAAGGTGTATGGGGAGCTGATGGGCCGCCTGTACTGGGACAAGCATGGGGTGGAGAACGTCAATATCCGCATCGGCTCCTGCTTCCCGAAGCCGATCAACAAGCGGATGCTGGCCACCTGGCTGTCCTATGCGGATCTGGCCCGCCTGATCACCCGCACGATCGAGGCGGAGCGCGTGGGCCATTGCGTGGTCTGGGGTGCCTCGAAGAACCCGGAGACCTTCTGGGGCGGGGATCACCGCGACCGGCTGGGCTGGGCGCCGGAGGATACGGCGGAGGATTTCCGCGCCGAGGTCGGCGAGATCGTCTCCGACGACCCGGTGGAGGAACGCTACCAGGGCGGCGGCTACTGCTCCATCGAATACACCCGCAAGGGCGGCTTCTCGCCCCGCGACCAGTTCGACCTGGAATGAAGGTGGTGCTTGGGAGTTCGGCCCGCGGCCTATGGCGCGCAGCTAAGCCAACCTGCGGCCGGCGCCTTCGCCGGCCGAGCGGCCGAATGGCCGCCGCGGCTTATGCCGCGCAGCCAAGCCGGCAGAGCCGGCGCCCGGCGCTTGAGGGTCCGCCAACATGATCAAACTGGCTTCCGGCGATTGGGATGCGACGATCCTGGCCAGCCAGGGCGCCGCGATCGGCGCGCTCACCTGGCGCGGGCAGGACATCATCGAGCCGGTGCCGGAGGGTGAGAACCCCAACCAGGGCCTGCACAGCGCCTTCCTGATGGCGCCCTGGACCAACCGGCTGGCGGAGGGGCGGATCTCCGTCGGCGGGCAGGATTATGTCATGCCGATCAACCGGCCGCTGGAAGGCCATGCGCTGCATGGCTTCATCCGCGAACGCGCCTGGGCGGTGGAATCCCAGGCGCCGGATGCCGCCATCCTCACCTGTGCGCTGGACCATGCGCCCTTCCGCTGCGCCGCACGGCTGAAGGTGGCGCTGGCACCGCAAGGGCTGAGCCTGCACCTGACCCTGACCAATACCGGGGAGGCGCCAACGCCCATGGGCATCGGCTGGCACCCCTTCTTCACCCGCCCCCCCGGCACCCGCCTGCGCTTCGTGGCGAGCACCGTCTTCGGCCGGGATGCCCGCAACCTGGCCATCGCGCCATGCCCCTGCACCGGGCTGGATGGGGGGGAGGAGGTGCTGGCCGGGCTGGATACGCATTTCGCCGGCTGGGATGGCGTGGCGGTGATGACCCGCCCGGGCGGGCCGGAGCTGGAACTGCGCGCCACTGGCGACTGGACGCGCAACCTGCAGATCTACGCCCCGCACGGCATTCCCGTGCTGTGCGTGGAGCCGGTGAGCCACGCGCCGGATGCGGTGAACCGCCCGCATATCGCAGCCTTTGGCCCGATGAACGCGCTGGCGCCCGGCGCTTCGATCCAGGGCGGGGCAACCCTGCTATTGGTGTAACGGTTAACCCCCCTCCACAATCGGGGCGCGGCAGGCCAGAGTGGGGGGATGCAAAGCGCTCTCGTGCTCGGTGCCGGTGTCATGGGCCTGTCGACCGCCTGGGCGCTTGCCCGTGCGGGCTGGGCGGTGCGGGTGGTGGACCAGGACCCGGTGCCCAATCCGCGGGGCAGCTCCGTCGATGACCACCGGCTGATCCGCCACGCCTATGGCGCCGCCAGCGGCTACATGCGGATGATCGACCCGGCCTTCGCCGCCTGGCGGCTCCTGTTTAACGAGGCTGGCGAACACCCCTATGTGCCCACGGGTGTGCTGGCCCTGGCCCATGCCCCGGGCGGCTGGCTGGCGGAAAGCCGCGCGGCGCTGCGCGGCGATGGCCATGTGGTGACGGATCTGGACGCCGCGACCGTCGCGGCCCGCTATCCCTTCCTGGCGCCGGATGGCATCGCGGATGCCTTCCACCTGCCCACCGGCGGCGTGCTGCTGGCGCAGCGGATCGTGGCATTGCTGGCGCGCCACCTGGCCGCGCAGGGCATCGGGATTCACCGCGGCCAGGCCCTGGCGGTGGACCCGGCCCAGGGCGCCGTGACCCTGGCCGATGGCACGCGCCTGCAGGCGGATCTCCTGGTGGTGGCCGCCGGCCCCTGGGCGCCGCGCCTGCTGCCGGTGCTGGCCCCCCGGGTGCGCCCGACGCGGCAGATCATCGTCCGCCTCGCCCCGCCGCCGGAGCATGAGGCCGGCTGGCAGGCGGCGCCGATGCTGCTGGATCTGGCAGAGGATGGCGGCTTCTACGCCGTGCCGCCGGTGGCCGGCACGCCGCTGAAGATCGGCGACCACCGCTTCGCCCCGACCTCCGACCCCGATGCCCCGCGCGAGGCGACGGCGGCGGAGGCTGCGGAGATCCTCGACCTGGCCCGCCACCGCATCCGTGACCTCGCGCACTATCGCGTATTGTCGGCCGCCGCCTGCTATTACGACGTGGAGGCGGAGGAGCGATTCGTGATGGAGCGGCTGGGGGAACGCGCCTTCGTCATGTCCGGCTTCTCCGGCCATGGCTTCAAATTCGGCGCGCTGCTCGGCCTGGCCCTGGCGCGGGCCGCGGGCGACCCCACCCTTGTCGAGGGGCTGGCCAGCTGGGCGGCCGGCGCCACGCCGCCGCCGCCCGGTCTGCTGGCCGATCTCGAACAGGATATCCGGGCATGAGCGTGACCGACGACCTGGTGCTCGGCCTGACCCGGGTGATCGACCTGCCCGGCCTGACGGAAGCCGCCGGCGCGCGGCTGGATGCCGCCGATATCGCCGCCCTGGTCGAGGAAGCCGCCCGCTTCACGGGGGAGAAGATGGCGCCGGGCTGGCAGCAGGCGGACCGCCACGGCGTCCGCTACGCCAATGGCACCGTCACCGTGCCGCCGCACTACACGCAATTGATGCGGGATTGGATCGACAGCGGCTGGCAGGGCATCGCCGCGCCGGTGGAACATGGCGGGCAGGGCCTGCCGCATGCGCTGTGGATCGCGGTGACGGAACTCGCCTCCACCGCCGACATGGCCTTCTTCCTCGGGCCGGTGCTGACCGCCGGCGCCATCGACCTGCTGGTGGGCCACGCGACGCCCGACCAGGCCGAACGCTGGCTGCCCAAGCTGGTCTCCGGCGAATGGACCGGCACCATGTGCCTGACGGAGCCGCAGGCGGGCTCCGACCTCTCCGCCCTTCGCTGCCGCGCCGAACCGCTGGGCGAGGGGCGCTACGCCCTGCACGGGCAGAAAATCTACATCACCTGGGGCGAGCACGAGCTGACGGAGAATATCCTCCACCTGGTGCTGGCCCGGCTGCCCGGCGCACCGGAGGGATCTAAGGGTATCTCCCTGTTCGCGGCGCCCCGGATGCTGGCGGAGGGCGGCCGCAACGCGCTGCGCTGCGGCGGCATCGAACACAAGCTCGGCATCCACGCCTCCCCCACCTGCATCATGCTGTTCGATGGGGCGGAGGCGGAACTGGTGGGCGAGCCGGGGCGCGGCCTGAATGCCATGTTCGCCATGATGAACGCCGCCCGGCTCGCCGTGGGCATGCAGGGCGTGGGGCAGGGGGCGCGGGCGCTGGTACTGGCCGAAGCCTATGCCGCGCAGCGCAGCCAGAATGGCCGCACCATCGACCGGCATGCCGATGTGGCCCGCATGCTGGCGGAGATGCGCGCCACCACGCTGGCCGGCCGCCTGCTGGCGCTGGAAGCCGCCGCGGCGCTGGACCGGCACCACCTGCTGGGGGATGCGACGGCCGCCACCCGCCTCGCCTTGCTCACCCCCATCGTCAAGGCCTGGTGCTCGGATCGGGGGGTGGAGAATGCCAGCCTCGGCATCCAGGTGCATGGCGGCATGGGCTTCGTGGAGGATAGCGGCGCCGCGCAGGTGCTGCGCGATGCCCGCATCACGCCGATCTATGAAGGCACCAACGGCATCCAGGCGATCGACCTGCTGGTGCGCAAGCTGGGCCGCGACGAAGGCGGGGCGATGCGCGACCTGCTGGCGGAGGTTGCCGCGACCGATCCGCGCCTTGCCCAGCCCAGCGCCCGCCTGGCCACGGTGACGGCGCTGCTGCTGGACCTCCTGGGGCGGGACGCGGATGCGGCGCAATCCCTCGCTGCCGCCTATCTCGATGCCTGCGGCTGGCTGCTGGGCGGCTGGATGCTGGCCCGCGCTGCCGCGGCCAGCCCGGATCGCGCCGCCCTGGCGGGATTCTACCTGGCCCGGCTGCTTCCCCGGGCCGAGGCGCGTTGCATTGAAATCGAGCAGGGCGCGCTGCTGCCCCTGCCCCTTCGGGATTAACCAGTTGATCATGCCTCTTGCGCGCTGGCCGACCGGTCGCATTTGCTGCCAACCGATATGACCGCATCTCTGGCTTCCCCCGCCCTCCACCGCTCCCGCCCCAAGGTTGCCATCATTGGCGCCGGGCCCGGGGGTCTCGCCGCCGCCATGCTGCTGGCCGCCTCCGGCGCCAGGGTCACGGTCTATGAGAAGGATGAGGTGGTAGGCGGGCGCACCCGCACGCTGACCTCCCCGGAAGGCTACAGCTTCGACCTGGGGCCGACCTTCTTCCTGTATCCGCGCATCCTGAAGGAGATCTTCTCCCGCTGCGGCGCGGATCTCGAACAGGAAGTCGATATGCGGCGGCTGGAGCCGCAATACCGGCTGCTGTTCGAGAAGGGCGGCGACATCACCAAGCTGGATGCCAGCGCCAATCTGGAGCGCATGGAAGCCGAGATCGCCCGCATCTCGCCGGGCGATGCCAAGGGCCTGCGCCCCTTCATGCAGGAAAACCGCGCCAAGCTGGAAGCCTTCCGGCCGGTGCTGGAACGCGCCTTCTCCACCGCCGCGGACATGATCCGCCCGGACATGATCAAGGCGCTGCCGCTGATGAAGCCCTGGTCCACCGTGGACCGGGACCTGGCGCGGCACTTCAAGGACCCGCGGGTTCGCCTGGCCTTCTCCTTCCAGACCAAATACCTCGGGATGTCGCCGTTCAAATGCCCGGCGCTGTTCACCATCCTGTCCTTCCTGGAATACGAACACGGCGTCTTCCACCCGATCGGCGGCTGCGGCGCCGTCTCCAACGCCATGGCGCGCGTCGCCGAACGCCTCGGCGCGGATATCCGCCTGAACAGCCCGATCGACCGCATCGCCTTCGAGGGCAAGCGCGCCAAGGGCGTCGAGATCGGCAGCACGCGGCACGATGCGGACGCCGTCGTGGTCAATGCGGATTTTGCCGGCGCGATCCCGAAACTGATCCCGAACCACCTGCGGAAGACCTGGAACGACAAGAAGATCGGCAAGGCGCGCTATTCCTGCTCGACCTTCATGCTCTATCTCGGCCTGGACCGGACCCTGCCGGGCGTCGCCCACCACAATGTCATCCTGTCCGAACAGTACCGGCAGAATATCGGCGACATCGAGACCGGCGTGATCCCGGAAATCCCGTCCCTCTATGTCCAGAACGTCGGCGCCACGGACCCGACCATGGCCCCCGAAGGCCACTCCGCCCTCTACGTCCTGGTCCCGGTGCCCAACCTGATCGTGCAACCGGATTGGGCGAAGCAGAGCGCACGATTCCGCGAAATCGCACTCGACCGCCTCAAGGTCCTCGGCCTCGGCGACCTGCGGCCCCACATCAAATACGAGCGCATCGTGGCGCCACAGGATTGGGAAAGCGACTACAACGTGGGCTTCGGCGCCACCTTCAACCTGTCCCACGAACTGCCGCAAATGCTGCTGTTCCGCCCCGGCAACCGCTACCGTGACGTGGACGGCGTCTACCTGGTCGGTGGCGGCACCCACCCCGGCAGCGGCCTGCCCGTGATCTACGAAGGCGCCCGCATCACCACCGGCCTGCTCGCCGCCGACCTCGGCCTGTCCGCCGCCCCCAGCCGCCCCACGGCCGACAGCGGCTTCCAGGCGGCAACCCCGGTGACGGCGGAGCCCTAGGCACGTTGGTGCGGGTGGTTCGCAGGGGGCGCTGCCCCCTGCACCCCCGCCAAAGGGACAGTGGTCCCTTTGGAATCCCGTTAAGGGGTGGAAGGGAGGAGGGGCCAGGAGCGACCGCCTGACAGGCGGTTCCGTTGTGCCCCTCCTCCCTTCCACCCCTCATCCCCGGGTTCAAAGGGCCAAAGCCCTTTGCGGGAGGGTGCAGGGAGGGCAGGGCCCTCCTTGCAATCCCCCGCACGAACATGGCTCAAGACTTCGGACGACACGGAGGAACGCACGCATGGCAGACCGGGTGGTGGTGGTGGGGGGTGGCCTCGGTGGCTTGGCCGCGGCGTGTGTGGCGGCGGCGCGCGGGCACAAGGTGACGGTGTTGGACAAGAACCCCTGGATGGGGGGGAAGGCGGCGGTCCTGAATCTTGAGGCGCCGGATGGGTCCGGGTCCTTCCGCTTCGATATGGGGCCGACCATCCTGACGGTGCCGCGGGTCTTGCGGCGAATTTATGCGGAGGCCGGGCGCGATCAGGCGAAGGAGTTGCCGCTGATCCGGTTGGATCCGCAGTGGCGGTGTTTCTTCGAGGATGGCACGCAGATCGATCTGATGGCCGATGTTGCCACGATGCAGGCCGAGATCGAGAAATTCGCGCCCGGCCGTGGGCTGGGCGAGGGCTACCGGAAGTTCCAGGAGGAGAGCCGGCACCTGCATGGTGTCTCGGAGAAATTCTTCTTCTGGCGGCCGGTCGAGGGTGTGACGGACACCATCGACATGAAGGCGAATATGAACCCGGGCACGATCCGGGATGTCTTGTCGCTGAAGATGGGCCAGACGGCGGCCAAGGTCATTCGCGGCCATGTGCCGGATGAGCGGCTGGCCCAGATGCTGGACCATTACTGCCAGTATATCGGGTCTTCGCCCTACCTGGCGCCGGCGGTGGTGTGCTCGATCGGCGACATGCAGGCGAGCGAGGGGGTCTGGTACCCTGTGGGTGGGACGCGCGCGGTGGCCGAGGGCCTGGCGAGGCTTGCGGGCGAGCTGGGTGCGGAGTTGCGCACCAATGCCGAGGTGACGGGCTTCGACATCGAGAATGGCGCCATCAAGGGCGTGCGCGTCGGCAGCGAGCGGATCGCCTGCGATGCGGTGATCTCCAACATGGATGCGATCCGCACCTACAAGGAGCTGGTGGGCGGCGAGCCGGGCCGGAAATACGCCAAGAAGAACTTCGAGCCGGCCTGTTCGGGCGTGGTGCTCTACCTTGGTTTGAACAAGCGCTACGACCACCTGGCGCATCATGACTTCGTCTTCTCCCGCGATGCGGAGGAGGAGTTCGATGCGATCTACAAGAAGGGCGAGCCGGCGCCGGACCCCACCGCCTATCTCGCCGCGACGTCGTGCAGCGACGACACCACGGCGCCGGAGGGTGGGGAGGCGCTGTATGTGCTGGTGCACACGCCCTATCTGCGGCCGCACCATGACTGGTCGAAGATGTTCCCGAAGTACCGCCAGACCATTTTGGACAAGCTGAAGCGCACCGCGGGGCTGGAGGATATCGAGGAGCGGATCGTGGTCGAGGGCAAGCTCACGCCGGTCGATATCCATGAGCGCTACAAGGTGCTGGACGGCGCGATCTACGGCCTCGCCAGCCATGGCAGTTTCACCGGCGCCTTCAAGCCGGGCAACCGGTCCAAGATGGTGAAGGGCTTATATCTGTGCGGTGGTGCCGCGCATCCCGGGCCGGGCATGCCGATGGTGATGATGTCCGGCTGGATCGCGGCGGATGCGCTGGACCGGGACCGCGGCGGGCGCGGCATGTCCGATGCGGCGCGTGAGGCCGGGCGGCGGGAGGCGGAGCTGCCCGCCGCGGCGGAGTAGCCATGCCATGAACGCCATGCCGGAAAGGGTTCGGGGCGAGGCGGGTGACAGCCCGATCGCGCTGTACGACCCGCGCCGCATGGCGTTCTTCCACTACATGTTCACCCGCTTCTTCCGCAGCCATATGCGGGCGGCGCGGGTGGCGCGCTGGGGGCAGCCGCGCGAGTATGGCGCGCGGCCCCTGGTGGTCTTCGCCAACCACCCGGGCTGGTGGGACGGCGTGGCCTTCATGCTGCTGTCGAACCGGCTGTTCCCGACGCGGCGCATGTTCATCCCGATGGATGCCGCGGCGCTGACCCGCTACCGCTTCATGACGCGCATCGGCGTGTTCGGGGTGGAGGGTGGCACGCCGCGTGGCGCGGTGGCCTTCCTGCGCACGGCGCGGCAGGTGCTGGCGGCGCCCGACCGCATGCTGTGGATGAACGCGCCCGGCCGCTTCAGCGATGTGCGGGAGCGTCCGGTGCCGATCGCCCCCGGCATGTCCCGCCTGGCGGAGATGGCGCCCGATGCGCTGTTCGTGCCGCTGGCGCTGGACTACCCCTTCTGGACCGAGCGCAAGGCGGAGATGCTGTGTGCCTTTGGCGAGCCGATCGAGGCCGCCAGCCTCGCCGCGCTGCCGCGGGAGGACCGGCTGGTGGCGCTCTCGGCCGCGCTGGCTGTCACCATGGACCGCCTGGCGCAGGATGCCATTGCCCGCGACCCGGCGCGCTTCGAGACGCTGCTGCGCGGCCCGGAGGGCATGGGCGGCATCTACCAGCTCTGGCGCCGCTTGCTTTCCGCCGCCAAGGGACAATCATTCGACCCAAGGCATGATCCCAAAGGGGATCAAACGGGGGGGGCGGGCTAGGCGATGGATACGGATGGCACCTGGGATTTCACCTGGGCGTGGATAGCCCTCGCGCTTGCGATGTTTCCCGCCACCATGGGGGTGGTGAACCTGTACCTGGTGCGCCCGCCACGCGGCACGCCGCCCAGCGGCACGCTGGTTTCCATCCTGATCCCGGCGCGGAACGAGGCGGCGAATATCGCCGGCTGCCTCGATGCCGCGCTGGCCTCCGCGGGCGTGGCGGTGGAGGTGGTGGTGATGGATGACGGCTCCACCGATGGCACGGCGGAGATCGTGCGTGACTATGCGGCGCGGGATGCCCGGGTGCGGCTGGAGGCGGCGCCGGCCCTGCCGGCGGGCTGGACCGGCAAGGTGCATGCCTGCGCCCGCCTGGCCGCCGCCGCGCGGGGCACGCATTTCCTGTTCATCGATGCCGATGTGCGCCTGGCGCCGGATGCCGCGGCCAGCATGGCGGGCCATGCGGCGCGCACCGGCACGGCCATGGTCACCGGCGTGCCGAAGCAGGTCATCGGGTCGCTGGGCGAGGCGCTGACGGTGCCGATGATCAATTTCCTCATCTTCTGCTACCTGCCGGGTGGGGGCCGCGCCTTCACCCGCCGCGCCGGCATGGCGGCGGCCTGCGGCCAGTTGCTGCTGGTGGAGCGGGAGGGGTATTTCGCCGCCGGCGGGCATGAAGGCGTGCGCGGCGTGCTGCATGACGGGCTCGCCTTGGCGCGCCGGATGCGGGAACACGGGCTGGCCACCGAGATCGTCGAGGGCCATGCGCTCGCCACCTGCCGGATGTACACGAATTTCCGGGATAGCTGGGCGGGCTTCATCAAGAACGCCCGCGAGGGCATGGCCACCCCGGTGGGGCTGCCGATCTGGACCGTCATGCTGGCCGGCGCGCATCTCTGGCCCTTCTTCTTCCTGCCGCGCAGCGCCGCAATCCTGGCGCTGGCGCTCGGCTTCGCGCTGCGCGCCGCCGTGACCCTGCGGGTGCGGGAGCCGTGGTGGACCATTCCACTGCACCCGCTGACGGTGCTGGTGGCGCTGTCCATCCAATGGGCGGCGCTGGTGCGCGGGCTGATGGGCAAGCCGGCGGGCTGGAAGGGGCGGGCCTATGAACCCGTCTAGGTTCGCCTGAGCATGGATCAGTCCGAGTTCGCGGCCGGGCTCGCCGTCGGCCCGCCGAACCGGACGGAAACGACGGAGAATTTCCCCGTCGCCTCCCGCCTGTTGCCACCCGAATTGCGGCCGAAGGTCATCGCCTTCTACCGCTTCGCGCGCACCGCCGATGACATCGCCGATGCGCCGGGGCTGCCGCCGGCGGTGAAGCTGGCGCGGCTGGATGCCATGGAGCAGCTGCTGGACGACCCGCACGGCCCGCTGGCGGAGGTGGGCACGGCGGAGGCACGCCTGCTGCTCTCCGCCTTCCGCCAGGATGCCGTACAGCCGCGCTATCCGGATTGGCCGGCGCTGGAGGATTACTGCGCGCGGTCGGCGGAGCCGGTGGGCCGCATGCTGCTGCGCCTGCATGGGGAAGCCCACCCGGATGCGCCGCGTGCCGCCGATGCGCTGTGCACCGCATTGCAGATCCTGAACCATCTGCAGGATCTGGTGCCGGACCGCGCCGCGATGGGCCGCATCTACCTGCCCGGCTCCTGGATGGCGCTGGCGGGCGGGGAGGACGCCTTCTTCGACCCGGGCAATCCGCGCCGCCGCGCCGTGCTGGATGCGGCGTTGGATCGGGTGGAGGCGGGGCTGGAGGTGGCGGCACCGCTGCCGCGCCTGCTGCAATCCCGGCTGAAGCGCCAGGCGGCGGTGACGCTGGCCCTGGCCTGGCGGTTGCTGGCTCGGCTGCGCGCGGCGGATCCGGTGGCCGGGCGGGTGGCGCTGCGCCGCGCCGACTTCGCCGCCGCCTTTGCCGGCCTGCTGCGCCCGCCACCCAGTGATGCCGCGGTGGTGCGCGCCCGCATCGACCGCGCCGGCAGCAGCTTCGGCCGCGGCATGGCGGTGCTGAAGGGTGAACGCCGCCGGGCGCTGTACGCCGTGTATGGCTTCTGCCGCGCGGTGGACGACATTGCCGATGGCGCGATGCCGGAGGCCGAGAAGCGCCGCCTGCTGGCCGCCTGGCACCACAAGCTGGTGCAGCCGGATTGCGCCCTGTCCGCCGAACTGGCCTGGGCACGCGCCGCCTTCGACCTGCCGCTGGCCGAATGCAGCGCGATGGTCGATGGCATGGAGACGGACGCCACCCCCGGCCTGCGCCTGGCCGATGAGGCGGCGCTGGATGCCTATTGCCGCCGGGTGGCCGGCAGCGTCGGTGCCATGGCGGTGCGGATCTTCGGCGCGCCGCGGGCGGAGGGTTTCGGCCTGGCGCTCGGCCGCACCTTCCAGCTGGTGAATATCGTGCGCGATGTGGATGAGGATGCGGCGATCGACCGTGTCTATGTCCCGGCCTCGCTGCTTGCGCGCAACCGGGTGCCGCACGGCCCCGCATCCGCCATCGTCGCCCACCCCGGCTTTGCGCTATGCTGCGAGGATCTGGCGGCACGTGCCGCGGCGGGGTTTGCGCGGGCGGAGCTGGAATTGCGGGAGCATGATGCCAAGGCGATGAAACCGGCACGCATCATGATGTGGGGCTATCGCCGCCTGCTGGACCGCATGCTGGCCAATGGCTTCGCCCACCCGCGCCGGCGCCTGCGGCTGAGCCGGGCGGAGAAGCTGCAGATGGCCTGGCTGGCCGTGAAGCCATGACGGTCCATGTGGTCGGCGCCGGCGTGGCCGGGCTGGCGGCGGCGCTGGCCCTGGTGCGCGGCGGCCGCCGCGTGGTGCTGCATGAGGCCGCGCCGGTGGCCGGTGGCCGCTGCCGCGCCCTGCCGGATGGCACCGATAACGGCACCCATGCGCTGCTCGGCGCCAACCATGCGGCGCTGCGCTTCCTGGTGCAGATCGGCGCGCGGGACGGGTGGGTGGAACCCGAACCCGGCGGCCTGCCGGTGCTGGATCTGGAAAATGGCAGTGCCCGCCGCGTGGCGCTGTCCCCGCTCGGCTGGGGCGATGCGGCGAAACGGCCGGAGGGTGTGACGCTGGGCAGCCTGCTCGCCCTGCTGCGCCTGGCGCTGCCCGGGCCGGATCGCAGCGTGGCGGATGCCTTCGCCCGCCACCCGGCGCTGCTGCGCGCGCTGGTGGAGCCGCTGACCGTCGCCGCGCTGAACACCCCGGTGGGCGAGGCCTCCGCCCGCCGGCTGGGCGCCGTGCTGCGGCGGCTGGGCGGCCGGGGCGCGGCGCGGCTGCTGGTGGCGCGCCAGGGCCTGGGGCCGGACCTGGTGGCGCCGGCCTTGGCGACGCTGGCCTGCCACGGCGCCAATCTGCGCACCGGCGCCCGGCTGCGCGGCCTGGTGCAGTCCGGCGGCCGCGTCACCGGCCTGGATTTCGGCGAGGTGACCCAGCCGATCGGCCCGGCGGAGGCCGTGGTGCTGGCCCTGCCACCGTGGGAGGCGGCGCGCCTGCTGCCCGGCCTGCCGGTACCGCTGCGCCACGCGCCCATCCTGAACGTGCATTTCTCTCGGGTGGAGGAAGGCCCGGTGCGCTTCATCGGCCTGCTCGGCGGCCTGGCGCAATGGGTGCTGGTGCGTCCCGCCGGCGTCTCCGTCACCGTCAGCGCCGCCGATGACAGCGTTGGGCTGAGCGATGCGGAGGCCGCCACGAAGATATGGCCGGAGGTGCGCGAAGCGGCGCTGCGCTTCGGCCTGCCCGGCGCCTGGCCGGTGGAGCCACCCCCCGCGCGAGCGGTGCGGGAACGCCGGGCCACGCCACGGCACGGCTTGAACGCGCCCGCCGCCCCGCCGCGCCGCCCGCTGCCCAACCTGGCACTGGCCGGCGACTGGACCCTGGCCGCCCTGCCGGCGACGATCGAGGCCGCCATCCGCTCCGGCGAGGCCGCGGCCGCCGCGCTGCTCTCCGCCCGCCAGGCTGTCGCCGCGTGACGGCCGGCGAGACTCCGGCCGGCGCGCTCGCGCGGCTGCGCGCGGTGGAGGCGCGCGATGGCCGCCTGTCGCTGGACCAGCGGCGGGACCTTCTGGACCGGCTGGCGAAGACGCTGCTGGCGCGGGCGGAGGATCTGGCCGCGGCGCTGGATGCCGATTACGGCGGGCGTTCGCGGCTGGAGACGCTGCTGGCGGATGTGCTGTGCACCGTCGATGCCGCGCGCCATGCCCGGCGCCATCTGCGCGGCTGGGCCAGGCCCCGCCGGGTTGCCGTACCCTACCCCTTCTGGCCGGCCAGCGCGTGGGAGGAGCCGGTGCCGAAGGGCATCGTAGCCATCATGGCACCCTGGAACTACCCGGTGCAGCTTGCCCTGGTGCCGGTGGTGGATGCGCTCGCCGCTGGCAACCGCGTGGTGGTGAAGCCGAGCGAGGGCGTACCCCGCACCGCTGCGCTGATTGCGGAGGTGTTGCAGGCGGCGCTCGGCCCGGACATTGCCGCCACCGTGCAGGGCGGGCCGGATGTGGCGGCCGATTTCGCGGCGCAGCCCTGGGACCACCTGATGTTCACCGGCGGCACCGAAACCGGCCGCAAGGTGGCGGAGGCCGCGGCGCGCAACCTGGTGCCGGTGACGCTGGAGCTCGGCGGCAAATGCCCCGCCTTGGTGCTGCCGGGGGCGGATCTGGCGGCGGCGGCGCGCAACATCCTGGTCGGCAAGGCGGTGAATGCCGGGCAGACCTGCGTGGCGCCGGACACCGTGCTCCTGGTCGGCCACAGCCCGCAGGCCTTTGCCGCCGCCTGCCGTGCCAGCGGCCTTGCCCTGCCCGAATCGGGCCTGGCGAGCGCGGCGCAGGCGGCACGGCTGGACCAGCTGCTGGCGGGGGTGGCGCAGGATCCGCTGGGCCCGGATGGCCCAGGGCGGCAGCGCGCCCTGACCCTGGCCTACCCCCAGCCCGGCGATGCGCTGGCGCGGGAGGAGGTGTTCGGCCCGGTGCTGGCGGTGGAGTCCCTGGCCGGGCTGGAGGCGGCGATCGGCTGGATCAATGCCCGCCCGGCGCCCCTGGCGATCTACCTGTTCGGCGCCACGGCGGCGGAGACGGCGGCCGTGGCCGCGGCCACGCGATCCGGCGCGCTGGTCAGTGGCCGGACGGTGGAATATGCGGCCTTTCCCGCGCTTGGCTTTGGCGGTACCGGCGCCTCAGGACAGGGGCGCTATCACGGAAAACAAGGTTTTTTCACCTTTTCCGAAACCAGATCACATGTTCGGCATGGTTCCTGGAGTCTGGCGCGACTCTTTGATCTTCCAAGAAAAAGACTCGCCCACCGGTTGATCGCGCGACTGGTGGGGTCGCGTTAACGATGTCAAACTTGATGCATGAACGCATTGGGGGATCCGAACAGGGCGGTGTACACGGCAAGGCTGTGTCTGCGCCTTCCATTCCCCGAGGATGCTGTGGCCCTGGCTGGGCTGATGGGGCCGGATATCAGCGCGAGGCTGGCCTCCTGGCCGGTCCAATTGGCGCCGGAGGCCGCAGCCGCACGGCTGGGTGAAGCCCGCGCCGCCGCCTTGGCGGGACTTGCGCTGCCGATGGTGATCACGCGCCGAATCGACGGCGAAATCGTCGGCTGGATCAGTGCCGCACGCGCCGAGGCCGACCGCAACCGCGCCGTGCTGACCTACTGGCTGGGGGACCGTTTCCAGGGGGAAGGCCTGATGCGCGAAGCCGCGCCGGCCGCCCTGACCGCCATCTTCAGCCAATTGGGCGTGAGTGAAGTCCGCGCCGCGGTGCAGCCGGATAATGCGGCCTCCCGCGCCGTGCTGCGCGGGCTTGGCATGCGCCCGCTGGGCCTCGGCCATATCTGGTGCGCGGCGCGGGGGCAGGAGGAACAATGCGAGTGGTGGACCGTGCTGCGGCCCATCGAAGCCGCCCTGCCACAGACCGATGTGCCGGAACATCATCTGCAACCGGATGCGGCGCAGCCCGCCCTGGGCTGAAGAACCATCGCCGGCCCTGGCGAGGTGACGCCCGCCGCGGCATAGTCGGCCTTCAGGCGGGCGTGCCGGAACGGTAGACGGAAGGGTCTTAAAAACCCTCGGCCCTGTGCCATGCGGGTTCAAGTCCCGCCGCCCGCAGACCTCCCGCCGCCCCGACATCCTGCGATGCCGAAGCGGCGGGCCCCAGGTCCCAGGCCTCAGGCGAACAGTGCGTTCACCTGGTTCGCCGTCATTGCGCCGATCTGCGTGCTGGTGAAGCCGGCCACCTGCGTGTCCGTCAGGGCCGCGATATCCACGACCTCCAGCGCCGTGATCTGCGTGGTGCTGAGCGAGGCGAGCTGGGTCGTGGTCAGCCCCTCCATCTGCTTGGTCGTCAGCGCGGTGATGGAGGTGCTGGTCAGCGCCGCGACCTGCGTCGTGGTCAGGGCCCCCACCATGGTCAGTGTCAGCCCGCCAAGCTGGGTCGTGGTCAGCGCGGCCAGGCTGGTGGTGGTCAGGCCGGTGGCCTGGGTCGAGGTCAGCGCGCCGAGCTGGGTGGAGGTCAGCCCGCCGAACTGGGTGGTGGTCAGCACCTCCAGGTCCGTTGTCTCCAAGCCACGGATCTGCACGCTGCTGATGCCGCCGATCTGCGTCGAGCTCAATGCACCGACCTGGGTGGTGGTCAGGGCTGCGATCTGGGCGCTGGTCAGGCCGCCGACCTGGGTGGTGCCCAGCCCGCCGATCTGCGTCGTGGTCAGGGCGGCCACCTGCGTGGTGGTCAGCATCGCCGTCTGGCTGGTCGTCAGCGCGGCGAGCTGGGTGGTGGTCAGCGCCGTGGCCTGGGTGGTGCTCAGCGCCGCGATCTGGGTGCTGGCCAGCCCGCGCAGCTGGGTGGTGGTCAGCGCCACTAGGTCGGTGGTCTCCAGCGCCACGGCCTGGGTCGAGGTCAGCGCAGTCAACTGCTGGGTGGTCAGGCCGCCGATTTGGGTGGTGGTGAGCGCGGCGAGGTCGGTGGTCTCGATGCCACGGATGGCGGCGGTGGTCAGGCCGGCGATCTGGGTGGTGGTGAGGGCGCCGATCTGGGTGGTGGTGAGGGCGGCGATCTGTGTGGAGGTGAAGCCGCCGATCTGGGAGGTGGAGAGGGAGGCGATCTGGGTGGTGGTGAGCGCCTCGGCCTGGGTGGAGGTGAGGGCGACGAGCTGGGTGGAGCCGAGGCCGCGCAGCTGGGTGGTGGTGAGGACGGCGAGATCGGTGGTCTCCAACGCCGCGATCTGGGTGTTGGTGAGGCCGCTGACCTGGTCGGAGGAGAGGCCGCCGATCTGGGTGGTGGTGAGGGCGGCGAGGTCGGTGGTCTCCATGCCACGGATCCAGTTGCGGCGGATGGCGCCGATCTGGGTGGAGGAGAGGGCGCCGATCTGGGTGGTGGTGAGGGCGGCGAGCTGATTGGTGGTGATGCCCTGGATCTGGGTGGTGCCCATGGCACCGATCTGGGTGGTGGTGAGGGCGGCGATCTGGGTGTTGGTGAAGCCACCGACCTGGATGATGGACAGCGCCGCGACCTGGGTGGTGGTCAGGGCGGTGGCCTGGGTGGTGGTGAGGGCGCCGATCTGGGTGGAGGAGAGGCCGGCGAGCTGGGTGGTGGAGAGGACGGCGAGATCGGTGGTCTCGAGCGCGGCGGCCTGGGTGGTGGTCAGGCTGGCGATCTGGGCGGTACCGAGGCCGGCGATCTGGGTGGTGGTGAGCGCGGCGAGGTCGGTGGTCTCCATGCCGCGGATTTCGCCGGAGCGGATGGCGGCGATCTGGGTGGTGGTGAGGACGCCGACCTGGGTGGTGGTGAGGGCGGCGAGCTGAGCGGAGGTGAGGCCGGCGACCTGGCGACCTGGGTGGTGGTGATGGCGGCGAATTGGGCGGCGGTGAGGCCGGCGACCTGGGTGGAGGTCAGCGCGGTGGCCTGGGTGGTGGTCAGGGCCGCGATCTGGGAGCTGGTGAGGCCCCGGATCTGGGTGGTGCTGAGCGCCACCAGGTCGGTGGTCTCAAGCGCCGCGGCCTGGGTGGTGGTGAGCGCACCGATCTGGACGCTGGTCAGCCCAGCCACCTGGGTGGTGGTCAGCGCGGCGAGGTCGGTGGTCTCCAGCCCCCGGATCTGGCTGCTGCGGATCGCCCCGATCTGGGTTGAGGTGAGCGCGCCGACCTGGGTTGTGGTCAGCGCCGCCAATTGCTGCGACCCGAGGCCGGAAATCTGAAGGGTGCCCAGTGCAGCGAGCTGCGTGGTTGTCAGGGCTTCCGCCTGGGTGGTGGTCAGCGCACCCATCTGCGTGGTGGTCAGGCCACGCATCTGCGTGGTGGTCAGCGCTGCCAGATCCGTCGTCTCGAAGGCGATGATCTGCGTGGCGCTCAGTCCGGACAACTGCGTCGAGGTCAGGCCACCGACCTGAGTGGTGGTCAGCGCGGCCAGATCCGTGGTTTCCAGACCGCGGATCTGCACGCTGGAAATGGCGCCGATCTGGGTCGAGGTCAGCGCCCCCACCTGCGTCGTGGTGAGGCTGGCGATCTGGCCGGAGGTGAGCGCACCCACCTGGGTGGTGCCGAGATTGGCGACCTGCGTCGTCGTCAGGGCCGCGACCTGGGTGGTGGTGAAGGTGGCCATCTGCGCCGATGTCAGCGCGCCAAGCTGGGTGGTGGTCAGCGCGGCCGCCTGCGTGGTGGTCAGCGCGCCAAGCTGGGTGGAAACCAGGCCGCGGACCTGCGTGGTGGTCAGCGCGGCGAGGTCCGTTGTCTCGAAGGCGGCTGCCTGGGTTGCGGTCAGCGCGGCAAGCTGTGTCGTCGTCAGCCCCGCCACCTGGGTGGTGGTCAGCGCCTCGATATCGCTGGTTTCCAGGCCGCGGATGCGGTTCGCGCCGATGGCGCCGATCTGGGTGGAGGTCAGCGCCACCACCTGGGTGGTGGTGAGCGAGGCGATCTGTTGTGAGGTGAGGCCCGAGATCTGGGTGGTGCCAAGACCGCCCAACTGGGTCGTGGTCAGCGCCTCCACCTGGGTGGTGGTCAGCATCGCTGCCTGCACCACGGTCAATCCACCCAGCTGGGTGGTGGTGAGGGCACCGGATTGCGTCGTGCTCAGCGCGGCGATCTGCGTGGAACCCAGCCCACGCACCTGCGTGACGCTCAGGACTGCAAGGTCGGTTGTCTCCAGCGCCGCGGCCTGCGTGCTCTGCAAGGCGCCAAGCTGGGTCGAGGCCAGGACGCTGACCTGTGTCGTCGTCAGTGCTGCGATCTGCGTGGTGGCGAGCGTGCGGATCTCGGTGGTCCGCAACGAAGCAATGGTCGTGGTGGTAAGCTGACCGATCTGCGTGGTGGACAAAGAATCGAACAGCGCCATCGCCATCACTCCGTGCCAGGTTGAATCGGCCACGCAAGGGCCTGGCAGCCCCATCGAAAACGCGTGGTCGCAACGGGGTGGACGTTTTGTCGTCCCGGCGCGGGCGAAAGTTAGAGGAGAAAGCCTTGACGGCTGATGAATACGAGCCGGACCAATTGCGCTAACGCAATCTTCACCAGGCCCATTCAGGCTGCTGCCATAGGTTGCAGCGCGCCAGGACGGAAGCATGCAGAATGAGAGTGTGGCCGAGCTGTTCGGCACGGCGCATCGCCTGACCCTTGCGGGACAGGTGCCGCAGGCGGCCGCCCTGTACAAGGACTGGCTGGCCCGCAACCCGGCGGATCCGCTGGGCCATGCGGTCTACTTCAACTACGGCGTGCTGCTTTCGGGGCTGGATGACCTGGCCGGCGCGGCCACGGCCTTCGGTGAGGCGATCCGCCGCAATGCCACCTTCCTGCCGCCCTTCATCAATCTCGGCGTGGTCTATGAAAGACTGGGCGCGACGGAGCCTGCGATCAGCCATTGGGCGCATGCGACCGCGAGCCTCGCCGCGCTGTCCGGCGACAGCCTGGGCTACAAGACCACCGCGCTGAAGCACATCGCCCGCGTGCTGGAAGGCGCGCAGCGCCATGCGCAGGCGGAAGAACATCTGCGCCAGATCATCGAACTGGCCCCCGCGCAGCGGGACGTCGTGCAGCATTGGATCAGCCTGCGCCAACGGCAATGCGCCTGGCCGCTGCTGGTGCCGGTGGGCACGCTGGATCGCGCCGCGCTGCTGCGCGGCATGGCGCCGCTGAGCCTGATCACCCACACCGATGACCCGATGCTGGCGCTCGCGCTATCCGCCGCCTACAGCCGTGCGGAGTTCGGCGTGCCGGAGGCGTTCCGCACCGATGCGGATTTCGCCCACCGCCCACCGGCGCCGCGGCTGCGCATCGGCTACCTGTCCTCCGATCTGCGGTCCCACGCCATCGGCCACCTGACCGCCGACATGTACCGGCTGCATGACCGCAACCGCTACGAGATCTTCGTCTATTACTGCGGCATCCCGCAGGAGGATGCGGTGAAGGCGCGCATCCGCGACAGCGTGGAGCATTGGTGCGACATCACGCCGATGGATGACGACGCCGCGCTGGCGCGCATGCTGGCGGATGGCATCGACATATTGGTGGACATCAACGGCCATACGCGCGGCGCGCGCACGAAGCTGCTGTCCCGCCGGCCGGCGCCGGTCATCGTCAACTGGCTCGGCTATGCCGGCACCATGGGCACGCCCTATCACCACTACATCCTGGGCGACGAGGTCATCATCCCGCCGGGCAGCGAGATCTATTACTCGGAGGCCGTGCGCCGGCTGCCCTGCTACCAGCCGAATGACCGCCACCGCCAGGTCGCCACGCCACCCACCCGCGCCGCGCTGGGGCTGCCGGAGGAGGCTGTGGTGTTCTGCAGCTTCAACGGCACGCAAAAAATCACCCACTTCGGCTTCGACCGCTGGATGCAGGTGCTGCGCGGCGTTCCCGGCAGCGTGCTGTGGTTGCTGAAATCGAGTGACGCGGTGGATGTGAAGCTGCGGGAGCACGCGCAGGCGGCGGGAATCGACCCGGCGCGCCTGATCTTCGCGCCGATGGCCGGCAATGCGGAACATGTCGCCCGCTACGCCGCGGCCGACCTGTTCCTGGATACCGCGCCCTATGGCGCGCATACCACGGCATCCGATGCGCTGTGGATGGGCACGCCCGTGCTGACCCTGCCCGGCCGGGGCTTCGCCAGCCGGGTCTGCGCCAGCCTGGTGCGCGCGGCGGGTGTGCCGGAGCTGGTCTGCGCGACGCCGGCGGATTACGTGGCGCAGGCCATCGCGCTGGGCCAGGACCCGGCGCGGCTGCGCGCCCTGCGCGGGCGCCTGCTGGCGGCGCGGGAGACCTCGCTGCTGTTCGACACCGAGATCTTCGTTCGCCACATCGAACAGGCATTCGACGGCATGTGGCAGGATTTCCGCGAAGGCCGCCTGCCGCGGCCGGATCTGCGCAACCTCGACACCTATCTCGATCTCGGCGCGGCCGAGGATCATGAGGCGCAGGAGACCGGCACGCTGCCGGATTATGAAAGCCGCTGGCGCGAGCGGCTTGCGCGGCGCGACGCCTTTCAGACGTTGCCGCCGGATGGCCGGCTGTGGGGAACGCCATGAACGCGCTGACCGCCTCCGACACGCTGGATATCGGCTGGCTCGCCGGGCTGCTCGCCCGCCCGGAATGGCCGGCCCTGCTGCCGCCGGCGGAAGAGGCGCGGCGCCAGCGCGGGCTGCGCGCCATCCGCCTCGAAGGGTTGCTGCCGCTGCTGGAACAGGCAAGCCGGGAAGGGCGGCAATCCGTCACCATCGGCGCCTACCAGGCCTGGCTGGCGGCCAACCCGGCACATCCGCAGTCGCTGGCCGCCTGGTTCAACCTGGGCGTGGCCTTCGCGCAGGGGGGCGAATTCGGCCAGGCCGTCACCTGCTATCGCAATGCGCTGGCGCTGAAGGCGGATTTCCACGAGGCAGCGATCAATCTCGGCCTGGCGCTGGAAGCGGCGGGCCAGGTCGATGCCGCGCTCGCCGCCTGGCAGGCGGCGCTGCAGCCAGACGCCACGCGCCGGCAATTGTTGAACCAGCGCGGCCGCCTGCTGGAACAGGCGGGGCGCTTCGCGGAGGCCGAGCAGGCGCTGCGCGACAGCCTGGTCAGCGATGCGGCGCAACCCGATGTGCTGCAGCACTGGTCGCATCTGCGCCAGAAACTGTGCCTGTGGCCGATCCATGCCGGCGACATTCCGGGGCTGACGCAGGAACAGGCGGCGCTGCATGCCGGGCCGCTGGGCGCCCTGGCGCTGTTCGATGATATCGACCTGCAACGCCGCATCGTCGCCGCCTGGCTGGAGCGCAAGGTGCCACCGGCGCCGCAGCGCCTTTCGCCGGCGCGGGGTTATGCGCATGACCGCATCCGGCTCGGCTATGTCTCCTCCGATTTCTGCCGGCATGCGATGAGCTTCCTGATCGCGGAAGTGCTGGAACGCCACGACCGGACGCGCTTCGAGATCTATGGCTATTGTTCATCGCCCGAGGATGGCAGCGATATCCGCGCGCGCGTCATCGGCGCGCTGGATCATCATGTCCGCATCGTGGGGCTGGATGACGAAGCGGTGGCGCGGCGCATCCGGGCGGATGAGATCGATATCCTGATCGACCTGAACGGTCTGACGCGCGGCGCCAGGCTGGGCGCGCTGCGCTGGAAGCCGGCGCCGGTGCAGGGCACCTATCTCGGCTATATCGGCAGCGTGCCCCTGCCGGAGCTGGATTTTCTCCTGTGCGACGCGATCGCGGTGCCGCCGGATGTGGCGCATCTCTATGCGCCGAAGCCGCTGCCGATCGAGGGGCTGTACCAGGCGAATGACAGCCGCATGCCGGATTTGCCGGTGCTGACGCGCGCCGGGGAAGGCCTGCCGGAAGATGCCTTCGTGCTGTGCTGCTTCGCCAATTTCTACAAGATCACGGCGGAGATGTTCGCCGACTGGATGCGCATCCTGCACGCCGTGCCGCGCGCCGTGCTGTGGCTGGCCGAGGATGGCCATGGCGCCAGCGACAATCTGCGCGCCGCGGCGGCCGCGGCCGGCATCCCGGCGCACCGCCTGGTCTTTGGCCCGCGCGTGGAGCCGGCGCGGTATCTCGCGCGGATGCAGCTTGCGGATCTGTTCCTGGATACCACGCCCTATAACTCCGGCACGGTGGCCAGCGACGCGCTGCGGATGGGCCTGCCGCTGCTGACGCTTGCGGGCAAGGCCTTCGCCGCGCGCATGGCGTGCAGCCTGCTGAGCGCCATCGGCCTGACCGATGGCATCACGGAAACGCGTGAGGCGTATGTGGCCCGCGCCATTGCCCTCGCCACCGACCCGGCCCGCTACCAGGCGGCGCGGGATGTGCTGGCCGGGGATGCCTGGGCGCGCACGCTGGGCGATTGCGCCGGCTTCACGCGCCGCCTGGAAGCGGCGCTGGAGACCGTGCGGCTCAGGCCCTGAGCCAGGGGCACGGCTTACGTCCTGGACACAGGCCTGGCTTACGCCTTGGGCGCAGGCCCGGCTTACGCCGTGACGCCGCCGCCCATATAGGCGGTGGCCCACAGCGCGAAGCTGTCATCGCGCACCACGCGGACGATGGGGAAGCCGGCGGTCAGCAGCGCGGCTTCCAGCGACCTGGCGGTGAAGCCGCCGCGATGGCCCATGAAGACGTTGCCCAGCGCCAGCGAACCGCCATGGCCATACAGCATGTCGAGTGGCGTGATCGGACCCATGGGCGACAGATAGGCCGGCTCCATTAGCCGGTCCTCGGCCACAAGCTTCGCGATCTGTTGCAGGTCCGGCATGGTCATCAGCGCGAAGCCGCCTGGCTTCAGCACGCGGCGGAATTCGGCCAGCGCCAGCGGCACCTCATGCGGGAACAGATGCTCCAGATTGTGGGAAGACCACACGGCATCGACCGAGGCATCGGCCACCGCTTCCATATCGGTGATGGAGGCGAGCACATCGGGCGCCACGCCCGGGTCGATATCCAGTCGGATTTCCTGCCATTCGCCGCCGGGGAAGAAATGCGCCGGCAGCTTGTCCGGTGACGCGGCCCCGCAACCGACATGCAGGACGGTGCGGATGGCAATGCTGCCGGGGCGGGAGGCGGGCGTGTTGTCCATGGTCTCGGCTTTTTCCGGGCGGGTGCGCGGGCACTCTGCGGGCAAAGAGTTACCCAATGCTGGAGGCGGGCGGATTCATCCTCGATTCAGGCAAAGCGGCTCACATGGCGCGCAGCGCAGACGCCGGAGAAAACCCCGATGACCCATCTCAGCGAAATCATGATCGAGCCGGAGGCCCGCCTGGTGGCGCCGCTACGCCTCGCCCTGTCGGAGGCCCTGGCCGCGCCGATCGACCGGAGCCAGGGCTTCTACACCATCGATGGCATGTCCGGCGCCCGCTACCGCCACTTCATCAATGGCCTGCTGCGCAAGCTGGGCCGCACCGGCTACCTGGAAGTGGGCAGCTGGATGGGGTCCACCCTGTGCAGCGCCATCCATGGCAATGCCGTGCGCGCCGTGGCGATCGACAATTGGAGCCAGTTCGGCGGCCCGCGCGATGCCTTTCTGGGCAATCTGGCGCAGTTCCGGACGGAGGCCGCGGCGGTGGAGGTGATCGAGGCGGATTTCCGCGCCGTGCCCTTCGCAGACCTCGCCGCGCGGCACTTGCCCTTCGAGGTCTATCTGTTCGATGGCCCGCATGAGGAACAGGACCAGCATGACGGGCTGATCGCCGCCCTGCCGGCGCTGACGGAAGAATTCGTCTTCATCTGCGACGACTGGAACTGGTGGCCGGTGCGGGCGGGCACGCACCGCGCCATCGTCCAGGGTGGGCTGCAGATGCTCTACGGTGCTGAGATTCGTACCACGCTGGACAACACGCACCCCGAAATCGCCTTCAAGGATAGCGATTGGCACAACGGCTACTTCATCGGCGTGCTGCGCAAACCGCGCCGTGCGGTGCAGCTTTCGCTGCCGCTGGCCGCGTGAACGCCGCCAAGGGCTGCTGCGTGCCGCGCTGCTCCAAAAAATGCATCCAATGCAACCAAAAATCTGGTAACGATCGCGAAAGAGTGATCATATAACTGTGTGCGGTGAACATCGAAGAGATGTCTAGTGTATACGTTATATGTGACCCGTGGATCTGGGAACTGCCTGAAGCCATCCCTGGCTCTGCGGCAGCTTGGCATCCCGGCGCGGATCCTGGAGGTCGATGTGCTGGCCGGCGAAACCCGCTCGGCCCGCTATCTGACCCTCAACCCGGCGGGCGGCGTGCCCTTCATCGTCACGCCGGATGGCACAGGCCTCAGCGAATCCAACGCCATGCTGTGGCTGATTGCGGATGGATCGCCGCTGATGCCGCAGGGCGCGCTGGCGCGGGCGCAGTGCCTGCAATGGATGTTCTTCGAACAGTCGAAGCTTGAACCCTTCATCTCCCCGGCCCGCTTCTTCCGCCACATCGTCCCGGCCCGCGGCGTGGGGCGGGAGGCGGAGATCGCGGCCTGGCAGCTGCGCGCCGCAGCCGGCCTCGCGGTGCTCGAGGCCCATCTGGCCACGCGGCGCTTCCTGCTGGGCGCCAGCTACGGCATCACCGACATCGCCGTCTTCGGCTATGTCCATGTCGCGGCGGAAGCCGGGATCGACATGGGCGGCTTCCCCGCCATCCGCGCCTGGATCACCCGCGTCACCGAGACGCCCGGCTTCGTGCCGCTCTCGGCGCTGTGCGAAGGCGCAGCCGCCTTTCCGGGCGATGGGGACGCGGATTGATGGCGCCGCCCCAGGTCGCGCAGGAGCAGCCAAGCCCGCCCGTCACACAGGACTGGCGCGCCCATCTGTGGATCCTGGACCGGCTGACCGCCGCGGTCTGGATCTTCGATATCGATCATGGCCGGGTGATCTGGGGCAATGCCGCGGCGCTGGAGATCTGGAACGCGACGACGCTGGAGGAACTCGCCTCACGCGACATGAAGGCGGACATGTCCCCCGCCGTTGCGCGGCGGCTGCGCCAGTACCAGGGCGACTTCATCAGCCATAACGCCGCCTTCACCGAGATGTGGACCCTGTACCCCCGCGGCGTGCCGCGGCCGCTGGATGTGCGGCTGAGCGGCGCCAGGCTGCCCGACGGCCGCATGGCGATGCTGTGCGAGGGGCGTGATCAAGCCCGGCTACAGCCCGAGACCATCCGCAGCGCGGATGCGCTGCTGCACACCAAGCTGATGATCTCGCTGCACGACCTCGACGGCCGCACGCTCTATTGCAACCCTGCGGCACGGGCCAGCTTCGATACGCCCCAGCAGGACCTTCCCTCCCGCTTCCTGCACCGGCGGGACTATGACCGGATGATGGAACAGGTCCACAGCTCCGCCGAGGTCGGCATGATCGCCGAGGTGGTCTGCGCCTACGGCCTGCGGTGGCATGAGCTGACGGTCCGCGCCTGCCATGACCCGGTCTCCGGCCGCCCCTCCATCCTGGTCAGTGAAACCGATGTGACGGAGCTGAAGGAAGCCGAGGCCCTGGCGCAGAACCGCGCCCATCACGACCCGCTGACCGGCCTGCCGAACCGCCTGGCCATGCCCGCGCGCTTCAATGCCCTGGTCCGCAAGGCGGAACAGCGCGGCGCGCGGATCGGCGTGCTGTTCATTGACCTCGACCAGTTCAAGGCCATCAACGATACGCTGGGCCGCCTGCATGGCGACGGCGTGCTGATGGAAGTGGCGCGGCGCCTGTCGGAACTGCGCATCGGCGATGATGCCGTGATCCGCCTGGGCGGCGATGAGTTCCTGTTCCTCGCGACCGAGGAGCCGGATGATGTGGGGCGTGTCGATACGCTGGCGCGCCGCATCCTGGACCGGCTGGCCCTGCCGGTGCATGGCGAGCGTCGCAAGCTGATGGTGACCCCCAGCATCGGCATCGCGTATTTCCCCCAGCACGGCACGAATGCGCAGTTGCTGATGCAGCGCGCCGACCTGGCCATGTATGAATCGAAAGCGGGCGGGCGAAACCAGTATCGCATCTTCGACGAAAGCATGCGGAACCAGCGCGAGGAAGAATTGCAGCTGCTGTCCGACCTGCGCGAGGCACTCCGCCACGGGCATATCGTGCCGCACTACCAGCCGCGCTATTCGCCCGCGGAGCAGCGCGCCGTGGCGGTGGAGGCGCTGGCGCGCTGGAACCACCCGGAACGCGGCCTGATCCTGCCCTCCGAATTCATCCCGGTTGCGGAGAAATCCGGCCTCATCAACCAGATTGGCACCACCCTGCTCGACCAGGTCGTGCGGCAGCGCTGCGAATGGGCGCAGCGGGGGCTGGATGTCTCGGTCTCGGTCAATGTCTCCCAGCGCCAGCTTTGCGAGGCGGATTTCGCCGCGACGGTGCAACGGATCCTCGATACCCATGGCTGCGATCCGTCGCGGCTGGAGCTGGAGATCACGGAGACGCTGCTGATCGAGGACAATCCGACGGTCTGTGCCAACCTGTTGAAGATCCGCAGGATGGGCATCCGCATCGCGATCGATGATTTCGGCACCGGCTATTCCAACCTGGCCCGGCTGAACGACATGGCCGTGGATTGCATCAAGATCGATCGCAGCCTGATCCAGGGCCTGCCGCGCAACGAGGAAATCGTGCGCCTGGTGATCGCCATGTGCAACTTCATGCAGGTGGTCATCGTGGCGGAGGGCATCGAGACCCTCGAAATGGCGGAATGGGCGCAGCAGAATGGCTGCCACGAATTGCAGGGCTATTTCTACAGCTGCCCGGTCGATGCGGAGGAGGTGGAGTGCCTGCTGCTCGGCCAGGCTGCCATGGTGCATGGCGGCCGGCACATCGCCTTCCCGCGCACCGCCTGGGTGGCCTGAGGCCAAAGAGACCATTTGAGAATACTGGCGGGTCCGTCTCGCGGCGCTTTTCCGCCCCTGCTGCGTTGGTCGGCTTGCCGATGCAACCAGCATCGGCGGCACCGCCCGCCTTGCAGG
>LNFM01007078.1_pt1 | contig 35147 bp, 35 predicted proteins | sample 596031 | NCBI WGS metagenome assembly LNFM01 (sample SAMN04254537, study PRJNA301005) | activated carbon metagenome | isolation source: dual media filters at the Ann Arbor, Michigan drinking water treatment plant | place: USA: Ann Arbor
AGGCGCCCCATTGCCACGGGCCGTCGGTGTAGTTGACGCTGGCGGCGACGCCCCAGACGGCGGCGCGTTCGCCGCCGCCGGGCACGCTGGTCAGCCCGCTCTTCGCGTTGAAGGTGAAGCTGGCACCGAACGCCAGCGCCGCGTCGACGACGTATTCGACGCCGCCACTGAACGAGAACAGATCGCCGACCCGACCCGCTTCTGTCGTGCCACCACGGGCGAAGGCGAAACTGCCGCCGAGCCGCAGCACGTCGGCACCGAGATAGGCTTCCTTGACGAGGCCGCCCTGAAACAGCGCACCGCGATGCGGCGCGCCGGCGCGGCCTTCGATCCGGGGTGCGAACGACACGCCGAGCAGCCAGCCGTCGACCTTGGGCGAGACATAGAGCGCTTTTGGCGACTGGTCGGCGAAATAGCTGGTCGAGACACCGAGAATCGACAGGCGATCGATGCGGCGCGCCATGTCGCGATCGATGATGCGGGTCTGCAGGCCGCCATTCGGGTCGAGGCTGGCCCCGGAGGCCGGGCCGAACTCCGCCGATACGAACTGGAAGGCGTTCGGCGCGTAGCCGGTCAGGACATCCGGCAGTCCCTGTCGCCAACCGACCTCGACGCGGCCCCATCGGTCGGAGACGACGAGACTGCGCTCTCCCCAGCCGATGGCATCGTCGGTCGAGGTCGTCAGCACGATCCGCAGGCCGATGCCAAAGCCGCCCTCGACGAGCTGTCCGAACACCCGGATCGCGCCATCGGCGAAGCCGCCGGTGCGGGGTCCGTCAGCGCCGAAGGCGAAGCCGCCGGTCGCGTTGCCGTAGGCCTCCAAGGTCAGCTTGAACGGCTCGTCGGCGACGACAATCTGGGCTGCCGCCTGATGGGCGGCGGATGACAGCGCCGTCCCGGCGAGAAGGCCGAGCAGGACGAAGCGCTGTGTGATGGTCGGGTTCATGGCGGCACGCTACCGGCGGCCGCGCGCGGCCTCCAATATCGGATGCCGATGGAGTCGATAGCCGCTCGACATCGAGGGCGCGCCGCGACGACGACGTGGCCGCGTCAGCCGCGGTCGTGCAGTCGTGCAGATAGGCCTACTGTGGGTGGCTGCGACGCATCGGCCCGCGCCGGTGGCGATGCGGCCGAAGTTCGTGCCTTTCGCCGTGAAGACCTGCGCGGAGCGATCATGGAGGGTGCTGTCGAGCTGACTCCGGCATGGTGGCCGCCGCTCGCGCGTCGGGCCTCGAAGATCGCCCGACCGCGCGCTCAGTGACGCAATCCGGCGCCTTCGCCGACAACGCGCCCACTCACGCGTACGCGCAGCTCGGTGCGCCAGGTCAGCAAGTCATTCATGATCAGACCAGGTGGCGCAAGCCTTCCCAGCCGACATATAGTGCGATCAGGAAGATCAGCGCGCTGGAGAAGTAGGGTGCGCGGCGGGCCAGCGCGGGAAGGCCGCGCCAGCGCCGCCCGACATGGTGCACGCCCAGCGCGGCGATGGCACCGGTCGCCACCAGGGTGAGCGCCAGCCCGATACTGAAGCACAGCACCAGCACAACGCCCAGGGTGAAATGCTTCAGTTGCAAGCAGAGCAGCAGGACGGTGATCGCCGCCGGGCAGGGGATCAGGCCGCCGGTCAGGCCGAAGACGACGATCTGGCCGGTGGTGACGTGGCGCGTGGGGAAAAGTCGGCGAATGTCCTCGGCGTGCTGGCGCTGATGGGCATCCTCGAAGCCGGCCGAAGAGACGTCGAGTCCAGGAGGCGCGGGTACGTGGCGATGATGATCATGACGATGGTGGTGATCATCGTGGTGATGACCGTGCGCCGCCCGTTCGCGCCGCTGCTCCCGCCAGGTGCGCAGGAACATCCAGATCGCCACGCCAGCCATGATCACCGCCGAGGCGACTTGCAGCCAGGGCTCGCTGGCCTCGGCGCTCCACCGGCCACCGACATACATGCCGAGCAGCGCGATCACCCAGACCACGGCGGTGTGCGAGACGGTCGCCGCCAGACCCAGCATCACCGCCTGCCAGACCGTGCCGCGGATGGCGACGATGAAGGCCGCCATCATGGTCTTGGAGTGGCCCGGTTCCAACCCGTGCAGCGCGCCCAGCAGGATGGCGCTGGGCACGAAGAGCCACGCCTTGCCCGCGCCTTGCGCCAGCAGCTCGGCGAAACCCGGCATGGCGGCGCTACAGGAACTTAGTGAGCCGGCGGAACTCGTCGAGCACCGCACGCTCGGTCTTGTTCTGCGGGCCGATCGACCGCTCGAGGCAGTGGTCGATGTGGTCGTGGATCAGCACCGTCTTGGCGTTGGCGATGGCCTTCTCGATGGCGTGCAGCTGCTGGGCGAGATCGACGCAGGGCCGGCCGGCCTCGATCATGCCGATCACCGTGCGCAGATGCCCCTCGGCGCGCTTCAGGCGCTTGACGATGTTGGGATGCGATTCGTGTGTAGACATATCCTATCCCCCTGGATAGGATATACAGCTATGCGATACTCCTGTCCACCATGATAACGATCTTGAAGGCGGCCGCGTTCCTCCTGGGCCTGCTGGTCGCCAATGTCGCGTTCGCCCACGGCGTGCCCAGCGGCGACAAGCTCTTCATCGAGCAGAGCATCGGCCTGCAGCTCGGGCCCTTCGTCTATCTTGGCGCCAAGCACATGGTCACCGGTTACGACCATCTGCTGTTCCTGCTCGGCGTCATCTTCTTCCTCTACCGCATGAGGGACGTGGCGACCTACGTGACGCTGTTCGCGGTCGGCCACAGCGTCACTCTGCTGACCGGCGTGCTGGCCGGCACGGCGGTGAACGCCTACCTCGTCGATGCCGTGATCGGCTTGTCGGTGACCTACAAGGCGCTCGACAATCTCGGCCTGCTGCGCCGCTGGCTGGGCTTCCAGATCGACACGCGCGCCGCCGTGCTGGGCTTTGGCCTGGTGCATGGCTTCGGCCTGGCCACCAAGCTGCGGGAATTCTCGCTCTCGCCCGAGGGCCTGGTCGCCAACATCGTTGCCTTCAATGTCGGCGTCGAGATCGGCCAGTTCCTGGCGCTCGCGGCGATTCTCATCGCCATGGGCTACTGGCGGCGCACCGGCAGCTTCGCGCGCCACGCGCGCGCCGCCAATCTCGGGCTGGCGGCCATCGGCCTGCTGCTGACGGCCTATCAACTCGCCGGCTATTTCGGAGTCATCGAGGAGGGACCATGAGCGATCCGATTGTGCGCGACTATCCGTTGCCTTCGCTGCGCGGGCTGAACCGCGCGGCGCTGATCGCCGCCGTGGCGGGTGGCGCGTTGGTCGTCACCACGGTGCTGCCGGCAGAGTACGGCATCGATCCCAGTGGCATCGGCCGAGTGCTGGGATTGACCGAGATGGGCGAGATGAAGCGCGCGCAGACGGCCCCGCCGCGTCAGGGCTGGCGCTTCTCGCTGATCGGCGCGGCGCACGCGCAAACGCCAGCGCCGCGTAACGACGAGGTGAAGGCGACGCTGAAGCCGGGCGACACCGCCGAGGTCAAGGCCTTCATGAAAGTCGGCGACGAGATGACCTGGAAGTGGTCGACGGTCGGCGGCAAGCTGAACTTCGAGTTCCACGGCGAGCTGCCCAACGCGCCGGCTGGCAAATTCACAAGCTACGGCAAGGGCGCCGCCGACAACGCCGAAGGCGCGTTCAAGCCCAAGTTCGCCGGCACGCATGGCTGGTTCTGGCGCAACCGCACGTCGCAGACGATCACCGTGACCGTGAGCACCAGCGGCCGCTACGAGAAGCTGGAACTCCTGAAGTGACGCGTTCCTAGCCGGGGGCGGCTACGGCGCTCGCCTTCGCCGTCATCCTGAGCGCAGCGAAGGATCTCACGGTATGGTGGTCACATGCGAATGGCATGTCCTCTCGCACTACCGCGAGGGCCCTTCGCTGCGCTCAGGACGACAGAGTTTCCACGATGCCTTGCGCATCTTGGTAGTGGTGACCTGACCGTTGACCCGCTCGGCCTCGCAACCACGGGGGCGCTGGGCTTCAGCGGCTTCAGCATGGCCGGGTCGCCGACGCGGAAGACCATGGTCATGGAATCCGTGTCGAGGTTCTTGCGCGACGCGTCAATAGTCGATCGGGGTATCTGGGCCCTGACACTAGTACATCTGCGGGAATCTGCCGGCGCGCCACGCCTCGTACTCCTGCCGGGCGTGAGGATCTTTGAGCGCGGGCGAATGCGGAGCCATCTTTCCCGCGGTTCGCGGATCGTGCACATGGCAGGGCGTCGGCTTCACCGCCTTGGGATCGCACTCGACGAAGCGCGGCTCGCCCGATGCCGGCTCGTGATGATGCCGATGATCCTGGTCCGCATACACTCGCTGCGTCGCACAAATGATAACCACGGCGAAAGCCAGTCTCCAGGGCATAGCTTGGCTCCTGCGGCAACAACCTCCGTCAGGACTGTGCTAACCGAGGCTATCCTTTGGTTTGTCCGAATCTCACCGCCTACAGCACGCCGCGTAGCGGATAGAGCCGACCGCAGACAGCGACTTCTCTGTCTGCGGCCGACATAGGCGACGGGAAAGGCGCGACCTCGGCATGGCATTTACCGGTAGCGGGTGCCGCCGGAATGAGGGCGACTATCTTGCAAGGATTCGGCCCGCCTGGTCGACCGTGACGCTGAGCTTCGCGGCTCCGCGGATTGCCGTGCCACGCCAAGCGCCATCGTTGCCGCGACTGAGATCGGCAATGGCGCGATATCCATCAGCTTGGAGGCGAGCGCGCGCATCAGCGTCGCTCAGCACCGGTCCACCAGCGGTGCCGGACGCTACCGGCGCATTCCTAATGCCACGATCGGCGAACGGGCGGTCGAACTCTGGGCTGCCCTCAGCCAACGCGACGCTGGCTCCGATGCCGAGGGAGACGGCGATGGCCACAAGCATAACTCTGATCATGACTGCATACTCCTAGTTGAGAACCAAAGATGATCCACTGTGTGAAAGCTAATCCAGCTTTCCCATTCCCCGCCGAAAGCCGGCCAATGACAGGCTCGAGGCGCGACGTCGTGCTCTTCACTGTTGCGCACCGTCTCTTCGCTCTTCAGAATCACCACCCGCCGTTCGGCGTGTCGATGCGGATGTCGAGGATGGAACGGCGGAGAAGCACCCTCCTGAAAGGTCGCGTCCTCATCCAGTTGGTTCGTCGCGGAGCGGCTGGTGGATACAGGGCTCACGGGGTCGTGATCGACACGATGAGCACCCGAGAGCAGAAGCTTTGTTTGGTAGCGGTGTAACCAAAGCGGCGGCTCGGCCGAACTCAAGATAGCGGCCGATGGTGACAAGCGAGCATGAGTTGAAATCGTTGATGACGGCGGGCCTCGATGGCGACGCCGCCGCGTACCGCGTCTTGCTTCAACGCCTCAGTCGTCATTTGCGCGGCTACTATCGGCGGCGACTTTCGAGCGCGGGAAGGGGGCCTGCGGAGGCGGAGGATCTGTTGCAGGAGGCGTTGTTGGCAATTCACACCCGTCGACATACGTATGACCGGACCGAACTTCTGATGCCGTGGGTACATGCTATCGCGCGCTACAAGCTAATTGATTATCTGCGGCGGACCAGGATATCGGCTCGCGCCGTGCCGATCGACGATGCCGACGAACTCATGTCAGCGTCCCATCACGGTGACGTCGAGAGTTCGATCGACCTGCAGCGGCTGCTTCGCCGTCTTCCTCATCGGATGCGACGGGCCATCCAGGACGTGAAGCTGGATGGCTTCAGTGTCGCCGAGGCCGCACGTCGTTCCGGCATGTCGGAGTCAGCCGTAAAGGTCAGTATCCATCGCGGATTAAGGGCTTTGTCGGTGGCGGTCGCCTCGGAGGGAAGATCATGAAGACCGACGATCTAATCACGATGCTCAGCTCAAATGTCGAAGCAATCGATCCGCACCGTTTTCGTCGCGTCTACGTCGGAGCGGTGGCCGCCGGGGCCGTCATTGTGATCGGTGCCACACTGCTGACGCTGGGCAGCCGGGCTGACTTTCGCACTCCGGCCGCACTCAGTTTTGTCTTAACCAAGCTCCTGTTCGCGGTCGCGGTGTCGATGTTGGCGCTCGTCTACCTTGCCCGGCTTGCGCGGCCGGGCGGCGGACTGCCGCTGCCGATGACATTGATCGCCCTTCCGTTCGCCGGCATCGCCGCTCTGGCAGCAATCAGCCTCGGGGGGGCACCCGCGGCGCATCGGCATGCAATGCTGTTCGATGGTGAGTGGCTCGAATGCCTGCTGTCGATCCCTATTCTCGCAATCATCCCTTTTGCGCTGGTCATCTGGGCGTTGCGGCAAGCCGCTCCGACGCACCTCAGAGGCACCGGCGCGCTCGCCGGCCTTGTTGCGGGTGGCCTCAGCGCCATCGGCTATGCCCTGCATTGCGTTGACGATTCGCTGCCGTTTGTCGCGCTCTGGTACAGCAGCACGATCATCCTCTGCACCCTAGCCGGCGCCGCACTCGGCCCTCGACTGCTACGGTGGTAGCCTTGATACGGCCGGATCGCTTGGGTCGTGCACCTACCGACTCCATCAGCAGCGCTCCGGCAGGCTCCGACTCAAATAAGCAACGCTGACCAGCCCACTGCGTCCGTGGAGTTCCACATCGTGTTTCCACAACCATGGCGCCGCGTCCACTGCTGATGACACGCGGTTGAGTGTTGTTGCCGAGACGACAATCGAGGCGCCCAACGTTTTCGTAAGCCGCTCGAGTCGCTCGGCGACGTTGACGGCATCGCCGAATACTGTGAACTCGTCATGGTTGTCGCTACTGATGATTCCACCGATCACTGGTCCAAAATGCAAACCAATTCCAGCGTCGAGAGCGGCCTTCCCATTCCTTTGACGTTGTCTCTTCCAACCTTCAAGTACTACTCCCAGCCGCAGCGCACACGACAGCGCCTGTTGGGCATCGTTCGCCGCCGGGACAGGGTGCCCGAAGACTGCCATCACTCCGTCACCGATGAACTTGTCGACCGTGCCGCCCCACTCGAACACGAGCCGAGTCACATGCTGCCGATACTCGATAAGCAGTTCCGCCAGATCATGCGGCGTCGCCGTCTCTGCGAAAGTGGTGAATGATCGAAGATCGACGAAAATGATGGCGGCTTCCCGCCGCTCCAGCGCTGTCGAGAATGTACCCGTCTGCAACCCCGCCACGACGCGCGGCGAGAAGAACCGGGACAGGCTGTGACGGCGCTGCTCGCTCTTGATCGCCTGGCGAAGCAGAAGACCGTGATCACGCGTCAGCAGAAACGCCACGAGCGCGGCGAAACCGAAAGCCGCCACCAGCGCGCCCTCGCTCCCGTAGGGCGGCTGCGGCCCCGCGTCGACGCGATGATCGAATCCAAGCAGCGCTGCCGTGGCGACTAGCAGCGAAAGCCAACCGGCCACCACGATCATCGAAAAGACGACGACTAGACGAGGAGTGAGGCGCAAGGCGACATGGTGCAGAAGCAGAAAGGCGATCGCTAGCACCGGCGTTGTGAGTTTGTGTTCCAAGAGGCCCGAGGCATCGAACAGATGCTCGTGAATGAGAGCCACGACGAGGGCCGCGTCGATGATGACGAACAACGTACCGGTCCAGGCAGGGCCGCGCCTGCCCAGAGCCAACGCCAGCGCCGCCACCGTCGCAAGGGTGTAGGCGCCGAGAACGTTGGCGTGAACGAGAAGATTGCCGTGGGGTTCGCCAGCCAGGAGATTCGCGAGGAGAATCAGCAAGACCGCGAGACGCAGCCATGCAGACCGCGCCTCCCGACGCCAGCGCCGCTCCTCCCGCGAGATGGCGGGCTCTGTGGAGCCAAGACCAAGGTCGATCACTGAGAGCTTCCTCGTTACCATGCCAACCTCGTCCATGAGCCGATCGTGTCGAGAGCCGTGGTGTAACATGCGGCGGATCGCCGAGTTTGCCGGCAAGGGCCGGTACGATCAGCAAGGCAGGTTCGATGACGCCGCGCACTTCCTCGATCAGTGTCGCGTCCCGCCTCGACAGATACCGTCGGCCGCCACCCTTACGTCGCAACCGGCTTTTCACCAGCGGCGCGGCGTCGAGCTCATTCTGTCCCCGACCAATGGTCGAGCGCGCCAGCTCTGTCATCTGCGAGACTACCTACAGGGCATCCCAGCCGGCTGCGCGGACCTCGCCGGCCGCGAACAGCCGCCGTCCGCGCTCATCGAGCTTCGAGCCTACCAACTCCCACCTGCTCCGATTTTTCTTGCCTTTCGATCATGCCGACCCGCCGCTCCAGGAATCCTGCCGCCCTGGATTACTCTGCTGCGGCGTCCCAGACCGGAATCCGATTCACTTGTTGTGATGGATGTCCTTGATATGAATCTGATTTGGGTAAACTTGGTGGCGCTAAGCCAGGTCGGCCGATGCTGCTCATAGCACATCCAGCGCGATCTTCGCCTTCAGCCGCATCAATCTTCCGCCTTGTCTTCTGTCTCATTAGCCCCTTAGTCCAATACGGACGGCCGCTTCCCCAACTAAGCTCCAGATCCTATATTCCGGATTCACTTAAGGGCTTACGAAGAACAAAAACTGGGCCTGCGCCCCACCGACCGCTTGCCCCGGGCATGACACGCTGAACCGCGAACAGCAGCGCCAGAAACAACTGACCAATCCAGCCGTCCGGCACATACTTCTTCATGAAGCCGTTATCAACCAGCCGAAAACAATCGTAAGTGTACTTGAATGGCCACTTCTGCCTTTCAAACCACTCTCTCGGCTGCGGCTCGTCAGCAGCGCGACTCGGCACGCCCGCGGGCGCCAACGGCGTCGGCTCTTCTGGCCCTTTCAACCGAAGTTTCTGCGCCAGTCGAGCGAGCCGGACCTGTATCCCGGACCAGGGCCATTGATAAACCACAACAGCAATCCCGCCTGGCTTGAGTACACGCCAGATTTCTAGCATGGCGGCCCTCTGAAACGCCGCCGGGATTACGTAAATGAGGTGATTGCAAGTCACGGCATCGAAAACGCCGTCCTTGAAAGGCAAGGTCGCCGCATCCCCAACAATATACTCTCCACGATCACCGAGCTTTTCTCGAGCCTGCTTCAACGCCGTAATGGAAAGGTCGACACAGACGCGCTTCCTGAAATTGGCATGATACGAAAGCAACTCCTCGTGCGGAATGGCCCCGCTTCCAAGATCCAGCAGGAAATCGCCGCCGTTACGGAAGTACTTCGCGAGTCGCGAGATGCATCTCCGTGTGTAGCGGTACGACGTACCGCGCATGTCGAGATCGTGAACTGACTCCTTCGATTTGCCATCCGCCGCAGTCTCCCACCCGAACTGGTCGTAGTACTCGGTGGTGCTCGAGCTGGTGCTGACTATTTCAGGGAGCAAGACTGGTATCCCGTCAACAATCGGAAACGAGGTGTTGCCGCTCGCTCCGCTGGTGAGCGATGAGCTCTCAACATGCAGGTTTCGCGTGGTGATCGGACAGCGCAAGATGTCAATGATACTGGTCATGCATCCTCCTGCATCGAGATTGGAACCGCGCGGCTGATGGTGCGCCGCCAACGCGGCGCACCCCAGCGGACGGATCATGACGGGCGCATGGCACCATCCTGAAGCGTCTACTTCTTCCTGATCTTGGTCACGGTGATCTGGCCGTTGACGCGCTCGGCCTCGAAGACTACGAGGTCGCCGGGCTTCAGCGGCTTCAGCATGGCCGGGTCGCCGACGCGGAAGACCATGGTCATGGAATCCATGTCGAGGTTCTTGATCGGTCCGTGCTTGAGCGTGATTTTGCTCTGCGCGGCGTCGATCTTGGTGACCTCTCCATTGGCGGGAACCGCCTGGGCCAGCGCGAGCGATGGCGACAGCGCGAGCGCGGCGGCGAGAAGGGTCGTGCGCATGGTGAACCTCACTTGACGATGATGACGCCGTGCATGCCGGACTCGCGATGGCCCGGGATCAAACACGAGAAGTCGAACTCGCCGGCTTTGGTGAAATGCCAGACGATCTCGCCGGTCGTCTTCGGCTTGAGGCGCTTCGCGTTCGGATCGTCGTGCTCCATGTCGGGGTTCTTCTTCATCTCCTCCATGTGCTTGAGATTCTCAGCCAACGTCGCCAGCACGATCTCGTGATCCAGCTCGCCATTGTTGCGCAGGACGAACTTGATCTGCTCGCCGCGACGGACCTCGATTCGATCGGGCACGAATAGCATCTTGCCGTCGGCCTCGCGCATCGTGACCTGCACGATGCGGGCGGGTTTCTTTGGGTCGCCAGGTTTGCCGTAGGCGGTTTCGGCCGCATGACCGTGGCCCTGGCCTGGTGCATGACCGGGGCTCGCGATAGCGGCCCCGCCGGTAGCCAGGATTGCGACGACTGAGACTGCGACTAGTTGCTTTTGCATTGAGCTTCTCCTCGTGTTTCTCCAAGTACGCTATCGATGCTGACCATGGCCGCCGGATGGCTTGACGGCGCGAAGGCCGGTATTCGGGACGGGCGCCCGGGGCGCGCTCGAGCCGGTCGCCGCTGGCGCAGGCGGCGGCGCGCCTTTCCACTCGTAGGCGACAGTGCCCGGGGGATGCTTGTAGTGCCCAGGATCTGCGTAATCGTTTGCTGCCAGGCCCTCCCTCACCTTCACCACTGAGAACATGCCGCCCATCTCGACCGGCCCGAACTGGCCGAAGCCGCTCATCATCGGCAGCGTGTTGTCGGGCAGCGGCATTTCCATCTCGCCCATGTCGGCCATGCCGGCCGAGCCCATCGCCATGTAGTCGGGCACCAGGCGCCGCATCTTCTTCGTGAACTCGCGCTTGTCGACGCCGATGTAGTTCTTCACGTCGTGGCCCATGGCGTTCATCGTATGATGCGATTTGTGGCAGTGGATCGCCCAGTCGCCGGGGTAGTCGGCTACGAACTCGTAGGCGCGCATCGCGCCGACCGGAAGGTCGATCGTCACCTCGGGCCAGCGCGCCTCGGGCCGTACCCAGCCGCCATCGGTGCATGTCACCTCGAAATCGTAGCCGTGCATGTGGATCGGATGGTTGGTCATGGTGAGGTTACCGACTCGCACGCGGACGCGGTCGCCTTGGCGCACGACGAGCGGATCGATCCCCGGAAACACGCGGCTGTTCCAGGCCCATAGATTAAAGTCGAGCATGGTGTTGGCCTGCGGCACGTAGGCACCGGGCCGGATGTCGTAGGCGTTGAGCAGGAAGACAAAGTCACGATCGACGCGGTGCAGCTTGGGATCGCGTGGATGCACGACGAAAAAGCCCATCATGCCCATCGCCATCTGCACCATCTCATCGGCGTGCGGGTGGTACATGAACGTGCCGCTTTTCTGCAGCACAAACTCATAGACGAAGGTCTGGCCCGGCCTGATGTGCGGCTGCGTGAGTCCACCAACACCATCCATACCGCAGGGCAGCAGCTGGCCGTGCCAGTGGATCGTCGTGTGCTCGGGCAGGCGGTTGGTGACGAAGATGCGCACCTTGTCGCCCTCGACCGCCTCGATGGTTGGACCCGGACTTTGGCCGTTGTAGCCCCACAGATGCGCCACCATGCCCGGCGCCATCTCGCGCACCACGGGCTCGGCGACGAGATGGAACTCCTTCCAGCCGTCCTTCATGCGCCACGGCAAAGTCCAGCCGTTGAGCGTGACCACAGGCTGGTAGTCCGGCCCGCTAGTTGGCCGCAGCGGCGGCCGCATCTTCGCATCGCCCATGGTGGGCGCCTCGGGGATCGCCTGCGCCTGCGCGCGGCCACTCACCGCGCTGGCGCCGAGCAACACGAGGCCGGACGCGGCCATCACATCGCGACGGGATAGGGTCATGGCTGTCTCCTCAAGGTCAGTGGCCCGGGGCGGCGTTGGCGGCCGGCGCGGCGATTGGGGAAGAGATAGGGAAGGCCGACGGCCCGCCGCCGATGACGGCGGCGCGCAGGTCGACTTCGGCCAGCAGGAAGGCGCGGCGTGCCTCGATGGCCGCGACATTGGAGGCGACGCGCTCACGCGTCTCGATCAGCAGCTCGAAGACATCGGCGAGCATGCCGTTGTAGCGCAGCAGGGTTTCCTGCGAGATCACACGCCGCAGTGGCAGCACACGATTCTGGTACTGGCCGGCGATCTCGTGGGTGGCGCGCCAGGTCTGGTAGGCGGAGCGCGCCTCCGAGCGCGCCGCCGCCGCGCGCGCCGCCAATCGGTTCACCGCGCGCATGTAGCTCTCGCGCTCGCGTCGGAGCTTCACCTGACCGCCGTCGAAGATCGGGATCTCCAGCTCCAGCTCGAAGCCGCCGCGCGTTTTGCGCCCGTCGGGGTCGCGCTCGGTGTCGACGATACCCGAGAGTTCGAACAACGAGATGAATCGGGTGGCCTCGGCGAGGTTGACGCTCTTGGCGAGGATCGCCAGCTCCTGGCGGGCGATCGCGACATCGACGCGGTTGCGGATCGCCTCGGCCTCGACATTGTCGATCGGCTCCAGCCGCTGCGGCAGCGCTGGCAGTTGCCCAGGCAGGCGGAAGTTCGGCGTGCCGTCCCACAGGCCCAGCAGCCGCAGCAGCGCTTCGCGATCCTGGCGCGCGCGCATACGGGCATGCGCCAGCTGTGCCGAGAGCTCGGCATAGGCAGCTGCGGCGCGCGCCTGCTCGAACTTGGTCGCGCCGCCGGTCTCGCCCAGCTTGCGCAGCAGGTCCGAGGTGGCGTCGGCCGCCAGCCGGGACTGCTCTAGGTAGGCCACGACCTGCTGCGCGGCCACCGCGTTGATCCAGGCGCGCCGCACTTCCAGCGCCAGACGGTAGGTCGACTCGATGGCGACCTGCTGCGCTTGCGCGAAGCGCTGGCGCGCAATCTCCTTGCGCGCCGGCAGGGTGGCCAGCGCCAGGATGTTTTCGAGTAGGCGGAACTCCCACTCGACGACGCCGGTCCGCGCCAGCCGGGACAGCGAGAGTTTCGGGTTGGGCGGCAGGCTGGCCTCGACGCCTGATATCTCGCTCAGGCCGAGATCGTTGTAGGCGGCTTGGAGATTCCTGTTGTTGAGCAGGGCGACCTGCACCGCGACGTCCGATGTCAGCGGCTCGCCGAGCAAGGCATCGACACGTGCGCGCACGCGTTCGGCGTCGGCGGCCGAGGTAATCTTCACCGTCTCGCCGCCCACCTTGTCGCGCACCGCCGCGGTGACCGTGGACATGCCGGCGTCGGGCGAGAACTCGGCGCAGCCGGTAGCGAGCAGCAGTAAGCCGAGCGCGATAAAGTACCTCATGGCGCCCGTCCCGGACGTGGCGCCAAACGCTCGTTCATCTCGCGCCAAGATTTTGGTTCGACGGGTTGGTAGTTTACGGTGCCCGCAGTGACCGGAACATAAGTTGCGGTCACCGCACGTGCCCGCTCGTCACTCGGTTCGGGCCCCGAGATGACAACTGGTAGCGGTTGAGAACAACCGGTCGCAAGTAAAGTCAGAATGGATACAAACGCGATTCGCAAGGCAGCCTCCGGGGATCCATCGCACGACTCGCTGCCCGGTCCATTGGGCCGCGTTTACATGCCTAGATGAAGCAAGATCAGGTGTTACCCGCTTCCACAGACGTGGAATAGGCCACAGCACTCCGACTGAACGCACCAGCGAGCTGGGATTTAGTCTGAGGCTACCTGCGCTCTCGGAGGATGATCAGGAGGGGCTAAGCTGGAGCTAACCAGACGGTGGGTTTGACTCTGAACCGCACCGTCACGTGCGGAGACATCCACCATGGCCATAAAGATGGGCTGAACCGACGTGGCGCTATGGCAACCTGTTAACTTGCAGCAGTCGGACTTGGAGGTTGAAGCTCCGCAATCGTGATCACCAGCCGCATCGCTGTCGCAATGGGAGTCCTGAGCCATATGATGACCTTTGCTGCCATCAAGGCCCGGGAGAGGCTGGACGCCATAGGATGCCGAAATCATGCCGAACGCCAACACCGCGGACGTCAACAGTCCCCGCGCGAACTTAAGAAGCGATCGTAGGCTACGGCCCATCGCAAACTTTTGCGCTTTGGCGTCACGACTGTCAATGGCGATCCAACAGGGCGGCCCGTTCAACAGCGCTTGCGTCACGAACGCCCAAAGTGCCGCCACATTCGCGAGATGCTGACGCTCTTGTTCAAGTTCTTGTGTGTTGCTCTCATGGCCGTTACCAGTAGATGGCTTGCTGTAAGCGAGTTTAGTTGAACCCGTTCGAGTTAGACTGCCCCGGATCAGAAAATTATGGCGCCGAAGCGGAGAACTGCCCAAGAGAACCGGCAAGCTGCAGCTGAGAAGCAGCTAGCTGTAGCGGAGAAGCGACGAGCGAGCCGGTCGGTTCTATTCCTCTTCGCCTTAGCCGTCATTATCACTGTGTCGATATGGGGCGCTGTCCTATGGGACGCCTCATCGCCGATTCGGATAGACCACACGAATCCGCGCGTCGTCGAGATGGGTAAACGGGTCTACGCAGAGTCGTGCGCCAGCTGCCACGGCGCGAATCTGGAGGGCCAGCGGAATTGGCGGGACCGATTGCCGAGTGGTCGGCTTCCGGCTCCTCCGCATGACGCATCAGGTCACACCTGGCATCATAGCGATGACCAATTGTTTCGAGTGACCAAGCTAGGGCCTGCGGCCTACCCCAAGGGGTACGAAACCGACATGCCAGCTTTCGCCGATCGCTTGTCTGACGATCAGATCGCAGCGGTCTTGGCATTCATCAAGAGTACGTGGCCTCAGGAAATCCTACGGAAACAGTTAAGCGTGGGAAAGCCTGCCAGATCGTAGCCACCACTTAAGGATGCCTGAAGCCCCATTTTGGATCGTAAATCCGGCCATCGTGCGAAGCACGCGGCGTGTGGGTGGTGGGCACAGTGGCTGACGTCGGCGTGTTGTCGCAAGCGGTGACTGAAGCGCCAGTGAAGGCAATCAGCGCCAAGCACAGCAATTTGTTCACGGAACTCTTCAGCACGATAGTTCTCCGATCATCGAATCTTCCTCGCACTCTAGTGCTCACGCCTGTGTTTCCCATGACCCTCGGCGTGCGTATTATAACTTCACCGTTCTTAATCTCAGAGCGTTGCCGATCACGCTGACCGAGGACAGTGCCATCGCGGCGGCGGCTAGCATTGGCGACAGCAAGATGCCGAACACCGGGTAGAGCACGCCCGCAGCGATTGGAACGCCCGCAACATTGTAGATGAAGGCAAACACCAGGTTCTGGCGAATATTCGCCATCGTCGCTTCCGACAGCCGCCGCGCGCGCACGATACCCGTGAGATCGCCCTTCAACAGGGTCACGCCCGCGCTCTCGATAGCGACATCGGTGCCGGCGCCCATGGCGATGCCGACATCGGCCGCGGCAAGCGCCGGTGCGTCGTTGACGCCATCGCCGGCCATAGCGACCACGCGGCCTTCCCGCCGCAGCTTTTCGACGACGGCGCGCTTCTGATCGGGCAGTACGTCGGCCTCGACCTCGGAAATGCCCAGGCGCGCCGCGACGGCTTCGGCTGTCGTCCGGTTGTCACCAGTGAGCATGACGACACGTACGCCCTCCTCGCGCAGCGCCTTGAGCGCATCCGGCGTGCTCGCCTTGATCGGATCGGCGATGGCGATGGTGCCTTCCGCCCTGCCGTCAAGCGCGACGAAAACCACCGTAGCGCCCGCGCGGCGGGCCGCGTCCGCACCCGCGGATGCCAGCGCGGTATCGACACCCTCGGAGCCGAGGAACGTCGCGTTGCCAATTCGCACTCGACGGCCTTCGACCGTACCGAGCGCGCCCTTACCGGTGGGTGAATCAAATCCGTCGACCGGTGGGATATCGATGCCACGCGCCACCGCCGCGGCGACAATGGCCTGCGCCAGCGGATGCTCGGACACCTTCTCGACCGCGGCGGCGAGCCGTAACAGGTCGATATCGGCGTATGCGCCGACGGAAGTGATGCCGACCACCGACGGTTTGCCTTCGGTCAGTGTGCCGGTCTTGTCGACAACCAGCGTGTCAACCTTCTCCAAGCGCTCCAGCGCCTCGGCGTTCTTGATCAGAACGCCCAGGCCGGCGCCTCGGCCTACCCCGACCATGATCGACATCGGCGTGGCCAGCCCCAACGCACAGGGACAGGCGATGATCAGGACGGCGACGGCGGCGATCAAACCGTGCACAAATCGCGGCTCGGGTCCAAACAGCGACCACGCGGCGAAGGCTGCGAGTGCCACCACCACCACCGCCGGCACGAACCAGCCGGCAACGAGATCGGCGAGGCGCTGGATCGGCGCACGGGAGCGCTGCGCTTCCGCCACCATCTGCACGATGCGCGCCAGCATGGTGTCGCGGCCAACCTTGCCGGCGGCGATGACCAGGGCGCCCGACTGATTGATGGTGCCGCCGATCACATGCTCGCCGACGCCGCGCGCACTGGGCATGGATTCGCCAGTGACCATCGATTCGTCGATCGAAGAACGGCCCTCGATAATCTCGCCGTCAACCGGCACCTTTTCTCCCGGCCGGACCCGAACCCTGTCACCGACCACGATGGTGTCGAGGCCGACTTCGTCCTCGGTGCCGTCGGCCCGGATCAGCCGAGCGGTCTTGGGCGCAAGGTCGAGGAGAGCACGGATCGCGCCCGACGTGCGCTCGCGCGCGCGCAACTCCAGCACCTGGCCGAGCAGCACGAGCACAGCGATCACTGCCGCCGCCTCAAAGTAAACGGCTACGCCACCATCGGCGCCACGGAAAGCTGGCGGGAAGATATCCGGCGCCAGCGCCGCCACGACGCTGTAGATCCACGCCACGCCGGTGCCCATGGCGATCAGCGTAAACATGTTGAGGTTACGCGTGAGCAGCGATTGCCAGCCGCGCACGAAGAACGGCCAGCCAGCCCACAGCACGACCGGCGTGGCCAATGCCAGCTGCACCCACACCGAAACACGCGGCGACACGAGGTGGTGTAGCGCCGGTACGAGATGCGCGCCCATCTCCAGAGCAAGTACCGGCAGCGTCAGCACCAGGCCGATCCAGAAGCGGCGCGTCATATCGATCAGCTCATGGCTGGGACCGCTGTCAGCCGTCACAGTCGCGGGTTCGAGTGCCATGCCGCATATGGGGCACGATCCCGGCCCGACTTGGCGGATCTCGGGATGCATCGGACAGGTGAAGATGGTGCCCTCGGCGATCGGTGCAGCAGGCGTTGCCGGGGCGGGCGCGAGATAGCGCTGCGGGTCAGCCTCGAATTTGGCGCGACAACCGGCCGAGCAGAAGTAGTACGCCGCACCGGCATGTTCGGTGCGGTGCTTGGCTGTCGCCGGGTCGACGCTCATGCCGCAGACCGGGTCCTTCACAGTTGCCGTGTCGGGCGCCGCCGCCGCGCAGCAACCGTGGGCATGGGTGTGGGTTGCGTGATCTTTCCCGTGCGCCATCGAATGCTCCTGCGCGGATACCCCATGGGGGTTTTTTATGGGCTTGCTTATAATACCCTGTCGGGGTATCTTGCAAGCATGTTGTCCGCGACAAAATCCTCCTGTCTGAAACGACTCAACCGCATCGAGGGCCAGGTGCGTGGCGTGGCGCGCATGGTCGAAGACGACCGTTACTGCATCGACGTCATGACGCAGATTTCCGCTATCCAGGCGGCACTCAAGCGTGTCGCCGACGAGATGCTGAAGGACCATGTGGGCCACTGCGTCGAACACGCGATCGCCTCGGGCGACAAAGCGGGACAGCGCGAAAAGATCGCCGAACTAATGGACGTGCTGGGCCGGCTCAAGCCGTAGCCGCAAGATGCCCAGCCGAAGCGTCACGCTGAGCGAACCTGACGCTTGAATACGAGGAACTGAGCGAGATTTGCGGCTCAATCGTCTCCTCTCAGCGAGAGGGGATTTCCTGGATGAAGTCCTTCGGCGGCCGCCGGCCTCGGTGATGGACTCAGTCAGGCGAGGCACCGCCATGTCAGCTCTTCTTCGGGTGCATTTGTTCGTGTGCGCTGATGGTGCAGGTGGTTCCCGTCGCCGTGGCATCGAGAATGGTGCCGCGCGCGTCAGTCTCGAAGTTCACCATGCAGTTACGTACGCGGGTATGTGGGTGGGACTTAATCCACTCCACCGGATGGTCGCTGAACTGGTAGCCGATCATCTTGCCGCCAGCAACCATCGGATAGCTGTGGTGAGGCCGGCCCCAGGTAGCGAGGAGCTGTCGCTCGTTGGCGCCGACCCAGTCCTTGACGTTGAGATCCTTCACTGTCCCAGTGTCGGCGCATGCCGCAAGGACAACACCGAGAGCAGCGAGCGCGAGGAAGCTCCGGACCTTGCCGCCAAGCGAATAGGGCATCACTCGAGTCCCAGTCGGCGCGATTCGTGAACTCATGTGATACTCCATTTCAGTATGCCGTCAGCAAGTTGAACGAGCGCTCTTTCGGATCACGAGAACGCAAAGATCGGGCCATGCGAATGGGAATACGTCTCAGCGGATTCCCATCTGGTGCACGACCAACTGGTCGCCGACCTTCCGCTGGTTTTCGTCGAGCACCGCGTGGAGCTTGGTGTAGGCTGCTTTCAGCGCCCGGACGCTCTCGAGTCGAGCAACTAGCCAGCGCTCGTGGCTGTCGAGTCGCGCGATTGCCGACGGTGCCGCTGCCTGCTGGTGCGGCCCCTGGGCTTCGCTCATGCGCTTGGCATTGGCGCGGATGACAGTGGCCAACTCGGTCCATACCGCCATCTGCGCTTCGGTGATGCGCAACTCGGCGTGCAGAAAGGCGATGCGTCCCTCGATGCGATCGGTCGGCAGGTCGATCATCGTGCCCATCATTCCCATCGCGCCGTGGCCACGCGGATCGCTCGCGCTGGGCGCCGGACCATGTGCGGCAGGATTAGCGTCGGCCGGCGCATGCGCGCCAGGAGCGGACGGGGCAGGGCCGTGTGTAGCCGGTCCAGGCGGCTTCGCCGCCGGCATCTGACCACCCATCCCGCCACCTTTCATGCCGGGCATGTTCATCATGTCGTCGTGCATCGCCAGCCGAAATGAGGGCGGCTTGGTGTCTCCATGGGGCGGCTGGGCGGCGGCAGTCGTTGCGAGAAGACCGGCTAGGATCGCGACAACCGAGGTCGCGGCGAGTGATCGTTGCGCTGACATGGAATGCTCCATCCCGCTGTGGACGCGGCGTTAGGTTGACGCCTATTATCCTCCACCCTTCTCCACCCAATCCCTTTGACACATATCAAGTGGCGAGGGGTTTAGTTGACGAAGGAGATGCCCAAGAAACCGCCGGGCTGCTCAGTCTCGTGCGGCCTTGCTAGTGGTGCTTATACCAGCCGACCCCTTTGATCTCGTTGAATGAACTGGGGACGTGGCACAGGTAGCACTGCTCGACCTTGGCATCATGCTTGCCGGCAACGGGTTTCGAGACCATGTGGAAGTGGCCCATGTAGTGGCTGGGCGGCGCCTGGTGACACTGGGCGCAGTCTCTCGAGTTTGGAGACGGATGCAGGAACGAGGCGATGCGCCACGTGTCCGTGGCGTGGCAAGTGACACAGTCCTTGCCAAAGAGCTCCCGGTGGCGGTCCTGGTTCTGATGGCAGCCCATGCAGTCCAGCGCGCGTAGCGGCGATGCGTCGGCCCGTTTCAGGCCAAGATAGCCAGCGACATCATTCGCGACTCGGTCCGTCCAGTCAGTCGAATGGTGCTCGGCGCGTGGACCCACGCGCAGCAGCACCGAATGGTCCATCCGGATGATGCGACCGCCGCCGCCGGCGTGTTCGACGTGGCATCCACGACACTCCTGGACGCTGGCATGGAAGGCGGTCGCCTGCCTTGCCAGGTCAGCGGCGGCCGGCGCGTGGCAACCGACGCACGATTTCACCTCGATTCCCTTCATCGGCGTGTGACAGCTTTCGCACTTTGTCGACAGAAACGAGTGGCTGCCGGATAGGGGCCCCGGCTCAACGAACGTCGTCCAGCCCGGCACCGCCTGGGAGCCGTCCCGGTAAAGTGGAACCAGCGTGAACGTCGCGGCGAAGGCGCCCGCGATGGACAGGATGAGATAGAGTAGAGCGGCAGGCCTCATTGCAGCCACCGCAGCCCGTAGTAGATCTCGGCCATGATGTGCAGGCCCAGCAGCACATACATCGCGATCGAGGCGACGACATGGGCCACGATCCATCGACCAAATGCCACCTTGATGGCGCGTTGCGAGCCGATGGCATATTCGAGGTCCGCCATTGCATGGACCAGTGGCAAGACCTGAATGTCAGCGTGATCGACCGTAGACGCTGCCGAGGTCGCTAGGGCCGCGGTACGGTCATAGACAGTACGCAGGGTCGCAAGCTTCTTCTGGTGGTCCTGGATCTCCACCGTCACCTTCGGCATGTAGTAGCGGCCAACGAAGCCGGTCACGACGACAACGAGCACACAGACGATAAGCGCGATACCCAGAGGGCTTTCGTACCGGTGGCCGGTATGCACGATGGCCAGGAAGCCACCGGCGACGCCGGCATAGACGTGAAAGGACAGCAGCGCGCGCAATGGCACCACTCGGCCAATGCCGTTGCGAAGCCAGGAGACATACTTTGCCAGCGGATAGACGAGCAGCAGAACCATAAGGACCGCGGCGGCGATCCCGAGAATCCCCCCAGTCAGGCTACCAGGAAATTCCGGCGCGGTATGGAACAGGAACGCGGGCGCCAGGAAGAGAATCGCCGTGAAGACAACGCCCACGGTCAGTCGCTCAGCGTCGCTCACGTCAGGCCTGCACGACGAGATTGCCGATCGATTTCGCTTGGCAGGCGAGGATGATGTTGTCGCTCTTCTCCTCGGGCGACAACGCCTCGTCGATCTCCATGGTCACCTTTCCTTCGACCAGTTTCGTCTTGCATGTTCCGCAAGTGCCGACGCGACAAGCATAGTCAATCGGCACCCCGATCGATTCAGCGGCTTCCAGCACCGTCTGGTCCGGCGCGAGCGGTGCCGTCTTGTTGGAGACTGCAAAGCGGATCGTCGCCGTGGCCGGTCCTATCGCAGCGATCGGTTCCGCCGGCCTGACGGGTTGATCGGCGAGCGCTTTGTCTGCCAGCTCGACGACCAGCGTCTGCCCCGGAGGCGGCACCGCCCCACGCGCTGGTCCGAATGCCTCGGTCTTGATCGAAGCGGCGGGCACGCCGAGATCAGAGAGAATGGCCCGGATCGCCGCCATCATCCCCGGTGGACCACACAGGTGGACCCGGCGACTGGCGATATCGGGGACGGTGTCGGCGAGCAGCGCCTTTGTGATTGGTCCCTCTGGGCCCATCCAGGATGTCCCGGTGGCGCGTACCATGCTCGCCACGACATGCAGCTTGGCATGCCGGCGCTGCAAGTGTTCGAGCTCATCCCGGAAAATGAAATCCTCGGTAGTGCGCGCGCCATAGACCAGAAAAATCTCTCCCGGCCAAGCGATGTCGCAGAGATAGCGGACCGCCGCCATCAGCGGTGTGATGCCCACGCCACCGCCGATCAGCACGACGCTATCCGACTCCGCGCCGGTGAAGGTGAAGGCCCCGGAGGGTGCCATCACATCTAGGATATCGCCCTCGGAAACGTCGCGGTGCATGTGCTCTGAGAAGACGCCGGCGTCCTCGCGCTTGATCGTAGTCTCGACATATGATGTCTGCGCGGCGGACGACGCGATGGTGTAGGAACGCCTGATCAGCTTGCCGCCGATATCGGCCGATAGCGTCATGAACTGTCCCGGGCAGAAGCTGAACGGAATCGGGCCGCCGCCTATTTCACGGAACCTGTAGGTACGGACATTGGGTGTCTCGGTAAAAATGGCCGCGACGCGCAGCTGGCCCTTCCACAGCTTCGCCGCTTCAGGACGGGTTGTTGGAACCGTGGGCACAGTCACCGGAGCGGCTGCGGGGGTGGGGACACTCTCGACCTTCGCCGTCGCCGGTGTCGCGCCGGCGGTCGCGGAAGCTCGTACCAGCCGATCTGCCAAGGCGGCAGCGCGCCGCGTGCGGACGCCATACGCAACCATCAGCAGAAGTGAAACAGTGGCCAGTGCCGCCATGGCCGCAAGATGAATCCAGTCGAGTCCGAATAGGCCCGACGACGGAGGATGGACGGCGTCCGGCGGCAGATTCATCTGCTGCCTGAACCAGTCGCGTGCAATCTGCGGACCGGGCTTACCTTCTGCAAATGCGCGCAGCGCCGCCGCGCCGCTGCTGACATCGTTGAGACCATCCCTCAATCGACGTGCGGCGCGCTCGGCGGCTGCAGCGTCCTTGGCCGCATGGGCGTGCCGTAGTTCGTCCTCGGCCGCGGCGACCTCTGCCAGCCCCGCGCTGAAGCGCACCTGCGCCTTCGCCTCAAAGCTCTTGCGCTCCTCAGCCGACATTGTCGGGAAATCCATCAGCGATGGGTAGAACGGCTTTGGCGGCCGACGACCCATCATATCATCCATGCCGGGCATCATCATGCCGGGTTGGGGGGCGGCAGGAGCAGGTGGCGGCTTGGGGGCGTGGTCTTGGGGGGCGGTCGGCGGTGTGGTCGGTGCCGGTGCTCCAGGATGATGCTCTGTGTGGCCATCGGGCGTCTGTGTTTGGCCGCTAACGGCGAATATGAGCATGAACACGAGGGCGAGACCTAATCCGACAGCACGAGACGCCCGATGCCCGAGCACCGCGTGAGCCGGAGGGACCATGCCTTCGTCTTGTGCTATAGACACTGTGGCTTGCACCTTTCCGCCCGCGTTTGCTCAGGCTATGATTCTACTTGGATGATGTCGACACTCTGCTCAGCGTAGTCGAAAGCGTACGCCAGCTCGCCCAGTGTTTCAGCATGGACCATCAAGAGTGGCTGGCCTGCAAACACCTCATCACCCAGACGCACCTCCATTCGCAGCCCCGCAGCCTTCGCGTCCGGCGCGCCGGCCAGTTTAGCAAGGCGTGAGATCTTGCGATTGTTCATGTGAACCACTCGTCCGGCGCGAGATGCCCTGAGCGGGCGCATGTGCGCGGCTTTGGGCGGTACCCGCAGTCCGCCCTGCGCCATGCAGATCCGCTGGAACTTCTGCCAAGCCCGTCCATCTTCGAGCGCGGCGTTGGCCGCTGCATAGCCCTCTCCCGGTTTGGCGATTTTGCCGATTTCGAGAGCCGCCCCCGCTAAAGTGCAGGCGCTGTGGCGTAGATCACTTGGCGCGCCTGGAGCGCCCTGCAATACTGCGAGGACATCGTGTGCCTCAAGTGCCGGCCCGACCCCGCGGCCTACAGGTTGAGCTCCATCGCTTTGCAGACAGACTGCGGTAAGACCGAATTTCGCAGCCACCTTCACCAACCGCTCACCGAGGCTCCTGCCGGCTTCGTCGGTGCGGACCTTCGCGGTGGCTCCCACTGGGACGTCGATCACGACGTGGGTCGAGCCCGCAGCGATTTTCTTGGATAACACGGAGGCGATCAGCTGGCCTTCCGTGTCGACATCCAACACGCGCTCGATGCGAATGAAAATGTCGTCGGCCGGACTCAGACGAACCGCGCCACCCCATGCAAGGCAACCACCTTCCGCCTCCACCACATGGCGCAGTGTGGCCAGGTCGAGATCTACTGCCGTCAAGGTCTCCATGGTGTCAGCGGTACCCGCCGGCGACGTTATGGCGCGAGATGAGGTCTTGGGCATGACCAGGCCCAACGCGGTTACTATCGCTACTACGATTGGCGTCGTACGGTTACCGGGCAGGCCCCCTATGGAATGCTTGTCGACAACGATCGGTGCCTTCCAATCCAGGCGATCGCCGGCAGCAACCATTGCCCTGGTAAGATGGATCGTCTCGTCTTCGTCGAGCGGCATTGCCGAACTCGCCGTTAAAAAGGCGGCCAGATGGACGTCAGTGTAACGGCCCCCGACCACGTCATTCACGATCGCTTCAAACGACACTCCGTCGAGGCGATTGCCGTAAATCCTTCGCCGGACGCTTGACATCGACTCCAAGTTCGGAGGATGGCTGACATGAGCTTGATCGCCCTCTTCGACGCCGAGCAACTTCCACCCGGCCTCCGATAGTCCGACCTCACCGGGCGCCAAGAGATTGCCCTCGATCTGGAATAGCGTGGCTTGAACCCGGCGCTCACCGGCCGTAATCAGAACTTGGGCTCGGGGAGCCAAACCCTCCGCGCGGCAGACATGGCAGTCGGTACGCATCACCGCGATCGCCGCATGTTGGGTATGCAACCCCAGCCGCCGCACTCGCAGCGGCAGGGTCGTCGGTCGAGCATCGTGATCGATTTGATTCACAACTCGAACCTTTCGCCTTGCCGTGGAATCGAGCAGTCCCAAGCGAGTTCCTTGCCAATACGCACCTGAAGCGCCTCCGAAGCGCTGGACTCGCCGTGCACGATGAATGTCCGCTTCGGGGGACGACGAAAGCCGGAGAGCCATCGCATAATTTCATCGGAGTCAGCATGAGCCGAGAGCATTGAAAGGTCGGCGATCTCGGCGCGGATCGGCACCGACTGGCCAAATATCTTCACCTCTGTGGCCCCCTCTATCATCGCTCGCCCACGCGTGCCGGCTGCTTGAAAACCGGTGAACAGGATCGTGTTCTTGTGATCTGGTCCAAACGCCTTGATGTGATGAAGTACCCGCCCGCCCGTTGCCATGCCGCTCGCAGAAATGATGACCTTGGGCATCGAATTCCCCGTGACGGCTTTGGAGGCCTCTACGTCCCGCACATAGGTCGCCACGTAACAAGCGGCTCGACAATCCTCCGGTGTCAGACGGTGGTCATCGGGGTGCGCGCATAGGAGGTCGCTCGCGTTGATGGCCATCGGGCTGTCCAGATAGATCGGAACCAGCGCAAGCCGGCCAGCCTGCTTTAGCTTCGCAAAATGGTAGAGGAGTGATTGAGCGCGACCGACAGCGAAAGCAGGAATGACAACGGTACCGCCGCGTTTCACGGTCCGCTCGACTACTGCACCAAGCATCTCCGTCGGGTCACTTGGCTCATGTTTGCGGTCGCCATACGTGGACTCCACTACAAGATAATCTGCCGCCTGGACTATTTCTGGGTCGACCATGACTGCGTCGTTGTATCGGCCCAGGTCGCCGGAGAAGATCACCCGTCGGCCGCCCCATTCTAGGTCTACCGTCGAGGCACCCAGGATATGGCCGGCCCGACGCAGCGTGAGCGTTGCGCTACCCGGGAGCGACGTCGATGAGTGAATCGGAATGGGTGAGAAGTACTTCAAAGCCTGTTCAGCATCACGAACACCGTAGAGGGGTAGTGCCGGCTTGTGTCTCGAGAACCCCTTGCGATTCGCATATTCAGCGTCCTTCTCCTGTAGGTGACCGCTGTCCCTCAGGATCAACTTGGCCACCTCCATGGTGGCATGAGTGGAGTAAACCGGTCCGTGAAAGCCCTCCCGCACGAGCTTGGGCAAGTAACCGCAATGGTCCAGATGAGCGTGGGTCAGCACCACAGCATCAATGGTTCCTGCATCAATGGGGAGGCGGGCCCAATTCAACTCTCGCAGGTTCTTAAGACCTTGGAACAGACCACAGTCCACCAGTATCCGGTGGCCATCGAGCTCCAGTAGGTGCTTTGATCCCGTGACCGTGCCGGCACCACCCAACGACGTCAGTGTCAGCATGGCCTTACTCCGGTTCTCAGATCGCTCGCGGCGGCCGAGATCGGAACCGTATCCATGGGAGTGAGTGCGCCAAGTCCAGCCCGGCGAACACGCGCCCAGACCTCCGAGGGTGCCAACGATAGGCACGGTGAAGGTTGCCCACGGGGCGGCGGCGGAACCTGCATGGGCGCCTGCGTCCGATTTGCTAGAAGCTTCGCTGACATCAGACGCGGCCCTGTGAGAACTCACTGCATTCCAGGGACTCTGCAATCATCGGCACCAACGTGATGGCGTTGCTCGGATGGCTCACTGCGTCGGTTGAAACAATTCGGGCAGAGGCCTCGGCAAGCATTTTGTAGGCATCATCAGAGAACAAGGCATGGACCACGACGCAGATCGGACAAGGGAAGCCCCTGAGTCGCAGTTCGCTGGCGGCTTCGATGAGCGTGCGCCCCGATGAGCAGATGTCGTCGATGAGGACCGGCTGGTGATCCAGCCACTCGGACAGATCAGGAAGTACGATCTCGACTTCCCGATCGCCACGGCGAATTTTGCGGGCGACGGCATGCGGCGCGCCCGCTCTGCCAGCAACAGACGAAACCCACTGCTCACTCTCCACATCAGGGCCGATGATCAATGGCTTAGCTATCTCAGCCCCAATCCAGTCAGCCAGCAATGGTGCAGCGTGCAAGACTAGTGTCCGCGCGGTGTAGAGGTCAGCTAGCGTCGGATAACGGTGCAGATGCGGGTCCACGGTGGTGATCTTATCGAAGCTGCCCGACAGGAGCCGCGCAAAAGTTCGGGATGTCACAGCTTCGCCAGGCTGGAAGCGAGAATCCTGGCGCATGTATGCCAGGTAGGGCGCTACTAGGTTCACCCGGGTGGCGCCAAGCTCGCGCGCCGCGTCCGCCGCAAACATCAGACCGAGAAAGCCCGCATCTGGACGCACCAGCGAGCAGACCAGATCAACCGAGCGCCCCCGAACCTCGGATAGCAGCCGAACGTAACTCTCTTGGTCGGGAAAACGCCGCATCTCTAAGTGGCCAAGCTCCCACCCGCCCGCTCTCGCTAGGCTCTCGGCGAAATTCTCGTTGCCGGGCATCGGCACGATCATTCGCATGATGGGCAACTCCGACCGAGCGGCTGAATTCAGATGCTAGCGAGCGAGCCCCGATACTGTGGCCTCGCACAATTGATCCATCATAGTGCCGAAGAAAGGCATGAGGTTTGCGATGGATCAATCGCGCCCTCACGCCCGGCCCGCATCCGATCGACGAGCCGCAAATCTCCTTTGATCATTCCCAGGCGAGGGTGAGGTTGTGTGTGATCTACATCAACTCGTGCGTTCAGCCCTGCGGTTAAACATTCAAGATGGAAACGATGTGCGTCCTGGCCGCTCAAATTCCGGGGCGGGTGTCGGGCGTGGCATGAGTCTGGACTTTGCGTGGTCACGCAGGAGGACATCATGAGTGAGCATCATTCGGCAGAGGAGCGGCCATTATACCGATCGCCCATCGGATTGGCTTTGATCGGGTTCATGGCCGTGGGCGCATTCCTCCTGATTTTCGAGCATCGGGCGCATATCTTTGTCGGCAATTGGTTTCTGTGGTTATTGCCCCTCGGATGCGTCGCAATGCACTTCTTCCATGGTGGGCATGGCCACCATCGTGGACATGGCGGCGATCCCAAAGACCGCGACCAGGGCGGGCTAGAACCAAAAGATCGCTGAGGAGACCTCGAATGACCGGCATCGACACATCGGCCTACGGGCTGTGGGGCCTGGCAGTGATCAACTCTGTCGTCTTCATCCTGTTTGCCTTCAGCTTTTTCAAACCGAGGACTGGTCGCGATTGGCGCTCATTCGGTGCCTTTAGCGCCTTTGTCGTGGCGCTGTTCGCGGAGATGTACGGCTTTCCACTGACAATCTACTTTCTGTCGGGATGGCTCCAAAGCAGGTACCCGGGAGTAGACTGGTTCTCACATGATGCCGGCCACTTGCTCGAAACGCTGTTTGGCTGGAAGACCAACCCTCACTTCGGGCCCTTCCATGTCGTTAGCTTCGTCTTCATCGGTGCCGGCTTCTGGCTAATCGCCTCAGGATGGCGCGTGCTCTATGAGGCACAACGACGTCGACAGCTGGCAACGACTGGAGCGTACGCCCATATTCGGCACCCCCAGTATCTCGGCTTCGTGCTTGTGATGTTCGGCTTCCTCTTACAGTGGCCGACACTGCTCACGCTCGCAATGTTCCCCATTTTGACGGTGTTGTACGCATATCTTGCACGACAGGAGGAACGAAATACTCTGCTGCAGTTTGGAGACGAGTACCGCCGCTATATGGCTCGTGTGCCAGCCTTCATTCCAAAGTTGGCGGACCTCATGTCAGGGCGAGCGACCTGACTTCCCGCCGTGAGACCCCCGCCGGTCGGTAGCGAAGAAACTGGCTCACAAGGGCGCAGTGCACTGTGACTCGGCGGCGATCTTGTGCAGGGTCGGCCGATAAGATCATGGTGTCCTCGCCATCGATTAAGCTTCTGGGGTCCGCGAATACCGTGCTACCAGGCAAGCGTCGACCCGCTTGGCTTGGCGCCAATCCGGTTCGGTTCAGCAAGAGGCGACCTCATGGCAAATCCTGTCGCACGCGAACAAAACATTGCAGACGACGAATACCGGTGGCACCACGAAACGAGATCGGCTTGGCTCAGGCTCGTTGCGCTTGCCATTCTGGTTATGAACCTGCTGGTGGCTGAGCACGTTGATAGTGCCGTGGTTCGCGCCTACGCAATTGTCGCGTATGGGCTGGCAACTATCTGTGGCCTCGGCTTGGCACTAGGTGCTGTTTACAAACCGCAACAAGCGGCGAATGAGAGCCAAGTGTAGCGTGTCGAGGAAGGATCGGGCGAGCTTGTCGTAGCGCGTGGCGACGGCGCGGTTGATCTTGAGATGCCCGAAGGTCCGCTCGATGCGGTTGCGCTGCTTGTAGTCGCGTCTGTTCCAACGGATCGCGGTGGTGCGGTTGGATCGCGGCGGGATGACGGCGCGGATGCCACGGTGCTTGAGATCGTCACGAATAGCATTGGTGTCGTAGCCCTTGTCGGCGAGCAGCGCGTCCGCCGCCCGCTCGGGCAATTCGATCAGGACTTCGTACGCCTTGCAGTCGGCCGCTTCGCCTGAGGTGAGGTGAAAGCCGAGCGGGATGCCGCCGGCATCACAGATACAGTGAACCTTACTGGTGAACCCGCCCCGCGACTGGCCAAAAGCTTGTTCGCGCGTCCCCCTTTTGCGCCGGCGGCCGACACATGTCCCCGTACCGTCGTGCTGTCGATGCTGTGATGGCGGTTGTCGGCCATCGCCTGTGCCAGCGTGGTGGCGATCGCCTCCCACGCGCCGGTCTGGCTCCAGCGTCGGAAGCGTTGGTAGACGGTCATCCACTTGCCGTACTTCTCCGGCACATCGCGCCACGGCGTGCCGGTACGGATACGCCACAAGATGCCGTTGATCGTCTGCCGCAGATCGTCCGGTGGCCGCCCGGTTCCCACTACCGGCAACGCCGCCTGGAGCGTCCGCCATTCGCCTTCGCTCAGATCGCCACGGCTCACGATTCCCTCCTTCAGAGGGAATCCTTGAATCAATCCGCGATCCGGCCGTCAATAGCTTTGTAAACAGCACCTAGAGTGTAGCCTGCACTTGAAGGATTGCCTGAGTCGCTGGAAGGAAGAGAGGCGACAAGTCGGTAACCCGGCGTTGGAAGCCGGAATCGGCCTCCACGTCGGGCTTGTCACGGCTGGGGTTTTGCGAAGCGGATCGCACGGCGAGTTCACTGTTGTCGGTGACGCTGTCGATGTTGCGGAGCGACTGGAACGCCTGTGCGGAAAGTTGCAAACCACGCTCGTCGTTTCCGAAGCGGTTTCGCGAGAAGTTCCGTCGTTCGATGAACTCAGCCCTTGTATTTTGAGGCGGCTGCGCTTGATGGGCGAAGTGGTAAGCTCCGGACCGCGTACGTACTGTGAACTCGCGATGCGGCTGTCGAATAGGTCCTTTAGTTGCGTGGACTGTTGAACAGTGGCGGCTTCAGAAACGGAGCAGCAGCTTCGATAGAATCGCCGCAGCGCCGAACAGCGCGGCCGAATGCCGAGCGAGCGGCACGCTCGGGCTATACGACTATTTGTCGTCAATAGCCTTATGGAACGGGAGCTTGAACCGAGCGCAACACAGTGTACGGCCCATTAATGTAGATGCAATGGGGTGAGCGGCCGACCTTGACGGTCGCGACTATCTTGCGCGTCGCCAGGTCGATGGCGGCGATCTGCCTCCGCCAGCGTTGGCTGACCCAAATCTGCTTGCCGTCTGGTGTGAAATCGAGATCGTCCGGGCCACCGGGAACGCGGTACGTCTCGACAACTTCCAGCTTGTCGAGATCGATCATAGAGATCGTGCCCTCGACCCGGTTCGTGATCAGGACACGCACGCCGTCTCCTGGCATGCGGAAAATGTTGTGAGCCCCTCGACCGGTCTTGATGCGCTTGACGACGGCGCGCGCGGCGATGTCGATGACAACGGCGGAGTCCTCGCCGGTCAGTCCGACCAACAAGCGCTTCTGATCGGGAAACACATAGATTCCGGCCGGGGATTCTCCAACATCGACGCTCCAGACGATTTCCTTTGTGGCCATGTCGAGCGCGGCGACCGAGTTCGACCCCTGGACGGTGATGAAGGTGAACGCGCTGTCGGCGCTGAACGTCAGATGACTCGGCAGCGAGAAAAGCGGCAGGCGCTTGACGAGGCGGAAATCCGTCGCGTCGTAGATATCGACGTGGTTCACCCGATAGGCGGCGGTTACGAACCACTTACCGTCGGGACTGAAACCGATCTGGTAGGGATCGATGATATTTCTGATGCGCCTGCGCTCTTGCCCGGTGACAGGATCAACAAACTGAAGCTCGTTGGTCACGGTCGACGCGATGATGAGATCCTTACCGTCCGGTGTCAGGATCGCGTGGTGCGGCTCGCGGCCGACCGGGATGCGTCGAATCTCGGTCATCGATTGCCGGTCAACGATGCTCATCGACGCTTCGTCTGAATTTGTGACAATGACGGTGTATGGGGTCTGCGCCCGGGGCGCGACGCCGGGCGCTATCGCCGCGATGACACCGAGGGTCAACGCGACGCGCCTCAGCGTTACCATCAAAGATGGCATGAAAGACGCCCCCCGGATCGACACGACCCGATCATGTGCCCGGCGCTCCGAAAACAAAACGCCTTGTTTGTTGCGTCCATTATAGTGGTCTCATGCGCCGGGACGAAGTCTCTTCGCGGTTTACCGAACGAGAGCGCGCAGTTTGGCGAGATTAACCCCCGGTGTCCGGTCGTGCAGATCGAGGGTGCCCTTCAGGCTACCCTTGCGGGTCACCAAGAAAACCCCCGCCGTGTGATCCATTGTGTAGTCGCCGTCCGTGGTGGGCACCTTCTTGAAGTACACGCCCCAGGCTTTGGCCATGGCCGCGACCTGCTCCATCGTTCCAGTCAGGCCAACGATCCGCTTGTCGAAGGCCTCGGCATAGTCCCGCATGATTTCGATGGTATCGCGCTCTGGATCGACAGTGACGAACAGCACGGTCATCCGGTCGGCATCGGGGCCGAGCGTCGCCATAAGATCAGCCATCTCGATCAGCGTCGTCGGACAAACGTCGGCGCAACGCGTGAAACCGAAGAAGATGACGAGCGGCCGCTCCTTGAAGTCGCGCTCCGTGACCGTCCGCCCGTAACCGTCTACCATCGTGAAGGGGCCGCCATAGCGCGGCGCGTCGGCGCTTTGCGACGGAGCCGGCGAGCCGCCGTAGGTCAGAATCAGCAGCGCGAGGGCGGCCATGATCGCCACGATCAGGCCGCCGAAGATATTCAGAAACCGCGATGACATCAGCGGCCGCGCTCCGGTGGCTTCGCGCCGAGCGGCAGAACCTCGAGGACCACGTCGATGTCGCCGGCCTTCTCGAAGACGAGCGTCGCCGGAATCCGGGCCCCCTTCACGAAACCCGCGGTGAGGTCGATGAACATCAGGTGGTAGCTGCCGGATTCGAGAATCACCGTTGTCTTCGCCGGGATGACGAGGCCGTCTTCCAGCGCCCGCATGCGCATGATCGAGCCGTCCATCTTCATCTCGTGGACGTCGACGCGGCGTGCGACCGGGCTGCGCACGGCGACCAGTCGGTCATCCTCGGTGCCGCTGTTGGTGATCGAGAAATACCCGCCGCCGACCTGCGCAGTTGGCGGCGTCGCCCTCGACCACGGATTGCCGATGGCGATGCTGCCGCTCCTGTACTCCTGTGCAGTGGCGCGGCCGGTCCACAACAGGGCGATCAGAACCATGCCGGCGAACACGAGAGCGCGACGATGGAACCAGGTCATGCGGCCCTCCACTACGACGCTTTCTCCGCTTCGCCTCGACTGCCCCAGGACGGAGAAAGACGATCGATCCACACGCTGCCCGCCATCTGGATTGCGACCAGGATCAGATGCGCGCTCATCAACAGCACGGCCGGCAGCGGCACTGTCGGCGGTACGCACAGGACGACCGCCGTCGCCCCTTCCACGAAGCTGATATGGCGCTTCGCCAGGCGGTGATGCAGCAAATGCAGCGCCTGCACGACCAGCAGGACGCTATAGGTCAGGGACGGCGTGAACTCGGGCATGATCGACCGGCCCCTCTTTCACCGCCGCGCGGCCTTCTCGATGGCCTGTTCGATCTCCGCGAAGTCGCGCACGCCGCGCAGCACAGTACCGCCGATGATCAATGTCGGCGTCGAGGTGACCTTGTGCTCCACCTCGCCGGCCTGCCGCTCCGCAACGATCGCGGTCGAGAGCTTGTCATCGGCCAGGCAAGCGTCGAACGCCGACCGCTTGACGCCCGCCAGGAGACCGATCTTGGCCAGCTCCGCCTTTGGATCCTTGCTATGGGCCCACTGGTCCTCGCTACGGTACAGCACATCGAGGAGGCCGAAGAACTGATCACGCGGCACGCATTCGGTCAACGCGGACGCCATCAGGGCGACGCGGTCGAGCGGAAAGTGGCGGTAGATCAGCTTTACCTTTCCGGTATCGATGTAGGTCTGCTTGACGCGCGGAAGAACCTGCACATGGAAGCGCTTGCAGTGATCGCAGGTGAGCGAGGCGTACTCGATGATCGTGACCGGGGCGTCCGCCTTGCCGAGCACCCGCTCCGACAAGGGGGCGGCCGACACGGACGCCGTGCCAAGACAGAGCGCGGGGATGACGAGCGTGAGCATGAGAATGAGTGTCTTGCAGGCTTTCAGCACGGGGCGCCTCCGGGATCAGGGTTGCGATGAAGAGTTCCGGCCCCGACCGCTCTCGAATCCGAGCAGCCGCAGCGCGTTCAATGTCACCAGCACGGTGGCGCCCGTATCCGCCATGATCGCGAGCCAGAGACCCGTCAAGCCCATGATGCTGGTCACCATGAAGAGTCCCTTGAGACCAAGGGCGAGGGCGACGTTCTGCCGGATCACGGCCATTGTGCCGCGTGAGAGCCGGACTAGGCGCGCCACATCGCCTACGCGGCTATTGAGGATCGCGGCGTCGGCGGTCTCCAATGCGACATCGGTGCCACTGCCCATCGCGATACCGACATCCGCCGCGGCGAGCGCTGGCGCGTCGTTGATGCCGTCGCCGACCTGGGCGACCTTGCGACCCGCCGCCCGCAGCTCGCGGATAATGCGCAGCTTGTCCTCCGGCATGAGTTCGGCCCGGGCCTCGACACCGAGATCTTTAGCGATGGCCGCCGCCGTGCGCCGGTTGTCGCCGGTCAGGATCAAGCTATCGACGCCGAGCACCTTCAGCTGCCGCAACCCCTCGCGGGCATCGGGACGCGGCTCGTCACGCACCGCCAGCAATCCAAGGACCTTGCCGTCCTCGACCAGCACGGCCACCGTCTTGCCGCTCTCCTCCAGCGCTTCGATCCGCGCCGCGATTTCGGGCGCTAAGTCCGCGCGGCCGGCAACGAAGCGCGGCGCTCCCAGAGAGAGCCACCGCCCATCAACCCGACCTTCAAGGCCTCGGCCGGCGACAGCACGCGCCTCGTCCGCCACCGGAATCGCGACCCCGTCGGCCGCGGCGCGCTTGAGAACGGCCATGGCGATCGGATGGCTGGAACCGGCTTCGAGCGCGGCCGCCAGACGGAGGACACTCTCGGCGGTATCGCCCAGCCCGACCACGTCCGTGACCTTGGGTTTGCCTTCGGTCAGGGTTCCCGTCTTGTCGAAGGCGATGGTTTGCAGGCCACCGGCGGCTTCGAGAACGGCGCCACCCTTCAGCAGCAGACCACGGCGGGCACCCGCCGAAAGACCAGCGGCGATCGTTGCCGGCGTCGAGATCACCAGCGCGCAGGGGCAGGCGATCAGCAGCATCGCCAATGCGCGGTAGACCCAGTCCGACCAGACGCCGCCGAAGGCGAGCGGCGGGACGATCGCCACCAGGATGGCAATGAAGACGGCGGCGGGCGTGTACCAGGCCGAGAATCTGTCGATGAAGCGCTCGGTCGGTGCTTTGGCCTCTTGCGCCTCCTCGACGAGCCGGATGATGCGGGCAATGGTGTTGTCGGCGGCCGTTCGCTCGACGGCGACGAGAAGAACGCCTTCGCCGTTGATGCTGCCGGCGAACACCGCGTCGCCTTCGCCCTTCGCCTTGGGGACGGATTCGCCGGTGATCGGTGCTTCGTCGACAGACGAAGCCCCGGAGACAATCGTGCCGTCGGCCGCGATCCGGTCACCGGGCCGCACGCGAATGCGCTGACCGACGGCGAGCGACGCCATTTCGACCTCGCGCACAGCGTCACCGTCAACGAGCAGCGCGGTGCGCGGCACAATATTGGCCAAGGCGCGAATGCTGGCCCGCGCGCGGCTCGCCGCATACCCCTCCAGCAACTCGCCGATCAGGAACAGGAAGACGACCACCGCCGCTTCCTCGGCCGCGCCAATGACGATGGCGCCGGCCGCCGCGATGAACATGAGTGTCTCAATGCTGAACGGCGACCCGGCCATCGCCGCCGAGAATGCACGACGCGCGATGGGAATGGCGGCGATGGCCGTTGCCGCGACGAAGATCCACGACGCGTGCGCCGGCAGGATGAGGGAGACGCCGTACGCAACGGCAACAAGAAGGCCGGCGACGAGCGTGAAGCGCGCCTTGGCGCTTTGCCACCACGGACCTTCGCCAGACGCATCGTCATCGTGACCGCCGTGGTCATGGCCTGCCTCGCCATGCGCCGCGTCCGCTCGCTTCCCGGATGCGCGAGGGCCCTCGCGGTCGGTGGCGTCGATCGCCTTGTAACCCAGTGCGCTAACGGTTCGCTCGATCGCCGCGTTCTTGAGGATTGCGGGATCGCCGTCGACCGAAAGATTCTGTGTTGAGAACGTGACCCGGACGTCGTCAACGCCGGCGAGCCGCCGAACCGCCGTTTCGATCTTTCCGGCGCACGAGCCGCAATCCATCCCCTCGACCCGGAACCGGAAGGTTGCTCGGGAAACTGACGGAGCGGTGGCGTCTGCGGGCATGGCTGTCCTGATTCGAGGCTCAGGCTACCCTGCACCCTCTAGCGACT
>LNFM01003396.1_pt1 | contig 35142 bp, 29 predicted proteins | sample 596031 | NCBI WGS metagenome assembly LNFM01 (sample SAMN04254537, study PRJNA301005) | activated carbon metagenome | isolation source: dual media filters at the Ann Arbor, Michigan drinking water treatment plant | place: USA: Ann Arbor
CGCGCCCGCGAACGGCCAGCGCAAAGTGTCGCACGAAGACTGGTTCTGCCTGCCGTTGAAGCGCGGGGCGATCAGCATGTCGTTGTCGTCGACTGCGCCGAGCAGCGACGTGGGCAATTCGGACAGCAGCGATGCACCCAGGTCGATGGCCGCGATGCTGATCGTCGATCGGTCGAAGCGCGCGCCCCATAGCGATGTCGTGGTGCCGTTGCTCTGCGACCAGAGCAGGAAGGATCGCCCGCTGCGGCCAGTCCACAAGGAACGGAAGCTGGCCGGCGAGGCGCGTGTGTCGACGATAGCGGGCGCCTGCATGCCCGTTGTCACGTTGCCGCGCCAGACGGCGATGTCGGTGGTGCTGTTCTGGCCGAGCCCGGCGGCCAGGACCAGGCCACCTGACTCGTCCAGGGTGAATCTGGCCGCCTGCGTGCCCAACGAGGCTTGCCGGGGTGGTGGCTGGAACGACCGAAAAGCCGTGTCGGAGGCGGTGCGCCAGTAGAGACGCCACGCGGCATCGACTTCGTTGGGCGAGGAATACACGGCTAGGTCGCCGCGGTCGTTGATGGCCACTGTGCCGATCTCACTGAGTCGGCCGATGCTGGCCGGCGCGATCGGGTCCCAGGGCGACCACGTCCGCAGGACCGGGTCGAGCACCGAGACGAAGCTGCAGGTCTCATTGAAGCCCGCGAAGCGTTGCGGGCAGTCGCCGCCGTCGCCCATCGCCAGCATGACGGCACGGCCGTTGGGTGACATGCGCAGGTCGAAGACCCGCAGGTTGATTGGCGCCGACCCCGCTCGGCGCGAGCCCAGGGTAGAGAGCGGCACCGGCGCCGACCACTGCGCAGCCCCCTCGGCGGCGGGATCTCCCAGCATGACGAAAGGCGCGGCCTGGCGAAGGGGTGAGTTGGCGACCGTCACGGTGCTGACCGCCACGACGACGGCCCGGCCATCGTCTGCCATGGCGACCAGGGGCCTGTCGGAGATGCCCTGCGCCAGCTGCAGGACCGGCTCCCAGGCGCGTCCCGACAGTGGACTGCGCACTGGCGCGCAGGGCCCCGGGTACACCGCGCAGGCATCGGCCAGCACCTGGGTGCTCCAGAAGCCCAGTGTCTCGAAGCTCTTGAGCGCATTGGCGGTGAAATCGCCCATGCCGAAAATCCGCCCGTCGGGCGTGATGCCCAGGTAGCGCGTGCCCCAGGCGCCGCTGTACGCGCGTGCGTTGTAGGTTGTTCCCTCGTAGACGACGGCAGGGAACCTTTGCGCGACGGCATTGGGGAACAGCTGCGGGAACTTGAACTCGGCCCAGTCCAGCACCCAGTCTGCGGTCACCTCTGCAGGGGCTGCGGCGGCTGCCCGGACAGTCGCCGCGGCGCCGGTGCGTTCGGAGGCGGTCGCGGAGGCGAGCGACTGTGCGCGCATCTGCGCGACGAAGGGCAGAGCGGCCGAGCTGGTGTCGCTCTCGTCGCGGCCGCCGCCGCCACACGCAGACAAGGATGCCAGCACGAAGACGCCAAGCAGCCGGGCGGGTCGGAGAAGGTTCATGTCGCGGGAACTCCCTGGGCGTGGACCGTCGGCCGACAGGGCCTCCGTCCCAATTGGTCTGCAGATCGTGAGCCGAATTTGTCAGATGAAGACTCCGACATCAAGCCCGCTTAAGCTCATTAACCTGATTGTCATCCCTCACGTTCATGAGCCAGAACCGGGTCCGCGTCCAGCCTGCGCGACGCAATCGCCAAACTGTTCAATTCGATCGGGAGGCCTTCCTGGCCTGGTTCGACCGCGCCGTGCAGGCCGAATGGCGCCGGCACTCGAGCGGCGCCAGCACCATCACTGGGGCCGACATCGGCAGGCCGGCCGACCCAGTGCTGCTGCGCGCCGCCCTGCAGGCCCTGCTCAAAGGGTTCACCGATGCCGCCAACACGCGCGGTGGCCTGCGGCTGGACGAGCACGGCGCACCGGCCGACCTGGACGGCCTGCTGCGGCAAGGACGTGACAACGCACGCGCCGGCAACACCCAGCCCCGGTTGCTGGCCAAGGTCCGCAGTGGCAACGTGGTCGACCTCAAGTCGGCAATGGCCGCGCTGCACTTCTTCCGCTTGGTGCTGTCGCGCCCGGGGCTCAGCCTGGACCAGATCGGCGCCGTGGAAAGCAAGCGCCTGCGCGCCGTGCGCAACGTGCAGGCGGCGCTGCTGAAGGTCCGCGACGGACTCCCGCTCGACATCCTGCAGGGCCTGTTCGCGCGGGCCGGCGAGGCCGCTGGCTACGCCTCGGCCCAGGACCAGGCGAAGATCCACTACAGCGGCTTCGAGCCCTTCGTCGATACCCGGGGCGTGCACCGGATGCGGGTGCGCCGCCAGTACAGCTACCGGACCGTGCGCCTGTCCGAGCATCCCGGCACAGTGCAGACGACGCTCGCGCTGGAGTGGCATGAATGGCAGAAGGTGCAGCACATGCAGCTGGCCATCACGCTGCTCGACGAGCAAGGGCTGCCGCTGCGGGAGCTGCGGCCGCCCCTTCACAAGCGCATGGACAGCGAGCGCGGCGTGGTGGTCATCGAGGTTGTGCCCGACGCGCTGCCTGACTTGCAGCCTATGCTGGCGATTCCCGCCGCACCCCAGCGCCACCACAGCCACGAGGTGCACTGGGATCTGTCCATGGTCTGCCACCGCGCCGATCGGGACATCATCGTCAGCTACCAGCCGGTGAACGGCCTGCGCATCGGCTTCACGCGGCCGCCCCACGCGCCCGACCTGCTGTTCGCGGTTGGCGACTCGCCCGGGCTTCGCCGCACGGCCGATGGCTGGGAGATGGACCGGACGCTGCTGCCGCGCGAAATGCTGGCGGTGCGATTCCGCGATGCCGGGTTGCCCGATGAGCAGGCCGAACGGCTCTCGCCTTCCGGCGAGTGGATCGCCCCGATCGACTGAGCCGCGGCCGACGCATCCCGTCTTTCGGGCAACATCACGGCATCACCGCTTTCGCAGAACCTTCATGTTCCGAACCAAGTACCTGGACCACGCCGAACTCATGCACCAGCTGCAGTCCTGGGCCGAGGCCCACCCGGGCCTGGTGCACCTGGGCAGCCTGGGCCGCAGCGCCGAAGGCCGTGACATCCCGCTGCTGACCATCGGACGCGATCCCGGCAGCCCCGGGCGCGCGCGCCCGGCAGTGTGGGTCGACGGCAACATGCACGCCAGCGAGGTCTGCGGCACCAGCGTGGCACTGGCCATCGCCGAAGACCTCATCGCGCTGCACGGCGGCGCCGCCACCGTGGGCGGCAAGCCGCTGGCCGCGCCCATGGTGCAGGCGCTGCGCGAGGCCTTGTTCTACATCGTGCCGCGCCTCTCGCCCGACGGCGCGGAACAGGTGCTGAAGCTGGGCCGCTACGTGCGCAGCAGCCCGGTCGACGACCGCGTGCAGCAGGGTCACGCGCGCTGGGTGTCGCGGGACATGGACGGCGACGGCCGCGCCGGCTACATGCGCCGCGTCGATCCCGACGGCGAGCTGGTGGAACTGCGTGGCGACGACGGCCAGCCGCTGGTGCCTTCGGTGCTGGTGTCGCGCCTGCCCGAGGATGAGGGCCCGTTCTTCCGGCTGTACCCCGAAGGCCTCATCGCCAACTTCGACGGCCGCCGCATCCCCGACCCCTACTTCCTGGGCGACAACGCCTACGACTTCAACCGCAACTTCCCCTACAGCTGGGCGCCCGAGCCCAAGCAGGCCGGTGCCGGCAGCTACCCGGGCAGCGCGCCCGAGACGCGCGCGGTGATGGACTTCGCCACGCGCCACCCCAACATCATGGTGTGGCTGAACCTGCACACCTGCTGATCCGTCCGCTGGGCGACCAGCCCGACAGCAAGATGAATGCCGGCGACCTGGCCATCTTCGAACAGGTCGAGGCCTGGATGACCGAGCACACGGGCTATGCCGTGGTCAGCGGTTTCCACGAATTCCTCTATGAACCGGACAAGCCTCTGCACGGCGATCTGTCCGACTACGCCTATTACCAGCGTGGCGCGCTGGCCTACGTGGTCGAACTGTGGGATCTCTTCAAGCAGCTGGGCCTGGACCGCCGCAAGCCCTTCGTCGACCACTACAGCAAGTTCGGCCGCAAGGAGATGCGCGCGCTGGCCGCTTTCGACCGCGAGCACAACGCCGGCCGCATCTTCGGCACCTGGAAGAAGGTGCAGCACCCGCAGCTGGGCGAAGTCGAGGTCAACGGTTTCGACCCGCGCGTGGGCATCTGGAACCCGCCCTACGAACGCCTGCCCGAGACCTGCGATACGCAGAGCGCGGCCTTCCTTCGCGTGGCCGCGCTGCTGCCGCGCCTGAGCCTGACGGTGGCCGGGCAGGAGCAGGTGGAGGGCCACACGCGCGTGCACCTGCGCCTGGCCAACCACGGTTACCTGGGCACCATCGGCCTGCCTTCGGCCAAGGGGCTGCCCCATGTCGAGCCGCTGCGCCTGACGGCGCGCGCCGAAGGGGCCACGCTGCTGGCGCCGGCCGAGGCGGTGCTCGAGATCGGCCACCTCGAAGGTTGGGGCGGCGGCCTGTACGGCGGCAGCGTCTTTTCGCCCTGGACGCGCGGCAATGCGCACGAGCGCTTCGTCACGCTGGTGCTGGCGGGCCGCGGCAAGCTCAGCGTGGAGGTGTCGTCCTGCCGCGTGGGGGTGCTGACGCTGGACGTCGACGTGGGCTGACCCGGCGCCGGGTCAGTCGCGTCGGGCGGTCGGTTCGGGCCGCAGCGGGTCGGGGTACAGAAAGCGGCGCACCCCGCTGCGGTCGAAGGGCCGCCAGGCGCCTTCGGGCTGGGCCAGCCGGTCGGCCAGCGCGTGCAGCACCAAGGGGTTGACGGCCAGGCCGACGTGGCTGGCCTGGACCTCGATGTTCTCGACCTGCGGCCCGTCGATTTCCACACTGCACTGCCAGGCGACGATGCCGTCGCTGCGGCTGTAGATCGAGGTGGTGGGCACCGGCGGCGGTTCGCGCAGGCTGTCCTGCGGCGGCGTCATGCGCGGGCGGCCGCGGTTGATCCACTGGAAGCTGCGCCAGGCATTGGTCGAATTCACCGAGCCGGTGAAGGGGCTGCCCAGCGTGACCACGCAGCGCACCGCCTCGGGCGCCCGCTTGGCCAGTTCCCGGGCGTACACGCCGCCCAGGCTCCAGCCCACCAGGCTGAGCTTGCGGCCGGCCCGGGCGTGCAGCGCCTGCAGGCGGGCCAGGGCTTCTTCGATCGTGCCTTCGCGCGGGCCCATGTTGCGGCCCTGCTCCCAGCCGGCCACGTCGTGGCCCAGGGACTTCAGCAGCCGCCGCAAGGGCTTGGTGCTGAGATCGCTGGCCAGGAAACCCGGGTAGACGAGCACCGGATGGCCGTCGCCGCGCGGTGAGTTCATCAGCCAGGGCGCGGCGGCCAGGCTGGCTGCGAATTCGAGCGGCGCGCGCGCTTCGAGTGCCATGCGCCGCCAGCCAGGGGCCCGGACCGCGGCCGGGCCATCGTCATGGGCTGGCGAGGGGGTCTCGGCGGAAGGGTCGGACGGCATGGCTCTGACTCCGAGGCAGGGGGACGGGGGCGGGCTGGCTTGCGAAAGCGCAGACCGGTCATGGTGACCGGGCAAGGTGTCGGCCACAACGGGGCGACAAGGTGGCAGACGGCTTGTCTGCCGTCCGGGTGGGCAGGCCGCCGCAGGTTACGTAACATCGGGTTTTCGGCCGCTGCCCGAAGGGGCGGCTCGAACACATTCTCGCCCCACGCACCCGACCAGGCCCGCCCATGACCATTCCTGTCCTCACCGAAGCCGTTTCCGCCCCGCAGACCGGCGAGCCCGCATCGCCTTCGGCCATCCATTTCATCGGCGGCGAGAAGGGCGGCGTCGGCAAGTCGCTGGTGGCGCGGCTGCTGGCACAGCAGTTCATCGACAGCAACACGCCCTTCGCCGGTTTCGACACCGACCGTTCGCACGGCGCCTTGCTGCGCTTCTACGGCGACTACGCGCAGGCGGCCTGGGTCGACCGCTACGAGGCGCTGGACGCCATCGTCGAGCGCGCCATCGAGACCCCCGGCCTGCGCGTGCTGGTCGACCTGGCGGCGCAGACGCACGCCCCGCTGGTGCAGTGGATGGACGAGTCCGGTGTGCTGGAACTGGCGCGCGAGTCCGGCGTGCAGGTGAACTACTGGCACGTGATGGACTCCGGACGCGATTCGGTGGACCTGCTGCAGCGCCTGCTCGACCGCTTCGGCCCGCGCCTGCGCTACGTGCTGGTGCTCAACGAGCTGCGCGGCGACGACTTCTCCCAGCTCGAGCGCTCGGGCCAGTGGGAGCGCGCCAACTCCTTCGGCGCGCGTGTGGTGCGCCTGAAGCACCTGCACGACAACGTCATCCGCAAGATCGACGCGGCCGACGCCAGCTTCTGGCAGGCCCGCCACTCCACCGGCGGCGACGGCCCGAAGCTGGGCCTGCTGGAGCGCCAGCGACTGAAGATGTGGCTGGCCCACGCGCAGGGCGAGCTGGCCTCGGTCGGTCTCTGAAGACGGGCCTCAGCCCAGGGTCTTGTCGATCAGCGCCAGCAGGCGCTGCATGTCCAGCGGCTTGGTGATGTAGTCGTCGAAGCCGGCCTGCAGCGCGGCGTCGATGTCGGCCTGCATCGCGTTGGCGCTGACGGCGATGACCGGCACATCGCGCGTGGCGGGCTGCAGCCGCAGCTGCCTCAGCACCTCGAACCCGTCCATGCCGGGCAGCTGGATGTCCAGCAGCACGAGATCGGGACGGGCCTGCGCCGCCATCGCCAGGCCGACCTCGGGCAGCCCGGCGATCAGCAGGCGCAGCCCCGGGCGGTGCGACAGCACGCCCTCCATCAGCAGCTGGTTGACGGCGTTGTCCTCGATGTAGAGCACGTTGCCGCGCAGCGCAGTTGCCGTCGAAGGTGCCGACGACGCTGCGTGCAGCGCCGAAGGCAGGGCCGGGCGGGAAGCCGTGCCTGCCGGCGGGGCCGCCGCGCCCATGTCGGCGGCGTTCAGCTTCAGCCAGAAGGTGCTGCCTGCACCGGCGCTGCTGCTCACGCCGATCTCACCCTGCATCAGGTTCACCAGCCACTTGCTCAAGGCCAGGCCGATGCCGGCGCCTTCGATCTGGCTGCGCTCGGCATCCAGCCTCTCGAAGGGCTGGAACAGGCGCTCCAGCTGCGCCGGATCGAGGCCCGGGCCCGTGTCCTGCACCTCGATGCGCACGGCGCGTCCGTCGTCGAGCGGGTACCAGCGCAGCTGCACCTGCCCGCCCGGGCGGTTGTACTTGACGGCGTTGGACAGCAGATTCAGCAGCACCTGCTTCAGGCGCGTCGGGTCGGCCTGCACGACGCAGGACTCCTGCGAGTCGCAGTGCAGTGTGATGCGGCCGTCGCTGGCCAGCGGCTCGACCAGGCTCAGGCACTCGCCCGCGACCTCGGCCACGAGCACCGGACCCAGCTGAAGCTGCAGCGCGCCGGCTTCGATGCGGGCCAGATCGAGCACTTCGTTGATGAGCTGCAGCAGGTGGCGACCGCCGCGCAGCAGGTCCTGCACGCGGGCGCGCTGCACGGTGTCCAGCGGGTGCGCGGGGTCGTTCTCCAGCAGCTGGCCGAAGCCCAGCACGGCGTTCAGCGGTGTGCGAAGCTCGTGCGACATGCGCGACAGGAACTCCGACTTGGCCCGGTTGGCGCGCTCGGCTTCGTCGCGCGCGGCGATCAGCGCGGCCTCTACCGCCTTGCGTTCGGTGATGTCCCAGCCGTAGGCGATGAAGCCTTCGAAGCGCCAGTCCGCCGAGAAGCGCGGGATGCCGTGGTCGGCGATCCAGCGGTGGCCGCCATCGGCGCAGATGAGACGGAATTCGACGCTGTAGGCGGTATGCCCGCCGGCCGCGTTCTCGAAGGCAGCGCGGCATCGATCGATGTCGTCGACGTGCATGCGGTGATGCCAATGGCGCGCCAGCTCGCTTTCCATGGTCCGGCCGGTGTACTGCAGCCAGCGCTGGTTGAACCAGACCGCATTGCCCAGGTTGTCGGACTGCCAGATCAGCGCCGGCGCCCCGTCGGCCATGGTGCGAAAGCGCGATTCGCTCTCGCGCAGCGCCTCGGCCGCGGCCACGCGCGCCGTCACGTCGGTGTAGGTGCGCACGATGCTGCCGTCGGCGGCGGTGTGGGTCTGCACCTCGAGCACGCGGCCGTCGTGGCGGCGCCTCTGGTACAGGGCAGGCCGGGACACGGGTTGGGCCAGCTCGTCGCCGAGCAGGCCATGGCGCACCTGGTACCAGCGCAGCGACTCGAAGGTCGGGTGCGACGCCAGCACCGTCTCCGGTATCTCCAGCAGGTCCAGCACGCGGCGGTTCCAGGTGTTGATGCGACCTTCGGCGTCGACGCTCAACACCCCTTGCGACAGGCTCTCCAGCGTCAGCTCCAGCACGCGCGACTTCTCGGCCAGCAGCTTGCCGGTGCGGCGGATCTGCAGTTCGGCCTGCTTCAGACGGCTGATGTCCGAGAACATGCCCACCGCGCCGGTCTTGCGGCCCATCGCGTCGAAGATGGGCGTGGCGTGGTTGTAGCAGTGCACCCGGCGGCCGTCCGGGCACGACAGCGTGATCTCGTAGCCGTCGGCCAGGCCCTGGTCACGCAGCCGCACGTGCTCGCGGAAGATCGCGGCGTTGTCTTCGTCGACGAAGGCGTAGATGTCGCGCCCGCGCAGCTGATCCAGCGTGAGCCCCAGGATGCGGCACATCGCCGGGTTGGCGTCGGTGGTGAGCAGCTGGTTGTCGATGAACCAGAAGCCCTGCTCGGTCTGTTCGAGCAGCAGGCTCAGCATGCGCTGCTGGTCGGCCACCGTGGTCTCGGCGGCACGGCGCTCGGTGATATCGGCGTAGAGCATCACGAAGCCGCCGCCCGGCGTCGGGTTGCGGCGCAGTTCGAGCACGCGGCCGTCGGGCCGTGTGCGCTGCGTGATCGAGGCCGGGCCGTCGCGCAGCTCGACCAGTCGCCGCTCGGCCTCGGCGTGGATGTCGCAGGGCCCGAACTCGCCGGCCCGAGCCATCGCGCGCAGCAGGTCACGCAGCGGGGCGCCGACCCGGACCAGCAGAGGGTCCAGGCCCGTGCAGGCGATGAAGCGTTGATTCCAGGCCTGCAGCGTCATCTGCGCGTCGAACACGCTGATGCCTTCTCCGGCGTGGTCGAAGACGAGTTGAAGCAGAGAGTCGCTGGCGGGAAGGGATTGACGGATCACCTGGACATTCTGAGGCCGAGCGCAGCGGCTGTGGGTGCGTTGCCGTCGCGCCCGCGACAGCCCCCATGCTGCCCCCAGGCGGGCAAAGTCTTCGCGCTTGAGCGATGCTGGGGGGTTATGGACACGCTCACCCATGCCCTGTCGGGCGCATTGATCGCCCGGCTCATCACCATCCGCCAGCCGGTCCTGCCGGCCCCGCCCTCGGCTCCCGCCGTCGGACGCTTCACGGCGCCCTGGGACGGCCGGGCCGGTGCGCCGCTGCCCTGGCAGGGGGTGGTGGCGGGGCTGGTGGCTGGCGCCTTCCCCGACATCGACTCGGTCGCGCAGCTCTTCGGCGACGTGGCCTACCTGACCCACCACCGCGGCATCACGCATTCGGTGCTGCTGCTGCCGCTGTGGGCCTTCGGCCTGGCCTGGCTGCTGGCACGCTGTTTCGCCTTCACGCGGGCCCAGGCGGCGGGGTGGAAGAGTCTCTACGCCTTCACCTTTGCCGGTCTGGCCATCCACATCGCGGGCGACTGGATCACGCAGTTCGGCACCATGCTGCTGGCGCCGCTGTCCGACCGCCGCTTCGGGCTGGGCTCGATGTTCATCATCGACCTGGTCTTCACCGGGATGCTGCTGGCCGGGCTGCTGCTGGCGGCCCTGTGGCCGCGCCAGCGCTGGCCTGCCGCCCTGGGCCTGGCGGCGGCGGTCGGCTGGGTGGGCGTGGCCACCATGGGTCAGTACGAGGCCATCGCGGTGGGCGAGCGGCAGGCGCGCGCGCTGGGCATCACCGCGGCCGAGATCAACGTCATGCCGCGGCCGGCCTCACCCTTCAACTGGACGGTGTCGGTGAGCGACGGCAGCCGCTACCACATGTCGCACGTCAACACGCGCCGCAGCGAGCCCCTGAAGGCCGGCGCCGACGACAACTTCGTGCGCCGCTTCTCGGCGCCGTACGAACCCGTGGCGACGGCGCGCTGGCAGGTGGTGCCGCGTTTCGGCGACGCCGACACGCCGCCCTGGGTGAAGCAAGCCTGGGAGCACGAGGCCTTCGGCTTCTTCCGCTGGTTCGCGCAGACGCCGGCCCTGCTGAAGGTCCAGGTCAGCAAGAACGGCGACGAGCGCTGCGCGTGGTTCCGCGACCTGCGTTTCGAGTTCCCCGGCCGTGACGAGGCACCGTTCCGCTACGGCGTGTGCCTCAACGGCGACGCTTCGTCGGCGGTCGTCTACAAGCTCGAAGGCGGGCAGCGGCTGCCGGTCTGACCGCTTGCCGAGCCACGCTCAGAACAGCAGGGCAGGTCACCCCCATCACGATGTTTTGCCGCGCAGCCCGCGCGGCATGATCCAGCGCACATGCGTGAAGTCCCTGCACCCCGTCACGCCTGCCCGGGTCGGGGTGGCGGCGGCCATCCCGTGGCCGTACTCTGGCGCCCGCTCGTTACCGGCGCCTTGCTGTGGGCCGCGGCGGCCCCGGCCGTCCTGGGTGCCGTCGTGACCGTGAGCGTGACCGACGCCGCCGGCCAGCCGCTGGCCGATGCCGTGGTGGCGGTGCTGGTCAGGGGCCAGCGGGCCACGGCTGCGCCCGGCACGACGGCCCAGATCGGCCAGAAGGACCGACAGTTCCTGCCCATGCTGCAGGTGGTGCAGACCGGCACGGCGGTGCAGTTCCCCAATTTCGACGCGGTGCGCCACCACGTCTATTCGTTCTCGCCGGTCAAGCGCTTCGAGCTGAAGCTCTATGTCGGCACCCCAGAGGCGCCGGTGGTGTTCGACCGGCCCGGCGTTGCGGTGCTGGGCTGCAACATCCACGACCGCATGCAGGCGCACGTCGTGGTGGTGGACACGCCGCACTTCGCCAAGACCGACGCAGCCGGGCAGCTCACGCTGGACCTGCCGCCCGGTGAGCACACGCTGCGCTCCTGGCACCCGGCGCTGGCCGAGACCGCCTGGTCGGTGATGCCCCTGGCGGTGCCCGCCGCCGGCACGCGCGCCAGCCTGACCTTGCCGGTGCCTGCGAGATGACGGCGGGCAAGGGCCTGCGCAGCGCCTGGCGCCGGTTGTCGGGCTTCTTCGCGCATCGCCTGGACGTGCGCATCGTGAGCCTGTTCCTGGCCTTGCTGCTGCTGGTGCAGATGGCCAGCCTGCTGACCATCCGCCGCAGCATCGAGCGCCAGGCGCGCGTGCAGGTGGGTGTCGAACTTCACAACGGCGAGAACGTGCTGCACCGCCTGCTGGCGCAGACCGAGCAGCAGCTGACCGACGGCGCGCGTCTGCTGGCCGCCGACTATGGCTTCCGCTCGGCCATCGCGAGCAAGGACCAGCCGACCATCCTGGACGCGCTGGACAACCAGGGCCGGCGCATCGGCGCTCACGCGGCCGTGTTCAGCGACGCGCACAACGCCATCGTGGCGTCGACCTTCGCCGACGCCGCGGTGATCTCGCCGCTGGTGCAGGACAACCTGCGTGCGCCGCAGGCCGGCAGCCGCGACGCCCGCGTGCGTGTGCTGGACGGTGCGCCCTACCAGCTGGTGACGGTGCCGGTGCGGGCGCCGCAGCTCATCGGTCACGTGTCGATCGGATTCCCGCTGACGGCCGACCTGCTGCGCGACCTGGAAAGCCTGTCGCCGCTGAAGATGGCGCTGGTGTCGCGGCCGCTGGGTCAGGAGCGCTGGGCGCTGCTGCCTTTGGGGGAGCGCCGGCCCGGCCTGCAGCCTCTGGTGGCGGGGCTGAACGACGACGACCTGCAGTACGGCCTGGCCTGGGACGGCGAGGACTACAGCGCTCACCTGGTGCCCCTGGCGCGCAATGCCACGCACGAGGTGGCCGCCCTGTTGATGCGATCCGTCGACGAGGCCGTGGCGCCCTACCGTTCACTGCAGCTCACGCTGCTGGGCATCACGCTGCTGGGCCTGGGCGTGTTCGGTGCTGGCAGCCTGGTGACGGCGCGCCGCATCACCGGCCCCATCAAGCTGCTGTCGGCCAGCGCCGAACGCCTGGGCGCGGGCGACTACGACACGCCCGTCACCGTGGCCTCGCGCGACGAGGTGCGCGACCTGGCGCGCTCCTTCGAACTGATGCGCCAGGGCATGCAGCAGCGCGACGCGCAGATCCGCCGCCTGGCCTACTGGGATCCGCTGACCGGGCTGCCCAACCGCGAGCAGCTGCGCGATCTGCTGCGCGATCGCCTGGCGCAGGGGCAGCGGCGCGGCTCCCCGGTGTCGGTGCTGATGCTGGACCTGGACCGCTTCAAGTACGTCAACGACGTGCTCGGCCATGCCTTCGGCGACCGCGTGCTCAGGCAGATCGCGCTGCGCCTGACGGGCGACGCGGTGCGCGACGGCGACATCGTGGCGCGCCTGTCGGGCGACGAGTTCGCCGTGGTCATGCCCGAGGCCGACACCGGCCTGGCCACGCAGATCGCGCGCCGCGTGCGCCAGGCGCTGGAGCAGCCGCTGGTGCTGGACGACCAGACGGTGGACGTGGGCGCCAGCGTCGGCGTGGCCACCGCCCCGGCGCACGGCGACGACGCCGACATGCTGCTGTCGCGCGCCGAGGTGGCGATGTATGCCGCCAAGGAGCGCCAGAGCGGCGTGACGGTCTACGACCCGGCGCTCGACACCGACAGCGCCGAGTCGCTGTCGCTGCTGAGCGAGCTGCGCACCGCTGTCGACCACGACCAGCTGCGCCTGTTCCTGCAGCCCAAGGTGGCGCTGGCCAGCGGCGTGGTGCTGGGTGCCGAGGCCCTGGTGCGATGGCAGCACCCGACGCGCGGCATGGTGGCACCCATGCGCTTCATTCCCTTCGCCGAGCAGACCGGATTCATCCGCGTGCTGACCGGCTGGATGATCGAGCGCTGCGCGGCACGCAGCAGCGCCTTGCGCGCGCAGGGCCTGCACCTGAAGTTCGCCATCAACCTGAGCACGCGCGACCTGCTGGACCAGGACCTGCCGGGCAAGCTGGAAAAGCTGCTGGCCCGGGACCGCATGGACCCGCGCGCGCTCTGCATGGAGATCACCGAGAGCGCCATCATGGACGACCCGCAGCGCGCGCTGCAGACGCTGCACCGCCTGCACGGCATGGGACTGCGCCTGTCGATCGACGACTTCGGCACCGGCTACTCGTCCTTGGCCTACCTCAAGCGGCTGCCGCTGCACGAGCTGAAGATCGACAAGAGCTTCGTGATGGCGATGGAGCGCGACCGTGCCGACCTGAAGATCGTGCGCTCGACCATCGACCTGGCGCACAACCTGGGGCTGTCGGTGGTGGCCGAAGGCGTCGAGAACGAGCAGTCCTGGGGCCTGCTGCGTGCGATGCGCTGCGACGAAGCCCAGGGCTACTTCATCGCCAGGCCGATGCCGGAGGCCGACTTCGCGCCGTGGCTGGCGAGCTTCCAGTCGCCCAGCGGCGATCTGAACTCGGAGCTGGCGGCGCTGCTGTAGATCAAGGGCGGCGCCCAGCGCCGGGGCCCGCCACCTGCGTGGGCATCTGCTAGCCGGTGACCGGCGACGTGCTCTGCGCGTGCAGCATTCACCGCCGGTTCGGCGGCTCCCATGGCGTCGAGCGCGGTGGCGCTGATGCCTGCCACCCGGGTTTCCACTGCCGGTCAGCGGCCATCGATGGATTGCAGGAGCCACGGCGGACCTGCAGAATCGACCGAGGATCCGTGGGCCGCTGCGGGCTCACGGCACTCACAAGAACCCGACGAGGAGACCCGATGGCCACCCCGCAAAGCACGATCGACCACCCCGATGGCAGCTACCTCGGTCGGCCGTCCCGCCGGCGACTGCTCGGCGCCGGCACGGGCTCGCTGGCCTTGCTGGCCGCCGGCGGCCTGTTCGGCGGCCGCGTGGCGCAGGCGCGCACGCTGGACTCACCTGCCGCGGTGCCGGTGGTCGACAAGCTGGCCGTGCGCGTGGTCACCGACTCCTACCATCATGCGTTCGAGCCTGGCCGCATGCAGGGCCCGGTGCTGGTACAGCGACTGGGCTTCGCAGTGTCGCCGCGCACGCCGCCGCAGCGCACGCTGCAGAGCGAATGGGGCCTGGCGCTGCACCTGGAGTCCACGCGCGGGAGCGAGACGCGGCAGGTCCTGGTCGACTTCGCCTACACGTCTGAGACGCTGCTGAACAATCTGCTGCTTGCCGGCATCGATGCATCGCGCCTGGATGCGCTGGCCCTCAGCCATGGCCACTTCGATCACTTCGGTGGCATGGTGGGCTTCCTGCGCGCCAACAAGGGCAAACTGAAGTCGGGCCTGCCTTTCTACCTGGGGGGCGAGGAGTGCTTCTGCACCCGTGAGCTCAACGTGGCGGGCGACGCCGGAAGTTTCGGCGCGCTGGATCGGCAGGCGATCCAGGATGCCGGCCTGACTGTCACCTTCGCCGAGAAGCCCTCGATCCTGGCCGACCATGGGTTCACCACCGGCTGGATTCCAGCCACGTCCTTCGAAAGGGTGCTCGCGCCCACGCGGATGAGTGTCGGCAAGAGTGATGGTCTGGGGTGCGCCCCCGCCGACATGCCGCCGGCCAAGCGCAACCTCAGCAAGGTGCCCGATGACTTCGAACACGAACAGGCCACGGCCTTCCACGTCAAGGGCCGCGGGCTGGTGGTGATGACGTCCTGTGGGCACCGCGGGATTGTGAATTCGGTGCGCACGGCCATGAAGGTGTCGGGTGTCGACAAGGTGCACGCCATCCTGGGGGGCTTCCACCTGGCGCCGCACACGGCCGACTACCAGCGCCAGACCCTGACCGAACTGAAGGCCATCAACCCGGACTTCCTGATTCCCATGCACTGTTCGGGCGAGACCTTCATCTCCATGGTGCAGCAGGACATGCCGGACAGGTTCATCCGCTCGTCCACGGGAACGCGTTTCACCTTCGGCGCCTGATCGACGGGGGCGGCGAGGGGGCGGCGACCCCTGCGGCGCGCTCCGGCAGCGGTATACCGTCACGGTGCGGGCCGTTGATACAACATCGGCTTACCAAAGTCCTTGCTGCCCGGTGCCGGCAGACCGCACACTGTTCTGCATCGCCATCTCGTCATCACACTCCGCCATGCGCCTGCCCTCCGCCCTTCGCCCCCGCCCGGCACTGGCCGCCCTGTTCGCCGCAAGCGCGGTGCTTTGCGGCACGGTGGTGCAGGCCGCCCCGGTGGCGGCCAGCTATCAGTTCAGCGCCGTCGCCTTCGACGAAGGCGGCACGCTCACCGGGACGATCTCCGGCACCCTTCTCGAATGGCTGCTGGCGCCCATGCCGCCCTTTGCCGCCGGCACCAGCCGCATGACGCTGCCCGAAGTCGGCGGCTTCTCGGCCAGCTTCAGCGGCAGCAGTGTGCTGCCCGATGCGAACTTCGAGTTCGGCGAACTGATCTCGGTGACGCTGGTGGACGACGCCACGTTCGGCGCCAACGGTGGCCAGCCCGGTACCTCGCCCGCGATGTTCGTGCTGACGGCCTACGACGCCGCTTCGGATTCCGACCTGTTCATCCGTTTTGCGGCCCTGGCCGGCGCGATCCCGCTGCTGGGCGATGCGCCGGGCGCCGGCATCGACTGGCGGTCCGATGACGTCAGCGCACGCCTGAGCGATCAGGTCAGCGTGCAGCTGCAGGGGCCGACGCCGGTGCCCGCGCCGCCGAGCCTGGCGCTGGCCCTGCTGGCGCTCGGCCTGATGGGACTGCGCCGGCGATAGACCCCGCTGGCCGCAGCCTGCCGGCGCTTTCCCGATCGGCGAAGCCGCGACGCTTCCGTCAGCCCGCTTCCGTCACGCCCAGGCGGCGGGCGAAGTCGGTGTCGCGGATCTGCAGGTAGTCCTCGGTCGTGAAGCCGTCGTGGTCGTGCGCCAGCATCATCATCTCCTCGAAGATCTCGGGGAAGGCGCTGGTCGGGTAGATCTCCGCGTGCTCGGTGCGCGCCGTCGCCGCCCAGGGCCGGCCAGCCTTGGCGGGCAAGGCCACCCCGGCCTCGACGAAGACGCAGTACTCGCCGGCGTGGAACAGATCCCGGGGGGAGTGGTATTCGTCGACCTCGACGCCGTCGATGACAAGGACCTCGTAGTCGTCCACCTTCTTCACGCTATCGACCTTGCGGACAGTGACGAGCTTGCGCATGAACGATTCCAGCGGCTGTTGAAGTGCGGAAATGCTAGCCGAAGGCCCGGCAGCCTCGTGGCGCCGGGCGCATGGCCTCTGGCCACGGAGGGCCGGTCAGCGGCCCCACGGCCGCGCCGTCGTGCATCATCGCTGCCCGGCGCGGGTGTCTGCAGCGACGCGCTTAGACTCCACTCCCGCCAAGGCATGAAGGAGAAGGCATGGCGCTGAAACACGAACAAGAGCGACTCGAGCGCGATCTGAAGCTCGACGAGATGCTGCAATCCGAGTCCGGTCGGGCGGCCTTCTGGAGCGAACTGGGCGAGCAGGCGAAGAAGGATTCGCTGATCGATCTGCTGGAGGGCACGCTGTCCCTGGAAGGCGACGTCATCGAGTGCGGCGTGTACCGCGGCAGTTCGCTGTTCAGGATCTGCCAGGCCCTGAAGCAGGGCGGGGCCGACAAGGCCGTCTATGCCTGCGACAGCTTCGAAGGATTCCCCGACGACCGCGTGACGACACGCGACACCACCCTGTTCCGACCGCTCACCAAGCTGCGCGCGAAGTTCCGTCTGGCCAGCGACGTGCCCGACAGGATCCAGCGTTTCTCGCGCCATTACGGCGTGCCGGTTCAGGTGGTCAAGGGCTACTTCTCCAACACGCTGCCGACGCTGGCGCTGGACCGGCTGTGCTTCATCCACCTCGATGTCGACATCTACGAGTCCTACAAGGAATGCCTGGAGCGCCTGTACCCGTTGCTGACGCCGGGCGGCGTGGTGGTGTTCGACGACTACGGTTCGTCGAAGTGGCCCGGCGCGAAGCGCGCCGTCGACGAGTTCTTCAGCACCCGTCCCGGGAAGGTCGAGCGTTCGACCGCGCGCGAGGACGCCGCCTGGTTCGTGCGCAAGCCTCTGGCGGCCGGGGCCTGAGGCCAGGCACCCGGCCGGTCACGCGGTCCGCTTGTCCTGGGGCACCCCCGCGATCACGGCGTCCCACAGTGCACGTGTGGCGGGTGACAGCGTGCGGCCGCGGCGCTTGACGAGGTAGATCGGCCGCAAGGCCAGACGCTCGTCGAGCCGCACGGCGACCAGTCCAGGCCGCAGGCACAAGGGCAGGGCCATCTGCGGCACCAGGCTGACGCCGAAGTCCTGCGCCACCAGGCCGGCCAGGGTGCCGAACTGCGAGACCTCCAGGCCGGTGTCGTGCACGGCGGCCTTCAGGAGCCAGGCCTGCGTCTGTTGCCACACGCTGCCGGTGCGCACGGTCTGCACGAAGGGCTTGCCGCGCAGGTCGCGAAAGCGCACGCCGGCCCTGGCGGCCAGTGGATCGTCGTGCCGGCACAGGAGGTAGAAGCGTTCGCGGAAGAGCAGCGTCGATTCGAACTCGAGGTCGTTGCCGCGCTGTGCGTTGAGCCCGAAGTCCACTTCGCCGGCGGCGACCAGCGACAGGCAGCGGTCCGACACCACGTCCAGCAGGCGCAGCGTGACGGCGGGGTGGGCGTCGCGGAAGGAAGCCAGGATCAGGGCCAGCCAGTCCGAGGCCAGCGACGGCGGCGCCGCCACCGCGACGCGACCGCTGCCCAGCGCGGCCCGGTGCTGCACGCCGGTCAGCGTGGCGCGGATCTCGTCGGCGATGCGGTGGGCGCCCTCGGAGAAGGCCTGGCCTTCGGCCGTCAGCGACACGTTGCGCGTGTCGCGATCGAACAGGCGTGCACCGACCTGTGTCTCCAGCCGACCGATCATCTGGCTGAAGGCCGAGGCACTGACATTGCACCGGCGTGCCGCCACGGCGAAGCGCCGGGTCTCTTCCAGCGCAAGAAAGGCGTCGATGAGGCGGCCTGAGAGATTCATCGAGTTTGCTTCACAGTTGTTCCATAAAATCCAGTTTACCGGCATGAAGGGGCAAGCCACACTGCCGTTTTGCGAAGGGAGAGGCGATGCAGGACTTGGCGGTGGGCTGTGGTGCCGGCTTCTCGGGCGACCGCGTCGACGCGGCGCTGCCGGTGGTGCGCACGCTGGTGCAGCGCGGCGGGCCGGCGGCGCTGATCTTCGAGATGCTGGCCGAGCGCACGCTGGCCACGGCGCAGTTGTTGCGGCGCGCCGATCCTTCCAAGGGTTACGAGCCGCTGCTGGACCTGGAGCTGCGCCCGGTGCTGGCCGACTGCCTGCGCCATGGCATCACCATCGTCGGCAACTTCGGCGCGGCCAACCCGCAGGGCGCCGCCCGCCGCATCCTGGCCCTGGCCGATGAGCTGGGCCTGCCGCCGCCCCGCGTGGCGGTGGTCAGCGGCGACGACCTCTCGGCCGCGCCGCAGCGTGCGCTGCTGCGCGAAGCGCTGGGGGGCGTGTTCGATGAGCGGCGCTTCGTCTGCGCCAACGCCTACCTGGGCGCCTTCGAGATCGCCGACGCCATCCGCCAGGGCGCCCAGATCGTCGTCACCGGACGCGTCGCCGACCCGGCGCTGGTGCTCGGACCGGCCATCGCGCACCACGGCTGGCGGCGCGACGACTGGGACGCGCTGGCCGGCGCCACGATGGCCGGCCACCTGCTGGAGTGCGGGGCGCAGGTCACCGGCGGCTACTTCTCGGACCCCGGTCGCAAGGACGTGCCCGGGCTGGAGGACGTGGGTTTCCCCATCGCCGAGATCGCGGCCGACGGCAGCTGCGTCGTCGGCAAGGCCGCCAACACCGGCGGTCTGGTGGATCTGCGCACCGTCAAGGAACAGCTGCTCTACGAGTTGCACGACCCCGCGGCCTACCTGACGCCTGACGTGGTGGCCGACATCACGCAGGTCGAACTGGCCCAGCTCGGCCCTGACCGCGTGCGCATGACCGGCGTGCGCGGCCATCCCCGCACGCCCACGCTGAAGGCCTGCGTCTTCTTCGAAGGCGGCTGGCTCGGCGAGGCCGAGATCTCGTACGCCGGCCCCAACGCCGAGGCGCGTGCGCGCCAGGCGATGGAGGTCATCCGGCACCGCTGCGGCGGCGAGCTTTCGCTGCGCTTCGACCTCATCGGCGTGTCCAGCATCCTGGACGACGACGGCAACCGCCTGCTGGCCGGCACGCCCGCGGGCGTGCACGCCGACGTGCGGCTGCGGGCGGCAGGCCGCCACGACGACGTGCAGGTGATCGACCGCCTGCTGCGCGAGGTGACCGCGCTGTGGACCGGCGGCCCGGCCGGCGGCGGCGGCGTGCGCACCGTGCGCCGCCAGCGGCTGTCGATGCGATCCTGCCTCGTGCCGCGCAGCGCTGTGCCCACCGGCGTCGAGCTGCTGGAGCCGGAGCTGGCGGCATGACGACGCTCTACGACCACGCCCACGCGCGCACCGGCGACAAGGGCAACCGCGTGAACATCAGCCTGATCGCCTACGACGCTGCCGACTGGGCCTGGCTCGTCGAGCAGGTCACGCCCGAACGCGTGCAGGCGCACTTCGCGCACCGCCGGCCGAGCGGCGTGATCCGCTACCTGCTGCCCAGGCTGGCCGCAATGAACTTCGTGCTCGACGATGTGCTGGACGGCGGCGTCAACGACACGCTCAACCTCGACATGCACGGCAAGTCGCTGTCGTTCCATCTGCTGACCCTGCCGGTCGATCCACCGAAGGAGATTCCATGAGATTGCTGAAGTCGCTCGCCACGGGTGGGCTGCTCGCGCTGGCGGCGCTGCACGCTGCAGCGCAGGCCTGGCCCGAGAAGCCGGTGCGGCTGGTGGTGCCGTTCCCGGCCGGGTCGGCCACCGACACGGTGGCGCGCACGGTCGGCCAGCAATTGCAGGCGGCACTGGGCCAGCCCTTCGTGGTCGAGAACAAGCCCGGCGCCGGCGGCAACATCGCCGGGGCCGAGGTGGTGCGTTCGGCGCCGGACGGCTACACGCTGCTGTTCTCGTCGAACTCGGCCGTGGCGTCCAACGTCGCGCTGCTCAAGAGCGTGCCGTACGACCCGCTGAAGGACTTCACACCGGTGGCCGGGGTCGGCCAGAACATGCTGGTGCTGATGGTCAAGCCGGGCTTCCCGGCCAGGACGCTGGCGGAGTTCGTCGCCCATGCGAAGACGCGGCCGGGCCAGCTGAACGGCGGCTACGGGTCGTCGAGCTCGCAGGTCAGCATCGCGATGCTGAACAAGCTCGCCGGCATCGACACGGCGATGGTGCCCTACAAGGGCATCCCGCTGGCCATGACCGATGTCGTCGGCGGCACGCTGGACTTCACCTTCGTCGATCTCGGCAATGCGCTGGCCCAGGCCCGGGGCGGACGGCTGCAGGCCATCGCCGTGACCTCGGAGAAGCGCAATGCGCTGTCGCCCGACTGGCCGGCCATCGCCGAGACGGTCCCGGGCTTCGACATCACGGCGTGGTTCGCGGTCGTCGGCCCGGCGAACCTGCCGCGGCCGGTGGTGGACAAGCTGCACGGCGCGATCACCGCGATCCTGGAGAAGCCCGATGCCAAGGAGCGATTCGCGAGCATCGGCGTGGCGCCGATGCCGATGGCGCCCGACCGTCTCAAGTCCTTCATCGCCAGCGAGATCGCCAAGTGGCAGCGGCTGGTGAAGGAAGCCAACGTGCAGCCGGAGTGACCATGACGAAGGTGATGCTGGTCACCGGCGCCAGCCGGGGCATAGGCGCCGCGATCGCGCGCGCTGCGGGCGCGGCAGGCTATCGCGTGGGCGTGAACTACCTGCGCAGCGCCGCCGCGGCCGAGGCCGTGGTGGCCGACATCCGCGCCGCAGGCGGCGATGCCGTGGCGCTGCAGGCCGACGTGGGTGAACCGGCCGAGGTCGACCGCCTGTTCGCCGAACTGGATGCGCGGCTGGGGCGGCTGGACGTGCTGGTCAACAACGCCGGCATCCTGGCCAACTTCCGCGTCGACGCGCTGGACCATGCGCAGGTGGCGGCCGTGTTCCGCGCCAACGTCTTCAGCATGTTCCATTGCGCTGGGCATGCGGTGCGCCGCATGTCCACCGCGCAGGGCGGGGCTGGCGGCGTCATCGTGAACCTCTCCTCGGTGGCCTCGCGGCTGGGCGGGCTGGCCGGCGGCACCGCGTACGCGGCGTCGAAAGCCGCCATCGATACCTTCACGCTGGCGCTGGCCAAGGAGGTGGGCCGCGAGGGCATCCGCGTGGCGGCGTTGCGGCCGGGCCTGATCGAGACCGAGATCCACCAGGTGCACGGCGGCCTCGAACGCATGCGCGCGATGGCGCGCGACGCCGTGCCGATGGGCCGCTCGGGCACCGCCGACGAAGTGGCGCAGACGGCCCTGTGGCTGGCGTCCCCCGCAGCCTCGTACGTGCACGGCTGCGTCATCGACGTGGCCGGGGGGCGCTGAGGCCCGCCCAGCACCGGGCCAGCGCCCGGTGCGTCCGACGCATCTGGTGATGGCGATGTCGGCGCTCCGTCGTCCGGCGCCTGCACTCGGGCAGGGGGTGATGGGCGGGCGGTTTCAGCCGTCGAGCGCGAACTTCACCGGGAACTCGACCCACTGGGCCACGGCCCGGCCGTCGGCCTGGGCCGGGCGGAAACGGCAGCCCCGCGCCTGGGCCAGGGCGGCCTCGTCGAACAGGCGCCAGCCGCTGCTGGCGAGCAACTGCACCTCGGCGGCGTGGCCGTCGGGCGCGACATGCACGCGCAGCATGAGTTCGCCCTGGATGCCGCGCTCGCGCAGCGCAGCGGGGTAGGGCGCGCGGGCGCAGGCGCGGTGGTCGGCAGTCTGCGGGCGCGCCAGGGCGGGTGATGCCGTGGTCGCGTCGGCCGAGGGTGCGGCCGCCGGCGCGGCGCTTCGGGCGGCCTGTGGCGCCGACGACAGACGCAGCACCGAGGTGTCTGCGGCCTCCTGCCGCGACGGTGCCGCCAGGGCAGGCAAGGCCGCGGATGCCGTCGCCGGCGCCGGCACCGGCACCGGCACCGGCACCGGCACCGGCACCGAAGCCACCGTCACCTCGGGCGGCGTCAGCCAGTCTGCGGCCGGCGGGCGCAGGGCGGCAGGCACGGGCAGCGGCAGCGCGGTGGCAGGCGGCGACGCCGTCACGGGTGCGGCCAGCCGCACGAGCAGAGGCCGGCGCTCTGGCGTGTCCGGCGCATCGGCCGGCATCGTCGCCGTCCACATCGCTGCCCCGACCAGGCCGTGCAGCCCCAGCACGGCCAGGGCCAGCAGCGGGCGATTCAAGGGACTTTCGGGCGCATCCATGACAGTGATCGACATCGGCTTCAGGAGGCCGGCAGCAGGCGTCGCGCCAGCACACCGGGCGCACGGTCCGGCCCCAGGTCCACTGGCAGCAGGTCCACGCCGAACAGCCGCGCCAATGCCGGCACCGCGGCGGCGTCGGCACGCAGGTCGCCGACGAGGCTGCCGTCGCGCACCAGCCAGAGCCGCTCGAAGCCTGACAGCGCCTGGTTCAGGTCGTGCACGATGGCCACCAGCGCGTGGCCGCGCTCGGCTGCAAAGCGCGTCATGGCCTCGAGCAGTTCGAGCTGCAGGCCCGGGTCCAGCGCTGCCAGGGGTTCATCGACGAGCAGCGCACCGCCTTGCGCGTCCCACAACTGGGCCAGGGTGCGTGCCAGCTGCACGCGAGCCTGCTCGCCGCCCGACAGGGTGTCGAAGCGACGCCCCGCCAGGTGCGCCGCGTGCGCTGCAGCCAGCGACTCGCGCACGAGGCTGGCGCGTGCCGGGTCGGGCTCCACCGCATGGCGGCCCAGCGCGACCACCAGATCCACCGGCATCGCAAACGCCACCGCATGCGACTGCGGCAGCACCGCACGACGCCGCGCGAGCGCCGCCACGGGCCATTGCGCCAGCGGCCGGCTGTCGAACACCACCTGCCCCGCAAGCGCCGCGCGCTCGCCGGCCATCAGCTTGAGCAGGGTGCTCTTGCCGGCACCACTGGGGCCGAGGATGGCCACGCGCTCGCCGGCCGCCAGCGCCAGCGTGAAGGGGCCGAAGCGGCGGCCGCCCAGCATCAAGGCAGCGGCGTCGAGCTGCACGAGCGCGCCCATCAGGCGTGCTCCAGGTTCATGATCGCGCCCATCAGGCGTGCTCCGTGTTCATGATCGCGCCCATCAGGCGTGCTCCAGGTTCATGATCGCGCCCATCACGCATGCCCGCCCTGCTGCCGCGCCACGCCCCGCAGCAGCAACAGGAAGGCCGGCGCGCCGATCAATGCGGTCAGGATGCCCACCGGCACCTCGGCGGGAATGGCCACCAGCCGCGCCGCCGTGTCGGCCAGCACCAGCAGCAGCGCACCGGCCAGTGCCGCCAGAGGCAGCACCCAGCGCTGGTCGGCGCCGGCCGCGCCGCGCACCAGGTGCGGCGCCATCAGGCCGATGAAGCCGATCAGCCCGCACCAGGCCACGGCCAGCGCCGACAGCAGTGCCACGACGACGATGAGCCGCGTGCGCAGGCGCTCGACGTCCACGCCGACGTGCCGTGCCGCGGACTCGCCCAGCGCCAGTGCATTGAGCGCCGCGGCCAGGCGCCGTCCGGACAGCAGCGCCAGCGCCAGCGCCGCGGCCAGCACGCCGACCACCAGCCAGTGGGCGCCTGCCAGCGATCCCAGCGTCCAGAAGCTGAGGCTGCGCAGCTGCTCGTCGTCGGCGATGTAGGTGCACAGCCCGACCACGGCCATCGTCAGCGCGTTCAGCGCCAGCCCGGTGAGCAGCAGGCCGGCCACCGAGCCCGGCGTGAGCCAGCGCGCCACGCGGTCCAGCAGCGCACACACCGCCAGCGCACCGCCGAAGGCCGCCAGTGGCAAGGCCCAGGGTCGCCAGGCAGCCGGAAGTCCGCTGGCCGCGGCGGCGAACACCGTGAGCGTGAGTGCCACGGCGCACACCGCGCCGCTGGTCACGCCCAGCAGGCCGGGGTCGGCCAGCGGGTTGCGGAACAGGCCCTGGGTCATGGCGCCGGCCAGGCCCAGCGCGGCGCCCACCGCGGCGGCCAGCAGCACGCGCGGCAGGCGCAGCTCCCACAGCACGTGGGCGCCGCCGCTGCGCTCGACGTCCAGCAGGGTCGCCCAGTCGGACGCGCGCACCGGCACCGCGCCCAGCGAGGCCGCGAGCATCAGCGTTGCCAGCAGGGCGGCCGTCAGCGCAACGGCCAGGCGCGGCGCGCGCGAGGCGGGCGGTGCCCGGCCCGCGTCGACCGGGTTGCGGCCGGCTTCCACTGCGACGGTGTTCATCGAGGGCGCCGGGGATCAGGCCTGGGCGTGCAGGCGGTCGGCCAGCAGCGTCACCGCTTGCGGCAGCCGCGGACCGAAGCCCAGGAGCAGCAGCGCTTCGAGCGACACCACGCGGCGTGCGCGCCCGGCGGGCGTGGCGGCCAGGCCCGGGAACTTGAGCAGGCCGTCGACGCCGCCGGCCGCCAGCAGGCCCTGGTCGGTGGTCAGGATGAGTTCGGGCGCGGCGGCGATGGCGGCTTCGGGCGTCAGAGGCTTGTAGCCGGTGACCGCGCCGAACGCGTTGGCGCCGCCGGCCAGCGTGAGCACGGCGTGAGCGGCCGTGTCGCGCCCGGAGATGCGCAGCTGGGCCAGGCTGTGCGACAGCACGAACAGCACGCGCGGTGCGGCGCGTCGTTCGCGGCGCGCCGCCAGGGCGTCGACGTGGCGTTCTGCGGCGGCGCTCTCGGCGGCCAGTCGCGTGGCCAGCACGTCGCCCTGGGCAGGGCGGTCCACGAGTGCCGCCACCTCCCGCACGGCTTCGCGCACGCCGGCCAGGGTGTGCGGGATGTCCACCGTGTGCAGGGCCACGCGCGCCGCGCGCAGCTGCTGCACCACCGGCGGCGGCCCGGCCTCGCGCGTGGCCAGCACCAGCGTGGGCGACAGCGAGAGCACGCCTTCGGCCGACAACGCGCGTGCATAGCCCACGCTGGGCAGATCGCGCGCGGCAGCCGGATGCAGCGAGGTCGTGTCCACACCGACCAGCTCGCCCTGTGCGCCCAGCGCCCAGACGATCTCGGTGAGGGCCCCGCCCACGCAGACGATGCGTCTGGGCGCGGCCGGCCGGGCTTGCGCCTGCAGCGGACCGAACGCGGCCAGCATCGGCGCACCGGCCAGGGCAGCGAGCAGCCGGCGGCGCGTGTTCAGCAACTGGCGCATGTGCTCTCCCCGACCCAGGCCGCGTCGCCCGGGTTCTGCGCCACCAGGCGGCCCACCAGCCGCCGCCATTCGCCCAGCTCGGGCCGGCCCGGCTTGCGCTCGCCGAAGAGCATGGCGATGGTCTCTCCGTCGGCGTCGAACAGCTCGAGCGAGGTCACGAGCCCGTCGACAGTGGGCTTGCGCACGACCCAGGCGCTGGCCACGTGGTCTTCGCGCAGGTGCAGGTTGAAGCCGGGGTCGAGCACGTTGAGCCAGGGTCCGAGCACCTGCACCCGCTTCACCGGGCCGCTGTGGATCTGGATCACTCCCGGGTTGCCGACGAACACCATGATCGGCGTCCCGCCAGCCGCCGCGCCTTCGAGCAGCTCGCGCACCGCTCCGCCGACGCCGGCCCGGGCCTCGGCCGGCTGCACGAAGCGCGGCTCGGCCAGGCGCAGCGCCTGCACCCGGCCCAGGCCGTGGCGCTTGAGCAGGCCGAAGAACTCGTGCGTGTCGCGCAGCGCGGCCCAGTCGGCGCGGAAGGCGGCGACGTCGATCTCGCTGTCGGGCCTGTCGACCGTACGTTCGGCGCCGGGCGCGGCAGTGAAGTGCGGCCCAGGCGTGCTGGTGCGGAATCGCTCGACCAGCGCCGACCAGGCGGCATCGTGGGTGCCGGCCCGGGCGAACACCTTGTGCACCGCCGTGCCGCTGGCGTCGAAGAACTGCAGGCTGCGTTGCGCGGCCTTCTGGCCGCCTTCGAAGGACTCGTTCACCGCGAAGCCCGCGGCCCAGGCGCGGTAGAACAGGCGCAGGTCGATGTCGGGGCCGAGCACCAGCCCCACCGGGCCTTCGCCCGTAACCTGCTCGAAGCGGCCGATCTTCTCGTGCACGCAGCTCTCGTTTCGCGTCAGGGCCATCACGGGGCCCAGCGTGGGCAGCGTGGCCATCAGCGCCGGCCACGGCGGTGAGAGACGCACGGCCGTGAGGCCCGGCGCGGCGGCACCGGCGTGTGCCGCGACCAGTTCACCTTCACTCACGCCCAGCGTGGCGGCGATGTCGCGGTGGCGGGCTGCGCCGGCGGCACGCGCAGCGCGGTAGCCGTCGCGCAGGGCGCCGGCGGCATCGGTACGGGTGGGGACGTCGATCATGCGGTGCCTTTCGGAGGTGGAGGGGTCAGAAGTCGTGGCGTGCGACCAGCGAGACGCTGCGGCCGGGCGCAGTGAAGGCGTCCTTGATCGCGCTCGTGGCGGTGAGGCTTCTCGCATCGCTCCAGCGCCAGTAGGACGCGTCGGTGACGTTGTCCAGCGACAGGTGCAGTACGAGCTGCTTCGTCGCCTGCCAGCTCGCGCCCAGGTCCAGCGTGGTGTAGGACGGCGTGGCGAAAGCCGTGGCCGCGGGCAGACGGCGGGTCGGCTTGGCCGCGGCGTGGATCAGATCGGCGCGCCAACTCCATGTGCCGCGTTGATGCGCCACGCCCAGGTGCCAGCGCGCCGGCTCCACGGTGGCCAGCGGCGTGCTCACGCCGCCGGCTTCGCTGTCGCCGCGGGCGGCGGCATGGGCGGCCTTGACGGTCCAGCCCGCGGCGGGCGTGGCTTCGATGCGGGCCTCCAGACCTCGGATGCGGGCCTGGGCCAGGTTGATGAACTGGAACACCGCCGGATCGGCCGGCGTGAAGGCGCCGCTCACCACCTGCTGGCTGATGAAGTCGCGGTAGCGGTTGTCGTAGGCCGCCACCTGCCACCTCAGCGCGCGCCCGAAGGCCGCGCCGCGCAGGCCCAGCTCCAGGCTTTCGGCGCGTTCGGCCTGGAGCGACGCATTGCCGATGCTGCGGTAGCCCGAGGCGGGGTTGGTGAAGCCGTTGTTGACCTGGTCCGGCGCTGGCGCGCGGTAGCCGCGAGCCCATTGGGCATAGGGGCTGAGCGTGTCGCTCACGGACCAGACCAGGCCCAGGCGCGGCGTGAAGGCCTGGTCCGACAGCGACACCACCGCGCTGGCGGTGTAGCCGGCGGGGTCGGCGTCCAGTTGGTAGCGGTCGTAGCGCAGCGCCGGCATCACGCTCAGGCGCCCGGCCTGGATCTCGCTCTGCACGAAGGCGCCGACGAGCCGGTAGCGCGTGTCCGGAAAGGGCTTGGACGGGAAGCTCTCGCCGAAGGGCGGCACGGTGCCGTCGCGCAGGGCGCTGATGCGGTTCTCGCTGGCATCCAGTCCGGCACTCAGGCGCTGCGTGATGGCGCCCCCGAAGCTGCCCGGCAAGGTGCCGCTGGCCAGTGCCGTCAGACCCAGCAGGCGTTCGCGGTACCGGCCGTCCCGCACGCGGTCGATGCCGACGCGGTCTTCCAGAGCCCACTGGCGGACCTGCGTGCCCTGGGCGTACAGCCGGGTCTCGGCCTTCTGCAGCAGCGGGGCGTTGAGATCGTCGTACTGCCAGTCCAGCGACAGGCGCGAGCGCTCCTGGTGGTCGTCCACCACCAGCCCCAGCACCGCAGTGGGCGCCGGCGCCGGCGTGGGCACGCTGCGCGCCGAGATCACGTCGCTGCGCAGCGTGCGGCGCACGGTCTCGAGCGTCGCGCCGAAGCCGTGTGCCGGCGTGGCCGCCCAGCGGATCTTGGCCAGCGCGCCGTCGTGTCCGAGGTCCAGCGGGTTGGGTGCGGTGCGGCGGCTGTCGAGGCTGGCGTCGCGGCCCTGGTTGTCGAGCTCGTGCGCCTGGCGGCGGCTGGCCAGCGCCAGCCAGCTGACGCCGCCGTGACGCCCGGCCAGCGCGGCGGTGGCCAGCGCACCGTCGTCCACGGCGTGCAGGCCCGCGCGCACGAAGCCGGCTCTCGACTGGCCGGGTGCGAGCAGGTCGGCCGGCTCCAGCGTGCGCAACGAGAGCGCACCGGCCAGGCCGTCGCTGCCGAACTGCGCAGAGGCCGGGCCCCGCAGCACTTCGACCCGGGCCAGGGCCTCGGTGAACAGCGTGTCGAGCCGGCCGCTGGCAAATGCACCGAAGCTGTAGGACTGCGGCGCCCGCACGCCGTCCACCAGCAGCATCACCTGGTTGCCCTCCAGGCCGCGGACGTTGAGGCCTTCGTTGCCGGCGCGGCCGACGTTGCTGCCGGCCGCCGTGAAGCGCCCGGGCTGCTGGCGAACGGCGAGGTCGACCTCGTTGCGCAGCAGGTCCTTCAGGTCGCGCGCGCCGCGCGCCTCGGCCTCGCGGGCGGTCTTCACGGTCACCGTGGCGGGCACGGTGTCGATGCGCCGCTCGGTGCGCGTGGCGGTGTTGGTCAGCGGCGCGAGCCGGGTGGCCTCGGCGGCCGAGGCGGCGGGCGAGGGCGGCGCGGTCGCAGCCTGGGCCCAGGCACTGGGTGCGCATGGCAGCCATGCGAGGGCCGCGGCGGCGGCGAAGCGGCAAGGGTGGAAGTCGGCGGATGTCGGCACGTGTCTGGGGCCCTGTGATGGGCCGGTGGGCACGTGCTGGCTGGCTGGATCGCGCGTCTGGCGGTGCTGGCCGTGCGGGGGTGGCGGGGGGTGGTGTCGGTGTCGGGCGGCTACTTCGTGAGGATCAGTTTGCCCAGTGCCGTGCGGCGCAGCCGGTAGACCTGCTGCTGGTGCAGGATCTCGACCTCCACCGCGCCGCCGGCGAACAGCTCTTCGCTGGCGATGCGGCGCGGGCCGGGCAAGCCCCCCGGCGCCGGCAAGGCGCCGCCGGGCGGCGGGGAAGGCAAGGGTCGCTGGGGCGTCGGGCTGGGCATCGGGTAGTGAATGTAATGCGAATCGATCGCATTCGCAATACCTACCGCGTTGTGGCCGTGCCGTCTTCCTGTCAGCGCGGCGCCAGCAGTTCCAGGGCCGAGAACCGCGCCGCCGCTTCCACCCGCTCTCCCACCGCCAGGCAGCGGTCTTCGCGGAAGCGAGCCGCCACGATCTGAACGCCGGTCGGCAGGCCGTCGACCAGGCCGGTGGGCACGGCCAGGCCCGGCAGTCCCATCATGGCCGTGCCCAGCAGCGGGCTTTGCGCGTCCAGCAGACGCTGCACGCGCGCGGGTTCGCCGACGTCGGCATCGATGGGGAACTGGCGCTGCCAGCTCACCGGCATCAGCAGCACATCGTGGCCGCCGGCATCGGGCTCCAGCATCACGGCCCAGTCGCGGCAGATGCCGAAGCGCCGCTGCTGGGCTTCCAGCAGCGCATTGGCGTCCAGCGGTGCCAGGCCGTGCATGTAGCCGCGCATCGCCGATCGCACCCCGGCGTCGCCCAGGGCCTCGATCGCGGGCAGCGCGCCGCGCCGCATGTCGTCCATCACCAGCTGTCGCCACAGCTGCGCACCTTCTTCGAAGTGCGGCGGCTCCAGCTCCTGCAGGTCGCAGCCCGCTGCCGCCAGCCACCGGGCCGCCTGTTCCACGGCAGCGACCACGCCGGGGTCGGCGTCGTAGGCCGCATGGCGCTTGAAGACCGCCACGCGCAGCCGACGGTTCGGGGCGGGATGCTCCAGCGGTGCCGGTGTCCACTGCGGGTCGAGGGGGCTGCCCTGCGACATGACCTGCAGCGCCAGCCTGGCATCGCGCACGCTGCGTGTCAGCGGGCCCTGCACGGACATGAGCTGGTTGGTGATGACGCGGTTCGGCGCACTGGCCTTGTACGACGGCACGCGACCCGGCGTGGTGCGCAGGCCGACCACCCCGCAGGCCCAGGCCGGGTGACGGATCGAGCCGCCGTAGTCGTTGCCGTGCGCGATGGGCCCCAGTCCCAGGGCCACCGCCGCCGCGGCGCCGCCGCTGGAGCCGCCGGGGGTCACCTCGGGGTCGAAGGGGTTCAGCGTGCGTCCGTGCAGGTCGTTGTCGGTGAACCAGCGCAGGCTGAAGGCCGGCGTGTTGCTGCGGCCGACGATCAGCGCGCCGGCGCGGCGCAGGTGGGCCACCAGCGGCGAGTCGCTGCCGGCGATGTGGTCCCGGGCGGCGACGATGCCGTCGGTGGTGGCATGCCTGGCCGTGTCCACGTTGAGCTTGACGGTCACCGGCACGCCGTGCAGCGCACCGGGCGCCTCGCCGGCGGCCAGGGCGCGGTCGGCGGCGTCGGCAGCGGCCAGCGCCTCGTCGGCCATCACCTCGGGCAGCGCGTTGATGCGCGGGTTGACGTCGGCGATGCGACCCAGCACGCTCTCGGCCGCCTCGCGTGCGCTGAGCTCCCTGTTGCGGATGCGTGCGGCCAGTTCGACGGCGTCGAGGCGCCAGGCTTGATCGGACATGTGCGGGTGCTCCTGCTGCCAGGCGCCGGGGTCAGCGCGTCATGATCATTGCTGCGGCTGGAGATTGATCGACCGGGCGATGGCCTGGTAGCGCGCGATCTCGGCCTGGTACAGACGGTCCAGTTCGGCCAGCGACATCGGCGGCACGATGATGTTGCCGGTGTTCTCGAAGGCCTGGCGCGTCTGCGGGTTGGCCATGGCATCGTACAAGGCCTTGTTCAGGCGCTGTGCCACGTCGTCCGGCGTCTGGCGCGGCACCTGGACGCCGGCCCAGGAATCGAACTCGAATCCGGCCAGCCTGGGGTGGGCGGCCAGCGCGGCGACCTTCGGGAAGCGCGCCAGCGGCGCCGCGGTGGCCAGGCCGATGGCCTTGAGCTTGCCGTCGGCGATGGTGGGCGGCACTGGGCCGGCGAAGATGGTGAACATCAGGTCCACCTGGCCGCCCATCAGGTCGCCCATGGCCGGCGCCGATCCCCGGTACGGCACGTGGATGAGTTCGATGCCGGTCGCCTGTGACAGTCTTTCGGCCACCAGGTGGAACATGCTGCCTGCGCCGGTGTTGGCCATGGTCAGAGGCCGGCCCTTGCGCTGGGCCGCCAGGGCGATGAGTTCGTCGATGTTGTCGGCCGGCAGGTCCTTGCGCGCGATCAGCACCAGCGGCGCCCTGACGAGCTGGGCCACCATGCGCAGGTCGGTCGGCTTGTACTTCACGCTGGCCAGCGTCAGCGGCGGGATGATGAGTTCCAGCGGGCTGCCCAGCAGCAGCGTGTGGCCGTCGGTGCCGGTCAGCATCTTCTGCACGCCCATGGCGCCACCGACGCCGCCGATGTTCTCCACGACCAGCGGCTGTCCCAGCGCCTTCTGGGTGTCGTTCTGGATCTGGCGCGCCACGAAGTCCGAAGGCCCGCCGGCCGGCCAGGGCACGACCAGGCTGACCGGCTTGCTGGGCCAGGCCTGGGCCAGCGCGGAAGAGGCGACGATCGTCAGCCCCGCGACCAGGGCTGCGCTGCGCAGCAGAAGCGTGTTCATGGCAGGGGTCCTTGCTCGAGGGTGGCTCACGTCGGGTGAGCCGATCAGGGCCGGATCCTAGAAACCGAACGCGCGATCGAACAGGCAATATGTTGTGGGCATGACAGCCACGGGTTGTCACCCGAGGCCACGGCTTCTGGGCACAATCGATCGCACCGATGGAGACGTTTCCAGGCTCATTGCGGTCCAGCGACGATCCTCGGCGCGGAGATCCTGCAGACAGCGTTCAAGCACGGGACGTCCTGCCGAGGACGTCTGGTTGTCTCCTGGGCGGCTGCATTGCGGGAGCCACACATGAAGCTGTATCAATTCGAGGCCCTGGTGGCGGTGGTCGAGCACGGCGGGATCCGTGCCGCGGCGCGGGCGCTCAACGTGTCGCAGGCCGCCATCACGAAGTCGATGCGCCTGCTGGAGGACGAGGCCGGAACGCCGCTGCTCGTCCGCCGTGCGCGGGGCGTGGCGCTCACCGAGGCGGGCCAGCGCCTGCTGGCACGCGCGCGCGTCATCACCCGCCAGGTGGCGCTGGCGCAGGAGGATCTGCGACAGGCCGGCGGTGAGGACGGCGGCACGCTGCGCGTGGGTCTGACGCCGTTCCTGAACTTCACGGCGCTCGGCGAGACCTTCAGCTGGTTCAGGCAGCGTTACCGCAGCGTGCAGCTGCAGTTCATCGAGGGGCTGATGACGCGGGTGCTGCCGCGGCTGCGCGACGGTACGCTGGACATCGCCGCCGTGGCCGCCGACGTGGGTGAGATCGAAGGTGACGAGTTCAGCGCCCGGCGCTTGCTGCGGGCGCCGCAGTGTGTCGTGGTGCGCGCCGGGCACCCCGTGCTGGCCGACCCGGACGCACGCGCGCTGACTGCGCTCGAATGGGTGCTCACGCAACCGATCCGCAGTGCAGGCCAGCCCCGTGTCGACGCGATGTTCGCGCTGGCAGGCGTTGCACCGCCCACGCGCGTGGTCGTCTGCGAGACGCTGGCGGCCATGTCCATCCTGCGCCACTCCGACGCGGTGAGCATCTTTCCTGAGCCGCTGCTGGGCCATCCCGAGACGCGGGGCCTGGTGGCCATCGCCAACGCACCCCTGCGCCCTTGCGACATCGAACTGCTGCTGCTGACGCAGCCCGACGTGCCGCTGACGCCCGCCGCCGAGCACTTCGCCCATTGCCTGGCAACGGTCTGCGGCGCGACAGCCGCGCCGCAGGACGGTCAGCGCTCGCAGGCGAAGCTGGCCGCGGCCTCGGGGTCGCCGCCCTTGTAGCGGGCGACCAGCGGGTACGGGCACAGGGGTCGCTGGCGGTTCGGCGACCAGTCGGTGGGCACCTCGGCGTTGGCGCCGCCGGGATTGCCGGCACGACGGGCCGTGGCGATGATGCGATCGGGCACCGTTCCGTTCTCGACCCACTCGACCAGCGCGGTCAGTGCGTCGAACTGGTCGGTCGCCGGTCCGCCGCGCGAATGGCCCATGCCGGGCACCGCATAGAAGCGCGCGAAGCGGTTGGCCCGTCCGTCGTTGGCGGCGTCCAGGCCGCGGTACCAGGCGGCCGTGTCGTCGATCGAGAAGATGGCGTCGGCAGTGCCATGGATCACCATCAGCTTGCCGCCGCGGTCACGCAGGCGGTCGAGCCGGGTCGGATTGGGCGGCGCCATGAACGACAGCGAGCTTTCGGTGTAGACGGCATTGGTGGCCAGCAGCTTGGGGGCCTCGGCGTCGAGGTTGAAGTTCAGCGCGAACGCGGCGGTCCGCGAGGTGTCGGTGGCCATCGCGATGTCGCTGGACGGCGGCGTCGAGAAGATGAAGCCCACCGAGACCGGGTTGCGCGCGGTGCGCACCGAGTTGCGGAACTTCCACTCGGCCCAGTTGCCCTGGGAGAGGCCCGGATCGAACGGGAAGCCGGGGTAGAACAACTCGCCGCTGGCCAGGCGCACCGGCGAGAACGCGGCCACCACCACCGGCTTCTGCGCCGCACTGAGGCAGCTGCCGTCGCGCGGGCCGCTGCAGGTGGGCACATCGCGGGCCAGATCGAAGGCGCCGCGGCAGGCTTCGGTGTCCTGCACCAGGCCGTCCACCAGGCCGTCCAGCGCGTCGCACCGCGCGAGGATGGCGTTGGCGATGAGCCGGCGCTCGGGCGGGGGCAGAGCCGATTCGAAGTCGGGCAGGCCGTTGACGACCCGGGTCGTCGCCACCGTGTCCCAGCGCTTGATCTGCGAGAGGTTGGCCATCGAGGCCCTGGGCAGGAAGATGCCCGGCGCACCGGAGAGCACACCGTCGTATTCGTCGGGCAGGCGCGCCGCTGCCACCAGCGCGTGGCGGCCGCCGTTGGAGGTGCCGGCGATGTACGAACGATCGGGGCCCTTGCCATAGGCCGCGCGGATCAGGGCCTTGGCCATCGGGGTGAGCGTGCCCACGGCCTGGTAGCCATAGTCCAGCCGCGCCTGCGGGTCCAGGCCGAACAAGGGGTTCTGTGCCGAGGTGTGCCCGGCGTCCGAGCTGATGATGGCAAAGCCCTGCTGCAGTCCGTTGCGCAGCAGGCCGCCGCTGCCCAGGGAGTTGCCGCCGTCTGCGGTGACCACCACGCCGTCGGTGCCGCCGTTGGCCTGGTACAGGTAGCGGCCGCTCCAGTCGCGCGGCAGGCGCATCTCGAAGCCGATGGCATAGGCCTGTCCGTCCACCGGGCTGACGCGCTCGTTCATGCGGCCCGTGACGCGGCAGTGCTCGGCGACCGGCTGCCCGGCATTGGTGAGCGTGCCGGCCGGCACGAGGGTGGCGGCGGTGATGTTCGTCGCGGCGAAGCGGAAGCTGGTGGCCAGCGCGCTGCACTCGGCCAGGGTCGCGCCGCGGGCTGCGGTGAGCTGCGGCAGCGACCCGTCGTCGCTGCCGCCGCAGGCGGCGAGGGCCAGCAGGCCGGCGACGAAGGGCGCCAGTTTGGAAAGGCGGATGATCACTCGATGTCTCCTGGTGTTGTTGTGCTTGATGGGACCCGCCCGTCGTCGGCGGGCCCTGCAGGCGCAGGCGGCGGCCCGAGCTCAGTCCGGGAATGTAGACAGGCCGATCGGCCCCGGAGCACAGCCGCGGTGTACGCGCTGTCAACGCTGAGGTTGACGCTGCGCCTGGGCCATCGTCAAGCAACAACCCCAGCCGGCTGAAGGCAAGACCTCGAGCTTGCATCGGGGCGACCGCCGCAGCCGCAACCACGCCATGCTGCGGTGGGGCACACGGTCACCTTCAGCGTCACTGCCGAGGGCACAGCGCCCCTGGCCTGTCCGTGGCGGCACCCGGCTGGGGTTCAGGCCGCCTGGCGGCCGGTGTCTCTCGCGCTCATCGGTGGTGCCGCCCCGCCAGCAGCTCCAGCACCTCGCGGAACACGCTGTTGCCGGTGGCCACGGACAGGTCCACCGCCTGTGCGTGCCGGTAGAAGGGGCTCAGGTCCAGCCCGACGCCCAGGCCGTGGATGCGCACGCGGCCGGCGGCGTCGTGGCGCGCCACCACCTGCTGCAGGTGGTGGTCGAGGTAGGTGTCGTCGTTGGCGA
>LNFM01003256.1_pt1 | contig 35136 bp, 31 predicted proteins | sample 596031 | NCBI WGS metagenome assembly LNFM01 (sample SAMN04254537, study PRJNA301005) | activated carbon metagenome | isolation source: dual media filters at the Ann Arbor, Michigan drinking water treatment plant | place: USA: Ann Arbor
TGTCGCGCAGAGGGAGGACCGGATAAAGCGTCTTGCCCCCTGCCTTCTCGCGTGCCGTCTTTTCTTCGCTCATGGCTGTACCTTTGACTGGAAGAAACCGAGTATAGCCTCGTTTTCCTCGCATGGCTGGTGCTCTGGAAGCTTAATAGTCCGAAGGCTTGTCCCCAATGAGGCGGAGTGCCTCCGACCGGTCCAGAGCGGGTAACTGCCGCGCCTACACCGCCAGCCCGTCCCAGATCGAGACCAAACCGTCGAGTCGGACGCGAGCCCGGAGTGAACATTTGGGGATCGCGGCGCCAGGATCAAGGAGCGACACCGCTCGCGCCCCTCTTATGCACCGCTGCATGCAAAAACGTCGCCAGGGTCCGCAAGCGCGTGGCGGCGGACCCTGCCGGCAAAGCCTTACGAGGCCGTGCCTTTTTCCTGAGCCGGTTCGGCATAGATGCGCAGCGGACGCGCGCCACCCTCCACAACCTCCGGGCTGATCACAATCTCTTCCACACCCTTCATGGTCGGCAGATCGAACATGGTGTCGAGCAGAATGCCTTCCATGATGGACCGCAGACCGCGCGCACCCGTCTTGCGTTCGATAGCGCGCCGCGAGATCGCCTTCAACGCGTCGAGCGTGATGGTGAGCTTGACGTCTTCCATCTCGAACAAGCGCTGATATTGCTTCACCAGCGCATTCTTAGGCTCGGTGAGGATCTGCACCAGCGCCGTCTCGTCGAGATCTTCCAGCGTCGCGATGACCGGAAGCCGCCCGATGAACTCCGGGATCAAGCCGAACTTCAGCAGATCTTCCGGCTCCACTTGGCGCAAAACTTCTCCCGTGCGCCGCTCATCCGGTCCCGTCACCTTCGCGCCGAAGCCGATCGACGTGCCCCGCCCGCGGCCCGAAATGATCTTCTCAAGGCCAGCGAACGCGCCGCCGCAAATGAACAGGATGTTCGACGTATCGACCTGCAGGAATTCCTGCTGAGGATGCTTGCGCCCGCCCTGCGGAGGCACGGAGGCGACGGTGCCTTCCATGATCTTCAGCAAAGCCTGCTGCACGCCTTCGCCCGAAACGTCCCGCGTGATCGACGGATTGTCGGATTTGCGCGAAATCTTGTCGATTTCGTCGATGTAAACGATGCCGCGCTGTGCCCGCTCGACGTTGTAATCGGCGTTCTGCAACAGCTTTAGAATGATATTTTCGACGTCTTCACCGACATAACCGGCTTCCGTCAGCGTCGTCGCATCCGCCATCGTGAACGGCACGTCGAGAATGCGGGCCAGCGTCTGCGCGAGCAGCGTCTTGCCGCATCCCGTAGGGCCGACGAGCAAAATGTTCGACTTGGCCAATTCGACATCGTTGTTCTTCGCCGCGTGGCTAAGACGCTTGTAATGGTTGTGCACCGCCACCGAGAGCACGCGCTTGGCGTGGAACTGCCCAATCACATAGCTGTCGAGAACCGTGCAAATTTCCTGCGGTGTCGGCACACCGTCACGCGATTTGACGAGAGTGTTTTTGTTCTCTTCGCGAATGATGTCCATGCACAGCTCGACGCATTCATCGCAGATGAACACAGTCGGGCCCGCAATGAGCTTACGAACCTCGTGCTGGCTCTTGCCGCAGAAGGAGCAGTAGAGAGTGTTTTTCTCTTGAGCCATCGCGTCTCTCGCACCCGTTTGCCGGGACTGAAGGCCGATCCGGGACCCGTGCCCCGGCGGCGTAGAAGGAAATCCAAGGTCGGCGGGCCGAATGACCCTGGAATCTCCAGAGCCGATCACAGCACGCTAACGCTCGGCAGATCAAGAATGGATTAATCTCGGTCCCATGCCGTTGGAACCTCAAGCAACCCTATTACCACACAGCCGCCCGTCCACTTGAAGACCGCAGGTTACCTTAAGTCTTCAGCGGCGACCGGTGACAAATCGTGCCACCGGCCGGTGGCCATACCGGGCCGGAATTGCGCCTTTTTGGTAAAGACCCCTGCCTCGGTTCGCAGCCGCCCGAATTCAGGCGATACAGACAAAACGGCAGCGGGGGGCCCCGCGTTCCGCCTTAGGTTGCCTTAACTTCGGCGAGCTTCCCATCGGCCTCGTCACGGCTGTTCAGCACTTTGTCGATGATGCCAAAATCCTTGGCCTGATCCGCCGTCATGAAGTAATCGCGATCGAGCGTTCTCTCAATCATTTCATACGGCTGACCGGTGTGCTTGACGTAGGTTTCGTTCAGCCGGCGCTTCATCTTGATGATATCTTCAGCATGCCGCTCAATGTCCGAGGCCTGGCCCGAGAACCCGCCTGAGGGCTGGTGCACCATGACGCGCGCGTTGGGGAGTGCGAACCGCATGTCCTTGGCGCCCGCGCACAACAGCAGCGAGCCCATCGAGGCCGCCTGTCCGATGCACAAGGTCGCCACCGGCGGCTTGATGAACTGCATGGTGTCGTAAATGGCCATCCCCGAGGTCACCACCCCGCCCGGAGAGTTGATGTACATGGAGATTTCCTTCTTCGGGTTCTCCGATTCCAGAAACAACAGCTGCATGCAGATCGATGACGCCATGTGATCTTCCACCGGCCCCGTCACGAAGATGATGCGCTCTTTCAGAAGCCGCGAGGGCAGATCATACCCGCGCTCGCCGCGCGCGGTTTGCTCCACGACCATCGGCCAGAAGGTGTTGGTCAGTGTTGCGACGGGATCGCGCATCGGATCGTGCTCCTCATTCAATCGGCTATGTCATTGGCAGCGAACGTGAAAACAAAAAAGCTCAGAGACCGCCGCCGCGTCTCCGCCTCGCACTATATGGGGTCGGGCGTCGCATAAAGAAGGCGACCTCTCGCGGGCCAGACGCCACGGTCTGGAATCGCGATCGATCGCCCCACATTTCCGCCATCCGCCCCCGCCCCGCAAGGCCCCAAACGCTGACCAAGCGGGAAAGACCGGCCACCGCGCCCGATTAGGCCTCGGTTGCAGCCTTGACCTGCTCGTACAGCTCGTCCCGGCTGACCTTTTTGTCGGTCACCTTGGCCTTGCCGATCACCAGATCTACAACTTTGTCCTCGAAGATCGGCGCGCGCAGCTCCTGCAGCGCCCCCGGCGTCTTCTCGAAGTACTCATAGACGAACTTTTCCTGACCCGGATAGCGGCGGGCCTGTTCCATCAGCGCCATCCGCATCTCGTCCTGCGTCACTTCGACGAGGTTCTTCGAACCGATTTCGCCAACGACCAAGCCCAGACGAACGCGGCGTTCCGCGATCTTTTTATAGTCGGCCCGCAGTTCGTCATCCGACTTGCCGGCATCCTCGGCGTTCTCGCCCTGCTGCTTGCGGCCCGCTTCCACCTGCTGCCAGATGCCCTCGAACTCGCGATCCACCAGCGACTGCGGCAGTTCGAACGTGTGCAAGGCCTCAAGCTTGTCGAGCAGCTCGCGCTTCATCTTCACCCGCGCAGCCTTATCGAACTCGCCCTGGATTTGCTTGCGCACCAGTTCCTTCAAGTTCTCCGCGCTCTCCGCACCGAACGCCTTCGCCATGTCGTCGTCGAGCTTGGCTTCGACCGGCTTCTCGACCTGCGTCACCGTCACATTGAACACGGCATCCTTGCCGGCAAGCGTCTCGACCGAATACTCATCCGGGAAGCGGCACGAGACGTCCTTCGTCTCGTCCTTGCCCATGCCGACGATGCCCTCTTCAAAGCCCGGAATGAACCCGGCATTGCCCAAAACGAGGCTCAAACCTTCGCCCGAGCCACCTTCGAAGGCTTCACCGTTGATCGTACCTGCATACGTGATCGTGACCCGGTCGCCCGTCTCGGCCTTGCGGCCCTCATCGGCCTCGAAGCTGCCCGCCCGCTTCAACAAATCATCGATCGACTTCTGCAGCGTCTCGTCGTCGACATCCGCCGACAGCCGCTCCAGTTCAATCGTTCCGAAATCCGCCAGCGCAATTTCCGGCACAACTTCGAACGTCATCTGATAGGCAAGATCCTTCTTGCCCTCGATCACGCCGTTGATCTCATCCTGGTCTTCCGACAGCGCGATGTTGGGCATCTGCGCCGGCCGCTCCTTGCGGTCGCGGATCGCGCTCTCGCTGGTTTCGCGGATCGTATCCTGCAGCACTTCCGTCATCAGCGAGCGGCCATACATCTTCTTGATGTGCGCCACCGGCACCTTGCCCTTGCGGAAGCCCTTGACCTGGACGCTGTCCTTCACCTGATCAATGCGCGAGGCCAGCCGCTGCTCGATTTCGGCCGCGCCCACCACGACCTTGAGGGTCCGCTTCAGGCCGTCCACGTTGGCCTCGATAATCTGCATCGTTCTCGCCTTTGTCAGCTTGTGTTGTCGTCGCCTGTGGCCACCGGCGCCGTTTCTTGGCGCCAAGCCCCTCTAATGTCATCGTCCTCAAGGTCTTTCAGCGGTCTGCGTGACTGGTGCGGGCGGAGGGACTTGAACCCCCACGGCCAAGGCCACCAGAACCTAAATCTGGCGTGTCTACCAATTCCACCACGCCCGCTGGGAAAGACGCGCTGCCAAGCCCGAAGTCAGGCCGGCAACGGAGGGCCCGGGCAACAGCGGCCCGACGCTTGAAATCGCATCTCGCCAACGGCACCCGGACAGGGGGGCATATAGGCAGCAAGGGGGTTGAAGATCAATCGCGTTTCTCTGGCATCAGCCACCCAAACGAGCCCCCCTGATAACATCCTTTCCCGGTCAGGTCCTTACCCGCCGGTCCATGGCCACCCCGTCCGGTCCCAATTCCCACCCAGAGCACCAGCCCCCTCGGTCGCTCCTCCGGTTGTATCAAAAACAGAAAGCCGGGCTCCTTGGGGGGAGCCCGGCTTCCGGGAAACCGCAAACTTGAGGGAGAGAGCGATTACTTGAAGGGCGCGTAGCCGGCGTCCGAGCCACCGAAGTGGTAACGCAGACCGACCTTGATTTCGTGGGCAGCGATGTCGTCGATCTGAACGGCGGGGTTCACGAAGCCGGCGCTATCGACGCGGCCCGACGTCACCGAACCCATGTCGATGTAACGGTAGCCAACGTCAAGGATCGCACGGTCCGAGATCTGGTAGCCCACACCCGCCATCACCGACCAAGCGAACGAGACATCCCGGTTGCCTTCGATCCGGTTCGTAAGAGCCGGGTTGCCGGTGAAGTAAACCTCGTCCACATCATGCACGGCCATGCCGATACCGGCGCCGACATAAGGCACGAAGCGGTTGAAGTTGCCGAAGTCATGATAAACGTTGAGCATCAACGTGTAGCTCTGGATCGAGGTGTGCAGCGGATCATCGATGGGATCGGGAATCGTACCGTCCGGATCACCGGGCTGCGGACCCGGGTTGTAGATATTGGGCTCGCCATCGAGTTTGCGATCACCGCGATAACCGAGCATGATTTCGCTACGGAACCCGCGCGAACCCGAGCCGCAACCGATGCCGCCTTCGGCGAGCCAAGTGTTTTCCAGGCTGACGTTCGAAACACTATCACCGACGAATACCGTCGAGAGTTCGTCGTCGGTGACAACACCATCACCAGAGCCGTTGTCGGTCCACACGCCGTTGTTCACCGGCCACTTGACCGACGGATCCTGCGAGATTGAGTAGCCAACATCACCGCGGAAGTAGCAGGGGCCGGCAGCCGGCGCGGCATACGACGGCGCAGCCACGTACGGGTCCTTGATCGATCCGCCGAGGTCGGCGGCAAAGGCATCCGACGCCGTGACCGTCAGGGCCAGCGCGAGAACGGACGAGGCCATCCCGGCTTTCAGTAGTGTCTTCATTGGTTCTACCCTCTCGTACCGGCGGTCGGCCCAACCCGACGCCTGCATGTCTGTGAGGGCACATTGCGCTCCAACCGGTTAAGTGCCGGTTAAAGCGTGTACGGAAATGAGACGAAGGTCTTTTGCCGCCTAAACAGCAGGAGTCTGGGGTGTCTCCAGCGGGGCGTCGGTCGCCGGCTTCCGCGACTGGAACCGGCTCGCCAGCACGTAAAACAGCGGCGTAAACAGAAGCCCGAAGATGGTCACCCCGATCATGCCCGAGAACACGGCCGTGCCGAGCGACTGGCGCATCTCCGCGCCGGCCCCCGTGGCAAACACCAGCGGCACAACGCCCAGGATGAACGCCAGCGACGTCATGATGATCGGACGCAACCGCGTCTTGGCCGCCTCGATGGCCGCATCAAAGCGGTTCATGCCTTCTTCTTCCGCCTGCTTGGCGAATTCCACGATCAGGATCGCGTTCTTTGCGGCGAGCCCCACAAGAACGATAAGCCCGACCTCGACCAGAATGTTGCGATCGAACCCGCGTAAGTTCACCCCGATCATCGCCGCCAAAATACACAGCGGCACGATCATGATCACCGCCAGCGGCAACAGCCAGCTCTCATAGAGCGCCGCCAGCAGCAGAAACACGAAGATCACGGCCAGCACGAACGCCAGCGCCGCCGTGCTACCCCCCAGCGTTTCCTGCAACGCGATTTCCGTCCACTCGAACCCGAAGCCGGACGGCAGCTTGGTCTCCGCCAACTCCTCGATGGCGGCAATCCCCTGCCCCGTCGAGAACCCCGGCTTCATCGCTGCCTGCAATTCCGCTGCGGGATAGAGATTGTAACGCGGCACCCGGTAGGCGTCCGTCGTATCCTGGAACGTCGCCACCGAACCGAGCGGCACCATGTCCCCTTCCGCGTTGCGCGTCTTGAGGTTCTGCACATCGCGCACGCTCAATCGAAACGGATTGTCCGCCTGCGCCGTCACCCGAAACGTACGCCCCAGCAGATTGAAGTCGTTGACGTAGCTGGACCCCATATAAATCGACAGCGTCTCGAACACGTTGGCGATCGGCACGCCGAGCTGTTCCGCCTTCACGCGATCGATATCGGCAAAAATCTGCGGCGTGCGCGTGTTGTAGAGCGTGAACGCCTGCGCGATCTCCGGACGCTGGCTGGCCCCGCCCATCATCGAAAACGCCGCCTGCTCCAGCGCCTGCAATCCCCGCCCCGACCGGTCCTGCACGTACCCCTTAATGCCACCGCCCGTGCCAATCCCCGGCACCGACGGCGGCTCGATCACGAGCACGAAGGCCTCGCGCAGTTTCCCCATCTCCTTGCGGATATCACCGATGATGCCATCCTTCGTGAGCCCAGCCGCAATGCGATCCTCGAACGAATTGACGCGCACGAAAATCACGCCCGCATTGGGCGCGTTGGTGAACGTCGCGCCATCAAGCCCCACGAACTGCACGGTCGCAAAGATCCCCGGCCGCGCGCGGATGAGATCGCTCGCCTTGCGCACCACCTCGTCTGTGCGATCAAGTGTCGAGCCCGGCGGCAGCTGGAACGCAACGATGAAATACGTCCGGTCGAGCTGCGGAATGAGCCCTGTTGGCGTCACCGCGATGCGCCAGTAGGTCAGCCCCAGCAAGCCAACGAACACCGCCAGCACGAGAAACGTCCGCCGGATCAGCCTGCCAGTCAGCCACGCATAGCCGTTCGAAACCCTGTCGAAGAACCGGTTGAACCCGTTGAAGAACGCCCGCACCGGCCGCCCGAGCGTATGCAAAAGTCCGCCGCTTTCCTTGTGCTCCTCGTGCGGCTTCAGCAACAGCGCCGCCAATGCCGGCGAGAGCGTCAGCGACACGAACGCCGAAATCGCCGTCGCGGCGGCAATCGTAATCCCGAACTGCTTGTAGAACGATCCCTGCAGCCCCGTGATGAAAGCCGTCGGCACGAACACAGCGATCAGCACCAGCGAAATCGCCAGCACCGCCCCGCCCACTTCGTCCATGGTCGCGTGCGCGGCCTCCTTCGGCCCCATCCCCTCGCGCAACCGCCGTTCGACGTTCTCAACCACCACGATCGCGTCATCCACCACGATGCCGATGGCGAGCACCAGCCCGAACAGCGACAGCGTATTGAACGTGATACCCACCGCCGACATGACAGCGAAGGTTCCGATCAGCGAAACGGGAATGGCAACAATTGGAATGATCGCCGCCCGCCACGTCTGCAGGAACAGAATCACCACGAGCACCACAAGCGCCACGGCCTCAAACAGCGTCACGATCACCGCGTTGACCGAGGAGCGAATAAAGTCCGTCGGGTTGTAAACGATCGTGTAGGCGACCCCGGGTGGAAAATCCTCAGCCAGCCGGTCCATCGTCGCCTTGATTTGATCGGCCGTCGTCAACGCATTCGAACCCGGCCGCTGGTAGATGCCGATACCGGTCGCGAACTGATTGTTGAGATAAGCGTTGACGAGATAATCCTGCGCGCCCAATTCCACACGCGCCACATCGCGCAGCCGCGTCACGGCCCCATCGGATTCCGCACGCACCACGATCTCTTCGAACTGCGACACCTCTGTCAGCCGCCCCAGAGTCGTTACCTGCAGCTGAAACGCCCCGTCCGACTGTGCCGGCGGCTGGTTCACCGACCCTGCAGCCACCTGCAAGTTCGCAGCCCGCAGCGCCGCCACCACATCGCTGGCCGTCATGCTCCGCGACGCCAGCTTCTCCGGATCGAGCCAGACCCGCATCGAGAAATCGCGCGCACCGAACACGTTCACGTTACCGACGCCGTCCACGCGCGTCAGCACGTCCTTCACGTTCAGCGTCGCATAGTTCGAAATGTACTGCTGATCCCGCGACCCGTCCGGCGAGATCATGTGCACGACCATCATGAGGTCGGGCGAGGCCTTACGCACCACGACGCCGACGCGCCGCACTTCCTCCGGCAGGCGGGCTTCTGCCACCGCCACCCGGTTCTGCACCAGCACCTGCGCCATATCGATGTTGGTGCCCGGCTTGAACACCACGTTGATCGACAATTGCCCGTCGCCCGTCGACTGCGACTGCACATAGAGCATGTCGTCGACGCCGTTGATCTCCTGCTCCAGCGGCGTCGCCACCGTCTCCGCGACGATCTTCGCTGACGCACCTGGATAGCTCGCCCGCACGTTCACCGTCGGCGGCGCGATCTCGGGATACTCCGCCACCGGCAGCCGCATCTGCGCGATCCCACCCACGATGACGATCAGGATGGAGAGCACGGCTGCGAAAATCGGCCGGTCGATGAAGAAGTGCGTAAAGCGCATTGACGTTCGTCCTCACCGGCCACGCCGGATCATGAATATCAAAAAAAACATCGACAGCCGCCCTACTTCGCGACCATCTCGATCTTGCCGTCCTGCGGCGTCACCTTCGCACCCGGCCGCACCATCGGATTTGCAATCCCATCGATCACCACGCGATCCTCCGCCGTGAGACCCGACAGCACCACGCGCAGCCCGCTATCGAGCGCCCCCAGCGTCACGGGCTTGGGCTTCACGACGCCATCCTCACCCACCGTGAACACGATCTTACGCGCCTGATCCGAAACAATCGCCGCATCAGGAACAAGAAGCCCATCCACTTCGCCGCCAAACAGCTGCATGCGCGCGAAAAGACCCGGCTGCATCAGCCCATTCTTGTTGTCGACGAAATCCATCTTGCCGGGATGCTTGAACTCGGTTTCGTCCGAAAGCTTGATCCGCACCGGATTGCCGGTATTGCGCGAGGATTCCCGCTTCCCCGACTCCGCCAGCCGCGTGTAGCGCAGATAATCCGCCTCCGAGACTTCGAAAATGAAATGGATCGGGTCCATGGTCACGATGGTCGCCAAAAGCGACGTCGATCCCGATCCGCCCGTCACGAGATTGCCTGCATCCACCTTGCGATCCGACAGCCGCCCATCGATCGCCGCCGTCACCTTTGTCCACTCGAGATTGAGCTCGGCATTCTTCGTCGCCGCCTGCGCCGCCTGCAAAGCCGCCCGCGCCACCAGCAAATTCGCCGCCCGCTGATCGAAATCCCGCTCCGTCACCGCACCCGACCGCAACAACGGCCGCGCCCGCTCCACTTCCGTCGAGGCCAATTCGACCTGCGCGTTGGCCCGCGCGACTTCCGCCTTGGCACTCTCCACCGCCAGTTCGAACGGCCGCGGATCGATCGTGAACAGCAGATCGCCCGCCTTCACCATCTGCCCATCTTTGAAATGGATTTTGTCGATGAACCCCGACACCCGCGGCCGGACCTCCACCGTCTGCACCGCCTGGAAGCGCCCCGAGTATTCGTCCCAGTTGGTGATGCGCTTGGCGAGCGGTTTGGCCACCGTCACGGCGGGTGCCGGCGGTGGTCCACCCTGCGCGGCAACCGGACCCGCAATCGCCACGGCCGCCGCCAAAACGAGCGGAGCGACCCCGAGCGCGATGCGCCTGAGATGTGGGGAGCACTGATAAATCATGGAATTCTCCGTTGACGCGCCATGGGCACCCACAATCTGACGGAAGTCAAGATCGCCCAAAACGATGACAGGCGTCCCATCGGTCGCCGATGTCCCGGGTCAACGGCCACAATGCCGCCGAAACCCTGACTTTATACGCCGCCCATTCACTGCTAGCTCATGCCAGCCCTGCACCGGGTGCATAGAAGTCCTGGCGGCCTCACCTTCGCATATGAGCCCATGAGCAACGATCTCGACCGACGTCAGTTCACCGGTCTTCTCTTCGCCGCAGCCTTTGCTGCGACAGCGGCCGGGCGCGCACGCGCGGCCTCCGCGGCCGGCCCCGATTTGGGACCCGCCAAACCCTTCTCGTTCGACGCCCTGGCCAAACGCGCAGCCGGCCTCGCTCGCGCGCCCTTCGTCCCCGCGCCCAGCGCCGCCAGCGATGTGTTGAACCAGATCGATTACGACGCCTTCCAGAAAATCAAATTCCGCCGCGACCGCACCCTCCACGTCGAGCGCGACCGCCGTCATCCCGTGCAGCTCTTCCACATGGGCAAAGGATTTCTCGAGCCCGTCCACATTCACGTCGTCGACGACGGACAGGCGCACGAAGTCCGCTACACATCGAGCCTCTTCGACAGCCCAGCGGATCACCCCGCCCGCCAACTCCCCGACGGCCTCGGCTTTGCCGGCTTCCGCGTCATGGCCGAAAACCTCGAAACCGATTGGATGGCCTTCCTCGGCGCGTCCTATTTCCGCTCCTCCGGCCCCTTCAATCAATATGGCCTCTCCGCCCGCGCGCTCGCCATCGACACCGGCCTGCCGACGCCGGAGGAGTTTCCCCGCTTCAGCGAATTCTATCTTTCAGCCGAACCGAGCGGCCCGCTCATCATCTACGCCCTGCTCGATAGCCCCAGCGTCGCGGGCGCCTACCGCTTTTCGATCGAACGCCTCACCGATAGCCGCGACGTGCACCGCGTCGTCATGGACATCGAAGCCCGCCTTTTCGCCCGCCGCGACATCACGCGGCTCGGCATCGCGCCCTTCTCATCCATGTTCTGGTACGGCGAAAGCAGCCGCAAACAAGCCGCCGACTGGCGCCCCGAAATCCATGACAGCGACGGCCTTGCCCTGCACTTAGGCAACGGCGAACGCCTCTGGCGACCGCTGAACAACCCGCCGACCGTCATGACCAACGCCTTCCAGGACAAGAACCCGAAAGGCTTCGGCCTCCTGCAGCGCGACCGCGACTTCGTCCACTACCTCGACGATGGCGTCTTCTACGAACGCCGCGCCTCCACCTGGGTCGAACCGCAGGACGATTGGGGCGAAGGCGCCGTCCACCTTCTCGAAATCCCTACTGACGACGAGATCCACGACAACATCGCCGCCTACTGGTGCCCCGCCGGCGTCTTCAAAGCCGGCGAGAACCGTACCTATCGCTATCGCCTCTCCTGGCTCGACGACATCATTTTCCCCGACACGCTGGCGCGTGCCACCAACACCTGGACCGGCTTAGGCGGCCGCCCGGGCCACAAGCGGCCCCAAGGCGTGCGCAAGTTCGTCATCGATTTTCAAGGCCAACCCTTCGCCAGCCTCGGCCGCAACGACGGCGTCGAACTCGTCGTCACGCCATCGCGCGGCAAGCTTGGCACGTCCTACAATCATCCCGTTGTCGACCAGCGCAACCGCTGGCGCGCCGTCTTCGACCTCGAGGCCCAAGGCCGCGAACCGGTCGATATCCGCGCGTTTCTGCAACGCAACGGCACGCCGCTGACCGAAACCTGGATCTACCAGTATTTTCCCGAAGATTGAGCCGCGGCTTTATGCCGGGCCGGTCGCCACCGGCAGACCATTCTCGCGGCCCCACTCGGCCCACGACCCGTCATAGACCGGTGCATTCGTATGCCCGATCACCGCCAGCGCGAATGACAGCATGGCAGCCGTCACGCCCGAACCGCACGTCGTGATGACGGGCTTGGCCGGATCAATGCCCGCCTCTTTGAAAATCGCGATCAACTCCTCGCGCGACTTCAGCGTGCCGTCCTCGTTCAAAATCTTGGATGAGGGCACGTTGCGCGAGCCCGGAATGTGCCCGGACCGCAAACCCGGACGCGGCTCGGGATCGCGCCCCTCGAACCGCCCCGCCGGACGCGCATCCACGATCTGAATGTTTCCGTCCGCCACATACCGGCGCATATCGTCGATATCGCGCACCAGATCGTTGTCTTTCAGCGGCGTAAAATGACGCGCCGTCCGCGGCACCGGACGCCCATCTTCCAGCGGCCGGCCCTCAGCCTTCCACTTGCGCAAACCGCCGTTCAGCACGGCAACGTCCTTGTGCCCCATGGCGCGGAACGTCCACCACGCGCGCGCAGCCGAAAACAGGCCATGCGAGTCGTACACCACGATGCGCATGCCATCGCCGATGCCCATCTTCTTCATGCGCGAGGCAAACTTCACCTGCGACGGCAGCATGTGCGGCAGGTCCGACGTCTCGTCGCGAATATCGTCAATGTCGAAGAAGAGCGCGCCGGGAATATGCTCCGTGAGATATTCGTCCTTCGCGTTGCGGCCCGAGTCCGGCAAATGCCACGACGCATCGAGCACCACGAGCCCGGGTGACCCCAGATGCTGCGCCAGCCAGTCCGTTTCCACGATCCAGTTGTTGGCGCTTTGGGTCACGTCGCGTGTCTCCGTGAATGCGTTGGCGGCCGATCGAGCCGTCGAACCGTTCGGGCTCGCCTTCAGATAGGGTCTTCTGCCTCCAGTTCCAGACCAAAAATGATCCGGCCGAAAGGCAAGCCGTCAAAACGAATGGTGAGCCGGGTCGGGGTCGAACCGACGACCACATGATTAAAAGTCACGTGCTCTACCACTGAGCTACCGGCCCATTCGTGCGCTGCTTGTAGGGGGGCTTCTCATGGGGGTCAAGGCGACGCCGGGGGACCTTTCCGCGGTTCTTTTCAAGGCTGTCCGCGGCGCAATCACGCGGCCACCCCGCCCCCGATCCAATTTGCCGCCTGACCAGCCGCCGTGCTTGGGCTATGAGGGGCGCCCGACCGGCGATTTCGCCACCCGTGATGAGCATGCAGCCCGCCTCCGATATCGAAGCGACGAGCCCTGTTCCAAACGCCCGGTCCGACCGGCCGGTTGACCGCCCGCGCGCCATCGCCCTCATGATTCTGGCGATCACGTTTTTCTCAGCGCTCGACACGTCCGCCAAGTATTTAGGCGCCCACTACGGCCTGCCCGTCACACAAGTCGCCTGGTCCCGTTTCATCGGCCAGTTCATGGCCCTGATGGTTCTGGTGCCCGTGTTCGGGTCGCTTTCCTTGCCCGACCTCTTCCGCACCAAGCACCTCAAACTCCAGCTTGTGCGCTCCGTCCTGATGGCGTCGACGACGGTCCTGAACTTCCTGGCACTCCAAACGCTTCGTCTCGATCAGGCCATCACCATCGTTTTCCTGGCCCCATTGGTGGTAGCCCTCCTCGCCGGACCCTTCCTCGGCGAATGGGTCGGATGGCGCCGCCTCGTCGCCATTGCCGTCGGCTTTACCGGCGTCGCCGTCGCCATGGCGCCCACAGACCTCACCGCCGGGATCGCCGGCTTCAACATCGGCGTCCTCTATTCTCTATCCGCCATGCTCGCCTATGCCCTGTTCATGCTGCTAACCCGCTACATGGCCGCCTTCGACCCGCCCATGGTGACGCTCTTCTATTCCATGTTCGTCGGCACGTTCCTCGGCGCGCCATTGGCCTATCTTGCCTGGACCACGCCCCCCGATCTCCAAGCCTGGCTCATGCTGGCAAGCCTCGGCTTCTTCGGCGGCATGGGACATTGGTTGTTTCTGCATGCCTACCGCCTCGCCCCCGCCTCGGCCGTCGCGCCCTTCCTGTACTTCCAGCTTATCTCGATGATTTCATTCGGGTATCTCGTGTTCTCCGACATCCCGGACGCCCAAACCCTGGTAGGAGCCGCAATTGTCGTCGCATCTGGAATATATCTTTTCCATCGCGAACGAATATCGGCCCCTCCATCCCCGCCGCCGCAGAATTAGTCAGTAACTTCAACTGCGCCGCTGCACGCACGCACCATTATGCTGATCCATGACAGATTTAACTGTCAGCACACCCTGACACTTTGGGTTGCTTAGAAAACGGTTTCGGGGCAAATTCCGCGACAAGTTGGCGCGCGGTTGACTGCTTGCCCCGCCGGGGCCCGGACCCGCCAACACCGGAGGGGCTATGCCATGCACCGGCCCGAGCATCAAAAAAGTCAAAGTCGAACCAGCGGCCCCGACGAGTGGGTCCGCCGTTTGACCATTTTTCTGGGCGCGCCCCTGGCTATGCTGGTCTCCGGCCTAGCCCTGATCCAGTTCCTCTAGGGATTGACGTCTTCTCGGCAAGATCACTGAAACCAGCACTCCGGCGGCGCGTAGCTTCAAACACGCCACCGGAGTTTCTTATGCGCCTCGCTCTCGCCCTCGCACTGTCGCTCGCAGCCAGTCCAACAGCCCCAACAGCCAATGCCAACGACCGCGTCACCGGCGTCGTGGAATTGTTCACAAGCCAGGGCTGCTCGTCGTGCCCGCCAGCCGATGCCCTCATCGAAGACCTCGCCCGGCTGAAGTCACTCGCCGTCCTCTCGTTCCCCGTCGATTATTGGGACCGGCTCGGCTGGAAGGATACGTACGGCTCCCCGGCCCATTCGGCGCGGCAGCGCGCCTATGCAAGCGCCCGTGGCGACCGCTCCGTTTACACACCCCAGGTCGTCGTGAATGGCACCCACCACATGAACGGGGCCGACCGCGCCGAAATTGAAAACAACCTGCAGGCCCTGCGCGCGCAGTTGGCCGTAGCCGTCGGCATCACACACGCGAACGGCTCACTGCGCATTGCAGTGGGCGCAGCACCCGCCGGTCTATCGGCCGCAGCCCGCGCCGCCACAGTCGTGGTGATGCCTTACCTCGCTCGGCGCGACGTTGCGATCGGACGCGGCGAAAATGCCAGCCGGAAGATCACCTACACGAACATCGTCCGCGATATCCGCCCCATCGGAGATTGGATTGGCGAACCCCGCACCATCGAGGTCCCCATCGCCTCATTGAACGGGGTCGATGGCGCAGTCGTCCTTTTGCAAACGGGTGACGGCAATGCACCCGGCCCGCTCATCGGCGCCGGACAAATCACGCTCACTCCGTCCAATTAGCGCCCGTCAGACTTTGCGCTCCAAACGCGCCTTCGTGGCCTCTGCCCAGGCATCGAACCGGCCCTCAGCAATCGCTTTCCGCATCGCCGCCATCAGGTCTTGATAGAAAACCGTATTCACCCACGACAGGATCATCGCGCCCAGATACTCGCCCGACTTAACGAGATGGTGCAGGTACGCGCGCGAATAATCCCGCGCCGCCGGACACGTACTCTCCGGATCGAGCGGCGCCAGATCCTCGGCATGCCGGGCATTATGCAGGTTGACCCGCCCATCCCAAGTGAAGGCCGTCCCATGCCGCCCGTTCCGCGTCGGCATCACGCAATCGAACATGTCGATGCCCCGCCGCACGCTCTCAATCAGATCGAGCGGCGTCCCCACCCCCATGAGATAGCGCGGCTTCTCCGCCGGCAAATGCGGCAGCGTCTCTTCAAGCGTCTCCACCATCGCCTCATGTCCTTCGCCGACCGCCAGCCCACCGACCGCGTATCCCGGAAAATCCATCTCCACGAGCGCGCGCGCCGACCGTTGCCGCAACTCGGAATCCACCCCGCCCTGCACGATCGCAAACAGCGCCTGCCCGCGTGTCGCCCCGCCAGCCAGCACTTGCGCCTCGAACGCCCGCTTCGACCGCTCTGCCCAGCGCAGCGACAGCGCCATCGCGCGTTCCACCTCGCTCCGCTCCGCCGGCAACTCGATGCACTCGTCGAACTGCATCTGGATGTCCGAGCCGAGCAGACACTGGATCTCGATCGACCGCTCCGGCGTCAGCATGTGCCGCGATCCGTCGATGTGCGACTGGAACTGCGCGCCTTCCTCCGTGATCTTGCGAATGGTCGCCAGACTCATCACCTGAAACCCGCCGCTGTCGGTCAAGATCGGCCCATCCCAGCGCATAAATTTATGCAAGCCACCGAGCCGCGCGATCCGCTCCGCGCCGGGCCGCAGCATGAGATGATACGTATTGCCAAGCAGGATATCGGCGCCCGACCCCTTCACCTGCTCGGGATAAAGCGCCTTCACGGTCCCCATCGTGCCCACCGGCATGAAGGCCGGCGTGCGGATCACCCCGCGCGGCGTTTGGATTTCGCTCAGCCGCGCGTTCCCATCCTGCCCCAGCAGTTTGTACCCAAAAGTCTGCACCGTCTGATCCATGCCGCGTTGGTTAGCCGGTTTCCGCCGCCGGGAACAGCAGGCACGCATCCCCATACGAGTAGAACCGGTACCCATGCTGAATCGCATGCGCATACGCGGCCTGCATCGTCTCCAGCCCCGACAGCGCCGAAACCAGCATGAACAGCGTGGAGCGCGGCAAATGGAAATTGGTCATCAACGCACCCGTCACCCGGAAGCGATACCCCGGCGTAATAAAAATTGACGTCTCGCCGGCCCACGCGCCGAGTTGCCCATCCTCCGCCGCCGCACTCTCCAGCGTCCGAAGCGACGTCGTCCCCACCGCCACCACCCGATTGCCCCGCGCGCGCACCGCATTCAGCGCCGCAGCAGTCGCCGCATCGATCGACCCCCACTCGGAATGCATCTGATGTCCGGCCGTATCCTCCGCCTTTACCGGCAGGAACGTCCCCGCCCCCACATGGAGTGTCACGGTGTGCCGCTCGATCCCGCGCGCGTCGATCGCCGCAATGAGCCGCTCTGTGAAATGCAGTCCGGCCGTGGGTGCAGCCACCGCCCCGTCCTTCGCCGCAAACATCGTTTGATAGCTCTGCCTATCCGCTTCCCCCGGCGGCCGCTTCAACGCGATGTACGGCGGCAGCGGCATCGCCCCCACTGCGGCAATGGCACGATCAAGCTCATCTCCCGTCAGATCGAACGCGAGTTCAACTTCGCCCGCGTCGAATTTCCCCCGGACCGTTGCGTCGAGCGCCCCCAAAAGGCAACTCGTGTTGGCATGCCCGAACCGCACCCGGTCGCCCGGCTCCAGCCGCTTCGCTGGCCGCGCGAATGCCCGCCAGCGCGCCCCATCCACCCGCTTGATGAGATTGAACGCAACCTTGGCTGTCACGCCGTCGCGCACGCGCACCCCGTCGAGCGCCGCCGGGATGACCCGCGTATCGTTGAATACGAGCGCATCGCCGGGCTTCAAAAGTTCCGGCAGGTCGCGCACACCCAGGTCGCGAAGCGCCCCCACACGCGGATCGACCATGAGCAGGCGCGCCGCATCCCGCGGCTCCGCCGGATAAAGCGCGATCCGCTCTTCCGGCAGCTCGAAATCGAAAAGATCCGTGCGCACGTGGGGTCACTCGCGGGTATCACAACACCCGCGAGCTAGCATTCCCCCACGCAACAGCGCAAGTTGCTGCTACGTCAGAAAATCTCCGGCACGTGCATGTCATCCGGCACCGGGGCACGGGCATAATTCGGGTGCCGCACGCGCTCCGGCAACAGCACCGGCGGCCGCGCCACCTCCTCGTAGGGGATTTGCGCCAGGAAGTGCGTAATGCAGTTGAGCCGCGCCTTCTTCTTGTCGTCGGCTTCCACGATCCACCAGCGCGCCTCTGGAATGTGCGTCCGCGCCAGCATCTCCTCCTTCGCCTTCGTGTACGCCTCCCACCGCCGCCGCGACTCCAAATCCATCGGCGACAGCTTCCATTGCTTGATGGGATCGTGAATGCGCATCCGGAAGCGCAGGTTCTGTTCCTCGTCCGAGATCGAGAACCAATACTTGATCAGGATTATCCCCGACCGCACCAGCATGCGCTCGAAGTCCGGCACGGAGCGGAAAAACTCTTCCACGTCGTCATCCGAGCAAAAGCCCATCACGCGTTCGACACCCGCGCGGTTGTACCAGGAGCGATCGAACAGCACGATCTCGCCGGCAGCCGGCAGATGTTCGGCATAACGCTGGAAATACCACTGCGTCCGCTGACGGTCGTTCGGCGCCGGCAACGCCGCCACGCGGCACACGCGCGGATTGAGCCGCTGCGTGATCCGCTTGATCACGCCTCCCTTACCCGCCGCATCGCGACCCTCGAAAACGACGACCACCTTTAGCTTCTGAGAGACCACCCAGTCCTGCAGCTTCACCAGCTCCCGCTGCAGCCGGAACAGCTCCTTGAAATAGACCGTCCGGTCCAGCGTCGAGACGCCCGGGTGCTCGGCAATATCGTCGAACAGCCCCTCCAGATGCTCGTCTTCGAGCTCCAGCTCCAATTCCTCGTCGAAGCTATCCAGAAGTTCCGCCTTCACGCGCTCTGGGATAGGCCGGCCGTTCTTGGTCGTATCGCCCACGTCTGTAACTGCACCGCTGTTGGTCGCTTGTGCGGCGACTTCACAAAGGGCATGTAACGGGCGTGTGACAGTCGCCCAATTGCGCCGTTCGATGGGCCTTGCGCGGTGCGGCGAACACGACCATCGTGCGCCATCAACCAAGGAGACCGGCCATGGCCAAGGAAAAGCGTTCCACAAAGGAAAAGCGCAAGCCCAAGAAGGAAAAGCCGGCCGCCCCTAAAAAATAGCCGGGCCTAGAAATAGCCAGCCCTAGCTGCGCACCCACTCAACGGCGGCCGCCACCGCGACGAGCACCCATGCGAGGATCGTCAGGCTGCCGCCGATCGGTGCAGCCATGGGGAAAAGGCTTCCCGCCTCGAAGCCCCTGAGCGCGATATCGCCTGCGAAAAGCGCCACGCCCAGCAGCATCGCGCGCGCCGCAGCCCGCCACCATCCGCCCGCCGTCGTGGATCGCACCGCCCACGCCGCGATGGCGAGCACCGCCACCGCATGCACCATCAGCATCTGCGCCGCGCTCGCCATGGCCGGCGTCGGCACTTTGTGTGCCGCCACCGCCCCGAGCGCCACGCCGGCCGCCCCCATCAACCCGGCCGCAGCCGCGATGCCCAGCTCCGCCCGGGGCGTCTTGTCGAAGCGCGTCATGCGTTACGCCACGTCGGCCGCAACGCGCACCGAAATCATCTTGTCCGGCGACCGCGGCGGCTCACCCTTCGCCAACTGGTCAACAGCGTCCATGCCGTCGATCACTTTGCCCCAAACTGTGTATTGCTTGTCGAGGAATCGTGCGTCGTCGAACACAATGAAAAACTGGCTGTTGGCCGAATTCGGCATCGACGACCGGGCCATCGAACACACACCGCGCACGTGCGGTTCTGCGTTGAACTCCGCCGGCAGGTTGGGATGCTTCGACTGGCCCGTGCCACGTCCCTGCGGACAGCCCGTCTGCGCCATGAAGCCGTCGATCACGCGGTGAAACACGATCCCGTCGTAGAACTTCTCGCGCGCCAGAAGCTTGATGCGCTCCACATGCTTAGGCGCCAGATCAGGACGCAGTTCGATTGTCACCGTCCCCTTGCTCGTCTCGATGATCAGCGTGTTCTCGGGGTCCTTGATGGCGGCCATGGTTTGGCTCTCTCCGTTACTGAGGTTTATGGACTGTTTCGGTCGGGATCAGGCGGCGCTCAAGGCGCGATGTATGCCTTCACGATTTTATCCGGCTTGGGCGGCGGCTCGCCTTTGGCGATCTTGTCGACCGCGATCATGCCGTCGATCACCTGACCCCACACCGTGTACTGGCTGTTGAGGTTGGGCGCATGCGTGAAGCAGATGAAAAATTGGCTGTTGGCCGAATTCGGGCTCGACGACCGCGCAGCCCCCACCGTCCCGCGCTCGAACGGCGTCGGCGTGAACTCGGCCTGCAGGTCGGGATACTTCGACCCGCCCATGCCCGTGCCTGTCGGATCGCCCGTCTGCGCCATGAAGCCAGGGATCACCCGGTGGAAGATGATGCCGTTATAAAAGCCCTCACCCGCGAGTTGCTTCACCCGCGCCACGTGCTGCGGCGCCAGATCCGGACGCAGCTTGATCTTCACCGTCCCCGTCGTCAGTTCCAGAACCAGCGTCTCACCCGCCGCGACCGGGCCCCCTGCCGGATTGGCACCCGTCGCCGGCCCACCGACCTCAGCAGTCGAGCTGTTGCCGCAAGCGGCCAGCGAAAACGCCAGCATGAGGAACGAAAGAAGGGTTGGAAAGCGCATCGGCGTCGGCTCCTAGGGGCCTGAATTGAACCTGTCTGGGTGATCTATCTGCCGCCCCGGACGTGGCGCCCTTATGGCCGCTCTGCCGGGCCCTGGCAAGGCAACCCCGCCCTGGACACACCGTCGTTGCTGCCCTTAGACCTTCCGCTGCGCTTTATCCGCCAACCGCTTGGCCACCGCCTTCGACACGAACGGCGACGGGTCCCCTCCCATCAACGCCACGGCCCGCACGAGATTCGCCGCGATATGGCGCACATTCGGCGAGGCGGCCACGAACACCGTCTCGATCTCGTCGGCCATCTCGCCGTTCATTCCGGCCATCTGCATCTCGTAGTCGAAGTCGGTCCCGTCCCTGAGCCCACGGAAAATGATCGCTGCTCCGTGCGCCCGCGCCGCCTCAACGGCCAACCCCTGGAACGTCACGATCCGCACCTCGGTCCCGGTCCGCTTGGCGATCGCCCGCGTCTCGTCTTCCAGCATCTCGACCCGCTCGCCCGCCGTGAACAGCGGCGACTTACCCGGATTGGTGCCGATCCCGATCACGAGCGTATCCACCAGCCGGCACGCCCGCGCAATCACGTCCGTGTGGCCGTGGGTCACGGGATCGAAGGAGCCGGAATAAAAGCCGATGCGTGCTGCCATCCCAGCATCTAGCCCGCAACGCGATCACGCCGCAAGACCGCGTGCCCGGCGTTCTTGGGGTTAACATGAACACACCGCCAAACCCGCGCCGCGCGGCCGGCTCGCCGCAGGGGAGCAGCCCGGCGCAAACAAAAGAGGCCCGCTCGGATGAGCGGGCCTCTTGTCGTCCCCCAGGCAAAACCCGGGAATTTACTTCATCGGCGCTTCGGCGTGCCGCGACCCGAAGATGTCCGACAGGTTGAAGCGATAGCCGAGACCAACCGAGAAGATCCAGGGATCGATGCCGACATCGAACTGATCGACACCGTTGACCGAAACAGTGTGCTCGATCCAGGTCTTCTTGACGTCCGCGTTCAGATACCAGCCTTGACCGACTTCGATATCCACACCCGCCTGCAGCGTGAAGCCCAGTGCGTCATCGACTTCGACGCGTGCGCCATTGAGAGCACCAACGCCATCTTCGCTAAACGGCAAGATGTACTGAATGCCGGCACCTACGTAGGGTTTAATGCCGTTCATGCTGTCGAAATGGTACTGAAGTGTGAGCGCCGGCGGGAACACCCAGAAATCGGCAACGTGGCCAGCCGCACTGTGATTGGCCTCGAGATTGGCGAAACAGCAGAAAAGTTCCAGCGCGAGATTCTTGTTCAGGAAGTACGTCAGAGTCAGCGTCGGGATGAACTCGTCATCCAATTCCACAGTCCCCGCCAAGGGACCGCCCGGATTGGTGCTATCATCGTTGAAGTTCACATAAGTGCCCTGCACGCGCACCAGCATGTCGCCGGCATAGTCGCCAGCCTGCGCCGGGACAGCCGCCGTCGCCATGGCACCCGCCAATGCGAGCCCGCCCAAATACGCCCTGACGCCCGTTCCAATCTTCAGCATGTCCCTTGTCCCCTTCTCTGAACGGCCCGCTGGAAAAATCTTCCCCAGGGCCGCACTCGTCTCCCCTCCATCCATAATTCCGTCAGCGGATTCTCCCAGCCCTTCGGAGCCCCGTTGCCTGACCGACATCAGCAACCAGCGGGTGTGTGGCCCCCTGTTGCTCCCCCGCAACGCCTCCGTTGATGCAGATCAACCCGCGCCGGCGCTGCGTCACCGCGCACCACCACCTTTCGTCGCAACTGCACCCAAACGTTGATGTCCATCAAAGCCGCCCCCTCGCGATGAGCCGACCGTGATCCCGATTTCAGAGCCCCAGAGAATCCGTGAGGGCTCCAAACTAGATCGGACACGTCATGACACTCAGGGATCGCGAGCGGCCGCAAGCCAACCCCCGCGCACAGCCCCAAGCCGCAACTCAGCGTCCGGCGGGCGCCTTTCTCGGCCGCTTGACCACGCTTGGAGATGATGCGCCGCTGCAAGCAACGCCGCTCAAGCTACGCCCCCGCCAGCGCATTCCCCTTGCCCCGGCCCAGGACGACCTCATTTTCGCGCTCCAGACCGGTGTCGTCTCCGCCCGCGTAGCGATGACCAACAGCGCCGCCGGCCTCATCACGCTCTACTTCCCCGGCGACGTCATTTCCGTGGGCGCCATTCCCTGCTTCAGCGAGCGCCTGTTCGTTGCCGCCACCCAGGCCGACGTGCTGCGATTCAAAGCCAAACCCCTTCTCCGCCTGCTCACGTCCGACATCGAACTCCTGGCAGCCTTCGATCGCCAGCGCGATCGCCAGTTGGCGCGCGCCGCCGTGCACGCCACGATCCTCGCCACCCTCGACGGGCCGCAGCGCCTCGCCGCCTTCCTCATCGAAATGGCCCTAGAGATCGGCACGCCGGTTGGAAGCACGATCGCCATCGATCTGCCCCTGTCGCGCACGGAAATAGCCCAATATCTGGCGCTCAATGCCGACACGCTCTCGCGGCTCGTCCCGCGCTTCAAGACCGACGGCCTCATCACGCAAAAGAGCCGTCATCAGGTGGCGCTGAAAAACTGGCGCACCATCGCCGACATGTGCCCCGTCACGCCGGCCCTCGTGGCGCTCGAGCGCAACCGTCCGTCGCCGCTTTCATAGAGCACGCGGCGATAGACATGGGGCCGGCGAAGGGGCGCTATGCCTCCCCGCCGTCCGCCGCGCCGTCGTCTTCGCCCTCGGGCTCGGACAGACGTTCGACCGACACGACGCTTTCATCCGCATCCGTCTTGAAGATGCGCACGCCCTGCGTGTTGCGGCCGGCAATGCGCACGTCATGCACCGGCGTGCGGATCAATTGCCCGCCATCGGTCACTAACATGATCTGATCGCTGTCCTCGATTGGGAACGACGCCACCAGATTGCCGTTGCGGTCGTTGACCACCATCGCGACTATGCCCTTGCCGCCGCGTCCGCTCGTGCGGAATTCATAGCTGGATGTTCGCTTGCCGAAACCGCGCTCCGAAACCGTGAGCACGAATTGCTCCCGCGCGCCCAGTTCCGCATATCGCTCCGGCGTCAGATCCGCACTTTCTTCCGCGCCGTCTTCCGCGTCCGCCTCAGCTCCCGTGGTCTCGGCAGCCTCTTCGTCACCCGTGGCACGCCGCATGGCCGCGGCTTGTTTGAGATAGGCAGCCCGCTCCGCCGGCGATGCATCGACATGGCCCAGGATCGCCATCGAGATCACCTCGTCGCCATCCTCCAGACGAATGCCGCGCACGCCATCCGAATCGCGGCCCTTGAAGAGACGCACCTCGTCCCCGATCAGGAACCGGATGCACTGCCCCTGCGCCGTCGTCAGCAGAACGTCGTCGTCCGGCCGCGCGATCGCCACCGACACGATCCGATCACCCTCGTCGAGCTTCATCGCAATCTTGCCGTTGCGATTGATGTTCTCGAAATCGGTCAGCGAATTCCGCCGGATGTTGCCCGACCGCGTCGCGAACACGAGTTCCAGCGAGGCCCACGTCTCGCTGTCCTCCGGCAACAGCAGGATCGACGTAATAACCTCGCCCTCTTCCAAGGGCAACAGATTGACCAGCGCCTTGCCCGTCGACTGCGGCGTCGCCGCCGGCAGACGCCACACCTTCATGCGGTAGCACATGCCGCGCGAGGAGAAGAACAGCACCGGCGTATGCGTCGATGTCACGAACATCTGCGTGACGAAATCCTCGTCCCGCGTCGCCATGCCCGAGCGGCCCTTGCCGCCGCGCCGCTGCGCCCGGTAGGTCGAAAGCGGCACGCGCTTGATGTAGCCCTTGTGGCTGACCGTAACCACGACGTCTTCGCGCTGGATGAGGTCCTCGTCCTCGACTTCACCCTCAATGTCCACGATCTCGGTCTTGCGCGGCGTTGCAAACTGCGCCTTCACGTCCGCCAACTCGCTGCGGATGATGTCGAATATGCGCGCCCGCGACGACAGGATATCCAGATAGTCCTGGATCTCGGTGGCGAGCTTTTTCAACTCGTCGCCGATTTCATCGCGGCCCAGCGCTGTCAGGCGGGCAAGGCGCAGTTCCAGGATCGCCTTCGCCTGCTCGTCCGACAGGCGGTACGTCTCGTCCGCCGCCAGCTTGTGGCGCGGATCCGCAATCAATTCGATGAGCGGCGCCATGTCCTTGGCTGGCCAGTCGCGCGCCATCAACTGATCTTTCGCATCCGCCGGCGAGGGCGCATGGCGAATGAGTTTGATGACTTCGTCGATGTTGGCAACCGCGATGGCGAGACCCACCAACACGTGCGCCCGGTCGCGCGCCTTGTTGAGCAGATACTTCGTCCGCCGCGTCACGACCTCCTGCCGGAACGTCGTGAACGCCTCGATCATATCCTTCAGATTGAGCTGTTCGGGACGACCGCCGTTGAGCGCGATCATATTGGCGCCAAACGTCGTCTGCAGATCCGAGAACCGCCACAGCTGATTGAGCACCACGTCCGCGATGGCATCCCGCTTCAGTTCGATGACGATCCGCATCCCCTCGCGGTTGCTCTCGTCCCAAAGATCCGAAATCCCCTCGACGCGTTTTTCCCGCACCAAGTCGGCAATCTTTTCAATCAGCGTCTTCTTGTTCACCTGATACGGAATGGCCGTGACGACGAGCGCCTCGCGGTCCTTGCGCACGTTTTCGACATGCACCTTCGCGCGCATCAGGATCGAGCCGCGGCCCTTGTGATAGGCCGACAGAATGCCGCCCCGCCCCAGGATCAGCCCGCCCGTCGGGAAATCAGGTCCCGGTACGATCTGGCAGAGTTCGTCGATGGTGATTTCCGGATTGTCGAGATGCGCCTGACACGCGTCGATCACTTCGCCCAGATTATGCGGCGGAATGTTCGTCGCCATACCGACCGCGATACCGCCCGCGCCATTGACGAGCAGGTTGGGAAACTTCGCCGGCAGCACCGACGGCTCCTGCAGCGTGCCGTCGTAGTTCTCCTTAAACTCAACCGTCTCCTTGTCGAGATCATCGAGCAGATAGGAGGCGACCTTCTGCAGCCGCGATTCCGTGTAGCGTTCAGCCGCCGCCGGATCGCCGTCGACGGAGCCAAAGTTGCCCTGGCCATCGATCAGCGGCAGCCGCATCGAGAAGTCTTGCGCCAGCCGCACGAGCGCATCGTAAATCGCCAAGTTGCCGTGCGGGTGATACTTGCCCATCACCTCGCCGACGATGCGCGCCGACTTGACGTATTTCTTGTTCCAGTCGAGCCCCAGTTCCTGCATCGCGTACAGGATACGCCGGTGCACCGGCTTCAACCCGTCGCGCACATCGGGAAGCGCGCGCGAAATGATGACGCTCATCGCGTACTCAAGGTACGACTTTTTCATCTCGTCGATGATCTGCACCGGACGGATGTCGCTCGGGCCGTCGCCGCCGTTCTGGTCGTCGTCGCGATTGTCTGCCAAGGGGTCCCTCAATTGCTCCGCGGCGGACCTGAGCCCGGCCCCGCAAAGCCAAAACGAATATGACGGTTGTCTAGCCCGCCCCCGCCGCCGGGGCAACCACGCCCAACGCCGCCGCCCGTGGTTCTCCCCATGAACCAAGCGGCCACTTTTGGCATTCAATACCAACGGCTTAATTGCTCACGCCTCGGAAAAACAGTCTGGACGCAGAAGGTGACTTGCTCCGGCCACAGTCCCGCCCTATCTGCACGGCGTTCGTCCAGGGCCCTAGAGAGCCCAAGTCTTGCGTGACGACGCCGCCGTTTCATCGGAAAGGCGGCCATATATCCAAGGGGTACCAGACTATGCAGAAATTCATTCTCGGCGCCGCCGCCCTCGCCCTCTTCGCGACGGCCGCCGTTGCCGAACCCGCCGCGCCCGCAGCCGGCGTCTTCATCAAGAGCCAGACGGCTGATGAATACCTCGCCAAGGATCACCTCATCGGCGTCAAGGTGAAGGGTCCCGATGGCAAGATCGTCGGCGACATCGAAGACCTCATCGTCACCGACGGCAACACCGTCGTCGGCATCGTGATGGGCACCGGTGGCTTCCTCGGCATGGCTGAGAAGAAGATCGGCGTGCAGCTGTCCGCGTTGAAGTTTGAAGACGCAGCCGGCGCGCTTTCCGTCTCGCTCCCCGAAGCGACCAAAGAAGCGCTCGACGCCGCTCCCGCTTATGAGCGCGCGCAGCCCAAGAAGTCGCTGTGGGATCGCGCCAAGGAAAAGGCAATCGAGCTGAAGGACAAGACCGCGGCCACGACGAACAACGCCGTGGAGAAGGCCAAGCCCGCGCTGGAAGACGCCAAGCAGAAGGCCGCCGAAGCTTACGAGAAGGCTAAGGAAGCCGCGACTCCGGCCTATGAAAAGGCCAAGGAAGCAGTCGGCGGTGCCGTCGATGCAGCCAAGGAAGCTGCCCAGCCCGCTCCGGCACCGGAACCCGCTCCGTCAGCCCCGGCCGCTCCCGCTACGCCTTAATGGGGAGGCGCACAACACGCGCCACCCCACCGCTGTCATCCTCGGGCTTGTCCCGAGGACCCATCGGCCCACAATCGCCGACGTATTCACGACCCAGTCAACTTCAAATAAAAAGCCCCGCTGCGGTGATGCAGCGGGGCTTTTTTAATCCACAAGCAACCAGCGCGATCCCTAAAACGGGATCTCGTCGTCCAGCGCCTTGTCGAACGACTTGCCGCCGCCGCTCTTGGCAGCCCCGCCGCGCTTCGGCGCACTCTCGTACCCGCCCGAAGATCCCGACGACCCGTAACCGGCGTCCCCGCCGTACTCGACCTGACCGCTCTCGGCCATGCCGCCGGGAGCCCCGCGCGCGCCATCGAGCATCGTCAGCGTGCCGTTGAAGCCCTGCAGAACGACTTCCGTCGAATACTTCTCAGCGCCCGACTGGTCGGTCCACTTGCGCGTCTGCAACTGGCCCTCGACGTAGAGCTTCGAGCCCTTGCGCACGTACTGCTCGACGACCTTGCACAGGTTATCGTTGAACACGACGACCCGGTGCCACTCGGTCTTCTCCTTGCGTTCGCCGGTTGCCTTGTCGCGCCAGCTTTCGCTCGTCGCCAACGACAGGTTGGCGATCGAACGGCCGTCCTGCGTGCGCCGGATTTCCGGATCCTTGCCCACATTGCCGACGAGGATCACCTTGTTGACCGAACCGGCCATGTCGCACTCCCTTTCTGCATCACTTCAGGGCCGCGGGCACTTCGCCCGCAACGCCGCCCTCTCGAATCGAGTTGCAGCGACGTTAGCCCGCCAGGCGCCGTCGACCGCGCCCCATCATCCTCTTGTCCACCGCTTTGACGTCCCGCCACCCACGGCAAGCCCGCCGAGCGCAGCGTTCCTTATTTGTTCACATTACTCCAGTTGCAGCCGCCCCGCAACCTCGGACTCGACCCTCCGCATCAAAGATCCTCCGCCCGGATCTCCGTGTGTCCGTAATTCCCATCCCCCGACCGCCACACATAAATCTGCCGTTCGGGCAACTCCCGCTTCAAGCGCCGCGCAAGCTCTAACCCGGCCCGATCATGCGCGAGATATTGCGCCTCACTCCAATTGGGATGGCTCGGATCGTCGAGATTGAACGACCCGTTGTAGCTTTGAGCCCACGCATCCAAGTCCGCGATCAGCGCCTCCGACAACGGCAACTCGCGCGGCGAAATCGTCCCGCTGCGCCCCGGATCGTGCGTCCACAGCGGATCGCATTCGTATTCCGACATCACGAGAATACGCCGGCTCTCAGCCAGCGGCGGCCCCGTCTCGTCGTCCTCCGAATAGTTGGGAACCTCATAATCCTCGCTCGCTTCCCCCGCCCCCATCGCCGCAAGCGGCCCCTTCGCCAGCGGATAGGCAAACCGGAAAAGGCCCCACGCCAAGGCCGCCCCGATCACGGCGATCCCACCCCACACCACCGGCCAGCCAACGCCCACGGGCCCCATCAGTTTGCCAGTCTGATAGGCCCACAAAACAAATAGCGTCGCGGCGCAGTAGAGAATGAACGCGTTGATCGTCTGTTGCCGCCCCGTCGCGTCCGGCGGATCGGCGGCGTCAAAATAGTATGGAGCCAGAATGAGCAAATAAACCGCCTGCCCGAGTGCCGAGACAACGAAAGCCGCAGCCGCCCAATCGAGCCGCAAGATCAGGAATACGCCGCCCGCCAGCACGACGACGGCTGACAGCAGCAGCCAAAGCCCCCGCGCCGTCTCCACCATCGGCGTCTTCTTCAAAGAGATCCCGGCAATCGCCATATCGAGAAGGCGGCCTTGCAGCGCCACGCGAATTCCGACCAGCCCGGCGAACGTGTAAAACGCTCCCACTGCGATCAGCCCGGCATGCGCCACGTTGAACGAACTCACCGGCTACCTCTCGTCGATTAAGGGCCAACGGTGCCCGCGAAAGTCATCCGATCCCCCGTCCCGTCCGTTCCGTCAAGCACCCATCACCCGATCGAGGCCCCCATGCCACACGCTCGAGTTTCCGCACTGCGGGCCGCCCTGCTCGCCACCGCCACCGTAGCCGCCATTCCCGCTACCGCCGAAGAAAAGCCCCTGCTCCACGACCTCGGCACGCGCCACCGCTTCGTCCAGCCAGACGCCAGCCCCTATCCCGCCGTCGGCTGCAACGACCACCGCACTTTGATGTTCATCGTCCGCGAAACGGAGGGCGAAGACCCCGGCGCCGCCAAGCTCCTCGTCGAGCGCGACTGCCGCCCCCTCGTACCGGACGCCGAATACATCCGCTGCGGCCCCGGCGGCTGGGCCTATCCCGCAAAGGGCGACCGCCTCAGCTACGCCTCATACTGCCGCGTCGGCGCCAAGGATATCGCCCTCTACGCCCTCGACCAGCAGATGCCGCCCGCCGAATAGAAAAAGCGGGAAGGACGAAAGCCCTCCCCGCTCACCACGCATCGTTGTATTCAGAGACGATCTACTGGCCGGCAAAATTGAACCGGTAATCCAGAGACAGCCGGACCGATTGGATATCGGGGCTCAATTCCGCGCTGACAAAGTCGTTGGCGGTAAATGGTCCTAACGTCACGCCCGGCAGCAGATCGATCTGATCGCCATCGGCGAACAAATACCGGTACTCGCCTTTCAGTGACAGGCTATCCGAGAGCTTCATCTCGATGCCGGATCCGAGGAACACGCCACCGAACGAGCCGTTGTCGGCCAACACGATCGGTCCCACCGGTCCGCCGAAGAACGTACCCTGCAGGGTGGTGTCGCTGAGCGACAGGCGCGAATAGCCGACCGAAGTGAACAGCAACGTCGACGGCGTCACAAGATAGCCGGCCCTCGCCCCGATCGACCACTCGTCCTCTATCTCGTAGTTGAGGCTGCCTGAGACCAGAGCGCCGACATTCAAGCCGATTTCGAATTCATTGCTGTGGCGCGTGTAGTCGGCGAACACACCGAACACAAACTTATCGTCGTACTGCCGGTCCACACCCAAGCCGACGGTAAATCCAGCACCCTGGCTTCCCAATGCGTCCAATCCAAGCGACGCATCGACACCAAAGCCCGCCAGAAGGGGCCCCGGAGTGAGCGTCAGCTCGTTATTGCCGAACGCGGAAACGCCGCCAGCACCGATGTAAAATTGAGACCACGACCCAACCGGAGCCGCCTCGGCGGCCAGCTCATCCGTATCGTGAGCCCCAAGGCCGAAGCGGTATGTCAGCGCGACGCGCGCCGTTTGAATATCCGGATCAAGCTTCGTGCTGACGAAGCCATTCACGAGACCCGCAATAGGCGTTCCAGGTACCAGCGTGATCGTCTCGTCGTCGAAGTCCGTGTAGCGGTACTCGCCTTTGATGGAGAGCGACTTCGTCAGCTTGATTTCGGCACCGCCGCCGATGAAATAGCCGTCAAAATCTCCCACACCCGCCAAAGTCAAACCACCAAAGCCGCCAAGTCCCGACGCGCTGAGCGTCAAATCGCTGATGTCTGCGCGAGAGTAGCCGCCGGACAGAAAGAGCATCGTCGATGGGGTCACGAGATAGCCGAGCCGTCCGCCGACGGACCAGACGTCTTCAACGTCGATATTCGCCTCAGCGGCAATGTTGACCGGAGGACCGATCTGGAGATTGAGAACGTCAGACTCGATATTGGCCCAGTCGTAATCGAAGAAGGCCCCGACAACGAACCGGCTATTCACCTGGTAGTCCGCACCGGCCCCGAGCGAGAAGAACGCCCCTTCTCCGCCGATCCCCGACAATTCGGCACCGAACGCGGGCGCCGGCACCAACGGCCCGTTTTCAAACGTGAGATCGTGCACGGCCGCACCCATCCCGCCGCCGATACCGATATATACCCCCGTCCATTCACCGGCATTGGCGGTACTTGCGCACGCCAGAACGCCGGCAACGGCAGCCGCAGCCCGTTTAAATGTCATGTCGATCCCCGCTCGATTGCCCCGCCCCCAGGAAAAACTGAGTTCAGGCTACGCGCCAGGATTTATCCACGATTCGAATAGAAGGACTTGTCGCCATATGGCAACAATCCACGTAATCGGTGCTAAATCGCCTAGTCTTGAGCGATATACTGAGCCAGCGGTGGCAACACCCTTGACGCTGCACGAACATCCTCTATCCCGGCAGACGACGCGCGGACCTCCGATGGTTCGGGCTCGCTATTTCAGCCACCAATCCGGACGATCGATCGACCGCCATGACCCTCTACAATTGTATGAAGTGCCCCGGGTATTGCTGCTCGTACCCGGTCATCCCGCTGACCAAGCGCGACGTCGAGCGTCTCGCCCGCCATCACGACCTTTCCTACGACGACGCCAAGCGGAAATTCACCAAAGAGGCTCACGGTCACAAATATACGATGCGCCGCAAGAAGGACGAGATCTACGGCCGCATCTGCCGCTTCTTCGACACCACAGAGCGGCGCTGTACGATCTATCACGCGCGCCCCGCCACTTGCCGCAGCTATCCCGGCACCGGCCGCTGCGGGTACTACGATTTCCTGATGCATGAGCGCCGCTGTCAGCGCGATGACGACTTCGTCGCCGTCACCAATCACAACGAAGACTGATCCCGGCGCACCGGCAAAGCAGGGGCAAAAACCGCGAACCTCGCGCATCGAAGAAAACTGATGGCATCATCGCCAATCAAAATCATACGGCACGGGACCTTAGACCTGGTGGCGCGCTGAACGTAGGCAAATCCGCGCGATTGCGTAGTCGAGCTCAAATCGTTTTGACCGCGAGTTGAGCGATCCAAGTCTTCTCCGCGCGAACGTCAGCCCCCAACTCCTGTTCAAGCGAAACGGTATAACGCAGCCGCAAGCCTCGAAGGCATGCTGCGATCGGGACCGTCTCGCCCGGTGTAACGTCACCTCAAAATGGCTGATGCGGCACCCCCTAATCCCGGCAACCCTTGAGGAAGGAGACAGGACCATGCTGAAATCCGTTGCTCTGGCCGCAGCCTTTGCACTCACCATGACGACGGGCGCCCACGCGCTCACCATCAACAACAAGTCGGCCAACGAGATCTCGATCGGCCTCGACCAGGGCGACAAGGAAACCGTCCACAAGATCGCCGCCGGCAAGTCGGTCACGTTCAAGAATGAGTGCGACGACCATTGCGGCGTCACCGGCCCGTGGAACTTCTCCAAATGGGCCAAGACCGGCGACACCATCGAGACCGATGGCACCAGCCTGACCACCGGCAACGACGCGTCGTAACGAACGCGTCCCAACCGGTGCGTTGCCGGCCTCGTTCCCCTCCCCCTTGCGGGGAGAGGCAGAGGTAAGGGTATCACGCCCCAGTCGCGTCATCAGGCGCGTCATCTCTAAAACGCCAGCGGGCGGTGAGGTCATCCTCACCGAGTCAACAGGTCAGTTGCACGGCGTCGAGCAGGCGACCTCATCGCGCTGCTCGACCGCGCCCTTGATCGGCGAGAACAGCTCCTTGTAGCACTTGCCGCCTTCCTTGACGACGCGCACGACGGAGTTGCCCTTAATCGCCTGACACACGACTTCCATACCCTGAGCGAGTTTGAAAGGTTTCGGAGTCTCGTCCGCCCGCGCCGACGAAATGAGCAAATCGATAAAGCTCGACGACGTCGGCGCCTCGCCCGGCTTCTGCAATTCGTTGTAGGCAATCCACTGATAGGCCGCCTTCCCATCCGGCGACGAGAGCTTCAGCGCGATGTCGCCGGTCTTCGGACAGGCCCCGACATCGACGCGCGTGCCTTCCGCGGTCGCCAGCGCCTTGTACTCGATCTGGCAGTCGATGTTCTTCACCCACAGGTCATACTGGGCGAGCCGCTGCGGCACCTGACTGAACGGCACCTTAAATGTGTAGGCGTGATACGCGGTGATCGCCGTCGGCACCGCGCCGACAATCGTCACCACCAAAGCCAGATTCTTCAGAAACGAAATCAAACGGTCGTAGTCGCCGCCTGAACGGGCGGGGACGCTGCTCTCGGACATCAGATAGCCCTCCTCGAAAGTCGTGCTTGAGTAACCCATGGTCGCCAGCTCCCGTGACGCGGTTATGGCGAACCTTTTGCCACGGGCTGCCTGAACCGGCGTTGAGCGGCCCCTTCATCTGCCGTTCACGCGACCCCAGGCGTGTCGGCGGAGACCTTATCCGATCACCCCGGCCCGACCAAGCCCGGCGCTGTATAGGGCACCACGCTCCCCTCCCCTTGACGCGGAGGGGAGAAGGGGTGGGGTGAATGGTGCGGTGGGGTGAATGGCGCGGTGGGAGTGAGCCGCTCAGCCGGTCAAGCCAACAATCGCCCCCTACTTCAGCACCATGATCGCGATATTAAACACAGGCAGCACGGTCGCCGCGATCCCCCAGATGAACCACTGCCGGTTGAGCCGCCAGTAGCGCTCGGGAATGACACCCCCGTGCTCGAAAGCCCGCGCGGCCTTCGCCTGCACGATCTGCAGCGGGATTAGCACGCCAGCCCAAACCAACCCCGACACCGTGAAAAGCATCAAGCCATGCCAGATCCAAGGCGTCTCAGTCGTGGAAAGCCCGCCCACGTGCGCCATGCCCAACCCGGCAAACAGCACGAGCAGCACCCCCGGCAACGTGAAAACCCAATCCGTCAGCGTCACCAGCCGCTGCGCGAACCCGACCACCTCCGGCTGCCCCGTCCGGTCCGCCATCCCCTTCCACACCGCCGTCACGATGATGTTTCCGACGAACAGAACGACGCCCAACACATGCGCCACCTTCAAAAACCCATACGCATCCATCGCCCATCCCTCGCACAAATGTAAATGCTTTTAACATTGAGGCGCACACGGCGCAACGGCACGGCTGAGCGTGATCGAGAGCAGCACTCAAGAGGTTGTGCGAACGTTATGGCAAGGTTAGCTTTCAGATCGGTCGGTGGGGAGTAGTGTGATGAGTAGATCCATTTTCGCGTTATTACTTTATGTTCTTTTCGGCGCTGCTACCGCTATTTCGGCCGAAGTGCCTCAGATTATCGCCGGAAAAAATCGCGAGATCGAAGTCATCTTCAAGAACAACTGCGTGGTTTATTTCAACGCCAACGGACGCATGACCAACAAGCTCCCCGCTTGTTCTTCAGCCCAGGCGCTGGAGGCGGTCGCGGCAGCTTCGAGCTATCGCCGAGAGCAGGGGTTCGACGGCAAGGTGGCTGGCCACAACGATCCGAACGCAGGGGTGCGCGTCTGTTGCCAACGGAAGTCGAACGATTGGTTCACCACACGCCAGATGTGCCGAGGTGTGAACGGGATCGAGGTCCCCAATCAGGTCTGCCGCAACGATACCAACAATCGGCCCTGGTCATCGTCGCGCTCTGACTATGAGACAGTCTGTTGTGGCAGGGGCATGCACGATTGGTTCACGACCCGCGCCGAATGCCGGCATTCTGGGGGACTGGAAGTCCTACGCGGGATGTGCCGCGATGATCGCGACAACACGACTTGGTGGCACGGCAATAGGGGCGAGAATTATGACAACTACGACGATCGACCCTCGCCCGCCGTTTACGCCGGACGTGCTGACGTCAGCCTCAGTTGTTACGGCGAGGGCGACAAGCCTGTGTTGGAGAATTGGGACGATAGGAGATGGTATGCCGATCGAGCATCTTTTCCGGCAACTGTCGTCATAGAACTCAACAAGACCGGACCGGGCGAAACCTACTCCGGCCGAATTCATCCTTCGGGACGGCTTCTCCCTCCACTTCATGGTGGGGATACCGCTGGCTGGTGGACTATTAAAAACCTCGTCGTCGGACCAGACGAGATTCGGGGGCGCTATACGCTCAATGGTCTGAATAAGCCGCGCCTCAGGTATGACCGGCGGTCCGGCCGACTCTCCATTGAGGGCATCGAGAATTTCTACGGCCGATGCTGGAGCGGTCACTGACCTACAAGCGGTTATCAAAACCCCGCTTGTTTTCTCAATCGAAGCCGCACCCGACGCCCACCTCCCCCATCGTCATCCTCGAACGCCTGGCGCAGCGATGGCGTTCGGGGATCCAGCGCGAGACACGGTCGAAGACACCGCATCATGCGCGCCCACCCGCGCTCCGCCGAGGATGACGTTCGCAAATCATCCCCCAATCTTATCCCCGCCTTCCCACCTCTCCCCTATCCTCGCGTCCATCCCACCGCATTCGGCAGGGAACAGGCTCGAGCTGGGATCCTGTTTGCGGAAGGGGAGCGGAACGGAGTGCCAG
>LNFM01006512.1_pt1 | contig 35134 bp, 30 predicted proteins | sample 596031 | NCBI WGS metagenome assembly LNFM01 (sample SAMN04254537, study PRJNA301005) | activated carbon metagenome | isolation source: dual media filters at the Ann Arbor, Michigan drinking water treatment plant | place: USA: Ann Arbor
GCCAGCTTGGCTTCCACGCCTTCGCGGCCCCAGCTCAGCGGATAGGTGATGTCCAGCGTGTAGCTGCGGAACTTGCCCTGGGTGTAGGTCTCGATGTCGCGCAGCTTGCGCATGTCGGCGACATTGAGCACCGGCTGGCTGACTTCCAGCCGCATCGGCGGGTTCACCTGGTTGATGTCCAGCAGGTTGGGCTTGGGCCCGACAAAGGACACCAGCGACATCACGATGGCCTCGCGGATCGGGTCGATCGGCGGGTTGGTGACCTGGGCGAACAGCTGCTTGAAGTAGTTGTACAGCGGCTTGTTCTTGTTCGACAACACGGCGAGCGGGCTGTCGTTGCCCATGGAGCCGGTGCCCTCCTCGCCGTTGACGGCCATTGGCGACATCAGGAACTTGATGTCTTCCTGGGTGTAGCCAAAGGCCTGCTGGCGGTCCAGCAGCGAGTGCGACTCGGTCAGGCCGGAGCTCGACGCCGAGGTGGCGCTGGCTTCATCGGCTCCCATCTTGAGACCGTCGGTCGGCGCGGGCACAGTAGTCGCCTGGACATCGTCGAGGCGGATGCGCAGGTTTTCAATCCACTGCTTGTAGGGCTTGCTGTGCGCCAGTGTGGCCTTGATTTCCTCGTCATCGATCATGCGCCCCTGCTCGAGGTCGATCAGGAACATCTTGCCGGGCTGCAGCCGCCACTTGCGCACGATCTTGTTCTCGGGCACCGGCAGCACGCCGGACTCGGAACCCATGATGACGAAGTCGTCGTCGGTGATGCAGTAGCGCGAGGGGCGCAGGCCGTTGCGGTCCAGCGTGGCGCCGATCTGGCGGCCGTCGGTGAACACGATGGATGCCGGGCCGTCCCAGGGCTCGAGCATGGCGGCGTGGTACTCATAGAAGGCCTTGCGGCGCTCGTCCATGGTGGTGTGCTGTTCCCAGGGCTCGGGAATCATCATCATCACAGCCTGGCTGATCGGGTAACCGGCCATGGTCAGCAACTCAAGGCAGTTGTCGAAAGTCGCGGTGTCGGACTGGTCGGCAAAACTGATCGGGTAGAGCTTTTGCAGGTCGGCGCCCAGCACCGGCGAAGACATCACGCCTTCGCGCGCCTTCATCCAGTTGTAGTTGCCCTTGACCGTGTTGATCTCGCCGTTGTGGGCCACATAGCGGTAAGGGTGGGCCAGCGGCCACTCGGGGAAGGTATTGGTCGAAAAGCGCTGGTGCACCAGGCCCAGGGCCGATACGCAGCGCGGGTCGGTCAGGTCCATGTAATAGGTGCCGACCTGGTCGGCCAGCAACAGGCCCTTGTAGACCACGGTGCGGCTGGACATGCTCGGAACATAGTATTCCTTGCTGTGCGTGAGCTTCAGGCGCTGGATCGCGGCGCTCGCGGTCTTGCGGATCACATACAGCTTGCGCTCCAGCGCATCCTGCACGATGACGTCGTTGCCGCGGCCGATAAAGATCTGCCGCAGGATGGGTTCCTTCTTGCGCACCGTGGGCGACATCGGCATGTCGCGGTTGACCGGCACATCGCGCCAGCCCAGCAACACCTGGCCCTCGGCGCGGACTGCGCGCTCCAGCGCCTGCTCGCAGGCAAGCCGGGAGGCGTGCTCCTTCGGCAGGAACACCATGCCCACGCCGTATTCGCCGGGGGGCGGCAGCATGATGCCCTGTTTGGCCATTTCTTCGCGGTACAAGGCGTCAGGGAGCTGGATCAGGATGCCGGCGCCGTCACCCATCAGCTTGTCCGCACCGACAGCGCCCCGGTGGTCCAGGTTTTCAAGAATTTTCAGGCCCTGCTGCACGATGGCGTGGCTTTTGTGGCCCTTGATGTGTGCCACAAAACCAACGCCGCAGGCATCGTGCTCGTGGGCCGGACTGTAAAGGCCGTTGTCTTGAAAATGCCTGATTTCAGCAGCCGTGGTCATGGCGCACTCCTGGTCAATCGGAGGACAGCAGTGGCGGCAAAACTATGCGCCAACTCTGTCTTCCTGGGTTCGTGATATATCGCGGGGAAACAGAGCATAGTGCAGTGCAACAACAATGCCAAGACAAATAAATGGGGTCAGATTCCCATTTATTATTTGTCAGGTCTAAGGAAATTTAATTAGGGACACATCAAGCTTGGCACCCCGACATGGAGAGCTCAGCCAGCAGCTGCTTTCCCTGGAGGCCGGCCCGCCGCCACCTTGCTGACCCGGCGCTGCGTCTGGTTCTGCAAATCCGCCACAAAAGCGGCGTTCCCCAGGGCCCATCCGCTCAGTGTGGATTGGGTCAGCGCCGCTTGCTGCTCGGGTGGCACGCCGTCCTGCACCATCTGGACGTAGGCGGCTTCGCGCGCAAAAGGCGTATTCCCCAAGGACCAGTATTGGGGGTGCGGCGTCACCAGCCGGTCGACACGCAGGCCGGCGTAGTGGCCGTGGCTGGACCAGGGATAGTCGCGCGCCTGGACCACGAGGCCATGGCGCACAGGGTTGAGGTCGATATACGCCATGCAGGCCAGCAGGTAAGCCTCGGGCTGGATGATGGTCGAGCGGTAACGCCCTTCCCACAAGGTGCCGGTTCGCCCCTGACTGTCATTGAAGTAGCGCACATAACGCCGGCCGATCGCCTGCATCAGTTGCGGCACACCGTCCGCCGTTTCGGGCGTCGCCAGCAGGTGGAAGTGGTTGTCCATCAACACATAGGCGTGGATGGCCACAGAGAATTTCCGGGCGTTCTCGTCGATCATTGCCAGCAGGGTCTGGCAGTCGGCCGCACTGGTAGCGATGGCTTGCCGGTTGTTGCCGCGCTGGATGATGTGCTGCGGGTAACCCGGAAGACTGAGACGGGGGAGACGGGCCATGGTGTGATGCGCTGTGAGCCAGCGCATCATAAATCGGATCTGTCCCCCCGATTTGCGCAAGCTCTGCCTAGCGGACCACCTTGCCGTCGGGCGTGATGGTGACCAGATCGACCAGGCGAACCGATTCGTATTTTTTCGCGCGCAGGTTCACGCGAAACCCCCCGACGTCGTAGTCGGTGATGGATTCAAAAGCTTTCTGGAGCGACCCACGGTCCACCTTGCCGCCAGCAGCGCTGCGCCGCACACCCTCGGCAAAGGTGCGGGCCGCAATATAACCTTCCACACTTTCATAACTCGGGTTCTGGTCGGTCTGGTTCAGCACATCGAGGTACTCCTTGATGATGGGCGTGCCGGCGCTGCGTGGCGAGGGCACCACCTGGGAGATGACCACGCCGCCGATTTCCTTTCCGAGCGCCGTGAACAGCGGGTCGATCCCGACCACAGAAAAGTTCAGGAACTGGCCGGCAAAACCGGTTTGGCGCATGGCCCGGATGAAAGCCGCCGAAGTATTGAACAGGCTGACCTGGATGATGGCCTGTGCATTGGCCTTGGCCAGCTGGGCCACGGCCGGACCGACCTTGTCGCTGTTGACCGGCGAAAAGGCACTCGCCACCAGCGGCGGCAGTTTCAGGTCGACCAGGGCCTGGTTGACGGCCGCCAGCCCGGCGCGGCCCATGGCATCGTCCTCGGCAAACACGGCAATCCGGTTCTGGTTCAGGGTAGCGCAGTGGCGCACCATTTTGTAGGCCTCATCGGCCAGCGCCGGCCGGATGTGGAAGGCATTGCTCAGGGAGGCATCGCGCAGGCTGTCCGAGGCAGCAAACGGCGCGAAGAACAGCGTGTTGGCGGGTTTGGCGACGGCGAAAGCGGCATCACAACTGGCGGTGCCGACAAAACCAAACAGGGCATCCACATCCTCGGCTATCAGCTGTTGGGCATTCGCCGCCGACTTGACCGGGTTGTAGCCGTCGTCCAGCGCTTTCACCTCGATTTTGTAACCGGCCGCACCATTTTTGGCGTTGATGGCATCGAAATAAAGCTTGGCCCCGTTCAGGTAGGCCAGGCCGATCTGTTCCGCCGCGCCGGTCAGCGGTACCGATTGCCCGATCACGATTTTGCGGGCCCCCCTGCCCGTCTGGGACCAGATGGCAGGACTCCAGACCGCTGCGCCGGCCGACAGGGCGCTCGCAACAAATGCACGACGATGAATTTTCATACAAACCTTCGGTTGAGTTACTGCTGCTTACGCAAGATGGATGCCGCACCCGATGGCAGCTCAGTCTTTTGTAAGCAAATGAACAGTGACTGAAGGTTAGTTGTTTCGTCCCTTCAACGGGGCGGTGCCGGATGCCAACACGTCATAAGGCTATGCAGGCGCCCCGCCCGCAAGAGGGCGTCAGGGGTGGCGCTTGAGCAGCGCCTGAATCTGCCAGGCCAGCAGCAGTCCGGCCAACGAACAGGCCCCGGTGACCACCCAGGTCCATTGCCAGTGGCCGGCCTGGGCCGCCACAGCGGCCACCAGCGGTGGTCCGAAAAACTGGCCCGCCGCAGACCACTGCTGCACCCAGCCCACCGTCGTCGGCACCGCCTGCGGGCCCGGCGCCAGCCGGACCGCAAGACTGAACAGCGTCCCGGGGATCAGGCCGCCCAGCATGGAAAACAGCAGCACGGCAAGGTATTGCAGCCGGGGGCTGCCGTCCACACCGAAAGCCACCCCGGTACCCAGCGACATCGCCACAAATCCTGCGGCCAGCAAGGCGACCGGCGCCACGCCGCGCTGCAGCAGGCGGCCGGCAGCAAGGTTGCCGATGATGTTGACACCGGCGGCCAGCGCCGTCAGCCAGGCCGTGGCAGCCGCTGCGACGCCGACTTGCGCGTAAATCGACGGAAGAAATCCGACCACGGCCATCCATTGACCCGAATACATCGCAAAGCTCAGGGCCACCGCCCAAGGGCCCGGCGAACGCAAGGTCAGTTTCAGCAGGCTGCGCCAGGACGTCGCAGCCGGCGGACCTGCCGGGGAACTGGACGCCGCCGTGTCGGCCGGCACCCGCAGGAAGACCAGCAGCGCGAGCAGGGCCGCCAGGGCGGACAGACCCCACCACCACAGGCGCCAGCCCCATGGGGCATCGGCCAGGGCCATCACCGCCGGGCCGGCCAGCAAGGCCAGCGCGGCGCCCAGCGGCATGTAGGCGCCCCAGCCGCCGAGCGCCCGGCTCAGTTGCCCGGGCGGGACCAGTTGACGCAGCAGACCGGGCGCAGGCAGCACCACACACAGGAAGCCCCATCCTTCCAGCGCGCGGGAAAACAGCAAGGTGGGGATGCCCTGCGCGGCGCCGCCCAGCGCGCTGGCCCCTGCGAGCACCAGCAGGCCGGCCATCACACTGCGCCGCGGACCCCAGCGCTGGATCAGCAAGCCGGCCGGCAGGCCCAGCGCCATGCCCGCGAGCTGCACCAGCGACAACAGGAAGCCGGCTTGCAGCAGCGACACGCCCATGGCTTGCTGCAACACCGGCAGCGCGGGCGGCAACTTGGCGACATGCAGCGCTGCCACCACCCCGGCAGCAATCACACAGGCGGCCGGACGCATCGGCTTCAGGCGGGAAAGGCCACGCGGCCAATCAGGCGTTCATGTTCGCGGGCGGCAAACCGGTCGGTCATGCCGGCAATGTAGTCGGCCACCACGCGCTCGGGTCTGGCCGGCGAAGCGGCGCCAGCCAGCGGGGAGCCCTCCGGCCGGTCGAAGCGGTCGGTATGCGCCTGCGGCATTTCAGCCGGATCGGCCATGTAGGCCGCAAACAGCTCGCGCACCACCTGCTGGGCGGTTTGTGTGGTCTCGACCACCTGCGGGTGGCGGTACAGGTTTTGCAGCAGGAAACGCTTGAGCGACGAGGACCTGGCGGCCATGTCCGGGCTGAAACGCACCAGCGGCGGGCTCAGCCGCACCGCCTGGACGCTGTCCACCGCTGCCTCAGCCAGCGCCGCCTGCGTGGCATCCATCACGTCGTACACCTGGGCGCTGAGCATGCGGCGTATGGTTTCGAACAGCAGGCGGCGCCCCTGCAGGCCGGGATGCTGCTGCAGGGTCTCGCGGCGGTACTGCGCAAACAGCTCGACCTGTTCCAGCTGCTCCAGGCTCAGCAGGCCGGAACGCACGCCGTCGTCGATGTCATGCGCGTTGTAGGCAATTTCGTCGGCCAGGTTGGCGAGCTGGGCCTCCAGGCCCGGCTGCTGCGCGGGCTGTCCCTCGGCCATCGCCAGAAAGCGCTGCGCCACACCGCCGGGCTCGCGCGCCTCGATGCGCCTGGCATTGCGGCGCGAGCAGTGCTTGAGGATGCCCTCGCGGGTTTCAAATGACAAATTCAGCCCGTTGTACTCGGGGTAACGCTCTTCCAGCGTGTCCACCACACGCAGGCTCTGCAGGTTGTGCTCGAAGCCGGCGCTGTCGGCATCATGATTTTTCAGGCAGGCATTGAGCGCGTCCTGCCCGGCATGGCCAAACGGCGTGTGGCCCAGGTCATGCGCCAGCGCAATCGCCTCGACCAGGTCCTCGTTCAGGCGCAAGGTGCGCGCGATGGAGCGGCCGAGCTGCGCAACCTCCAGCGAATGCGTCAGCCGGGTGCGGAACAGATCACCCTCGTGGTTGAGGAACACCTGGGTCTTGTAGACCAGCCGGCGGAAGGCGGTGGAATGCACGATGCGGTCGCGGTCGCGCTGGAAGGCCGAACGCGTGGGTGCGGCCGGCTCCGGATGGCGACGGCCGCGGGAAACGGCCGGATCGCAGGCGTAGGGCGCCAGCAAACTCATGGTTTATGCATCAAATCGGCCTCCAGCCCATATCCCGCAAGCGCGAGCAGCTACTTTTTTTATAGCACCGGCCCGCCGTTCAGTCACAGCTGGCATCGATCACTTCACGCACCAGCGCGTCCGGCGCACCGCGCACCGCGGCGCTGCCCGGCGCGGCTATCACCACGAACTTGATCTCGCCGGCCTCGGCCTTTTTGTCCACGCGCATGAGTTCCAGGTACCGTCCGGCGCTGTCTGAAGGCGCCAGGCGCGGTCCGGTAACCGGCAGCCCGGCGCGCTGGATCAGCGTACGCAGGCGCTCGACAAACGCGGCATCGACCCCGCCCAGCCGCTGTGACAGCCGCGCCGCCATCACCATGCCGCAGCCCACACCCTCGCCGTGCAGCCACTGGCCGTAGCCCAGGCCCGACTCGATCGCGTGGCCAAAGGTGTGACCAAAGTTGAGGATGGCGCGCAGGCCGGTCTCACGTTCGTCCTGGCCCACCACCGCGGCCTTGATTTCGCAGCTGCGGCGGATCGCATAGGCCAGCGCCGCCGGCTCGCGCGCCAGCAGCGCCTCGATGTTGTTTTCGATCCAGCCGTAAAAGACCATGTCGGCAATCGGTCCGTACTTGATGATTTCGGCCAGGCCCGCGCTGAGCTCGCGCGGCGGCAGGCTTTGCAGCACGTCGAGGTCGCAGATCACGCGTTCGGGCTGGTAAAACGCGCCCACCATGTTTTTGCCCAGGGGATGGTTGATGGCGGTCTTGCCGCCGACGGACGAATCCACCTGGGCCAGCAGCGTGGTCGGCACCTGCACAAACGGCACACCGCGCATATAGCAGGCCGCGGCGAACCCGGTCATGTCGCCGACCACGCCGCCGCCCAGCGCGAACAGCACCGTCTTGCGGTCGCAGGCGTTTTCCAGCAGCGCATCGAAAATCAGCTGCAGCGTGGGCCAGTCCTTGTGCGCCTCGCCGTCGGGCAGCACCACCTGCAGCACGCGCCGGTAATGCGGCTGCAGCGCCTGTCGCAGCGCCCCGGCATACAGCGGCGCCACCACGGTGTTCGACACGATCAGGGCGGTGCTCGCGGCCGGCAGATCCTGCCAGGTGGCCGGATCACCAAGCAGGCCGGTGCCAATGCTGATGGGGTAGCTGCGATCGCCCAGGTTGATGCGTACCTGCTGCGTCGCCGGAGAAGAAGTTGCAAACATGGCTCAAGTGTAGAGGCTGCGCTGCGGGCCCCGGCTCCGCGGCGCCGGGTTTCAGGGCTTCGAGGCCTGTACCAGACCCAGGTCCTGGAGCTGGCCCGCGATCAGGTGAACCAGGGCCGGCACCGTCGGCCGCCCGGTCTCGACCACCAGACGCGCGCTTTCGCGGTACAGGGGGTCTCGCAGTGCATACAGTTCGCGCAGGCGAGCCAGCGGATCGGCCACCTGAAGCAGGGGACGGTTGCGGTCGTGGCGCAGGCGGCGAAAAACATCTTCCGGCAACGAATGCAGGTAAATCGCATGGCTGCGCAGCCGCAGGTGATCGCGGTTGGCCGCCCGGAGCACCGCCCCGCCCCCTGTGGACAACACGCAGGGCTCGCCGGCCGTCAATTCGTCGATCACGGCCTGCTCCAGGTCGCGAAAAGGCTGCTCGCCTTCACGTTCGAAAAATTCACGGATGGACAGGCCGATACGCTGTTCGATGACCTGGTCGCTGTCGAGGAAGGGCCAGCCCAGGCGCCGTGCGAGATGCCGCCCGACCGTGGACTTGCCCGAACCGGGCAGGCCGACAAACGCGACATGGGCAGGAAACTTCACAGGGTTCACAGGGGGGCCCTGTCAGGATAAGTCCGCGTGATCAACATGTGCCACTGTTGCTCCGAAGCGGTCCGCAGCATCCACGCGGGACAACCGGCGCCGGTGGAGCCTGTGGCAAGCAGCCGGCATCGGGGCCTGGTGAAGGCCGCCGGCTTAACGCAGCGCAGCGCCGTTGCTGATCATCTTGGGCGAGATGAATACCAGCAACTCGGATTTGTTGGCCGTGCGTGTCCTTTGCTTGAACAGATTGCCCACCCCGGGGATGTCGCCGAGCACGGGAACCTTGGTCACGTCCTCGCGCTCGTTCTGTTCAAAAATGCCGCCAATCACCACCGTGCCGCCGTTTTCGACCAGCACCTGGGTCTGGATGTGTTTGGTATCGATCGCGAAACCATTGGCCGTGGAGCGACCCACACTGTCCTTGTTCACATCGACGTTGAGGATGATATTGCCCTCCGGCGTGATCTGCGGCGTCACTTCAAGCTTCAGGTTGGCCTTGCGGAAAGCGATGGCGGTCGCGCCGCTGGACGTGGCCTGCTGGTAGGGCAACTCCGTGCCCTGCTCGATCAGCGCCTTGACCTGGTCGGCCGTCACGATGCGCGGGCTGGACACGATCTTGCCCTTGCCGTCGGCTTCCATCGCGGAAATTTCCAGATTCAGCAACCGGGTCAGCGACGAGTTGAAGAGGGAAACAGCGAAGGTCGCGGCACCAAAACCGTTTTGACCGACGCCTGGCAGGTTGACGAAATCTCCCGCGGTGGTGCCAGCACCCGTAGCGGCGGTTTGGCGTCCATCGACGGTGAGCGCGCTGAAGCTGGGTGTCGAGTAAGAAGCGCCAAACTGCGTATTCTGGTTTCCGTTCAAAGAAAACGGCCTGCCGCCCAGGCGTACCCCGAGGGATTTCCCGAAAGTGTCGGAAGCCTCGACGATGCGCGCCTCGATCAGCACCTGCCGCACCGGGATATCCAGCTTGGCAATCAGGCTTTGCACCTGCTCCAGCTTGGATGGAATATCGGTGACGAACAACTGGTTGGTCCGGGTTTCCGAGATCACGCTGCCACGGGCCGACAGTATCTTGGTGGCGCCGGGTGCGCCGGTACCCAGCAGGCCCTTGGCAATGTCGTCCGCCCTGGCATAGTTGAGCTTGAAGTCCTGCGTGCGGACCTGCTCCAGGCTCTGGATCGCATTGCGCGACTCCAGGTCCAGCTTGTCCTTGGCCGCCAACTCGTCTTTCGGCGCGATCAGCAGCACATTGCCGGTCTTGCGCATGCCCAGGCCACGGGCTTGCAAGATGATGTCCAGCGCCTGGTCCCAGGGCACATCCTTCAGGCGCAGTGTCACGGAACCGGTCACGCTGTCAGAGGTCACGATGTTGAAGTTGGTGAAGTCCGCGATGACCTGCAGCAAGGAACGGGTTTCGATGTTCTGGAAATTGAGCGACAGCTTTTCACCGGTATAGCCCGGTCCCTGGGAGAGCTTGGACTCATCGATCTTCTGTTGACGCACTTCCAGGACAAACTGGTTGTCGCTCTGGTAGGCGCTGTGCTCCCATTGGCCTTTGGGCTCCACCACCATGCGGACCTTGTCCCCAAACTGGGACGTCGTCACGCTTTGAACGGGCGTGCCAAAGTCAGCCACATCCAGGCGGCGGCGCAGGCCTTCGGGCAAGGCGGTTTTCAGGAACTCCACCACCAGGGTCTGCCCCTGCTGGCGTATATCGACACCGACCTGGTTGTTCGCGAGGTCCACCACGATACGGCCCGAGGCGTCGGTGCCGCGCCGGAAGTCGATGTCCTTGAGCGGCAGGGTATCGCGGTTGCGGCTCTCCGCAAACACCGGTGCGGCCACCGCCGAAGGTGCAGCCACGGCCACGGGTGCCAGGGTGATCAGCAGGGACTTGCCCTGGATCTGTGTGCTGTAGGCCGTGGAGGCCTTGAGATTGAGCACCACGCGGGTTCGCTCCCCGGCCTGCACCACATTGGCAGAACGCAAATTGCCGAGATTGAGGTCGACCGCGGAGCGGCCCATGGAGTTGCTGACCCCCGGGAAGTCCAGTGCGATGCGTGCAGGGCTCTGGATCGTGAAGCCTGTGGGCACCGTCGCCAGGGGTTCGGCCAGGTCGATGCGGATCACTTCCGCCCCACCTTGAACCGAACCGGTCACGGCTTCAATGGCGTTGGGTGACTGCGCCCATGCGGCGGTCGACAGCGAGGCCGCCAGCAGGGCCGCACCGACCACTGCGGCGGCAGATGCCCGCGCCCATGCCATCTGCAACACGCCGGTCCCGGTCGCACATGCATTGTTGTTCATTTTGATCCCTCTTGAAGCTGTATGTTCGCCGTCCGCTCGGTCCACTCACCTGCAGCGTCCTGCACGATCTCACGCAAGGACAGCTCGGTTTCAGAAATCTTCGTGATGCGGCCGTAGTTCTGGCCCAGGTAGTTGCCGACCCGCACCTGGTACAGCAGGCTGTCCACCCGGATCAGCGCAACCGGTTGGCCCTGCTTGACAAGGCTTCCCACCATGACCACGGCATCGAGCGGCATGGCTTCCAGGGGTTCCTTGCGGCGGTTCAGCTCCGGCGCGATCAGGCCGGCGTTGGCTGTCGCCTGGTTGGAGTCGCGTTTGAGGGCCTGCAGCAGTTTCTGGTTGCTGAAAGGCTCGATCGCGCCTTCCTGTGTATAAGCCTGCGGCGAAAATTTGGTCGGCTCCGGCAGCGGCTGGATCCTCGGCCGGGTCTGGCTGCGTTGCTCACTCATCCACTGCTGCAGTTCCTCATGCTCGGACGACCCGCAGGACGCCAGGCCGAAACAGGCGCTCAGGACGAGTACCAGCGGAGCCATATCCCGGATGCTGGCCTGCCTCATTTCGCCGCCCCCTGTGCACCCGGCGCAGCCTTGCGTTGCGAGGCGATTTCGTCCGGATCGAGGTAACGGAAGGTCTTGGCAGTGCTGTCCATGCTCATCAATCCGTCCTTGACTGGAGTGATCGCCATGTTGTTCAGGGTAACAATGCGCGACAGATTGGCGATATCGGCCGCAAAGGCACCGATGTCGTGGTACCGGCCGGTGACCTTGATGGCAATCGGCAACTCGGCGTAGTAGTCCTTCACGCTGACCTGCCCGGGCCGGAACAATTCAAACTGCAGGCTGCGGCCCAGTCCGGCCTGGTTGATGTCTGAAAGCAGCGCATCCATCTCGGCCTTGCTGGGCAGCTGTTTTTCCAGCTGGGTGACATATTGCTGGACCTGCTCACGCTGTTTCTTCAGCGCCTCGAGATTGACGGCCTGAACCAGTTTTTTCGTAAAGTCCTCCCGCAGCTGCAGTTCCTTCGCCTGCTCCGCCTTCAGTTCCTCATCGGAAGAGCTGAGCCAGACGAACCACAATGCCGCCACCACCGCAACGGTGACAAACAAGCACAGCAGGTAACGCGGGATGGCCGGCCAGGATGGCGGATCGTTCGGATTGAGGCCGACGAATTGCGCTTTCACGCCTTCCTGGAGCGCGGCGAAATTGATATTGACTTTAGCCATATTCAGTGCCTGTTCGTAACCCGGGCGTCAGCTCTTGGCCGCCGCAGGAGCAGCCGCCGCGGGCCTGGACGCCGCAGCACCGGCGGCCGCAGCCTTCTGCACATCTGTCGCACGTTTGAGCGAGACCCGCATCGAGAAGTTGGACACGCGGCGCTGATCCCGTGGGCTGATCGAGAGCGATTTGCCGGTAATTTCAATCAGTTCCGGCCGCGTCAGCCAGGGGCTGTTGTTGCTCAGGTTGCGCAGCAGTTCAGAAACCCGCTCGTTGGACTGGGCCACCCCGGTCAGCATGACGGTCTGGTTCTCCTGCTTCATGGTGCTCAGGTAGACGCCGTCCGGCAATTGCCGGACCAGTTCATCCAGCAGGTAGACCGGCAGGTTGCGGTTGCCCTGCAGGTCTTCGACCGCGCCCTGGCGCGCGCGCAAGGCAGCGATTTCCTGCTGCAGGCCGGCGATTTCCTTGATCTGGCTCTCGAGCCGCGTGATCTCCGACTTGAGGAAGGTGTTTCTGGCCTGCTGATCCGAAATCTGGGCCTGGTACCAGGAATACACGGCTCCGCAGATCAGGCCGCCGGCCAGGGCCGCAATACCCAGGGCGACAAAAAAGGCCTCGCGCCTGCGTTTGCGCGCGGCTTCACGATGGGGAAGTAAATTGACCAGAATCACTGGAAAAACCTCCGCAAGGCCAGTCCACAAGACGTCAGGTACGACGAGGCTTCACGCTTCATCTTGTTTTCCCGGACATTGGCGCCCAGCGCCATGCCCTCGAAGGGGTTGGCCACCATGCAGGCAAACGTTGTTTGCTGGGTCACGGCATCGGTCAAACCCGGCAGGGCCGAGGAACCGCCGGCAAGCATCACATAATCGACCTTGTTGTGCGGCGTGCTGGTAAAAAAGAACTGGAGCGCCCGGCCGATTTCCTGCGCCATGCTGTCGACAAAAGGCTTGAGCACGCTCGCATCGTAGTCGTCCGGCAGGTCGCCGCTGCGTTTTTTGCTTTCGGCCTCTTCCGGCGAAAACCCGTACTGGCGCACGATCAGCTGGGTCAGCTGCGCACCGCCAAAGGCCTGATCACGCTCATACAGGACTTCATCATTCTTGATGACCTGCATGCTGGTTGTGAGGGCGCCTACTTCGAACAGGGCGACCATGGTGTCCAGCCCCTTGTTCGGCAGATTCTCAATCAGGCGCGCGGTGGCCAGACGCGATGCGTAGGACTCGACATCCACCACCACCGGCTTCAGACCCGCGGCCTCGGCCAGACCCTGGCGGTCATTGACCTTTTCCTTGCGCGACGCTGCGATCAGTACCTCGACATCACCTGCCGAACTGGCACTCGGGCCCACCACACAAAAGTCCAGGCTGACTTCGTCCAGCGAAAACGGAATGTACTGATTGGCCTCGGCCTCGACCTGGATTTCGAGCTCCTGCTCGCTCATGCCGCCGGGGAGAATGATTTTTTTGGTGATCACCGCCGATGCCGGCAAGGCCATGGCGACATTTTTGGTCCGGGTCCCGCTTTTCTTGACGACCCGGCGCACGGCCTCGGCCACTTCTTCGAACTTTTCCACATTGCCGTCGGTGATCCAGCCCCTTTCAAGGGGCTCGATGGCGCACCGGTCAAGCACGAGGTTACCGGCCTTGTCGCGGCTCAATTCCACCAGCTTCACGCTCGAAGAACTGATATCCAGGCCCAGCAAGGCTGACGATTGGCGGTTAAATAAGGATCCCAAAGAGATCAAGACGGTCCCCAAATGACGGCTGGCTTTCAGCCCCACAAACTTAAGAAATCACTTGAATGCTATCAGTAAGGCCCTTGTACAACAAAGGATTTTTCGATTTTGACTTACTATCACCGTTGTCAAAAGTTGACGCTTTTGGCGAGCTTCGGCAGTTTGATTAACAAGCAGCTCGCCCCCAATAAATGCAAAATGTGAAATCCCCGGCCCGCCCACTACGGTTTGCACCAGACAATTTTGACAATGCTGGCGCGCACTTACATTAGACCTCCATGGCTTCAAATTCCCCGTCCTCCGACACCGGCGCTTCGACCGCCCATCGCCTGACCTGGCTGCCAGCGCTGCTCAAGGCCGCCGCATGGAGTGCGGGCGTCGTGCTGGCCGGCGCCGTGTCCGTCCTGATGATCGTGGCGGTCGCCCTGGCCGTGGCCTACCCGAATTTGCCGGATGTGTCGGATCTGCTGGATTACCGGCCCAAGCTGCCCTTGCGCGTCTACTCGTCAGACGGTGTACTGCTCGGCGAGTTTGGTGAAGAGCGGCGCAATCTGACGCCCATCGCCGACATTCCCAAGGTGATGAAGGACGCCGTGCTGGCGATTGAAGATGCCCGCTTCTTCTCGCACGGCGGTGTCGACTACATCGGCGTCATCCGCGCGGGACTGGCCAACATGGGCCGCGCCAAAAGCCAGGGCGCCTCCACCATCACCATGCAGGTGGCGCGCAATGTCTATCTATCCACCGAGAAAAGCTACACGCGCAAGATCTACGAGATGCTGCTGACCTTCAAGCTGGAGCACCTGCTCAGCAAGGACCAGATCCTCGAGATTTACATGAACCAGATTTTTCTGGGCCAGCGGGCTTATGGCTTCGCAGCCGCCTCGGAGGCTTATTTCGGCAAGCCGCTCAAGGATGTCAGCATCGCCGAAGCTGCCATGCTCGCGGGACTGCCCAAGGCCCCGTCCGCCTACAACCCGGTGAGCAACCCGAAACGCGCCAAGGCCCGCCAGCTCTACATCATCGAGCGCATGCAGGACAACGGCTTTATCACCCAGGCCCAGGCCGACGAGGCCAAGGCCGAGCAACTCAAGGTCCGCTCCGGTCCGGACACCGGCCGGGTGCATGCCGAGTTTGTGGCCGAAACGGTTCGCCAGCTGGTGTTCAGCCAGTATGGCGACGAAACCTACACGCGCGGACTGAATGTATTCACCACCCTGCGTGCCGCCGACCAGACGGTGGCTTACAAGGCCTTGCGCAAGGGCATCATGGACTACGAGCGGCGCCAGATCTACCGCGGCCCCGAGAAATTCATTGAACTCTCGAAGGACCCGCAGGAAACCGAAGACGCCATCGACGATGCGCTGGCCGACAATCCCGACAACGACGACGTGATGTCGGCCATCGTTCTGGAAGCAGGGCCGAAAAAAATCATCGCCGTCCGCCAGAGCAGCGAGACCATTGAAATCACCGGCGATGGCCTCAAGCCCGCCCAGTCGGGTCTGTCCGAAAAAGCCGCACCCAATATCCGTATCCGCCGCGGCGCCCTGATCCGCGTCACGAAAACGCCCAAAAACACCTGGGAAATCACGCAGTTGCCCGAGGTGGAAGGCGCTTTTGTCGCCCTCGACCCGCGCAATGGCGCGGTGCGGGCCATGGTCGGCGGTTTTGACTATGAAAAGAACAAGTTCAACCATGTCACGCAGGCCTGGCGCCAGCCCGGCTCCAGCTTCAAGCCTTTCATCTACTCTGCGGCACTGGAAAAGGGCTTCACGCCGGCGACGGTGGTCAACGATGCGCCGCTGTTTTTTGATGCGGGGGTGACCGGCGGCCAGCCCTGGGAGCCGAAAAACTACGACGGCACCTTTGACGGCCCGATGAGCCTGCGCCGCGGCCTGGCCAAATCGAAAAACATGATCTCGATCCGGGTCTTGCAGGCCGTCGGCCCCAAATATGCGCAGGAGTGGACCACCCATTTTGGCTTTGACGGCGAGAAACACCCGGCCTACCTGACCATGGCGCTGGGCGCCGGATCGGTCACGCCGCTGCAGATGGCCATCGGTTATTCGGTGTTCGCCAATGGCGGCTACCGTGTCAATCCCTACCTGATCACCAAAATCACCGACCAGAAGGGACGGACCGTGATTGAAAGCCCTGCTCCCGGGCTGGACGAGTCGGTGCGCGGCATCGAAGCCCGCAATGCCTTCATCATGTCCAGCCTGCTGCAGGAGGTGGCGCGCAGCGGCACCGCCGCCAAGGCGCAGGCCACCCTGAAACGGCCCGACCTGTATGGCAAGACCGGCACCACCAACGATTCGATAGACACCTGGTTCGTCGGTTACCACCCGACGCTGACGGCCGCGGTCTGGATGGGTTATGACACGCCCAAAAAGCTGGGCGACCGGGAAACCGGCGGCGGCCTGAGCCTGCCGGTCTGGATCAACTTCATGGAACATGCGCTCAAGGGCCTGCCGGTCACCGAATTCACGCCGCCTGAAGGTGTGGTCAATATAGGCGGCGAGTGGTTTTATGACGAATACGCCAAGGGCTCGGGCATCAGCAGCGTCGGTCTGGGTGACAAGCCGGCCCCGGGCGCCGGCGCCGACAACCCGATCCAGGGCCAGCCGGTACCGCCCGGCGCCGCGATCGAGTCGCCACCGCCCGGTGACGAGAGAAAACGTATCCTCGACCTGTTCAAGAACTAGGACGGGGCGCTGAACACCAGGGGCTGGCCCGCCTGCTCGCTGGCATAACGCGACAACCCGGCGAACAGCTCGCCGCCATCCTTGGTGTCGCGCCACTGGCCCTCCACGAATTTGTAGTGGAAGCCGCCGGCGCGCGCAGCCAGCCAGATTTCCTGCAGCGGCTTTTGCAGGTTGATGACGATCTGGCTGCGGTTGGCAAAACTCAGGGTGATCATTCCGCCGGTGCGCTGGTTGTCCACATCCGCATCGGTTTCCTCGTTGATGCGGTCGCAGGCCATTTCAATGGCCTGCAGCGCAGCCTCCGCATGGTCCAGATAATCCAGGTCGGTCATTACAATCCCATCATGTTTGCAAGATCACACATTCGAGGCCAAATTCTAGGCCGTGCCCGTGCGTCCTTCGCGGCTCATGGCCTTTGCACGCTGGCGCTGGCGCTGGCCGGGGCCGCCAGCCTGACCGCGTGCGGCCAGAAAGGCCCGCTGTTTTTCCCGCCACCGCCAAAAGCCATTCCTTCGGCCGGCGCCACGCCGGCCGCACCGGCCAACCCCGCGGCGCCGGTGGCGACGCCCGACATCGCGCAGCCGCCGCCTGCCACCCCCCCCACCTCGGCACCGGCCCTGCCTCCGCGATGAGCTTGATGCCCGCCCCCACCGCGCCCGTCACCAGCCTGCCTGGAGCGCCCCAGCTCGCCTACCGGCAAGGCCGGCTGCATCTTGAGGCGGCCAGCCTTGACGCCCTGGCCCGTGAACACGGCACGCCGCTGTTTGTCTACTCCAAAGCCGCGATGCTGGCGGCGCTGGCAGCTTACCAGCAGGGTTTCGCCGGACGGGACGCGCAGATCTGCTACGCCATGAAAGCCAATTCCTCGCTGGGCGTGCTGCAGGTGTTTGCAGAGGCCGGCTGCGGTTTTGACATCGTCTCGGGTGGCGAGCTCGAGCGCGTGCTGGCTGCCGGCGGCGACGTGCGCAAGGTGATTTTTTCAGGCGTCGGCAAAACCCGCGCAGAGATGCAGCAGGCGCTGGCGGCCGGCATCGGCTGCTTCAACGTCGAAAGCGAAGCCGAACTGGATGTGCTGTCGCAGGTGGCTACCGCCATGGGCCGGGTGGCACCGGTCAGCATCCGGGTCAATCCGAATGTGGACCCCAAGACCCATCCCTACATCTCGACCGGCCTGAAAGGCAACAAGTTCGGCGTGGCGCACGAAGATACCTTGCGCATCTACCGGCATGCGGCCTCGCTGCCCGGCCTGGAGGTTGCCGGCATCGACTGCCACATCGGCTCACAGATCACCGAGACCACACCCTACCTGGACGCGATGGACCGTGTGCTGGACCTGGTCGCTGCCATCGAGGCGGCCGGCATCCCCATCCACCACATCGACTTTGGCGGCGGCCTGGGCATCAACTACAACCAGGACACGCCACCGGCGGCCGATGCCCTCTGGCAATTGCTGCTGGCCCGGCTGGATGCGCGCGGCTACGGCAGCAAAAAACTGATGATAGAACCGGGCCGTTCACTGATCGGCAATGCCGGCGTCTGCCTGACCGAGGTGCTCTACCTCAAGCCCGGTGAGCAGAAAAACTTCTGCATCATCGACGCCGCCATGAACGACCTGCCGCGCCCGGCCATGTACCAGGCCTTCCACGCCATCGTGCCGGTCTTGCCCTCCTCGGACACGCCCGAAGCCAGCTACGACGTGGTCGGCCCGGTCTGCGAAAGCGGTGACTGGATAGGCCGCGACCGCGCACTGGCGGTCAAGGCCGGCGACTGCCTGGCGGTGTTGTCGGCGGGCGCCTATTGCATGAGCATGGCCAGCAACTACAACACACGCGGGCGCGCCGCCGAAGTGCTGGTCGATGGCGCCCGGGCCCATGTGATCCGCCGCCGGGAAACCGCCGCCGACCAGATGCGGCAGGAACAGCTGGTTTCGAGCTGACGCCGCCAGCCGCGATTTGCTACTGATTTGATAGCTGTTTGCCCACGACTGACGTGGGCTGGAGGCGTTTTTTCTTCATATATTGCCGGGCCCGCCAGCCCAGCAGCACAGCCAGGATGACGGCGTACACCGCCACTTCGGCAAAGTCGTTTTTGCCCGAACGCATCCAGAAAAAGTGCAGCAGTCCCAGCCCGGCGATCAGGTAGACCAGCTTGTGCAGCATCTGCCAGCGCCTGGCGCCCAGCTTTTTGATCGCGGCGTTGAAAGACGTGGCCGCCAGCGGCGTCAGCAGCAGGAAGGCCGAGAAACCAACCAGGATAAACGGCCGCTTGATGATGTCCTTGATGATCTCGGGCACATCAAAACCCATGTCGAACCAGCTGTAGCTCAGCAGGTGGATCAGCACATAAAAATAGGTGAACAGCCCCAGCATGCGCCGGAAACGCGCCAGCGCCGGCGTCCCGCTGATCACGCGCAAGGGGGTGACCGCCAGCACGATGCACAGGAAACGCAGGGTCCAGTCGCCGGTCGCGCGTATCAGGTGTTCGGCCGGATTCGCGCCCAGGTTGTTCGTGAAGGCGCCGTAGAGCAGCCAGGCAAACGGCAGCAGCGCCAGCACAAACACCAGCGGCTTGGCCGCCGGGTGCAGCAGCGCCGCATTGGCGATCTTCATCAGAAGTTCTTTTTCAGATCCATGCCGGCGTAAAGCTGGCCGACCTGCGCCTCGTAGCCGTTGAACATCAGGGTCTTGCGCTTCTTGGCAAACAGGCCGTCCTCGCCGATGCGGCGCTCGGTGGCCTGGCTCCAGCGCGGGTGGTCCACATTCGGGTTCACGTTGGGGCGGTACGCGGTTCCTTGTCGGTAAAGCGGATCCTGACAATGCTCTTGCCGCTCTTGAAACCATACTTCCAGGGCACCACCAGCCGCACCGGCGCGCCGTTCTGGTTCGGCATCACCTCGCCGTACATGCCGAACGCCAGCAGGGTCAGCGGGTTCATGGCTTCGTCCAGACGCAAGGCCTCGACATACGGCCAGTCGAGCACACGCGAGCCGACAAAAGGCATGGTCTTGGGATCGGCCTGGGTGATGAACTCGACGTATTTGGCATTGCCCAGCGGCTCGACCTTCCTGATCAGTTCGGCCATCGAATAACCGACCCAGGGAATCACCATGGACCAGCCCTCGACACAGCGCAGGCGGTAGATCCGCTCTTCCTGCGCGCTGAGCTTGATCAGGTCCTCGATGGCATACGTTTTGGGCTGCTTGACCAGGCCGTCTACCACCACGGTCCAGGGTTTGGTGACCAGCGTGCCGGCGTTTTTGGCCGGGTCGGCCTTGTCGGTGCCGAACTCGTAGAAATTGTTGTAGGTGGTGGCGTCCTTGTAGTCGGTGACCTTTTCCATGGTCACGGCACCGGCCACGCCGGACTTGGCGCCCGGCAAGGCCGCCAGCTTGCCCGGTTTGGCCACGCCCTGGGCCAGCGCCTCACGGCCCGCCCAGCCGGCCAGGGCGGCACCGGCGGCGCCGCCGGCCATCAGGCGGATCATGTCGCGGCGCTGCTGGTAGATGCCCTGGGACGTGATCTCGCTGGAGACCGGGTGAATGAATCCGCTGTTGGAGGTCTTGATCAGCATCTTGCTTCCTTGTAATAGTCGTTTTGGGTGAGGACTTGATGGTTAGTAGGGATACGCAGCCACTTCTTACAAGGATTCAAAGGCTGACTACAAGGTTCCGTAACTGTGCAAACCGGACAGGAACATGTTGACGCCCAGGAAGGCGAAGGTGGTGACGGCCAGCCCCACCAGCGCCCACCAGGACGCCACGGTGCCACGCAGTCCCTTGACCAGGCGCATGTGCAGCCAGGCCGCGTAATTGAGCCAGACAATCAGCGCCCAGGTTTCCTTGGGGTCCCAGCTCCAGTAGCCGCCCCAGGCCTCAGCCGCCCAGAGCGCGCCCAGCACGGTCGCAATGGTGAAAAAGGCAAAGCCCACGGCAATCGCCTTGTACATCACGTCGTCGAGCACCTCGGCCGAGGGCAGGCGCATGGCGATGCGCTTGCGCCCGAACAGGATGCCGGCCGCGATCAGGCCGGAGACCAGCAGGTAACCGGCCCAGTAGTTGCCGCCACCGACATCGGCCGGGGACTTGCGGAACACGATGGGCACAAAACACAGCACCACCCCGAGCATCCACAGCGGCGTCAGCTTGTACCAGCGTGTTTCGGCGGCCTGCTGCTTGATCAGGTAAGCCAGCGCCACCATGGCGGCCAGCGCGAACATGCCGTAACCGATGAAGTTGGCCGGCACATGCAGTTTCATCCACCAGCTTTTGAGCGCCGGCACCAGCGGCTGGATTTCATGCGCCTCACGCACCACGGTGTACCAGAGCAGGAAACCGACCGCGGCACTGACCACCAGCATCACAAACGCGCCCATGGCGCGGGTGTTGTACTGCGCTTCAAAGTAAAGATAAAACGCGGCCGTCATCCAGCAGAACAGCACAAACACTTCGTAGAGGTTGCTGACCGGGATGTGCCCGACGTCGGCGCCTATCAGGTAGCTTTCATACCAGCGCACCATGGTGCCGATCAGCGCCATGCCGACCGCCACCCAGGCGATCTTGCTGCCCAGGGATTCGAAGGTATCGCCCTGCCCCCGCGCGAACATGCCGATCCAGTAAAACGCTGTGCTCATGAAAAACAGCATGCTCATCCAGAGGATGGCCGACTGGCTGGACAGGAAGTACTTGAGCCAGAACACCTGCTCGGCGCGCGCCAGCTCGCCCTGGTAGGACACGATGCCCAGCAGGGAGAACACGGCCACCACCCCCATCAGCACCCGCAGCGGCCGCCAGAACCAGCCCATGGCGATCGCGGCAGGAATGGTGCCGAGCAGGATGCCCTTTTCGTACACGTCCATGAAGCCCTGGTAACGCACAAAGGCGAACAGGCCGCCGGCAACAACCAGTGCCGCAAAAATCCAGTCGGCCAGGCTGCGCCTGGCGAAGTAGCCTTCCTGCAGGCTGATGGTGCTCGCGTCGGTTCCGCGCGAGCTCAGAGTCGTGGTGGTGGTGTTCATCGTGGCACCTGTAAAAGTTTGGTCTTCAGCATCTCGAATTCGCGGTCAACTTCCAGGGTCTGCCGGTTGGTCGACAAGGCCATGGTCGCCTGGCTGCCAGCCCCTGATTCTGGGCCTTTTCCGGCATCGGTGCCGGCCGGCGCCAGCCAGACCCACAGCCGGCGCTCGCGGACGTACAGCATCGCAAAAATGCCGAGGATCAGCAGCGCGCAGCCGAGGTAAACAATGTTCTTGCCCGGGGTGCGCGTGACCTGGAACACGCTGGCCTGGACCTGGGTGAAGTCCTTGAGCTCAAACGCCATGGGCGCCGGGTAGTGGTGGGCATCACTGAGCGACAACACCGCCTGCGCCATCCAGGCCTGGGTTCTTTCGTCCGGCGCCAGGGGCGCGAGCCCGTTCTGCTCGCGCGTGAGCTGGGTCAGCTCGAACAACACGCCGTTCAGGATGCGCACCAGCACCTCGCCGGCGCGGTTGCGTTCGGCTTCCGGCACATTGCTTTCCATGAAATCCGAAATCGCCTGCAGGCCGGCGACAGGCCTGGGCTGGCCCGCGGCAACCGGTTGATCCGGCCCGGCGAACAGCGCCAGCGCGCGTGAGGCCGAGGCCGCCAGCTGCTGCGCGAGGTCGGGCCGGTCGGGCGCGATGGCCTGGCGCACATAACGCTGGACGGCGCGCTCGCGCTGCGCCGGGTCGGCCAGCGCGCGGCGCACGCGCAGGAATCCGTCCATGCTGCCCTGCTCATCGGCCGGGATGCGCAGGTACTGGAAAGGCTCGGCCGGTGTTTCACGCACGCCGAGCAGGAACAATGCCGGTGTGGACTCGGCACTGTCCATCTTGACCGGCAGCATGTAGTTGTGGAACTCGCGCGCCTGGCCGGCCGCGTCGCGCAGCTTGTAGTTCAGGCTGGGACCGACGTTGCGCAACTCCTTTTGCTCCTTGGTCTTGTTGGCGGCGCCCAGCCGCGAATCAATCGACTGGCGCAGATCCACCTTGCGCACGTCCGCGCCGGACTCGCCGAGATTGCCGGAGCCGCTGAAGTTTTCGACGTTGATGACACGCAGGGCGGTGTATTCCAGCGTCATCTTTTCAGCACCATTGGTCAGGCTGCTGGAGCCGCCGATCGTGCCCTGGATTTCGAACGGCTTGCTCGAGGGTTGCGCCCCCACCGCCATGGGCACGGCCTTGAGCGTGACACTGGAGCCGCCATCGTCGAAGCTGGACTGGTAAATCTCTATGCCCTTGTGATGCGCCGGATGGTTGACCTCGACGCGGTGCGGGATTTTCTCGCCGGTTTCGCGGTCGTGGATCACGATCTCGCTGGCAAACAGCTTGGGCATGCCGGTCGAGTAGTACTCGACGATGAACTTCTTGAGCTCGACCGAAAAGGGCAGGTCCTGCAGCAACACACCGCCGGGCTGGTTCAGGATGGCGGTGCTGGACTGCGTGCCTTCGGCCACCAGCAGGTTGGCGCGAAAGGTCGGGTTGCGCTCACTGAGCCGGTGCTGGGCCGGCACGTCGGCGATCAGGCCGCCGCCGCTGTAGATGGACTTGTCATTGAGCCACATCTGCGCGCGCACCACCAGGTCGCCGTCGAGCAGGCCGCCGACACAGACCAGCACGATGGCGCCGTGCGCGGCGATGTAACCGATCTTGTTGGCGGCACCGGCCTTGGCAGCGACCATCCAGCCGCTGCCGCCCGGCGCGTCGCGCTGCTGCAGCTTGACCTTCCAGCCGCCCTGCACCAGGGTCTGGCCGATACGCCGCGCTGCAGCCTCGGGCGCCTCGCCCAGCGTCTGTTCTGCGCGATGACCAAAGGCCTTGAGGCTTTGCTCGCGCACGTTTTCCTTGAGCTGGCTCCAGTCGGCCAGGATCTTGGGCGTGTTGCGGGCAATACACAGCGAGGTGGAGAGCACCAGAAACGCCAGGATCAGCATGAACCACCAGGCGCTGTAGACCGTGTTGAGGCTGACCGTACGGAACACCTCCGCCCAGAACGGGCCGAACTGGTTGACGTAGTTGCTCAGCGGCTCCTGCTGCTTGAGCACGGTCCCTATCACCGAGGCGATGCAAATGACCGTCAGCAGCGAGATGGAAAAGCGCATCGACGACAGCAACTCCACGCTGGAGCGCAGGGCGTGGGAGCCGGACTTGAGCCGCAGGCCGTGGGTGGAAACTGTCATGCGTGTGGGGCAGTGGGCGGAGTGATCTGCAATAAAAAAAGGCGGGCCTTCGTCGAGACCCGCCCTGGTATGGAGTGTGGAAACCGGCCGGGGTTCACAACAAACCGCTGGAAATCGCCCTGTTTTTGCAAAAAGACGGCTTGCTGGCGGCTACGCAGACGCGCGGCCGGTGCTTTAGCGCAAACCGGCGATGTAATCGGCCACCGCGCGGATCTCGCGGTCGTTCAACTTGGCGGCGACCTGGTGCATCTGCAGGCTGTTGTCGCGCACACCGTCGCGGAAAGCGGTCAGCTGGGTGGCGGTGTATTCGGCATGCTGGCCGCCCAGGCGCGGGTACTGGGAAGGAACACCGGCGCCGTTCGGGCTGTGGCAGCCGGCGCAGGCCGGCACTTGCCGGTCGGAAATGCCGCCGCGGTAAATGCGTTCGCCCAGGGCGACCAGCGCCTTGTCCTTGGCAAAACCGGGCTTGGCCGGCTTGGAGGCGACCCAGAAGGCGATGTTGCGCATGTCGTCATCCGACAGCGCCGCAGCGAAGCCCTGCATGATGGGGTTTTTGCGCTTGCCGGATTTGTACTCCTGCAATTGCTTGATCAGGTATTCGGGGTGCTGCTGCGCCAGCTTGGGGTTGGCGGCGATTGCCGAATTGCCGTCAGCGGCGTGGCAAGCCACACAGACCGCGGCAAACGTCGCTGCGCCCTTCACGAGATCGGGTTTGGCAACCTTGGCCGCCGGGGCAGCCTCGCCGGCCGCCATGGACAGCGCCGGCACAGCCAGCAGGGCGGCAAACAAACAGGTAATCAACGAAGTGGAAACTGGCTTCATATCGGGGGTTTAATGGTTGACTCTAAAGTGGACTCGGCAATCGGCGCGCGCCTTCAGCTGCATAAAAAAGCCCCGTCGGGACAGCAACTTCACGCAAAACTCCCTGATTTTACAATGGCTTGGGGGACAATCCCAAATATGAGCATATCTCCCCGATCCACACCCATCAAAACGCAGAAGCCCAGCCACAAGCGCCCCACCCCCAAAGTGGCGGCAGCCAAAATGGCGGCGGCACGGGCGGCCCAGGTGCCCCCTTCTGCGGAGGCAAAGATCGCCATGGGCTGGCTGCACACCGCCAAATTCCTGACCACCGCCCCCGAACTCAAACACCTGCCACCGCTGGAGGTGCCGGAAATCGCCTTTGTCGGCCGATCCAACGCCGGCAAGTCCACCTGTATCAACACGCTGACCCAGATCAACCGGCTGGCCTTTGCGTCCAAGACACCGGGGCGCACCCAGAGCATCAACCTGTTTTCACTGGGCAAGCAGGGGGTGATGGACGCGGTGCTGGCCGACCTGCCCGGTTACGGCTACGCCGCCGTGCCCAAGGCCGCCAAGTTCCGCTGGCAACAGGTGATGGGCAACTACCTGCAGACCCGCGACACGCTCAGGGGGGTGGTGCTGTTGTGTGATCCGCGCCACGGCCTGACCGAACTCGACGAGATCCTGCTCGATGTGATCCGCCCGCGCGTCGAGGAAGGCCTGAAGTTCCTGGTGCTGCTGACCAAGTCCGACAAGCTCAACAAGACCGAGGCGGCCCGGGCACTGTCGATTGTGCGACTGCAGGCCGGCGGCGGCGATGTCAAACTGTTCTCAGCGCTGAAGCGGCAGGGTGTGGAGGAAGTGGCCCAGCACCTGTGGCAGTGGGCGCATCCGCTGGCGGAAGGCGATGCCGCCGCGGCTGCAGCGCCCGCCGACGAGCCTGGCGCGGGGTAAACCCCGGCAGGCCTGCCACCCCGGCATTTTTTTTGAGACAAATCTGCCTTCAGCCCATGACAGCCGGGCAAAAGCAGCTATTAAAAACATAGCATCATGATCGAGACCCGCCTCTTGAGCCTGCCGCACGGCATCCGCCTGTCCTGTCGCATGGCGGGCGACCCCGGCCGCCCGGTGCTGATGTTTTTGCATGGCTTTCCGGAAGCGGCCTTTGTCTGGGATGGCCTGCTGGAACACTTCGCCCAGCCCGAAAACGGCGGCTACTTATGCATCGCCCCCAATTTGCGCGGTTTCGAGCAATCCAGCGCACCGGCCGACCCCAAGGCCTACCGCGCCAAACACCTGGTGCAGGACATCGCGGCGCTGGTGGCGCTGGTCGCGCCGGATGGCCAGCTTGAAGCGCTGGTGGCCCACGACTGGGGCGGCGCCGTCGCCTGGAGCGTGGCGGCGACGCTGCCGCAGCTGATGAAAAAGCTGGTGATCATCAACTCCCCGCACCCGGCCACGTTTTTGCGCGAGTTGCAGCATTCGCCGGCGCAGCAGGCGTCCAGCGCCTACATGAATTTCCTGATCCGCCCGGACGCGGAAGCCCTGCTGGCCGCGGACGACTTCCGCCGGCTCTGGCAGTTTTTGACGAATGGCAAAAACCCGCAGGCCGGCACGCCGGCCTGGCTCACCGACGAGGTCAAAGACCAGTACCGCGCGGTCTGGCGCGCCGGCCTGACCGGCGGCTGCAACCTCTACCGCGCCTCGCCGCTGCGCCCGCCGCGTCCCGAGGATCCGGCCGCCGCCGCCGTGACGCTGCCGCCGGAGCTGCTGCGGGTGGAACTGCCGACGCTGGTGCTCTGGGCCATGGACGACATCGCCCTGCCGCCGGCGCTCATCGACGGGCTGGAGGCGTACGTGCCGAACATGCAGCTCGAGCGTGTTCCCGGCGCATCCCACTGGATCGTGCACGAGCAGCCGGCGCTGGTCACCCGCGCCCTGCAGAATTTCCTGAAGCCGTGACCAGCTTCAGGATGCTCTCTTTTTGATAGCTGCTTGTGCCCGTCTGTCATGGGCTAGTGCCTGAAAAGACCTGAAACCCGGCTCAGTAGATGGAGGGCTCACCGTCGGGCCGGGTCTTGAACCGCTTGTGCACCCAGTAGTACTGCGCCGGCATGGTGTTGATGTAATCCTGCAGCCGCGCATTCATGAAGGCGGTATCCGCCACCAGATCCTCCGAGGGGAAGTTGGTCCATGCCGGCAGAACCTCCACCTCGTAGCCCCAGGGCGTCAGGCGCGGCACCAGAGGCACCACCTTGGCGCGGCCGAGGCGGGCAAAGCGTGACAGCGAGGGGACGGTCGCCGTGGGCAAACCGTAAAACGGCACAAACACGGAATCGTCAGGGCCAAAGTCCATGTCGGGCAAGAGGTAAAGCGGCTGCCCTTCGCGAAGCGCCGTCACGATGTGCTTGACCCCATCGGCCCTTCCAAACAGCCGCAGATGGCCAAACCGCTGCCGGCCGCGCAGTATCCAGCGGTCCACCAGCTTGTTCGACTGGTCGGTGTAAATGGTGGTCGACGGCCGGGGCGTGTGCAGGGCGGCGGCGGCCCAGGCGGCATCGAGGCCGACAAAATGCGGCAGAAAGATCACCGTGGGATCGCTGCCTGCGAGTTCGTGCACGGCGCCGGTCAGCCGCACACGCCGCCGCACCCGGGCCTGCGGCGCATGCCACAGCCAGGCGCGGTCCAGCCAGGCCTGGGCAAAGTACACAAAGGTCTGCCGGGTCAGCCGGCGCCTTTCAGACTCGCCGAGTGAAGGGAAACACAGTTGCAGGTTGGCCCGCACCACGCGCCGGCGCGCCCTGACCAGGGCATACAGCGCCCCGCCCAGGGCCACGCCCAGCCCCCGCGTCAGGGACAGCGGGAAAACCGCCAGCACCTGCATCAGGCAGATGCCGGTCCGCGTGACAAGGCGTCCAAACCAGATGCGTGAGGGCTTCAAAATGCGTCCTTGCGTGGGGTTTTGTAGCGCGCATAACCCCACAGATACTGGCCGGGCTGGCTCAGGACGATGGCCTCGATCGCCTGGTTGATGCGTGTCACGACATGGAGGATGCCGGCCTGCGACGGCGCGGCGCGCGGGCCGCCTTCGGTGGGTGGGAGTTCCTGCGCCTGCAGGCCGTCCAGGGCCGGCCAGATCTTGAGAAAATAACCTTTGCCGTGCGGCAGGCGTTCACAGCTCACCGGCAGCAGCGCGGCCCCGCTCTGCAAAGCCAGACGGGCCGCCAGCGTCATCGTATAAGCCGGCTTGCCGAAAAAAGGCGCCCACACACCCAGCCCGTCGGGCGGCACCTGGTCTGTCAGCAGGGCCACGGCCTGGTTGGCCTTGAGTGTCCTGTGCATCATCCGGATGCCGCTCAGGCTGGCGGGCACCACCGTCAATTGCGGTCGCTGCCGGGTCGCCTGTTCAATTTCCGCCAACCAGGGCTTGCGGGCCGGGCGGTAAATCGCGGTGATCGGTCCATACAGTTCGGCCAGCGCCTGCGGGCCCAGCTCGAAGCTGCCGCAATGCGGGCCGAAAAAAATGACGCCGCGGCCGCGGCCAAACGCCTGCTCCGCATGGACCTGACCATCGAGCTGCACATTGCCAAGGCAGGACCGGGTTTGCGGCCGCATCCAGAGTTTGGGCAGTTCAGCGACAAAACGTCCCGCCTCGGCAATCGCCGGACGGGCCGCCGCCCAGGCGACGCCGGCCTGCGCCACATTGGCGCGGAATTGCTGCCGGTAGCCGGGGCTCAGCCACCAGACCAGCCAGCCCAGACCAGCGCCCAGCGCATGTAATGCACCCAGCGGCCACAGGGAGAAAAACCGGAAGAGGAGGATCATGAAAGCAGGCGCAGCCAGCAAATTTGGCGGGACGATATAATGGCGGCTGTCGCCGAGTTACTGAACAACTTGCAGGGCGACATTAAACCAAACTGCTAAAGCGTTCGCCGAGGCACCCCAAGCCGGCAACGCGCCGACTAACTTCATGGAGTGTACGCAATGGCGAACGATTTTCTCTTTACTTCCGAATCCGTCTCCGAAGGCCATCCCGACAAGGTGGCCGACCAGATTTCCGACGCCATCCTCGATGCCATCTTCAAGCAGGACCCGCTGTCCCGCGTCGCCGCCGAAACCCTGACCAACACCGGCCTGGTCGTGCTGGCCGGCGAGATCACCACCAACGCCCACGTGGACTACATCCAGGTCGCGCGCGACACCATCAAGCGCATCGGCTACGACAACACCGAGTACGGCATCGACTACAAGGGTTGCGCCGTGATGGTCTGTTACGACAAGCAGTCCAACGACATCGCCCAGGGCGTGGACCACGCGTCCGACGACCACCTCAACACCGGCGCGGGCGACCAGGGCCTGATGTTCGGCTACGCCTGCGACGAAACACCCGAGCTGATGCCGGCGCCTATTTATTACGCGCACCGCCTGGTCGAGCGCCAGGCGCAGTTGCGCAAGGACGGCCGCCTGCCTTTCCTGCGCCCGGACGCCAAGAGCCAGGTCACCATGCGTTATGTGGACGGCAAGCCGCACAGCATAGACACCGTGGTGCTGTCGACCCAGCACAGCCCCGACCAGAGCGAGACCGCGCACAAGATGAAGGCCTCCTTTGTGGAAGCCATCATCGAGGAAATCATCAAGCCGGTGCTGCCCAAGGAATGGCTGAAGGACACCAAGTACCTGATCAACCCGACCGGCCGTTTTGTCATCGGCGGCCCGCAGGGCGATTGCGGCCTGACCGGCCGCAAGATCATTGTGGACACCTACGGCGGCGCCTGCCCGCACGGCGGCGGCGCCTTCAGCGGCAAGGACCCTTCGAAAGTGGACCGTTCCGCCGCCTACGCGGCGCGTTACGTCGCCAAGAACATCGTGGCCGCCGGCCTGGCCAAGCAGTGCCAGATCCAGGTCGCCTATGCCATCGGTGTGGCCAGGCCGATGAATGTCACGGTTTATACCGAGGGCACGGGTGTCATGTCGGACGACAAACTCTCGGCCCTGGTCAACGAACATTTCGACCTGCGTCCGAAAGGCATCATCCAGATGCTGGACCTGTTGCGCCCGATCTACGAAAAAACCGCCGCCTACGGCCACTTCGGCCGCGACGAGCCGGAATTCACCTGGGAGAAAACCGATAAAGCGGCAGCCCTCCGGGCGGCAGCCGGCCTGTAAAGGCCGCCGCTCATCGCGCGGTATCGGTATGCGGGCGAAGTTCATATTCGCATAGCGAATGTGAACGCAGACCAAAAGACGGACAAGGCAGCTGCGCTGCGCGCGGCTGCGGGCCTGTAAGACCCCGAGCGAAGCGAGCTTGCCCGGCTTTCAGCGCAGGCTCACTTCGCGCAGCGAAGTTAAGGGCCGTAGGTCCGGGCCGAAGCTAGAAAACCGACAAGGCAACCGCCTTGCGGTCTGCCGCCGGACTGTAAGCCCGTCGGGCCTGCTGCTCGTCAGGCGCGTTGCGCCACCCGTTCTGCCGGCGGCGGCTGCAGGCACTTCATCAGCAATTCGTAATCCACTGGTTTGACCAGATGGTGGTCAAACCCTGCATCGCTCGCGCGTTTTCTGTCATTTGACTGGCCCCAGCCGGTCAGCGCGATCAGCACGATCTTTTCCCCGCCCGGCTGCTGGCGGATCAGTCGCGCCGCGTCATAACCGTCCATGCCCGGCATGCCGATGTCCATGATCACGATATCGGGCGCGGCGGCCCTGACCTGCGCCACGGCGGCCACACCGTCATACACCGTGCTCACGGCGAAACCGTCCATGCCCAGCAAGGCACCCAGGGTGTCGGCCGCATCAAGGTTGTCGTCAACCACCAGCACCTTTTTCAGACTGCCCGGGACCGCAGGGGCGGCAACCGGCACCTCTTCGCGCGATGGGTCGTGTTTTTGCCCGGTCACCACCGGCAGGGTCAGGACAAACTCGCTGCCCCGGCCCGGTCCCTCGCTGACAGCATGCAGCTTGCCTCCATGCATTTCCGCAAATTGCCTGGCCAGGCTCAGGCCGATGCCCAGGCCGGTCGGCGCCTCCCCGGGCACGGGCGTCTGCGCAAACAGGTCAAAAATCCGTGTCAGCGAGGCCGGCTCCAGACCGATGCCGTTGTCCCGCACGCTGAAGGTCACGGTGTCACCTTGCACCTGGGTGCCCAGCACGATATGCCCCTGGGGCGGCGTGAACTTGGCGGCGTTGACCAGCAGGTTGGCCACGCTCTGGACCAGGCGTGCGTGGTCCGCATCGAGAACGCAATCGATCTCCGGCTGGTTTACCTCGACCCGGTGTTTCTTGGCTTCCATGGCCGAGCTGGATATTTCCACGGCATGGTTGACCACTGACTTCAGCGTGATGCGGTCTTTCTTGAGCACCACCTTGCCACTCGTGATGCGCGCGACGTCGAGCAGGTCGTCCACCAGCCGCGTCAGGTGGGTCACCTGGCGGTCCACCACATTGCGCAGCCGCGTGACTGCCTCGGACTCGGGATGCAGGTGTTTGAGGATGCCCATGGAGGTGCGGATGGGCGCCAGCGGATTGCGCAACTCATGCGCCAGCGTGGCCAGAAATTCGTCCTTGCGCTGGTCCGCATCGCGGACCTGGTACTGGCGCTCCCGCGCCCGGATCGCCGAACGTGCCGCCGAGATCAACGCAATCGTGCGCACAGGCCGTTCCATCAGGGTCACATTGCCCAGGCGCTCCACGGCGCGCCGCACGTCCAGCGAATCCGCACCGCTGCGCGTCAGCAGGAGAATCGGCAGATCCGACCAGGTGGGCTGGTTCGCCACATACTCGGCCAGCGGCCGCATCGCCGACCCGCTGATCACCTCTTCCGCCAGCAACAGGGCGCCCGCGCCGCGTGGCAACTGTTCGAGCAGCTCCCCGGTGTCCCGGCACACCATGCTGCCGATGTTCACCGAGCGGAACACCCTGGAGGTCAACTCCGCATCCTGCCCCGTAGGGGTGCAGATGACAATGCGGCGCTCCACTTAACGCACCTCGGCAGCGCGCGCAACTGCCTCGGCGGGCCCCAGATAGACCGGCACACCGGTCAGGATGCCGCGGAAGCCGCGCAAGACCTCGCCGACGTGGATGCCGTCGCCCGACATGGAAAACTGGCGGATGGTTCGCTCATGCACGCTGCCGCGTTTCTTGAACACCGACACCGCCTGCTTGACTTCCCCGTCGTGCTCGAAATACCGCAACATCAGCACGTTGTCGGCCAGGTAACTCGCATCCACGGTGGTGGTCATGCTGCCGCCCAGCATGCCCTGCTGGATGCCGACCAGGATGGTGACCACGCCCCGCTGCCCCAGATAGGTCAGCAGCTCATGCAGATGGGTGGTCAGAAAGCGTTCATCGGGCATGGCATTGAGGTAGCCGTTGATGCTGTCGATGACCACCACTTTCGCGCCCTCATCCGCCGCCCTGCACACCGCGGTGGCGAACTCGCCGGGTGACAGTTCCGCAGGGTCGATCTGCTGGATCGTCACCAGTCCCTGGTCGTAGGGCCCCCGCAGCTGCATGCCCAGGCCGTCGGCGCGGTTGAGCAGGTTGTTGGCGGCCTCCTCGAACAGGAACATGGCGCTGCGCTGGCCGCGCTCCGCAGCGGCAGCCACAAACTGGCCGGCCAGCGAGGATTTGCCGGTGCCTGGCGGCCCCGAAATCAGCGTGCTGGTTCCCTCCTCCAGTCCGCCGCCCAGCAGGGAATCGAGCGGCGCCAGGCCGCTGTTGAGCTGGTGGCGCTTTTCCATGACCCGCGATTCGGCAGCCACCAGGCGCGGATAGACACACAGGCCGCCGTACTGGATGTCATAGTCGTGCATGCCGCCCCGGAAAGCAATGCCGCGGTATTTCACCACGCGCACCCGGCGCCGCTCCGCGCCATACTCCTTGACCGACTGCTCCAGCGTGATCACACCATGCGCAATGCTGCGCACCTGCAGGTCTATGCCAGCCGCCGTGCGGTCGTCGAGCATCATCACCGTGCAGGACCGGCTGGCAAAAAACTGCTTGAGGGCCAGTACCTGGCGGCGGTAGCGCAGCGGCGTGTCGGCCAGCAATTGCAGTTCCGACAGCGAGTCAATCACCACGCGCGTGGGCTTGCGCTCCTCGATGGCGGCAAGAATCAACTGCATGGTGGTTCCCATTTCCACCTCGGAGGGATGAAACATGGTGTATTGCGCCTCGGGCTGCAACAGATTCTCCGACGGCAGCACTTCCTGAATATGGATGCCGGCCATGTCCCAGCCGTGCGACTCGCCAACTCCCCGCAACTCGCCCTGGGTCTCGGCAAGGGTGATGTAAACCACAGACTCGCCGCGCTTGGCGCCTTCCACCAGGAATTGCAGACCGGTGGTGGTCTTGCCCGTTCCGGGCTCGCCCTCAATCAGGTAAATACGGTCCCTGGTCAAACCGCCGCCCAGAATGTTGTCGAGGCCTGCGATGCCAGTGGATAAGAGGGATGGCTTGAGATTGTCCTGAATCTTCATGTGTACGAATAAGCAAAGTTATCTGCCAAATGGCGTCAAGCAGGACAAGCAGCAAACACATACATATCAGAGCCGTTCATCGCGCTTTGAAAAATAATAAGCAGCGATAAAAATAAACACCAGTTTGATGGCCTCAGGCTGCTGTAGGACTGTGTGCCGATTCGGTATCACCCGTTTGCCAGTGGCGATATCGATGCGCAGGCATTCGCCCACGGTTGCGCGCAAGCCGACAAAACCGACGAAAAGCAAAAAGCCACCGCAAGCGGTGGCTTTTTTTTTGAGGGTGAAGTCAGCGGGTGAACGGTGTCGATTCAATAAATTTTCCCCCGCCGCCTACATCCGAGGGTTTGGCGTTCGGGTCCGGCTTGGGCTGGGTTTTGTTCGTACCTTCCTCGCCAAAGGTTTTTTTGGGGGTGGTGTTTTTGTCGACCGCGTTTTCATTGTCGTCACTTGGCTTGCCTTGCCCGATGCTTGCGTCACCCATGCTGCGATCCTTCTTGATTGACTTCAACTGGCAAAGCCGGAGGGGCTGCCAGACTCCTGAGCGCGCGCCGGTTTGTCCCTCCCGGCGCTGGTGTTCACCAAAAACGGCCAGGCGGCACGGACGGGCACGGCACGCCCGCTGGCAGGCGAGCGCCTGTCGCCGGCGACTGAATAGGCAAAGCGCAGACCCGACGGGTTGGCTGGCGTGTCAATGACAAACTGGTTCATGAATCCTCCGGAGTGCTTGCGCTACCTGAAAACGACCTTGGGCTGACTTTAGAGGGGGGCGAGGCCCTCCTGTGTCAGACGTCGGCGGGTCTTTTGTAGGACATCGGGCGTCAGCCGGTCTGGGTGCCAGCACTGCACAAGACTCGGGATGCTGCATTTTTGCGGAACGACATTCAAAATTCCACTTGCAATTGTCGTAAGTTGTTGATTTATATGAAGTCTGGGAACGTCTACGCCTGCGAGTATTCTCGCAACGCGCCACTTAACATGCGCTTTTGCCTGTTTTACGACATTTAACTATCTCTTTTGTGCCACAGGGCGTCTCGGTCCGTGGCCCCGGTTGAGCTCATGTCACTGCCGACCTAAAAGATATTTTGCTGGCTCGGCCAGAGCAAGGCCCAAGTTGAGGCTGGGATTTGGGCTTAGCGGCTAAATGGTTACTCAATCGACGAGTCAAGCAGCCCATAACTGCGTCCACCCTCGACGTCGTCCCAGAGCGGGTGGAAAGGGTCAATAGCCATGGCTTGAGTTAGATTTGCCTTGCTGCGGCGCAGTGCGGCGGCATCCACCGTCACCTTAGCGCCGGGGACCTTGCACAGCCAGCGCTGCTGATAGTGCTCCACCTTGCTTTTTTGTCTGCCGCGGAATGAATGCCCGACAGTGCCCTCGATCACCATACTCTCGGCCGTCATGCCCACCAAGCGGATGTAGTGCATCTCCATCATCGACTCTTCAGGCTGGGCGGGGTCCATTAGGAAGGCATTGAGCGCCGTGTCTCCTCGCCCTGGGAAACGCTTGCGTATCAGCAGTTGGCCATGCCGCGGCTTTGCCAGCATAGCGGGCAGGAGGTCCTCGTGGTACGAAGAAATAGAGTTTGAAACAGAAATACTGCTGCGCCCCTCTGATCTTGTCTTTTGGATCGAAGGTCGATTTGCAGTCATAGTTTTAAACAAGGGCCTTTAAACCGTTGTCAGCCTCGCCGTTCACGGAATAGAGTTTGAAACGAGCAGCAATGCCTTCAATTGAGAGGTGACCTTGCGGCGCATCCCGAACAACGGATCCATATTGAACTGCATAAGCCCCACCCAATAAGCGATTTTGCGCAACATTGCCCACCAACCCGAATGCCGGCTGCTTGGCGCTCAGAATTTAGCATCCATCCTTCCTTGATAGCAGCCTCGCGCTACACCCGCTTTCGACGACAAACTGGAACTCCAATGTATTGAACCCTCCGCCCGTAAGCGGTCATACGCCGACGCTGGCTGGAATTCATTGCCTTCGGCGTACCCAGAAGCGAGAGCCATCGGTCAACTTGTCAGTCAGTTGAATAATCCAGCGATCTGGCTGTGGAGCTCAGTCTTTTCAGTGGGGCTGAAACTGAGCGCACGCAGCGTCCAGAATCAATCTCCTCGCTTCTACACTGCAATGCGCTCAAACAGCGCTTGGCGATGTGCGGTGTTGAATGCCACCCAGAATTGACCCCTTAGAGGCAATTATTTTCATCCAAATTTGACCCCTGTTAGAAGCCCTGTGCGTTCGAAGTTATGCAC
>LNFM01002896.1_pt1 | contig 35124 bp, 32 predicted proteins | sample 596031 | NCBI WGS metagenome assembly LNFM01 (sample SAMN04254537, study PRJNA301005) | activated carbon metagenome | isolation source: dual media filters at the Ann Arbor, Michigan drinking water treatment plant | place: USA: Ann Arbor
GGCACCGCAATCCGCTCGGCGCGCGGGCGCTCTACCTCTACCAGGACGGCATCGACACCTATTACCGCCTGCACGGCACGGTCGAGCCCTGGACCATCGGCACCATGGCCTCGGCGGGCTGTGTGCGGCTGATCAACCAGGACATCATCGACCTGTACCAGCGCGTCCCGATCGGGGCGCGGGTGCTGATCCTACCGCCGGACGTCTCGGTCGCCTGACCCGGACGGGCCTGCCAGCCGGAGCATGGCGTAGCGCTACAAATCAGCACTCCCCGCGGCGATAAACGATTCGTATTGTCACGCCATGCAGCGTGACGACCGTCCCATCAACGCCCATCTCCCGCCCCATCTCCGCGAGGTCTGCGACCTGCTCGCCCGCGGCCTGCTGCGGCTGAGGAGCCGCGCTGCCGAGCAAGCCGCGCCGGCGGCCGACGGTGAGAGCGTGGTTCGCCTACACTCCGTCCGCCCGGCCGGAGGGGTCGGCCCGCAACGCCGGATCAAGCCGGGGCGAATAGGCGTAGCTGGTCCGTGGCGCGGGCGGCGTCCGGCCCTCGGCTGCGATGGCGGCGGGCGGGTTATTGGGGCGGGTGGCGCCAGCATGGCGATAGTCCTCGACCGGCAGATCGCGCTGCTCCCCCCCATTCGCCCGCTTACGACTTGCCATTCATCCCATCCGAACTGCTCAATCGCGGGTAGCATAGGGATTTGCTCAATGAATAGCAGCAGTCAGCCAAACAACGACTCCAGGGGGTGCCGTGACCGACCCGCCGCCGCCGCGTCCCATCTTCGAGGAGCCGACCGAGGGGCTCGAACGGGCCGGGCCTGACGAAGGGTCCCTCGGCTTCCTGCTTGGCGGCATGGCGAATGCGCCCTTCGCGACGCTCGGCGCGCAATAGCTGAAAGCGGCCGAGGTGCTCTTCGAGCAGATCGGGTCGCGCGCGATCTGGGACTACGAGATCGCCTACCCTTGCCTGCACCTTCTGCGCCACGCGCTGGAGTTGCTGCTGAAGGCGTGCTTGGCACCGCCGCCGCACGGCCACGACCTTGACCTGCTCTTGGCCGCGCTGGCCGCGCGGTTGAACCGCGAGCACAGCGCTGATCTGCCAGCCATCGCGCAGGCCCGGATCGCCGAGTTCGCCCGCTTCGATCCGGCCGGCATTGCGTTCCGGTACAGCCAGGTGCGACCCGCGCCGAGCCAAGGTTTCGGCCCGATCCCGTTAGAAGCGCATGTCGAACTCCAACACCTGCGTCGGACGATGTCGCCGATCACGCAGGGATTGGCAGATCTGGCGCAGGGGCTGAGGGCCAGCGACCAGCCCGCAGTGCTGCTGGCGCTTGCACGGATGGGCGACACTGGATCGGCTGGCTGACCGATCAACCATTCGCTTCCTCGTGCTTGGCGCCCCATGGGATTCTCTAACTCTGCGAACTTTCTGCCGCAGAATTTCGAGGATTATCGCGGCTTTCAGCCTGGCGGGATAATCGTGCAAGTCGCCAGGTTCGGAGAGAAGGGCGCCGGAGAGAACGAATTCCAACCCGCGTGCTGGCCCGGCATCCGCCAGAGGCCCCGCAAGATCCACGGAACAACTGTGCCGAACAGCGTGGCCGCCAGGCAAAGAGACAGGTTGGTGCAAGTGGAAGTGGCGTCCCCTAGGGGATTCGAACCCCTGTTACCGCCGTGAGAGGGCGCTACTTTGAGCTCGCTATCGCATCGAGAGACGCCTGGGGACGATCTAACATATTGATTCTAATATCTCGAAATCCCCCTTGATCCCCCGACGTGTCAGGGTGGATATTGGACCTTCATTGGACCATATTCCGAAGGCGAGGCTGCCGACGATGGCAAAGCGGGTTCAGGAAGTCGCGCTCGGCACCCGCACTGCGCGGCTGAAGCTGGTCGGCCGGCACAAGCCCTACTTCCGAGCCATCACGGAAGGCGTGCACCTCGGCTATCGCCGGAGCACCGTTTCCGGGAAGGCGGGATCCTGGCTGTGCCGGCGTCACCTCGGCGGCACCCGGTATGCAGTGCACCTCCTCGGCGCGGCAGATGACCAGCCCGAGAAGGAGTGCCCTGCCAACGGCGAGACGGTGCTGACCTTCGATCAGGCGCAGGCCGCGGCGCGCGAGTGGGCCCGAGTGCAGGCTGCAGGCGAGCGCAACGCGAAGGCGGCGGCGGCGGTGATCACCGTCAGCATTGCCGTGAAGGCCTACATCGCCAGCCGCAAGGCCCGCGCGGAAGCCGCCGGGCGCGATGCCGAGCTGCGCTTGAATCATCACGTCCTCGCCGCCCCGCTCGCCGATGTGGCCCTGCTCAGCCTGACCGACGAAGACCTCGCCCGGTGGCGAACTGGCCTCGCGCGTGGCGGGCGCGGCGCGCCCGGGAAGAGGTCAGCCGCTCCCCTCGCACCCGCAACCCTCGCCAGGCTGTTGAACGATCTCCGCGCCGCGCTGACTGCCACCGCACGCAAGGATCGCGTGCCGGCGGAAGTGCACACCGTCATCAAGGAAGGGCTGCGCGCGCCGGAGACGCCCGACCGCGCCCGGCCGAAGCAGGTAGTCACCGACGCTGATGTCCGAAGGCTGGCGGCAGCCGCCGCCGACCACGATCCCGACTTCGGCGCCCTGGTGCTGTTCCTCGCCACCACGGGCGCGCGCTTCGACCAAGCGGCTCGCGTGACGGTAGCCGACCTCCAGGCCGATGCCCGGCGCGTCATGGTCCCCGCCAGTGCGAAGGGGCGCGGCACCAAGCAGATTTCGCACATTCCGGTGCCTCTCCCGGACGACGCGATCGGCGTGCTTCAGCAGTTGGCCGCCGGGCGGGCTGGACATGAGCCGTTGCTGACGCGCTGGCATCACCGGCAGGTGGCGGGCGACAGGGTGGCCGGCAAGCTGCCAAATTGGGAGCGTGACGGCCGCCGCCCGTGGACCAGCGCGGCTCAGATGGCGCGGCAATGGCGCGCCATCCTGGCCGCCACCGGCCTTCCTGATGCCCTCGTTCCCTACTGCCTACGCCATTCCTCGATCGTCCGCGGTCTGCGCGCCGGCCTGCCCGTGAGCCTCGTGGCCAAGGTCCACGATACCAGCGCGAACATGATCGGGGCGCACTACGGGGCATTTATTGTGGACGCGACCGAGGACTTGCTGCGCCGGGCAGTGGTGCCGATGGCTCCCACTCAACCAGCCCGTCTGCGGGCGGTGCCGTGACACGCGCGAGAGACGTCTCGCGAAGACCCCGAGCAGCGGCGGTTCCGCGGTGCGTCGCCCGGGGCGCCTTCCCACCGGGTGAACCAGGCGGCGGATGGTGCGACGGAACCACACCACCCGCCTAACCCAACCCATGGAGCTTTCCCCATGAGCCAGGCTACCGCCCGCATAGATCCCGATCTCATCAGCGTCTATCGGGGACCATCGATTCCGATCCTGCGTGATGCTCGCACGGCGTTCACGGCCTTGAGGCGCGCGATGGCAACCCTCGACGCTGCGAGCATGGCCGACGCCGATGATCTGAGCGACGTGCAGTTTCTCGTCAGCGAGACAGCGACCGGCGCGATCAACGCAGCAATTTCGCTGATCGCGGCTCTGGACGGCGTTCGCAATAGGGTGGAGCCAGGCGCGCTCGACGCCCTCGATCGTCGGCTTGAGAAAGAGGACGCGATCTGACGTCACCGCGGCGGAGCACGAGCTCCGCCGCACCATCCCCGAATGAGCGGCCATCACCATGGATGCTTCTGCCTTCCCCGCCTACATGACGATCGGCCAGGTGCTCGCCTGGATCGACGGCCGCATCCCGCTCACGCAGGAAGCGTGGCTGTCAGCGTTCGCGGGCCGCCTCCGAAAGGATTGGGGGGTGCCAATTCTCGACGACCATCTCGCGGATGCTATCAACGCTCGATCTGCCAGGCGGGGGTGGCGTCCATGGGGACCGTGGCCTCAGGGAGAGGAACCGAAGAAGGATCTCCGCCTCTATCGCGCATCGGCGCGCCGCCTCATGCGCGAACGCGGAGGCGATGTGAACGGATTGGCGGATGAGGTTCGCGCTGATGTGGCGCACCTGCGCGATGCCGACCGCGATGGAAATCAGCGTCTCGAGGCTGCGACCGCGAGTCTGCGGAGCGCACTTGAGGGTGGGGCTGTTTCTGCCTGGGGCTGGCGCGTCAAGAAGATGCGAGACCTCGCACCCGCGCACACGTCGCTGAAACGGGTCAAGCGAAAGACATTCGCCGTTGCCGCAACCACCATCAATCCGACCCTCAGCCCGTGCAGTGCGCCGCCATTGTTCGGTGGTTGGATTGCAAGTGAAGATGAGCCGGGCGGGTGGGTGCACGTCCGGTTTAGTCGCGAGGAAGTCGTGAGTATCTGGCAGCCACACGCTGCGTTGGCGGCAGCCAGCAGCGGCAATCCGTGGCCGACACCCGAGCGCACGCGTCAAGCCGAATGCGACGAGTGGATGGTCAAATTCGCTCGGGACTACGTGAGCACCAAAGGCCGGCCGCCGCAGCGTGACGCTGTTGCCGTTTACGCCGCGAACCAGGCGCGACCCGATGGCCCTGGCTTCCCCCAGAATGTTGCGCGCACGTCCTACAGCCGCCTGCCTGCGGAGCTGAAGGCGCCCTCGCGGAAGCCACCGCGAAGCCCACCTCGATAGGCTTTTTGCGCATGCGTGCGCGCATATGCGCTGTGCGGCATCGCGCATGCGCGATGCCGGCCTGCATCGTCCTCGCACGCCCGGAGACGCCGGGCGCGTTCGGAGGACATCGATGCCCAACCTCAACCACCTCAATCGCCAGCCGCCGGGCGGCGTGACCCCGGAAACGGGTCGCATCCCCGACGCCACCGCCAGGTTCGGGCTCAGCCGCAGCCGGCTCTACATCCTGGCCGCGCAGAACCCGGGCCTCTTCCGCAAGGTCGGCCGCGCCACGATCGTGGACTACGGCATCCTGCGGCCGATCATCGCCGGATTGCCCGAGGCGCCGATCGGCAGGCGCAGCGAGGCGGCGTGATGTCCGCCTCACGCTTCGCATCCGTGATGCTGGAGGTCTTGCTGGCTGCCGGCCCGGCTTGCTTGGTCCGCCTCAACTGAAACCGCCGGGCGCGACGTGCGCGACCCGGCGGCGAGTAGGCGAAACGGAAGCGCAGCTGACACGGCTTTCTACCCTGCTCCCAGTCGATGATCCAGCACGATCGCACCGGCTCAACCAATGGAGCCCGTGATGCACTCTCCCACTGCAACCCCCAACCCGTCCGTGCTGACACGAAAGCGGCCGGCGCGCTGGCGGTTCCCGATGCTCCGGCCCGCACGGGTCGAACGCACCTCGGACGAGCCGTGCCATGTCCGCATTCATCGGTTTCGGCCGTGGCTGCTTGGGATGCGCCAGCCGACCGGCCGCGGCGCGGCCAGCTTCGGCGCCTTCGAAATCGTCATGGCGGCGGCCGTCGAGCGGGGCGCGACGCTGCGGCCCACGGAACAGAACGTGATGGCGGTGCTGCGGCGGCTGCGGCACCGCTACCCGCCCGCCGGGGCGCGGATGATCGCCTCAGACGCGCGCGCCGCTCGGGCCGTCCTTGGGAGCCTGAAGCCGGCAATGGTCCGCTGCGCGTCCGGCGCGTGGCGTCTGAACCGCCACATCATCCGGGGGTCTGTCTGATGGCACGCATTCGCAGCGTTCACCCAGGAATCTGGACTGACGAAGCCTTCGTCTCGGTATCGCCGCACGCGCGGCTGTTGTTCATCGGACTATGGAACGAAGCGGACGATCAGGGCGTGTTCGCGTGGAAGCCTGTCACGCTGAAAATGCGGCTGGCGCCAGCGGACAACGTCGATCCGGAGGTGCTGCTGAAAGAACTGCTCGCCCACCAGATGGTCATGCGCTTCGACCATGACGGTCAAGCCTACGGCGCGGTGAGGAACTTCCGCCGCTATCAGCGACCCCAGAAGCCGAATGCCATTCATCCGCTGCCCGCCGAAGCCGCTGCGTTCGTGGGGCCACGTTCGTCCTCTCGCCCCGAACCGGAGGACAATGCGCCAACATTCGACGAGCAGTCGCCGAGCGATCCGCGACCAGTCCACGACCAGTCCCCGAGCGGTCAACGAAACTCGGAACAGAGGAAGGAGGAAGGAGGAAGGAGGGAGGAGGGAGTAGATACCCCCCCTCCTTCACTTCGTTCAGGAGGGGGGTCGTCCCCCCCGCCTGCCGGCGGAGGCGACCCGACCGCCGATCCTGCTGACGAAAAAGCCGCCGCGGCGAAGGTGCCCCGAGCGCCCCCCCACCCCCCCATGGCGGTGCTGAACGAAATGGCGGCGGTCTGGAACGACGTCGCGGCGGACCATGGGCTCGCCCAGGTGCGCGAGATCACCGACCAGCGCGCGATCCACCTGCGCGCCCGATGCAGGGAGAGGTGGACCACGGACCCCGTGCGCCAGTTCCGCGCCTACGTCACCCGGATCTGCAGGAGCGAGTTCCTGACCGGCGGCGGCCCGCGCGGGTGGAAGGCCAGTTTCGATTGGGCGCTGCAGCCGCGCAACGTGCTGGCTGTCGCCGAGGGCAAATACCACGACGGGGACAACGACGATCCATCGGCGATCGACGTCGAGAAGCCCACGCGCTACGCAGGCGGGATGCCGGTCTGATGGCAGTGCCCCCCGTCCTCCGTGCCTACCAAAAATCGATCATCGAGGATCTGCGCCAGGCCTACCGCCGCGGCGCTCGCGCTCCACTGCTGGTGCTGCCTACCGGTGGCGGCAAAACGCTCGTGTTCGCGCACGCGGCGGCGATGGCCACGGCGAAGGGCCGCTCGGTGCTGATCCTCGTTCACCGCCGCGAGTTGCTCACGCAGGCGTCGGACAAGCTGGCCGCGGCAGGCGTGCCGCACGGAATCATAGCGCCGGGGCACGCCACGACGCACGATCGGGTTCAGGTCGCTTCGGTCCAGACGCTGGCCCGGCGCCTGGATCAGGGCATTGAGGCGCCGCAGCTGGTGATCATCGACGAGGCGCACCACGCCGTCGCCGGTCAGTGGCGCACCATACTCGATCAGTTCCCTGAGGCGTGGCTGCTCGGGGTGACCGCCACCCCGTCACGCCTCGACGGCACCGGGCTCGGCGTATCCGCCGGCGGCGTCTTCGACGCGCTGGTGGCCGGGCCCAGCGTCGCGGACCTGACCGCCGATGGATTCCTCGTTCCGGCGCGGGTGTTCGCCCCCGAGAATCCGCCAGACCTGCGCGGGATCCGCACGCGAGCCGGCGACTACGACCCAACCGCGCTGACCGACCTGATGAGCACTGCCCAGGTGGTAGAGGCGGTGGCGGCACATTATCGGCTCCATGTCGGTGATCGACCGGCAGTCCTCTTCGCCGCCAGCACCCGCCACGCAGATGCCCTCGCGGCTGGCCTCCGGGCGGCAGGGATCGCCTCCGAGGCGATTTCCGCCAACACCCCAGCGGCCGAGCGTGAAGCCGCCCTCAGCGGGCTTGCAAATGGCTCCGTGCGAATCCTGTGCAGTTGCGACCTGATCAGTGAGGGGTTGGACGTGCCGGACATTGCCGCGGTGATCCTACTCCGGCCCACCAAGAGCCTGGCGCTCTACCTGCAGCAGGTTGGGCGCGGTCTGCGGCCTGCGCCGGGCAAGCACAAGCTGATCGTGCTCGACCACGCCGGCAACAGCAACGTCCACGGCTTGCCGGATGCCACGCGCCATTGGTCGCTCGCCGGCGCTGGCTCCTGTACCAACCGTCGCGCGCGAAAGATGGCGTCGTTCTGCCCCCGATGCGCCTCCCACGTGCGTCGGGCCAGACCAGCATGCCGATCCTGCGGTGCGCCGCTCGAACAGGCAGAACCGCCCGTCTCGCCGCCTGGTGTCTCCCTCCGCGAGGTGAGCGGCGCCGCTGATACAGGGCATGACGCGCTGCTTTCAAGGCCGGTCGCGGACCTCCTCGACGAGGCACGGACAATCGAGGACCTCACCGCGATTCAACGGGCGCGCGGCTTCAAGCCCGGCTGGGTCTGGCATCATTGGCGGTCGATCGAAGAGGGGCGCCAACAACGCACCGCCGTGAGTATTCGAACGCCACCGCGTGGGGTGCCCACCTGAGAGCCCATCCGGGAAGAAGTTGAATCTCGTGAATCGGATGTGATTCGCTGGTCCCGTGGACGATTCGCGGGGGCAGACGGATGGCATGGACAGCGGAACATCGGCGTGCAGCGGATCGGCGCGGGTTGCGCTATCCGTCGGACCTGACGGATGCCGAATGGGCGCTGGTGGCACCGCTGATCCGCCCGGCGAAACGCGGCGGCAGGCGGCGCACGGTGGATGTGCGCGAGGTGCTGAACGCGGTGTTCTATGTGCTCTCCACCGGCTGCCAGTGGCAGGCGCTGCCCAAGGACCTGCCGCCGAAGAGCACGGTGTGGGATTATTTCTCGCGATGGGAGTGGGAAGGAACCATCGAGCGTATCCATCATGCCCTCTACGTCGCAGTGCGCGAGCAGGCTGGGCGCGAAGCCAGCCCGACCACGGCAATCATCGACAGCCAGACGGCGAAGGGCGCGCAAAAGGGGGCTCTACGGTCGATCCGTCCGGCTACGACGCGGGCAAGAAGGTTGTCGGGCGCAAGCGCCATGTCCTGACCGACACGATGGGCCTGCTGCTCGGCGTCGTTGTGCATCCCGCCAGCGTGCAGGATCGCGATGGCGCCGAGCCGCTGCTGCGGCAGGCGCGCAGACTGTTCCCGTTCATCGAGCGCGTCATCGGCGACGCCGGATACCAAGGGCCGAAGATGGCGGCGGCCGTCGCGCGCACCGGCACGTGGACGATGGAGATCGTGCGCCGCTGCGACAGGCACAAATTCGTCGTGCTGCCGAAGCGCTGGATCGTCGAGCGCACCATCGGATGGATCAGCCGCAACCGGCGCCTGGCCCGCGACTTCGAGCGGCACTCCCGCATCGCGTGCGCTTTCGTCCGCATGGCCATGATCCGCATCATGCTGCGACGCCTCGCGGCACATCCCTCACCTTGAATCACAAGTTCCCGGATGGGCTCTGAGGCACCCTCACGCGGGTCTTTCACGTTTCGCGGTAGTCACTCACCACCGGTCCTTCGTCTCTCCGCTTTCAGGCGCATGTCGGACCCATCTCAGGGAACCCCCTGCCGTGCGGGGCTTTCCGAGTGTTTGGCGGCCATACCGGCGTCGTCCTGCGGTGCCCTCGCAGCGAGAACCCTCTATCGCGCCACAGCAATCGCCCCAAAAATCGAATACTTGAAGATACAGTATCCGCGGCCAGTCGCATCGGACCGCTCGCCCGAAGCACCGGGCGACGCAGCCCTCAGTGATGCCCCGAAAGATCGGGTCGGTCAGGCTGTGAGGATGGCACAAAGGAACCGCCTGGGGACCTCTGCACCTTGGCGCGACGCGCCCGGCTCCGACCTATCCTCGACTACCCAACTCGTCTTTGCGGCAGTCCAGCGTCGGCGGCGGACCGGAGCGACAGCCAGGATTCTGCCGCTCCGGGGAATCTCAGCGCAGAACGACAGGCTGCAGCTTCGTGATATCCACGCCTCGAAATGCATAGGCGTGATTAAGCGTCGTCTGTACGAAGCCCGAGAAAGCGAGATAGCCGAACGACGTGGTCAGGAAGTTCCGCCAGCGCGGATCGAGTTCCTGGCGGATGGCCGCCGTGGCAGGGAACAGCGCAGGCGGTGCCGGCATGGCGACAATAGTGTTGGGGATGCGGGCGCTCGCGAGGGTCATGCCAGTCAGCGAGGACGAAATCGCTGCGACACGGTTGGCATTCAGCGCGGCGATCATCTCGTTGATATTCTGGAAGCGGTCGAGCTGCGCTGCCGGGGCGCGGCGCATGATTTCTGTCTCCATGGTCGTGCCGACCGGCACGCCAATCCTCAGGCGAGCGGTGTTGATGGCCTCCCAGTTCGATATGTCGATGCCTTGGCGCGCCAGAATAGCTGTTCCGTACATGAACAGCGCCTGCGGCACGAAATCGACGGCCACCGCGCGCCGGACCGTCCCATCGAGTGCGAAGATGAGATCGAACTGATTGGCCTGCAGGCCAGCAACCGCGTTGCCATAGGTCGTCTCAACCAGTTGAAGCTCAGCGCCAAGTGCATCAGCCATCTCCTTGGCACAGTTGACCGACACGCCGCGCCAAACCGCACCTCCTACGCGCACGCCGCCGGGCGCATCGCTGTTGGTCAGATCCTTGAAAACGAACGGCTCCGAGATTGGAGCCCCAAGCCGGAGGACCTTAGTCTGTGTGATCGTCTCCCAGGTCGATCGCGCGCCCTGCGCCTGCGCGCCGCGCGCGCCCAGCAAGCTCGCCGCGCCGGCGGCCAACGTGGCCGCGACCGTAGTGTTCCGCCTGGTCATGTCCGTCATCGTCGCTCTCCTTCGCATGTTGGGTACGCACGGGATGGATTGGGCTGCTCCGGCCGCCGTCAGGCGTCCATGGCCGAGGGAGGGGTCATATCCGGCTCCGGCATACGGAATGCCGTGTGGCCGCGCAGGAAATCCTGCGTCTTCGGCCGCCTCGGCCGAACCAGGACGTCCTGCGGCGAGCCCTGTTCGTAGATTGTCCCCTCGTGCAGGAAAACCACGCGGCGCGCCACGTTGTAGGCAAATCCGAGCTCATGCGTGACGACCAGCATGGTTGTCCCCTCCTCCGCGAGCTTGCGCATCGCCACCAGAACCTCGCCTACCAACTCGGGATCGAGTGCGGAGGTCGCCTCGTCGAACAGCATGATGGATGGCTCCATCGCTAGTGCCCGCGCGATGGCTACGCGTTGCTGCTGCCCTCCCGACAGCTGCGCTGGGTAGGCCTTGGCCTTCTCAAGTATGCCGACGCGGCGTAACTGCTCGGCTGCCTTGTCACGCGCCAGGCCCTGCGGGAGGCCGCGGATCTTGATCGGCCCGATGGTGACGTTTTCCTCCACGGTCAGATGCGGGAAGAGATTGAACTGCTGGAACACCATGCCAACCTGCGTGCGCACGGCGCAGAGTTCGGATTCCCGATAGGCCATCTTGCCGCCGGACTCGCGCCCTATGAGCCGGCCTTCGAGAAAGATACGCCCCGCGGTCGGATGGCCGAGGAAGTTCACGCAGCGCAGCAGCGTGCTCTTGCCCGATCCGCTCGCTCCGATGACGCAGACCGTCTCGCCGCGACGCACGGTGAGATCGATCCCTTTCAGCACTTCGGCAAGGCCGTAGGACTTGCGCAACCCTTCGATGCGGAGGACTTCGTCAGTCACGATGCGCACCACCGCGGTGTGCGAAGCGGCGTTCCAGCCAGACACAGGCATAGCTCACCGGGAGCAGGATTGCCGTGAAGATCACCGTCACGGCGGTATACGTTTCGAGCGGCCGCATCTGGTCCTCGGCGATGACCTTGGCGGTATAGAGCAGCTCGCCGAAGGCGATCGTCGAGGCCAGAGTAGTGGCCTTGGCAAGCTCGATGGCGCGGTTTCCAAATGCCGGAATCATGCGCATCAGCGCCTGCGGCAGCACGACGTACCGCATCTGCGCGACGTACCCGAAGCCGAGTGCACGCGCGGCCTCCCACTGGCCCCGTTCGATCGAGCCAATGCCGGCGCGATAAATCTCGGCACTGTAAGCGCCGGTGTAAACGGACAGCGAGACGGCCGCAGCCAACCACGCTGAAGCCTGCCAGCCTGTCACCATCGGAATGGCGTAGTAGAACCAGATGAGCTGGATGAGGCCGGGAGTATTGCGGATCGCCTCGACGTAGACGGTGCCGATACCGCGCAGAATGCGCGACGGCGCCGTGCGGAAGATGCCGACCGCAAGCCCGATCACGAGACCGCTGCACAGTGCGACGGCCCAGAGCTTCGCCGTGCCGGCCAACCCAACCAGCAGATAGGGCCAGAGCGTCCAAAGAAACGCGAAATCCCACTGGTATCCCATCGCGCCGCCCTAGCCTTCGACAAGCGCGTAGCGGCGTTCCAGCCGCATGGCGACCCGGGCCATGACGAAGAGGAACGCGAAGCAGATGATGCCGACGATGGTGAAGGTTTCCACCGGCCGGTACACCTCGGTCGAGACGCGGAAGGCCTCGTACACAATCTCGGGGTAGGTCACGATCCCGGCGAGGGTCGTGGTCTTCACCACCTCGACGATAAGCAGGAAGAAGACCGGGATCATTCGGCGGGTCGCCTGCGGCAGGATGATGTAGCGCAACCGCATCGCGCCCGGCATGCCAAGGGCACGCGCAGCCTCCCACTGCCCTGTCGAGATGGAGCGCAGGCCGGCGCGAACGAGTTCCGCGAGGTAGGCGGATGCCTGCAAGCCGATTGCGATGGTCACCGCAGTGAAGGTGGACATGTTCACGCCCAGCAGAATGGGCAGCGCGTAGTAGCACCAGCAGATCAGAACCAGCGCGACGGATGTGCGGAAGAAGTCGATGTAGACAACGGCGATCGGCGCGAGAATAGGCACGCGCTGGTGCCGGATCACGCCGAGAACGATTCCGATCGGAGCGGCGAGTGCGATGCAGGCCGCCGACAAGGCGACCGTGTGCAGTCCACCCCACAACAGTTGCGGCATGTACTGCAGGACGATGGAAAAGTTCCAGTCGTACGGCATGTTCCTCCAGCCTGGTTCCGGCCGGCGCCTCCTGCGTCAACTCTAGGCGGAGGCCCCGAAGAGCGGCAACAGAGAAATGGACCACCATTCCATTCTCTTTAGCGACCCGCGGCGAGCTGCGCCCGCAGCCGGTGATAGAGGACCGCACCTTCGACGATGAGATCGCGCAGCGGATAGTAGGGCAGCGTGCGGAAGGTGGAGAGCGGCAACACGAGGTCATCGATACGGGCCGCGCCCGACGCCCAGCGCGCGAGCTCGCGGCCCATGATTGTCGCGGTGCAGATCCCGCGCCCGCTGTAGCCCAGTGCGGTCGCGGCATCGGGCGCAAGCTCAAAGAGGCGCGGGTAGCGGTCCGCCGTCATCGCCATGTGGCCGGTCCAGCGGAACTCCCAGGCGAGTTCGCCGAGATGGGGGAAGAGACGGCGGCCCTGGCGCGCCAACTCCTCGTAAAGCGCCGGTGTCTCGCCGCCCGCCGTGCCGTTACCGCCGCCCAGGTGCAGGCGTCCGTCCGGGTGCATGCGCACGCCGACCGTGAGGTAGCGGGTATCCGACATAATCTCGCCCCCCGGCAGGATACTTCGGCGCTGATTCTCGCCGAGCGGCGCACTGACGAGCTGCGGCGTGCGGCTTGGCAAGAAGGTACGCCGCAGACCTGGCCAAGCATCATCGGTATAGGCGTTGGTTGCGAGGATCACCTTCGTCGCAATCACTTCGCCCTTGTCGAGCGCCAGATGCCAGCCGCCGTCACCGCGGCGGATGCTGCGCACACGCGCATCTCGGCGGATCGCACCGCCGCATTCCTGCACGGCCCGGGCGAGACCACGCACGTAGCCGAGCGGATTGATCGCGCCACCACGCGGATCCAAGCAGCCTCCGGTGTAGAACTCTGTGCCGGACCGCTTCGCCAGATCCCGCGCGTCCAGGGCCTCCAGTGGCACACCCCGCGCCACCCAGCTCTCGACGCGCCGACGCAGGTCGCTGAAGGCGGTTTGAGAGTGCGCCGCGGTGACGATGCCGCAGCGCCGCGCTTCGCAGTCCATTTGAAAGCGCTCGATCAGCGAAAAGACGAGATCCGGTCCCGCCCCGACGGCACGGATCAGCTCCCGTCCGCGCTCTATCCCAAAATGCGCCTCGATCTCGTGTGGCTCATGCTTAAGTGCGGCGACGACTTGGCCGTTGTTGCGGCCCGACGCGCCCCAACCCGGCTCATGCGCATCCAGGACCAACACCGACAGCCCACGCTCGGCCAGATGCAGCGCTGCCGACAATCCGGTGTAGCCGGCTCCGACGATAGCGATGTCAGCCTGCATTCGGGCGTCGAAGACAGGTACTTCCGGCCCAGGCGACGCGGTCGCCGCCCAATAAGAGGGCGGCGTACCCGCCGGATCGTCGATCGGCTGCCGCGCCATCCCCGTCAGATCTCCGCGGGACGCTGCTTCTCGAGACGTCGCGTCTCGAGAGTGTCGCGCAGCGCATACCATTGGATCAGTGCGGTCACGAGCGGGCGGGCGATAGGCTGCACGAGGATGCGCTTTGGGGCGCTCGTCGGCAGGACGAAGTCACTTTCGGGAGCACCAAGCGCGTGGCGTGCCAACTCGCGGCCATAGACCGTCGCGAGCGCGACGCCGCGGCCGTTACATCCCATCATGGCGTGCAGCCCGGGGGCCAGCCGATGAATGTGCCAGGAATTGTCGCCATTCATCGCCATGAAGCCGCTCCACCAGAACTCGGCGCCGACATCACCAAGCTGCGGGAATATGCTGCGCAGGCGCTGCAACGTCCCGCGCCAGGAAGGCTTGCCCTGCGGGCCGAAGGCAGGACCCATGCCGCCGAACTGCAGCCTACCGTCCGCATGCACACGGATGCCGGAGAGCAGGCGCCGCGAATCCGTCATCACCTGCCCCCCCGGCAGGATGCTCTTGCGGACATTGTCGCGCAGGGGCGTGCTGCCGAACTGATAGGCGCGCACCGGCACGATGGTCCGCCGAAGTCCGGGCCAGAGGTCGTCAGTATAGGCGTTGGTGCAGAGAAAGACGCGGTCCGCGCGCAGCACCGCGCCGCCCGTCGTAGTGATCCGCCAGCGAGCGCCATCCCGCTCGAGCCCGGCGGCGCGTGTGCCTTCGTGCAGCGACGCACCCGCGGCAACAGCGGCGCGCGCCAAGCCGCGCACATAGGCAAGTGGGTTGATCTTGGCGCCTCGCCGATCCAGCCAGGCGCCGAGATAAAAGGTGCTACCGATGGTCTCCGCCGCCGCGCGGCGATCGAGCAGCTCCACGGGCCGCCCGCGCGCCTGCCAGTAGGCGACGCGCTTCTCCATCCCCTTCAGCGCCGCTGTGGTATGCGCGCCGGAGACGATGCCCGCGACGCTGTACTCGCAGTCGATGCCGTGCTTCGCGATTAATTCGGCGATCATCGCCGGGCCGAGCTCCGCCGCATCGATTAGACGCTGACCGCGTTCGACGCCGTAATGCGCAATGATCTCGTCCGGATCGTGCTTGGTCGCCGGCGCAACATGGCCGGCATTGCGGCCGGAGGCGCCCCAGCCGATGCGATGGGCTTCCAGCACCACGACCCGCGCGCCGCCCTCCGCGGCATGCAGCGCGGCCGAGCAGCCGCCGATACCGCCGCCGATAATCGCGATGTCGGCTTCGGCCTGGCCGGCCAGTGGCGCGAGGTCCGGCGCCGCTCCGCCGCCCGCGGTGAAGCTGGTCTTCGGGTAGGTCGGATCATCGTCGATCGGCAAATGCATGCACGCCTGTCCCTCTCGCACGGAATATTGGACGCCAGCATGCAGGTATCAGCAAGCAGAAAAGAGAACGACGTTCCATTCCTTTCGACGCCTCGCGGCACCGACGCCATAGTCGTCGTGAGGACATCCGCCTGCATGGCCGAGACCATCGACCAACAACCGTGCCCGTCGTCACCCGTGGGGACGACATGGTCCGTGCTCTTGAGACGGGGGGGCGAAACTGTGCCAGAGAAGCCCTCGCGGTCGCCGTGCTCGAACAGTCGGACCGCATGCGCTGCGTGCTCACGCCGTTCGAGGGCGTGGAGACGAGGCACGGCGGACCGCCATTTCCGCATGGCGTGGCGGCCGGCGGCGACGCTGCTGCATCTCGGCCCTGGCTTCGCCAATGGGATGGCGAATCTGCACAACGTGAAGAAGGCGATGGAGCAGGCGCGGATCGACACCAGGCGCATCGCGACGCTGATCGCGCCCGCGGATGCCGCCTGGTCCGCCGGCCGGCAGCCGGTCCGCGCAGCAGCCGCGCCGCCGCCAAGCGGCGTGCAGGGTGCCGCCCTGATCCTTACGGCCGCGTCCGTGCTGCGCGACGGCTCAGCGACCCTGCTGCTGCTCGGCGGCAGCGCCGCGGCAATCGCACAGGCCACCGGCTGCGCGCTTCGTACGCCGATCTCTAGCCCGAGCAATGGGCGCTGCGCGGGCCGTGTGGAGATCCAACGCGTTCCCAATGCGGCGAGGAAGCGATCGCGGCGCTGCGCGACAACCGCCAGGTCGTGCGGTGCGGCGCCTGCCGCCCGGTCTCCAACTTCGCCTTCCCTGACCGCTCCAACGTGCTGACCCAGCCCGGCTGGGCCGCAGTAGAAGCTGGCCGAAGCGGATGGCGACATCGAGGCGACGCTCGCCGTGCGGGCCGACGCTGCCTCGCGCCGGCATCCACAATCCGGGCCAGTGATCGATTCGATATGCTGGACGCTCGACCGACCGGCACTGGACTGGGGCGGTATCGCACGCCACGGCGTCGAGGCCCGCCACGCCGAAGACCTCGAAGGCCTGGCGCGGCAGCTGCAGCGCAGCTTCGCGTGGCACAGACCATACCTCGCGGAACTCCGCCTATGACGGCGCGGCGTTCGCCGCCTGCAGTCGCCGCATCTCGAGGCCGTCTCTGAAGCGGTACCAACGCACGATGGCCGCCGCGCCGACCCCGGAGAAGGCGTGGAAGCGCACGGGGTCGAGCGGCGCGAAGGGCAGGGTAAGGTCCGTCACCGGCGTGCCGGCAGCGAGCCGCGCCAGGTCACGCCCGTAGATCGTCGCGAGCGCGACGCCGCGCCCGTTGCAGCCTAGCGCCGCGTGCACGCCGGGCGCGAGCTCGTGCATCTGCCAGGAATCGACCTTGTTGAAGGCCATCCAACCGCCCCAGCTGGTCTCCTGCTCCACGTCGCCAATCTGCGGGAACAGCGCGCCGAGCCAGCCGCGCATCTTTGGCCAGGCTGGCACGCTGCCGGCGCGCATGCGCGGCCCGGCGCCGAAATGCAGCCGCCCATCGGGATTCATGCGCAGCGAGATCAGCACGCGCCGCGTGTCGATCATCGGGTTGCCGTAGGGCAGGATCGTGCGGCGCAGGTTGTCCGAGAGCGGCTTTGTCAGGAACTGCACCGTGCGCACCGGGATCACTGTTTGCCGCAGCCCGGGCCAAAGGTCGTCCGTATAGGCATTGGTGCAGAGGAAGACGCGGTCGGCGACGATGCCCGCGCCTGTGTCGGTAGTGATGCGCCAGCGCTGACCGTCCGGGCGCAGGCTGCTGGCGCGCGTCTTTTCGTGCAGCACGGCGCCGGCCTTCAGCGCCGCGCGCGCCAGGCCGCGCACATAGGCGAGCGGGTTGATGCAGCCGCCGCGACGGTCAAGCACGCCGCCAAGATACAGCTCGCTGCCCAGCATCTCTGCGAGCCGGGCGCGATCGAGGATCTCGAGCGGCCGGCTACGCGCTTGCCAATACTCCGCGCGACGGCGCAGCGTATCGAGTGCAGCCGGCGAATGCGCCGCGTTGATGATGCCAGGCAGCGCGACGTCGCATTCGATGCCATGCTTCTGCGCGAGTTCCATCACCAGGCGAGGGCCGTTCTCGCTCGCATCGAGGATGCGCTGGCCATACTCCGCGCCATAGTGGCGCAGGATCTCGTCCGGCTCATGCTTGGTGGAGGCTGGCAGGTGGCCCGCATTGCGACTGGAAGCACCCCAGCCGACGGTCTGACCTTCGATTAGCACGACGCGCGCCCCGGCCTCCGCCGCATGCAGCGCGGCAGAACAGCCGGCGATGCCGCCGCCGACGATGGCGATGTCGGCCTGGTACTCGCCTTGCAGCGTAGGCAGCGAAAGCGGCTCGCCGCCGCGCGCGATGTAGGGAGTCTGCGCCGGCGCTGTGCCGTCGGAAGCGGGACTGTACATGGCTTCGCCTGTCCTATCTCAACGCGCAGCGCGGCGCTGGGCCGTCGCCTCGAAATCGGGCTCGCCAGCCACGGTCAGGACCACACCATATTCCGCCTCCGCCTGCTGCGTATCCACGAGCCCGTACCGGACGTCGCGTGCCACCAGCGCTGGATCGCGCGAGAAGGGGTCGCCATAGCCGCCGCCTCCAGGCATCTCGACCACTAACCGGTCGCCGGCGGGGATCACTTGCAGGCCCTTGGTCTTCAGTTCGCCGCCTGAACCGAGCGACAGCCGGCCAATCGCACCCGAGTGCCCGCCCGAACGCCCACGCGCCGGAAAGACGCCACGCTCGAAGCGCGCCTGGATGCCGAAGGCCGCCGTGTCACGATTAGCGATCTCCATCCGCTGACCGAGTCCGCCGCGCTGCCGCCCCGCCCCACCGGAGCCCCTGCGATACTCCTTGCGCCAGACCACGAGCGGGGTGATCGCCTCGGTGATCTCCACCGGCACGTTGCGCACACCGGAAGGGAATGGCGTGGCCGAGAGCCCGTCCTGCTTGGGCCGCGCGCCGGCGCCCCCTGAATGGAAGGTCGTGACGTTGAAGGCCCGCGTCGCGGAGCCCTCGGTGCCGGTCAGCCCGTGGCCGGCGAGCAGGCTGAGGTTCCACAGGCTTGACGTGCCTTCGGCCGGCACCGTTTCGGGCAGCGCCTGGTCGAGGCAGCCATAGACGATGTCCGGCATCATGTGCCCAATGACGGATCGCGCGTACACCGCAGCCGGGTGAGGTGCGTTGACTATCGTGTTGTCCGGCGCCGTCACGACCACGGCATCGAGCGTGCCGGTGTTGTTCGGAACCCAGGGCGCGATCGCCGCCTTTACGCCGAACGAGGTATAGGCCTCCGTGTAGCAGATCGGGCAGTTGATGGCGTAGCGCGACAGCCCCGAAGTGCCCGTATAGTCCACCAGGACGCGGTCGCCGCCGATTGTCAGTTTCGCAGCCAGGGTGACCGGCGCCTCGTAGCCGTCGATCGTCATGGTGGCCGACCAGGATCCCTGGGGCAGCTTCGCTATTATATCCCCCATGGCGCGGCGGGAGCGGGATATGATCTCCTCCCCAAGCAGGTCCAGATCGGCGAGGCGGAACTCGCGCATCATCTCGACCAGGCGGCGGCCGCCGGTCCCGTTGCAGGCAACCAGCGCGTAGATGTCCCCGACCACCTGCACCGATTCGCGCACATTGGCACGCACCATGCCGAGCAGGTCCTCGTTTATCGCGCCCTGCCGCGCCAAGTACATCAGCGGGATATAGAGGCCCTCATGGTAGATCTGCCGGCCGTCGGCGCTGACGCCGAGTCCACCGATATCGACCACGTGCGTCGTGCTGGCAAAGAGCGCTATGGCTTGTCCGTCCAAGAAGATCGGCGTGACGACGGTCAGGTCGAAAAGGTGCCCGGTGCCCTTCCAGGGATCGTTGGTCACCAGGATGTCGCCATCCTTCAGCGTCTCGACCGGATAGGCGTCGAGGAAATGCACCACCGAGCGCGCCATCGAATTGATGTGCCCCGGCGTGCCGGTGACCGCCTGCGCCAGCATCCGGCCCTTCGTGTCAAAGACGCCGGCGGAGATGTCGCCGGCTTCGCGCGCGGCGGTGGAGAAGGCGGTGCGCACCAGGGTCTGGGCTTGTTCCTCGACCACCGAGAGCAGTCGGTTCCACAGGATCTGGATCTCGATCTCGCCGAGCGCGTTGCTCATGAGACAATCCTTTCCATCAACAGGTGGCCGGCGGCGTTGGGCCCAGCGCGAAAGCCTTTGGGTACCAGGGTGGAGGTTTCGGCTTCGACGATCACGGCGGGACCGGCAATGCGCGCGCCGGGTCTGAGGCTCGCGCGGTCGTAGATGCTGGCCTCGACAGATTCGCCGACGCATGGATCGACGATGCGGCGTGTACCGGCGGGAGTGGGCGCAGGCGCCTCGGGTGGGTCTGGGATGCGCGCCGGGAGCGCCTTCGCCTCGGCGAGCGAGAGCGTCCAGGTGAGAACCTCGATCTCGAGCTTCGGGATGATGCGGCCGTATAGCGCGTCGTAGGTTGCCTCGAAGGCGGACTTGAAGGTCTCTGCGCTGGCTGGGGCGTAGGAGCCGCCGGGCAGCGACACCGCCACCTCGTGTCCCTGGCCACGGTAGCGCATAAAGCCGGTCCGGATCTCCTGCAGCGCGGCGTTCGGTGCGCCGAGGCGTACCACGGCTTCTGCTTCGGCGCGCATCGCGTCGTAGAGGCCGTTCACCAACGCAGCATCAAAGGCGTTGAGGCTGACGAGGCGCGTGCGAACCACCTCATAGCCGATCGGCGCGCCGAGGAAGCCATGCGCCGAACCGACGCCCGCACCCACGGGAACGAGCACGCGATCTATGCCGAGCTTTTGCGCCATGCGCGCGGCGTGCAGCGGCGCGGCGCCGCCGAAGGCGATCATGGTCCGGCCGGCGGTCTCCTTGCCGTTCTCGACGGCGTGGACACGGGCGGCGTTTGCCATCGTTTCTGTCACGATTTCGGTGATGCCGAGCGCAGCCTTCTCCGTCGTCATACCGAGAGGCTTCGCGACGACGGCGGCGCAGGCCGAGACCGAGGCCTCCGGCATCAACTTGATGTAGCCGCCAGCGAAGAGCGCCGGATCGATCCAGGACATGGCAAGGTCCGCATCCGTCACGGTCGGCATGGTGCCGCCGCGACCGTAGCAAGCCGGGCCGGGCATGGATCCGGCGCTGTCGGGACCCACCGTGATGCGCCCGAGGCCATCGACGCGCGCGATGGACCCGCCACCGGCGCCGATCTCCACCATGTCGATCACCGGGATGCGCACCGGAATGCCGCTGCCCTTCACGAAGCGCGCGGCACGGGCGATCTCGAAGTGCCGAGCCTGCTGCGGCTTCATGTCGTCGATCAGCGTGATCTTCGCGGTGGTGCCGCCCATATCGAAGGCGAGAGCACGGTCGATCCCGTTCTCGGCGGCGAGGATCTGCGCGAGGATCGCCCCGCCGGCAGGGCCGGATTCCACCAGTCGGATCGGGAAGCGCCGCGCCGTCTCGACCGTGGTGATGCCACCCGATGACATGATCAGCAGCAGCGGGCAGGTCGCGCCGAGCCTCTTCAGCCCGTCCTCCAGCCGCTGCAGGTAGCTCTCCATGAGCGGCAGGACGTAGGCGTTGGCGACCGTGGTGGAGGTGCGCTCGTACTCTCGGATCTCGGGGCAGACTTCCGAGGAGATCGCGATCACCTCAATCGGCAGCACGCGCGAGAGGATCTCCTTTGCGCGCGCCTCGTGCGCACCGTTCTGGTAGGCATGCAGGAAGGAGACGGCGAGGGCTTCAATCCCCTCGGCCTTCACTTGCCGGGCAACGGCTTCCAGCGCGGCTTCATCGAGCGGCAGCAGGACTTCGCCGTCGGCAGCGACGCGTTCCGGCACTTCGAAGCGCCAGGGACGAGGGACCAGTGGCTCTGGCCGCTCCATATAGAGGTCATACTGCTCGAAACGATGCTCGTAGGCCATTTCGAGGGAGTCGCGGAAACCCTCGGTGGTCACCAGAGCCGTCTTCGCGCCCTTGCGTTCGATCAAGGCATTGGTCGCGAGAGTGGTTCCGTGGATGACCAGAGCTAGGTCCGCGGCGGTGATGCCCGCCTGGCCCAGGATCATCGCCGTGCCTTGCAGCACCGCACGCTCCGGCGCGTCGGAGGTGGTCAGCACCTTGGTGGATAAGGACCTGCCGGGCAACGCGAGCACAAGGTCAGTGAAAGTGCCGCCGATGTCGACGGCGAGGCGTGCGGTCTTGGTCATCAGGTCCAGTTTCTGTTCAATCGGCACGGATGTTTGCGGCCTGGACGACAGCGCGCCACGTTTCGAGTTCGGATCTCACGAAGGCGGCGAAGGCGGCGGGCGGCATGGGCGCGGCGTCGAAGCCGATGCGGCGCAGCATCTCAGAGACCTCCGGCCGCGCTAGCACCGTGGCGACATCCTCGGCGAGCCTCGTGCGGATCGCTTCGGGCGTGCCGGGCGGAGCGACGATGCCGTACCAGTTGGAGATGTCGAAATCCGATACCTGACTGCCCACGGAGGGCGTGTCGGGCGAGGCCGCCCAGCGCGACGCCGCGCTGACCGCGAGCAGCCTGAGCTGCCCCTGCTGCACCATCGGCCAAGCCGAGGCATCGGAGAAGAAGATGTCCACGTTGCCCGCAACGAGGTCGGTCAGCGCCGGACCCGTACCGCGATAGGGCACGTGCACCATGCGCGTGCCGAGACGCAGGTTGACCAGTTCCGCGGCGAGGTGGGTGCCGGTGCCGACGCCACCGGAGGCGAAGCGGATCGCATCCGGCTGACGCTTCGCCAGCGCGACGAACTCCGCGAGGTTCCGCGCGGCGAGGCCGTTGCGGGCGACCAGCAGCAGCGGGCTGCGCGTGACCATCGTGACGAAGCCGAGGGAGAGAGGGTCGTAGGGCGTTGGCCGCACCACCGGTCCGGCGGTCATGTTGCCCGGGCTGACCAGGGAGATCGCGTAGCCGTCGGGTGGCGACTTCGCCACCGCATCGACGCCAATGGCCCCGCCGGCCCCTGCCCTGTTCTCGACCACGACTGGTCGGCCGAGCAGCGCGCCGAGCGGCTCGGCGAGGATGCGCCCCACCGCATCCACACCCCCGCTCGGGGCGAAGGGAACCACAAGCCGTACCGGGCGTTCCGGATAGCCTTGCGCCATCGCACCCCCTGGCGCTGCGAGCGCTAGGCCAAGCAGGCCGAGGCATCGCCGGGTCGGCCGGATACCCTGCTTGGGAAGCAGAACCTCATGCATACCGCCATCCCTCCTGACTCTCGATTGGCCCTCTTCACCCGTACTCCAGGCGCTGCCGCGTCGTCTTGCCGCGCCACCTTCGCGCTTGCACGGCAGGGACCGCGCGGAATAAGAAGAGAACGTCGTTCTATTTCTCTGGTCAAGCACCCTTCGATCGACGGACACTACGCGCCGGCCGGACGTCGAGGACTGCGTGACCACGCGCAACGGCAGTGGCTTCTCAGAGGGTGTGAATGGCGACCAAGGCGCGATCGGCATCGGTCCGACAGTCTGCAGCGCGGGGCCCGGCAGTCCGGCGCGGCGGGACCAAGGCCGATCCATGCCCTCCCGCCGTCGCGGAGGACGGTGATGACGCCACCGGCGACAGCCGTCCAATCGCGGCCGTGGAGCGCGCCCTGTTGGTGCTGAGCGCCTTCCGCACCGGGCCGCGCCTGTCGCTCAGCGAACTGTCGAAGCGTACCGGCCTGTTCAAGAGCACGCTGCTGCGCATCCTCGCCACGCTGGAACGCAACGGCTACGTCATACGCTTGGCCGACGGTCAGTATCGCGTCGGCGGGATTCTCCACGAGCTCGGCGCCGGCTACGTGGCATCGTTCCAGCTCGATGAAGTGATGAAGCCCGCGCTTGCGCAGCTGGTTGCGGCAACGGGAGAGAGCGCGGCCTTCTATGTCCGCGCCGGAGCGCAGCGACAGTGCGTCTTTCGCGTAGACTCACTGCAGGCAGTGCGCCACGTCATCATGGCCGGCCAGATCTTGGATCTCGACAGCGCCGCCACCAGCCTGATCCTGCGGCGCTACGAGAAGGGCGGACCTCGCCCCATCCCGGAGACGGACTACGCGTCGCTCTGCCGTTCGACTTCGGGACAGGGCGATGTCGAAACCGCCTCGGTCGCGGCCCCCGTCTTCGACGCTGGCGGCTTCGTCGGCGTCATCAACGTCTCGGGCCCGGTGCATCGCTTCACCAAAGCGGTCGCGGCGCGATGCCTCGCCGAGCTCGCGGTGACTGCGCTGCGGCTGACGCGCGCGTTGGGCGGCATCGGCCCGGCTGAGAGCGGGCTCGACCGCACTGGGCAACCGACGTGACCGTGCGCTCGGTCCCGCGCGTCGAGGATCGGCGCTTCCTCACCGGCCGCGGCGACTATGTCGCTGACCGGGCCGTGCCGGGCGTGCTCGAGGGCGTGGTGTTGCGTTCACCCCACGCGCATGCACGGCTGATCGCCGTCGCGGCGGGGGCAGCGCGACAACTGCCCGGCGTGTACCTTGTGCTGACGGGTGAAATGCTCGGGGCGCTCGGCCCCCTGCCCTGCATCACGGCCCTCGAGACGGTGGGCCCCTTCGTGAAGCCGCCGCGGCCTGTGCTGGCGCGCGAGACGGTGCGCCATGTCGGCGACCCGGTCGCCTTCGTCGTAGCCGAGACGCGCGCGCAAGCGCTGGACGCCGTCGAGGCGATCGAGGTCGAGTACGATCCGCTTCCTTCCGTCGTCGACCTCGCCACAGCCACCGACATCGGCTCACCGCAACTCTGGGCGGAAGCCCCCCGCAACACGAGTTTTGTGTTTCGCCGAGGTGACGCCGCGGCGGTCCAGGCGGGAATGGACTCCGCTGCACATGTCATCGAGGCGGAGCTCGTCAATAATCGCGTCGTGATCGCGCCGCTGGAGGCGCGCGCCGCCATCGGCTACTGGCAGGATGAGGACGCGACGCTCGTGCTGACCGGCCAGGCGGTGCATGGCGTACGACAACAGATCGCAGACCGGATCTTCGGCATCGCGAAGGAGCGGCTGCGGCTCATCGTTCCCGACGTGGGCGGCGGCTTCGGTGTCAAGAACTTCGTCTATCCGGAATGGGCGCTGGTGCTGGAAGCAGCCCGCCGCACCGGCCGACCCGTACGCTGGGTCTCAGAGCGCATTGAGGATTTTCACTCCTCGACGCATGGTCGCGACAACCGCGCAAAGGTGCGTCTGGCTTTCGATGCGGAGCACAAGATCCTGGCGCTCGATGCCCGGCTCCTCAGCAACATGGGCGCCTATCTCTCCACCAATGGCCCACTTGCCCCGACTACGGCCTTCGCCAGTGCCATGGGCGGCGTCTACGACATTCCAGCGATCGATATCGAGGTCCGCGGTGTCTTTACCAACACCGTTCCCATCGACGCCTATCGCGGCGCGGGCAAGCCTGAGGCGAACTACATCATAGAGCGGATGATCGATATCGCCGCGGCGCGGCTAGGCGTCGAGCCAGTCGCGCTGCGCCTGCGCAACATGATGCGCAACGCCCCGCGCCGAAATGCGATGGGCATGCAGATCGACGGCGGGCGCTTCGGGCTGAATCTCGAGGACGCGCTGCGTCGCGCCGATCACGCCGGCTTTCCTGCCCGGCGCGCGAGCGCCGTGCAGGCCGGCATGCTGCGGGGGCTAGGATTCGGATGCTTCCTGGAGACGGCGCGTGGGGCGCCCAACGAGGTCGCCAGCATCCGCGTGGAGCCGGACGGCGGCATCGTGTTCGCGGTCGGCACGCAATCCAACGGCCAGGGGCACGAGACGTCTTATGCGCAGGTCGCCGCGTCGATGCTGGACCTGCCGCTGGAGCGCTTCCGGTTCCGCCAGGGCGACACCGTGCTGCTGCCTAGCGGCGGCGGGCATGGCGGGGCCAGGTCACTACAACTCGGCGGGACGGCACTGGTGCTCGCGGTCGAGTCGATGGTCGCGAAGGGATGCAGCATTGCCGCGCATCTACTGCAGGCAAAACCGGAGGAAATCACCTTCCGGGATGGCGGCTTCCACCACCGGATGGACGACCGCGTCTTGCCGTTCGACAACATCGTGGACGCGTCCCGCGATACGACCAACCTCCCCGAGGGGCTAACTCCCGGACTGGATGGTATCGGCCAGAACAATTCTGACCTCTATGCCTTTCCTAACGGCTGCCACGTTGCCGAGGTCGAGGTCGATCCAGAAACAGGTCAGGTGCGCCTCTGTCGCTACACACTGGTCGACGACTACGGCAATCTCGTGAATCCTCGACTGGCGCTGGGGCAGGTGCACGGCGGCGTCGCGCAAGGTATCGGCCAGGCGATGCTTGAATACGCCCCCTACGATGCCGAGACGGGACAGTTCCTCGCGGGTTCGCTGATGGACTACGCGCTGCCGCGTGCTGCGGACTTGCCGGACTTCGACGCGATGCTGCCGGAGGATGCGCCCGCCGCGTCAAATCGCCTTGGGGTGAAGGGGGCCGGCCAAGCAGGCTGCATGGCCGCCCCGCAGGCGATCATGAATGCCGTCATGGATGCGCTCGCTCCGCTGGGTGTGAAGCATCTCGATATGCCGGCGACGCCATGGCGCGTCTGGCAGGCCATACAGATCGCTAAAACGGGGTAAGCTCTGAGTTTGAGTTGTCAGGATTCCGCAGTCACCCAGAGGCTTGAGACGGAGGTTTTCGGGGCGCCGAGAGTTCCGACGGCCGATGGTGGAGGTGGTTCGATCGGGGATCTCCGCAGGAGTCGAGCGGTACGCGCAGTCGATCCCGCTTGGGTAAGCCAGGCGAAGCGCGATACTGCTTAGCGACCCCACGATGGCTCGGACAATCCCGGGCCGCCCGTGTTGACGAAAGCGCCTTCACAGACCGCATCTGACGAGCGAGGTTAGGACCGCGCGGCGGAGCGAGACGATGAAAGCGCCTCTAGGGCTCGCATATGGAGACTTCGCCGCCGGCCTGCGATTTCCGGCACTGCCAAGTGCAGTACGCCACAAGGCGGCCTGGATTGTCGCCGACAGCATCGCTGCGATCGCCGCCGGCCTTCGTGTGCCAGAGATGCGCAAACTGTGCGATCGTCTACTCGGTCGGGATGGCCGAGGCGTTGCGAGACTGGTTGGCATGCCCTGTGTGGGCCCCGCGAAGGACGTGGCGTTCCTGAATGGTACCGCTGGGACGTGGCTCGAGCTCAACGAGGGACATCTCGCATCCCGCGGTCATCCGGCGATCCATGTGCTGCCCGCCATCTGGGCGCTGGCCGAAGAGCGCGGGGCGTCGGGCAGAGCGCTTCTGGCAGCCCTGGTTGCAGGCTACGAAATCGGTGCACGCATCGGGCGCGCGAGCCCGCTTCGAGCAGGCGTGCATCCGCACGGCACCTTCGGCACTGTCGGTGCGGCAGCCGCGGTAGCTCAACTAGCCGGACTGGATGCGGGTGGCATAGCTGGCGCCATCAACATGGCGTCCACAATGGGCATCGCGACCAGCAGGAAGACCCTGCTCGAAGGCGCGACGGTCCGCAACATCTACGCCGGTGCCTCCGCCCGCGCGGGGCTGCTCGCACTGGACCTGCTGGAAGCCGGCTTTACGGGTGAAGCCGACGGTGTCCCCACCGTGTTCGGCACGGTCTATGCCGACAGCTTCTCGCGCGAAGCGGCCATGGACGGTCTCGGAAGCGATTTCCTGCTGCTGGCCGGCTACATCAAGCTTCACCCATGCGGCCGGTACCTGCACTCCGCGCTCGACCTTGCCGAAGACCTCATCTGTCGTCACGGAGCGACGTTTTCCGCGTCGCGGATCGAGGCGATCGCGTTAGATGTCTATCATCCGCTTTCGATGCTCGGGGGTCAGGACCCCACGACAAGTTTTGGCGCGCGCTTCAGCGCACCGTTCGCGGTCGCGTCGCTGCTGGTCCACGGCGGCAGAGGCTTCGCCAATTTTGAACAGCCCGCCGTAGACGACTCTGCGCGACGCTTTCTCGCCACCCGGATCACCGTGCGGGAGGAGCCTGCCTTCACCACTGCCTATCCAGCACGGCAGCGCTGCCGCATGACCGTGCGGTGGCGCGATGGGACGAGCGAGACGCTGATGGCCGAGCACATCCGCGGAGAAGCCGAGAACCCGCATGCGGAGAGCGCCCTCGTCGCCAAGTTCCACGCCGTGTGCGCGCCGCTCTGGGGATTGCCTGCCAGCGAGGCCGTGCTCCAGCGCCTGCTGGCGATTGAGGAAGCGGCCGACCTTCGCCAGCTCGTACCCGACCTGCACCATAACGATTGAGGGGGCCTCACCACCATGTCCACACGCCGAACCTTGCTGGGTGCATCCCTCGCGGCGACCGCGGCACCGGCCCGTGCGCAATCGAACTTTCCGGATCGGCCGCTCCGACTGGTTGTTCCCTTCGCTGCGGGCGGCGCCAGCGACATTTTATCGCGCTTGCTTGCGGAGCGTCTGGCGGAGCTTCTGGGGCAGCCGGTTATAGCGGACAACCGACCCGGGGCCGGCGGCAACCTGGGCGCGGATCTCGTCGCGCGATCGGTCCCGGACGGCTATACCCTGGTGATGGGTGTAGTCGGCACCCATGCCATCAACCCCACACTGTTTCCGTCCATCCCCTTCGATCCGATCCGCGACTTCACGCCGATCTCGCTCGTCGCTACCGCGATGAACGTGCTGGTCGTGAACGTGGATCTGCCTGTTCGTACCGTTCGCGACCTCATCGACCTGGCACGCGCACGGCCTGGCCAGCTTAACTTTGGCTCGCCGGGCAATGGCAGCACCGTCCAGCTTGCCGGTGAGCTGTTCAAGACGATGTCGGGCACCGACATGGTGCATACGCCTTACCGCGGGACGGCGGCAGCCATGACTGACCTGATCGCCGGACGCATCCACTTGCAGTTCGACAATCTGCCATCCGCCGTGCCGCAAATTCGGGCGGGCCGGCTGCGGGCCGTAGCCGTGACCGGAGCCGAGCGCTCCAGCGCCCTGCCCGAAGTGCCGACAATCGCCGAAGCCGGCCTGCCGGGCTACGAAGCGACCACTTGGTTCGCACTGTTTGGCCCCGCTGGGCTGCCGGCGCACGTGACTGCGCGGCTAAACCGCGCCGTTCACGATGCATTGGACGGAGCGCAGTTGCGGCAACGCTTCGCTGAACTCGGGGCAGAGCCTGCTGCCGGAACTCCAGACGAGTTGACCGCGCTCATCCGCCGCGACACTGAAAAATGGGGACGTGTGATCCGACTCTCCGGCGCGCGTTTAGACTGATCACGACAGAGACGTCGTCCAACCAGCGCCCCCGGCCGTTCATCTAGATGCGCGCGCTGTCCGCCAGCAGAACTCCCGTGAAGCGCGGCGCGGTGCACTGGCCCCGCTGATCAGTGGAACATCTTGGGCCATCCGAAGCGCGTGATGTCTTGCAGCGCCTCCGGCAGAACTTCGTCGCACGGCGCATTGTGCGGAAGGCTGTGACTCGGAGTGGATGGCGCGACGCCGACGGCTCGGAAGACGCAAAAGACTGGTCTTCCGGCGGCGGAATGCTTGAAGCGGCGCACGGCCCTGCGCTAGACGGTCCTCTCAACTCCAAGCGATCATGCAACGATGGCTCCACCGCCCACCGAGGCGCCCGATTGGCCTGCCCACAAGGAAAACCGCACTGCGCTGCGCCGCGGCGGCACAGTCGATTACATCGTGCGTGACACCGAGGAGGCGATCCGCTCCGGCCGCCTCGCACTCGGTCAGCGCCTGGTCGAGGCGGACATGATCCGCGAACTGGGCGTCAGCCGCGGCTCGCTGCGCGAGGCGTTCAACCGCCTCTCCGCCAATGGCCTCGTCAAGATTGTACCCAATCGCGGCGCAGTGGTGCGACGGCTGACGCGTAAAGAGGTCGCTGACCGCTTCGAGATCCGCGAGAAACTCGAAGGCCTCGCCGCCGCTTTATGTGCAGCGCGTCTCGAAGAGGGCGACAACCGGACGCGTTTCGAGACGGCAGCGCGCTACGCGCTTGCCGGCAAGGCCGATGCAAGCGGTACCGAGCGAAACCGCAACTATGAGCTCCACGGGGTTATCGCCGATCTTTCCGGCAACCCGCAGCTCGCAGCAATGATCCGCCCACTCTGGCTGCCCGCTGTCATGGTCGAGTTGCGCCGCTCTTTGGAGCCCTCCTTTTGGGTGCAATCGAAGGAGGACCATGCGCGCATCGTCGAGGCAATACTCACCCGTGACGCCGTGGCGGCGGAGGTGGCGATGAGCACGCATCTTCACATGCAGTGCGAGGCGATCATGTCGCTCCGGGCGCGGGTGTTTGGAGAGTAAATGGGGTAGTCGGAAAACGGGTGGGCGGTGTGGGGCGCAGCGCCACTTCGCGCCTCGCCTCGCCTCGCCAAACACCCAAGCGGGCCTGGAAACGTTGGAGTTGCGTCCGGCCGGGACGCATTGCGCAGCAGTCCGGCAGCCACGCCGTGGCAGACCGACTTCCGCTTCTGCTCGTTACACCGTGGGTTCGCCGCCGGAGCGGCCCCGCCTCAGTGATTTCGAGGAATCATTCCCGCCAGCGCCGCCTCCGCCCACAGCGCGTCGTCGCGTAGCAAGAAGTCGCGGAACTCCGCTGGCCCCATTGCGGTGAGTTCGAGGCCCAGGGCTTCAAGCCGCGCACGGCGCTCGGCATCCGCGAGAGCTGCAGCGATCGCGCCGTGCATCCGCTGCGCGATCGGTGCAGGCAGGCCGGGCGGGCCAAGAAGCCCATAGAGGCCTGCGCATTCGTAGTCGGGCAGTCCGGATTCCGCCATCGTGGGCACGTCGGGCAGCAGCGCAATTCGCCGCGTCGTAGTGACGGCCAAGGGACGGATCCGCCCGCTCTGAAGATGCGGCACCACCGACAGCGGGCTCACCCACCCGATCGGCACATGTCCCGCGACCAGATCATTGAGGATCAGCGCGCTGCCGCGATAGGGCACGTCCACCAGCTCGATCCGCGCTGCCCTGGCAAAGAGCGCGCTCGCATATTGCACGAAGGGTTCGCTGATGCCCGAGCCGACGCGCCCGGGATTGCCGCGTGCATGGGAGATGAGCCCGGCGATGTCGTTGAAGGGCGTGCCCACATGGGCCACGAGGACGAGGGGGAAGCGCGCCATCATGCTGACTGCGGTGAAGTCGAGCACCGGATGGAATGGCAAGTTGCCCATGGCAACGCGGTTCATCGCATGGGTGCGCGCGATGATAAGGAAGAGATGCCCGTCCGGCTCGCCCCGCGCCACCAGATCGGCACCGACCACGCCGTTCGCGCCAGTACGGTTCTCGACGACAATCGTCTGCGCGAGCGCGGGGCGCAGCCACTCGGCGAGAAGCCGCGCGATGATGTCGTTGCCGCCGCCGGCCGCATGCGGGACGATGATGCGCATTGGCCGCGAGGGCCATTCCTGCGCGTGAGCCGCGCCGACGGTGGCGACGGCGAGCGTGGTGCCTAGCGCGGCGCGGCGAGTTATCGGATCCATGTCATCCTTCCCTGCGGTCAGGCCGCGCCAGTGGCGTGGCGGAACAGCCAAGGCCGCCTCGCGCGATAGCCTTCCTCGGCGGCGCCGATCGCCGCCGCGTGGCCGAGCGTGACGCCGATGTCGTCGAGGCCGAGCAACAGGCGGCGCTTGCGCGCGGGCTCGACATCGAATTCGGCGCTGGTGCTGTCGGGCGCGATCATCGTCTGCGCGGCGAGGTCGATCGACATAGTGGTGCCCGGTGCGGCAAGCAGCGAGGCGCGCCAGGCTGCCGCCGTCGCCTCGTCCAGGCGGATCAGCAGGAGCCCGCCTTTGATCGAGTTCTCCCAGAAGATGTCGCCAAAGCTCACCGCTATTACGCAACGAATGCCGTTATCGACCAGCGACCAGACTGCCTGCTCGCGGCTCGATCCACCGCCGAAATTGCGATCGGCAACGAGGATCCTTGCACCGCGGAAGCCCGCGCGGTTGAGAATGAAGTCGGGTCGTTCGACGCCAGGCGCGGAAAATCGCAGATCGTGGAACAGAACATCCGCGTAGCTCTCCTTGCGAGGACGGCGGAGGAAGCGCGCGGGTGCGATCTGGTCGGTGTCGACGTTAGACCTGTCGAGCGGCGCGGCAATGCCGGTCAGGGTCGTGAAGGGTTCCATGTCAGCCAGCTCCTCGCAGCAATTCGCGGACATCGGTGATTCGGCCGGTCAGCGCGGCGGCGGCGGCCATGGCCGGACTCAGCAGGTGCGTCCGGCTATCCTTGCCCTGCCTTCCACGGAAGTTGCGGTTCGAGGTGGAGGCGCAGCGCTTACCCGCGGCGACCAGGTCGCCATTCATGCCAACGCACATCGAGCACCCGGACTCGCGCCATTCGAAGCCGGCTTCGCGGAATATGCGGTCGAGCCCCTCCGCCTCCGCCTGCTGCTTCACGATGCCCGAGCCGGGCGAGATCATCGCAGGCACGCGCGCGCGGCCGAGACGGGCGACGGCGGCTGCCTCGCGTAAATCGGAGAGCCGCGAATTGGTGCAGGAGCCGATGAAGACCTGGTCCACCGTGATGTCGGTCAGTGCCTGACCGGGCAAAAGGCCCATGTATTCGAGCGCCTCGAGGATTGCCTCCCGCTGCAGGGGCGAGGCGGCGTCCTTCGGGTCCGGTACGCGGCCCGTGACGGGCAGAGCGTTTTCAGGGCTGTTGCCCCAGGTCACCATGGGCGCCATCGCGCCGGCGTCGAGTGTCTCCTCGGTGTCGAAGCGCGCGCCGGGATCGGAGGGAAGGCTGCGCCAGTGTGCGAGCGCCATGTCCCAATCTGCGCCCTGGGGCGCAAAGGGGCGGCCCTTGAGATAGGCATAGGTGGTCTCGTCCGGCGCCACCATGCCGGCGCGGCCGCCAGCCTCGATCGACATGTTGCAGACGGTCAGCCGCTCCTCGATCGACATGGAGCGGATCGCCGCACCGGCATACTCGATGACGTGCTGCGCGGCGCCATTGGCCCCAATATGGGCGATGATGGAGAGAATCACGTCCTTCGCGGTGACGCCCGGCGGCCTTTGGCCTTCGACCGAAATGCGCATCGATTTCGGCCGCTTGCGCCAGATGGCCTGAGTCGCGAGGACGTGCCCCACCTCTGAGGCGCCGACGCCAAAGGCGAGCGCACCGAGCGCGCCGTGGGTCGAGGTGTGGCTGTCGCCGCAGACCAGCAGCAGGCCGGGTTGCGTGATGCCCTGTTCCGGCCCCACCACATGGATGATGCCCTGGCGCGGATCCTCTAGGCCGAAATGGGTGAAGCGGTGACGGTCGGCATTGCGTTGCAGCGTCTCAACCACGCGGCGCTGAGTGGCGTCCGCAATATCTTCGAGCCGATGGCTGAGGGTGGAAACACCGTGATCGGGCGTAGCGAAGAACTGGTCAGGATGCCGCAGTGCGAGGCCATGTTCGTCGAGCAGGTTGAAGCCGTTGTAGGACCCATCGTGCCCAAGATGGCGCCCGACCATCAGCAGGCATTGTCCTTCCTCCTCGAGGATGAGGTGATCGTCCCAAATCTTTTCCAGCAGGCTGCGCGGTGTCATGTCCGTCTCCCGTGAATGTATGGCGGGCGGGCGCGGTCATTCTGGCCGCAGGCCGGCGCGGCGGACCAAGCCGCGATTGGGGTCGAGGGCGCGCTCGGTGCGTGCGGCGAACGCCTCCGGCGTAGAGGCAATCGGCTCGAGAGGATTGCGGATGGAGAGGTCGGCGATCCTCGCCGAGCAGTGACGGCGATGAGGTCGCAGTTAAGGCTGCGCCGCACCTCGTCGCGCAGCCCTGCCGGTCGGACCACGCCGTACCAACTAGGTCGCCGCCGTTTGAACCGACGTTCATCTTACTGGGTTCGGTACGCGCGTTCGCGATCAGACTAGGCAGAGCCGTTATTGGCAGCCCCGGCGCCCGCGCAGAGCGCCTCGCTCTGCGAAAGGATCTGGATGATCGGCGCGAAGCTCGGGAACGGATGGTAAGCGAGGCGCTGCACCCAGGGGCCAATGGTGACGGCGCAGATATGCGCGAGGTCGAGCGTGTAGCCGTGAGCCGAGAACTGCACGACATCGAGCGCGCCGATCGCGTCGGCGCGGTTGTCCACCGCCACGGCCGGGCCGGGCAATTCTGAGAGAAGCGTCGTGATCGGGGAGAGGTGAGATGGGCTGGATGGCCCGGTGACCAGGCATTGATGATGGGGACCGGTCGGCTGGGCCAAGCACCCTGCGCGCGACTGGCGTGGGTTGCGGCCGCGCCGGCCGCGATTCCGCGGGGCAGCGCGCGTCGTGGCAGGGAAAAGCGCATCCTCCACTTTCTCCATCGCGGCCGGTTCTGTCGCCAGCTTTCGGACTATCGCAGGAGGCCTCTTGCCAATCAAGATTGTCTGACATTCTCCTCAGAGAAGATCGCGAGATGATTGAGCAGCGCGCGGAGCGTTCAGAAACAACAGCTTCTGCCGCGCGCTTGCGGCACGAGAAAGCGCCCGAGAATGATGTCGAGGTGGAGCCTCGGCGTCGATGCGGCAGCCTCCCTCCGTTGCGGCGCCACCACGGCGTTATCCGAAACCCCGCCGCCCGGTGCGCGGTGGTCAGAGCAAGAGCTGGCCGAGTGGATGTTTGCCGGGGACTGGCTAAGCAGCAGGATGATATCTCGGGCCGTGCCGTATGCGTCGATGTTAATCCGCGCGAGCGGAGGTCGTGTCCGAGCCCGCCCACGACACCGGCGCCACGTCTTGAAACTGGAAGGTGTCGAAGCGGTCCTTGGATTAGAGGGAGATGGATCCGAAGAATGGATCCAGCCCCAGCGCGCGGGCGGCCCATTCTTCGCGCCGGTGGACGCCACGTGATAGCTACGCGTCCAACCCCAGGTCATGACAGATCGAACCCGCCGCAAGCGTGTCTACTGCCTCCACCGAGACATCCATAAGGATGCGGCTGCGTTCAGAGGAGACATGCACGGTGATGTGCTCCACCGGCGCGCGCGCCGTGTCGTAGATCAGCCGCGCGAGGCGCAGGATCGGCGAGCCGATCTCGACATCGAGCAGTCGCGCTTGGTCGGGCGTAGCGGCGGCGGCGGTGATCTCCTGCACCACGCGGCCGAAGGTTACGCCCTCGCTGAGCAGAATCTCGTAGAGCGCCTGACGACGCAGCCGTCGCGCAGTGACGTGGCGGCCAAAGGCCGGCGCGATCCAGGCCTCGGTCAGTGCCACGGGCGTGGCCTCGCGCCGGCGCAGTCGCAGCGCGTGCACCGCGAGCGCGCCGGGGTCGAGGCCAAGCTGACGCCCAATGGCGGGTGGCGGTGCGGCGCGCACGACGTGGAGAACCTCAGCGCGCGTCTCGACCGCTGCGCGGCGGAGGGAATCGAGCAGGCCGAGCGTCGCGGCGGCAGCCGCGGCGGGCAACGAGTCGCTGACGAAGGTGCCGCGGCCGTGACGGCGCTGAAGCAGCCCCTGTGCCTCGAGGTCGCCCACGGCGCGCCGCAGTGTAATGCGCGAGACGCCGTAGAGAACGCAGAGGTCCTCCTCGCTCGGTAGCATGGCACCAGGCGCATAGCCTCCCTGCAGCACTTGGTCGCGCAATGCGAGGAAGACCTGGCGGTGAAGTGCAAGCCCCGGTGCACGACGGGGGGGCGCGGCGGCGTGGTTCGACATGGTTTGCGTGGCGTGCCGCGAGGCCTCCTCTAATGACAACTTGCCCGGGCCGAGATCACGTGGTCATATCCTTATGATGTCTTGCGCCGCCGCTGCAAGGATGTCCTCTTCGGGGGCGCCGCGGTGACGGCCGGCACCGGGTT
>LNFM01004986.1_pt1 | contig 35119 bp, 20 predicted proteins | sample 596031 | NCBI WGS metagenome assembly LNFM01 (sample SAMN04254537, study PRJNA301005) | activated carbon metagenome | isolation source: dual media filters at the Ann Arbor, Michigan drinking water treatment plant | place: USA: Ann Arbor
GCGGCAACCACGACCAGCAGGTCGGCATCGAGATCGTGCGCCGCGCCCTCCAGGCGCCGGTCCGCCAGATCGCCGAGAATGCCGGCTTCGACGGCGCCGTGGTCGCCGGCCGCATGCTCGACCAGAAGGACGTCAATCTCGGCTTCGATGCCCAGAAGTCGGAATACGTCAACATGATCAAGGCCGGCATCATCGACCCGACCAAGGTCGTGCGCGCCGCGCTGCAGGGCGCGGTGTCGGTCGCCGGCCTGCTGATCACCACCGAGGCGATGGTGGTCGAGAGCCCCAAGGATCCGGCCCCGCCAATGCCAGGTGGCGGCGGTATGGGCGGTATGGGCGGCATGGGCTTCTGATACAGCCGCTTTCCGGTCGTTGCGGGCGGAAAGACCCTCCGACCCGCGACGACAGGCAAGGCAGGAGGCCGCATTGCCCTGCGTCCGGCGCCCGAAGGCGGCTGGAAGTCGGAGGACGCGCAGGCGATCGCCGACCGTCTGGCGAGCCGGCTGCCGGAGCACTGCACCAAGCTGGACATGGTCCCGCTTGTCGGCACACGACCCTGCAACCTCGTGGGCTGCCGGCGCGTATCACTGGCAGGCGTTTTGCCGACAGGAGGGTCTATTCATGGCGTCCACCAGAGTCTTGGCCGCAGCCGGGCTCGGTCTCGCGGTATCCGCATGCGGCTACTCCAGCACGACGGAAGTCGTGCGGCCGCCGTCCGCCGCTGTCGTGTACTCGGCGCCCGCCCCCGTGACGACGACGTATGTCACCCCGGCGCCGGCAGCCACAGCCTATGTCATGCCAGCACCCACGGTAGCCGCAGTCCCGCCGGCCAGAACCCCGCCCGCCGGCGTCGAGGCCTTCCGAGACGAGTACGGCTATCGCTATGACGGCCAGGGGAACCGGCTCGACCGCCACGGCAACATCATCAGCCCGTATTCCACCCGTCCCTGAACAATCGGACGGCGCTGGCCGAAGACCAATGGTCTCGGGCGGCGCGGCCTTGGGCCGGCGTACGCGCCACTGGCGCATCGCGACGGTCGGCCCTTCACGAACTGGTCATCGCGTCGGGCCATGCTGCCGGCAGGTGGGGGCGGTGCCTCCTGCCATAGGCGCCAACCTCGCCCCAAGAGCGGTCACGCACGGAGCGCGCTCGCGCGCGCTCGGGATGACACCGACGCTTGCGCCGCATTCGATTGCGCAATGGACGAATTGCGTCCGACACCAGGGTCGCAATGGCCCGATCTCGAGGCGATCGATGGCGGCAGGATGGCGCGCTCGAAAGCATCGTTCCGCGACCAGGATGCGCCTCGCCCTCGCCGCATCCTCCCGGCATGCTGCCGTTTCAAGCGTACATCGCATAGAGTAGCGGCCACGCATGGCACAACAACGGGTTCAGCGGCGGCTTGCGGCCATCCTGGCCGCCGACATCGCGGGCTACAGCCGGCTCATGGGTCGCGACGAGGCCGGCACGGCGCGGCAGCTGCGCGATCACCTGGCGGCCGTCCGCGCCGTCATCGAGCGGCACGACGGCCGCATCGTCAAGACCATGGGCGATGGCCTGCTCATCGAGTTCCCCTCGGCGGTCGCCGCCGTCGAGGGCGCGATCACCCTGCAGCGGCGGATGCAGCGCCGCAACGCCCGGCAGCCAGCCGACCGGCGCATGCTGTTTCGCATCGGCGTCAATCTCGGCGATGTCCTGGTCCAGGGCGACGACATCCTGGGCGACGGCGTCAACGTCGCCGCTCGTCTGGAAAGCCTCGCGGCGAGCGGCGGCATCTGCCTGTCGCAAGCCGTCTACGAGCAGGTCAAGGGCAAGATCGATGCGCGGTTCCGCGATCTCGGCAGCCACCGGCTGAAGAACATCGCCGAGCCCGTCCGGGCCTACGCCGTCGAGAGCGGCACGAGCCCGTCAGGGATCGCCGCGGCAGCCCTGCCCTTGCCCGACGAGCCGTCGATCGTCGTGCTGCCGTTCGCGAACCTGAGCGAGGATCCCGAGCAGGCGTTTCTCGCCGACGGTATATCGGAGGATCTGACGACGGCCCTGTCCCGGCTGCGCTGGCTGTTCGTCATCGCCCGCAACTCGGCCTTCGCCTACAAGGACAGGAGCGTCGATGTCCGCGCGATCGCCCGCGAGCTCGGCGTCCGCTATGCGCTCGAAGGCAGCGTCCGCCGGGCGGGAGAGCATGTCCGCATCACCGCCCAGCTGGTCGATGCCGAGAAGGGCGGCCATATCTGGGCCGAGCGGTACGACCGGCGGATGGACGACATCTTCGCCGTCCAGGACGAGATCACCGGCAACATCGTCGCCTCCATCGAGCCGCATCTCTACGCGCGCGAGGGCTATCGCGCCGCATCCAAGCCTCCGGAGAACGTCGACGTGTGGGGCCTGGTCGTCCGGGCGATCGCGCTCGTCAACCAGTTCGGCCGCCGCGAGAACGAGGAGGCGCAACGCCTGCTGCACCGTGCGCTCGCGATCGATCCGCGCTATGCGCGCGCTCACGCGATCCTGAGCTGGGCGCTGTGGTGGGCGACGCTCTATCACTACATCGAGGACCGCGACGCCGGGTACGAAGAGAGCGCCCGGCATGCCCAGGAGGCGGTCAAGCAGGATGCAAACGAGCCGTGGGCACGGCTGATGCTGGGCCTCAACCTCAGCACATCGGGCCAGCACGACCGCGCCCTGGCCGAGCACGAGGCCGCCCTCGCGCTGAACCCCAACTTCGCCCTCGGCCGGACGACCTATGGATGGGCCCTGCTGCGGGCCGGCCGCTACGACGAGGCGATCGCCGAGACCGCGAAGGCGCTGCGCATGAGCCCCCTGGATTCTTTCTCCGGGCTCTACACGACGATTCACGGCCTGGCCCTGCTGGGCGCCCGGCGCTTCACCGAGGCGCTGCCGCACCTGCGCGCGTCGGTCGCCGCCGATGCGGAGTTCGCCGGCCACTACAACGCCCTGATCAGCTGTTGCGGCCATCTCGGCCTCGGCGACGAAGCCTCCGAGTTCCTCGCCCGCCGCAACCGCGTCGGCCCGCCGCTCCGCGTCTCGGTGCTGCGCCACAACCTGCGCCGCTTCGCGCACGGCGAGGTCTTTGCCGAGGGTCTGGCGAAGGCCGGGGTGCCCGAATAGGAGGCGATCGCAGGGCATCTACCGGGCAAGCGGCCGGCGCCGGTCGTGCGCTTCTGGCAGGCTGTCGACCCAGATGGTATCGATGGGCCGGGGGACTACTCGCTCATGATCACGACATCGACATCGACGCTGCGGCGCGTCGCCTGGCTCCGTCGCAATCGCTGCGGCGCCCTGCTGGCCGCGCTCTTCCTGTTCATTCTCGCGGACCCGGCCTTCGCCAGGGCAACCATCAGCGTCGCCTTTCTCCTGCTGGGCGTCGTGGCCATCGTCGCGCTCGCGCTGTTCCCCTTCCGGGCCTGGTTGTTCGCCATCTGGTCCGCCCTGCTGCTCCTGATGGTGGCGGCCGAGACCCTGGTCGCGATGCGCACCGGCATACGCTGGTTTGCGCCGCTCGGCTTCGCCACGACGGCAACCTTCACCGCCATCGTCATCGTCGAGCTGCTGCGCTACGTCATGGATTCGCGGCCGATCACCGCCGACAAGGTCTTCGCGGCCGTCTCGGCCTACGTGTTGCTGGCAGTCATGTTCGCCACGCTGTTCTCGCTCCTGCAGGTCAACCAGCCGCATGCCTTCCACGTCCATTCGGTCAACGAGCCGGACGGCAAGCTCGGCTGGTCGGCCCTCATGTACTTCTCGTTCACGGTGCTGACGTCGACCGGGTTCGGCGAGATCACGCCGACGACCCATCAGGCGCGCAGCCTGATCGTGGTCGAGCAGGTGCTCGGCGTCATGTACGTGGCCTTCCTGATCGCCCGTCTCGCCAACCTCTATCAGGAGCGACGGCGGGATTGAGCAACCCATCGAGCTCGGGCGACGTCACCGCCGCGAAGGAAGCTTGGCGTCGCCGGGCACTGGCCTGATCTCCGGCGGCTGCGGTGCGTCGGGCGGCCGTTCGCTGAGTTCCTGCTCGCTTCCGGGCATCGGCGTGATGGCCTGGTCACGCAATCGCGTCGGCCAGCTCGCCGATGGTACGCACCAGGATGTCGGGCTGATGCGGCGTGATGCCGAACGGCCGGCCACGGCGGTCGATGAAGGCGGTGCGCATGCCGGCCGACTTGGCGCCGATGCAATCGAAGGCGTGGTTTGCGACGAACAGGATCTGGTCGACCGGCACGCCGACCAGTTCCGCCGCCTTGGCGTAGGTCGCGACATGCGGCTTGAAGGAACTCGCCTCGGTGACCGAGATGACGCGGTCGAACGGAATACGGTGATGCGCCTTGGCGGCCTCGAGCATGTCCGGGTCGCCGTTGGACAGCACGACGAGCTTGTAGCGTGACTGGAGGCGCGCGAGCGCCTCGGGTACCTCCGGGAACGGCTTCAGCTTCTCGATCTCAGCCACCAGGCAGCGGACCTCGTCCATCGTGTACGGGATGCCGGCGCGGTCCATCACGTGAGCGACTGCGCGATGGCCGATCTCGCGGTAGGGCGTGTGCTCGCGATGCAGCAACGCATCGATCATCGAGTTCTCGAAGTGGGTGCGCCGCCACCAGGTGACGAAGGAGTCGGGCTTGCCCTTCCATCCCTTCCTCGCGAGGAACGGCGTCGCCACCGCCGTCAGCCCGCCCTGCATGTCGACCACAGTGCCGTACTGGTCGAACATGCAGACCTTCACGCCGTCGCGGATCACGTCATGGTTCATGGCGGTCTCGTCCTCGGAGTGTCGGAAAGTCCTGTCATCCTGAGCGCAGCGAAGGATCTCATCGCCGGAAATCGCGGGCACCCTTGTGGCAAGTGGCGACGAGATCGTTCGCTGCGCTCAGGACGACAAAAGAGCGGCCTGCGCAGCCGCTCCTCACGAGGCCGGCTTCGGCCCGGCCGACGGCGGCGTGACGACACGACGGCCGACCAGGGGCGCGTTGCGGATGGAGTCGAGGTTGATCTCGGGCATCGCCATGCCGAGGGTGCGCAGGACGCCGTTGGCCAGGTCGTTGTAGCTCGCGAAGTTGCGGCGCAACCGGCTGCGCCACACCGGTATGCCGCCATTGGAATGCAGCTCGTAGACCGATTCCCGCTGGTCGAGCGCCGAGCCGACATGGTCCCAGGCCATCTGCAGGAGGGCCGAGCGCTGGGCGGCCGTGTAGCCGCCGCCCTCGAACGATTCGGCCAGCCCCGCCGCCAGCGCGGGATCGGCGAGATCGCGATCGGTCGGTGCGACGACCAGCGAGGAGCCCGGCAGGATGCGCAGGATCTCGCTCACCAGCGGCCGCGCCTTCAGCATCGCCAGGCTGCCGGCGGCGAGGTGGGCATGGTTGGGCGAGCAGTTGCCCTCCGGCGTGAGCTCCGGGTCGCGCTCGGCGGCGACCTGGCAGCTTCGAACGGTCTGCACGGCGGTGACCAGGTCGAGCACGTACTCGATGGTCTGGTCGTGCGCGACCAGGCCCATGGCATCGGCGCAGGCGAGCGCCAGGCCGAGCGTGAACTCGGCCTTCGACAGCCAGCAATAGAGCTGGTGCCAGAGCAGCCAGCGCGCCACCGGCTCGGCCATCGGCTCGACGAGGAACACGCGCTCCCACGGCACCAGCACCTCGTCGAGCCACATCTGGCCGTCGAGCTCGTCGAAGCGGTTGCTGAGCGGCGCCGAGAACGGGTTGGCGTCGCGTGCTGAGGACTTGCGGCAGATCACCGTGACGCCCGGTGCGTTGACCGCCACCGTGAAGGTCGCCCGATGGCCCTCGAAGTCGACGCCGTTGAGCGCGCCGACATAGACGTCCTCGGCATAGGCCGGGCTGGTGTGCATGCCGATCTTGCCGCTGACCACCATGCCGGCATCGGTCTGCCGCACCATCCTGAGCGACGCGCGCTGGGCCGGATCGGCGCGCAGGCGGAAGCCGATCGGCGCCGCGCCCGAGGCAAAGGTGAGGAAGCGGCCGGTGCGGGCGATCGCCGCACGCTGCGCCTCGGCATTGGCGACCTGCTGCGGCGAGGCGTTGCGCAGGCAGACCGCGTGCAGCACCCCGAGGGCGATCATGTGACCATAGGCCGGCGTATGGGTGATATTGCCGGCGCTGAGGAAGGTGGTTGCCGCGAAGCTGCGTCCCATGTGGATCAGGTCGTCGGCAGTCTTCGGCACCAGGTAACCGAGCGGCGTCCGCGCGCCACCCCGGCACGGCGGCGTCATCAGCCTGTCCTGCCAGGCGGGGTCGAGGTGCCGGTCGTACCAGCCGACGTATTCCTCGACCATCGCCCGGGTCGCCGGATGCGTCGTGACATCGTCGACCTGCCCGTCGCCCAGGACGAAGACGCGGCGGCCGTCGCGCAGGCTGGCACGATACTCGGCACCCGTTCGCATCGCCTCCATGGTCAGGCTCCGTTGGTCGTCGTGCCGGCGGATTGCAGGGCGCGCCATACGCGGTCGCTGGTCGCCGGCATGTCGAGCTCGCCGACGCCGCGTTCGGCCAGCGCATTCATGATGGCGAGCATGATCGCCGGCATGGCGCCGACGCAGCCCGCCTCGCCCGCGCCCTTGACGCCCAGCGGATTGGTCGCCGTCGGCACCGGGTTGCTGACGATCTTCATGCTGCACATCGTGTCGGCGCGCGGCATGGCGTAATCCATGAAGCTCGCCGTCAGGAGCTGTCCGGAGTCGGGGTCGTAGACCACCCGCTCCATCAGGATCTGGCCCATGCCCTGCGCCACGCCGCCATGGATCTGGCCGGCCAGCGTCAGCGGGTTGATCACGGTGCCGACATCGTCGACCACGAGATAGGAGAGTAGCGCCACCTCGCCGGTGTCGGGATCGATCTCGACCTCGCAGACATGGCAGCCGTTGGGGAAGGTGTCGCGCTTGGGCGCGTAGGTGGCGTCCTCGTAGAAGCCGGGCTCGATGCCGGGCGGCAGGCGGGCCGGCTGGAAGGCCGCCATGGCGACCTGCTTCAGGGTCAGGCTGCGATCGGTGCCGACGACCGAGAACTTCGCATCGGCAAAGGCGATGTCGGCCTCGGCTGCCTCGAGCAGATGAGCGGCGAGCCGCTTGCCCTTGGCCACGATCTTCTCGGCGGCGAGGCTCAACGCCGTGCCGCCGGTCACCATCGAGCGCGAGCCGTTGGAGCCCATGCCGAAGGCCACGCGATCGGTATCGCCGTCGATGAACTGCACGTCGCCCGGCGCGATGCCCAGCTTGTCGTGCAGGATCTGCTTGAACACGGTCTCGTGGCCTTGCCCGTGCGTCTTGGTGCCCATCAGCATCATGGCGGTGCCGCTCGGGTTGAAGCGGATCTCGGCGTATTCCGGCGTCGGTCCGGCGGCCTGCTCGATGGCATTGGCGAGGCCGATGCCGCGCAGCTTGCCGCTGGCGCGCGAAGCCTCGCGCCGCTTGGCAAAGCCTGCGTAGTCGGACGCCGCGAGCGCCAGGTCCATGTTCTTCTCGAACTCGCCGCAGTCGTAGAACGGGCCGAGCGGCGCCTTGTAGGGCAGCTTCTCCGTGGGGATGATGTTGCGGCGGCGCAGCTCGATGGAATCGATACCGAGCTCCTGCGCCGCCACCTCGACGATGCGCTCGATCAGGTAGGCCGCCTCGGGCCGGCCGGCACCGCGATAAGGAGCGGTCGGGTTGGTGTTCGACAGGACGGCGTCGATCGTGACGTGGGCGGCGGGGATATCGTAGACGCCAGTCACCGTGCCGATCTGGCCGAACGGCGTCAGCAGCTGGCGGTCGGAGGCGATGTAGGCACCGACGCTGGCCAGCATGTGCAGCCGGAGCCCGAGAATCCTGCCATCGGCCGCGAGCGCGAGCTCGATGTCGCCGATGTTGTCGCGGCCATGCTCGTCGGCCATGATCACCTGCGAGCGCTCGCAGCTCCAGCGCACCGGCCGGCCGATCTTCTTCGCCGCCCACAGGGTCAGCCGGTGATCGACATACTGCCAGCCCTTGGCGCCGAAGCCGCCGCCGACGTCCTGGCAGACGACGCGGACCTTGCTCTCCGGCACCTTGAAAATCATGTTGGCCAGCATGTTGCGAACGCGGTGCGGGTAGTTGACGTCGGCGTAGAGCGTGTAGCGATCGTCGCCGGCATCGTAGGTGCCGATCGAGCCGCGCGGCTCCATGTACTGGGCGTGGACGCGGGTGATGACGTAGCGCCGGCGCACGACGTGCGCGGCACGCGCGAACGCCTCGTCGGTCGCCTTGCGATCGCCGCGCTCCAGCGTGTGCGAGATGTTGTCCGGGTTCTCGTCCCACACCCGCGGCGCGCCCGGCGCCGCGGCGGCGCCGACCTCGGTCACCGACGGCAACGGCTCGTAGTCGACCTCGACCAGCTCGGCGGCGTCCTTGGCCTCGTCGAGGGTGTGCGCGATCACCAGCGCCACGGGGTCGCCGACATAACGCACGCGATCGACAACCAGGGCCGGCCGCTGCGGCGCGAACATCGGCGAGCCGTCCCGCTTCTTGCGCGGCATGGCCGCCTTTGGCATGCCGAGCCCGTCCGCCGCATAGTCGGCGCCGGTGAAGATGGCGATCACGCCCGGCGCGCGCGACGCGGCCTCGGTCGAGATCGAGCGGATCGCCGCATGGGCGTGCGGCGAGTGCACGAACACCGCATAGGACTGGCGCGCCAGGCTCTGGTCGTCCTGGAAACGCCCCTTGCCGGTCAACAGCCGCACGTCCTCGAATCGCCTCACGGGCTGGCCGATGCCGAACTTCATCATCGCGTCGTCCTTCATTTTACACCTCCTCCCCAGCAGAGCTGGCGAGGAGAAGAGTGCGTACCGCCATCACACGAACCGGCTGGTGATCGTGCCCAGCGGGCCATAGTCGATGTGGAACACGTCGCCCAACCGCGCCTCGACCACGCCGGTGAACGAGCCGCCGAGGATGAACTGACCCGGCTCCAGCGCGATGTCGAACGGCGCCAGCTTGTTGGCGAGCCAGGCGACGCCGTTGGCCGGATGATTGAGCACCGCCGCAGCGACGCCCGATTCCTCGATGACGTTGTTACGATGGCAAAGCACCGACACCCAGCGCAGGTCGACGTCCATTGGCTTGAAGGGCCGACCGCCGATGATCAGCGCCGCATTGCCGGCATTATCGGCGATGCTGTCGAGCACGCAACGCGGCTTGCCGGTGTCGGGATCGACGCGGTGGGTGCGGCCGTCGACGATCTCGGCGGCCGGCACGATGTAGTCGGTCGCGCTCAGCACGTCGAAGATCGTGCAATTGGGGCCCGCGAGCCGGCGGCCGATGACGAAACCGAGCTCGCACTCGAGGCGCGGCTGGATGAAGCGGCTCATCGGGATCTCGGCGCCGCCCGAATAGAACATGTCGGCCAGCAGCGAGCCGTAGTCGGGCTCGTCGATGTTGGCCTGGCGCTGCATGGCCCGCGAGGTGAGCCCGATCTTGTGGCCCTTGATCTCGTTGCCGGCTGCGACCTTCAGCGCCACCCAGCGGCGCTGGACGGCGTAGGCGTCGTCGACCGTGAACCCCTCGTACTGGATGGAGGGCGGCCTGATCCTGTGCCGGCCCTTCTCCGCCGCGTCATAGGCGCGAGCGATCACATCGATGGTTGCCGAATCGAGCATCTAACTCCCCAAATCTGTTCAGATTGCCAATCAGGCTCCTCTCCCCCGCCAGGGCAGGGCATTCGCATATGGCAAAAAATGCCGTCATCCCGACCGAAGCCGAGCTCAGCGAGGCCCAGTGGAGGGACCTTTCTTCTAGTGGCACCAGCAAGACAGAGTCCCTCGACTGCGCCGCCAATGGCGCTGTAATCAGCGCCTGATCGGGCGGCTCCGCTCGGGATGACGGTACTTTTCCCATATGTGGATGCTCTGCCCGCCAGGGGGAGAGGTTGGGTGAGGCGGACACGCGCGTCATAGCCCCCTCACCTGGCCTCTCCCCTTAGCGGGGAGAGGAACATGGTTCGAAGAAATGAAATCAGCCGACGACGGCGGTGAAGTCGGCCTGGACCAGGGCGCGGCTGTCGGGCGGCAGGGTGAGCGTGTGGCGCGCCGGGCGCGCCTCCGGATCGGGAAACATCTTCACCCACTCGCCGTTCAGCGCCGCGCGCTGCGCCGCCGGGTTCTTCACCCAGAAAGTGATCTTGATGATGTCGTCCACCGTCGCGCCGGCGGCCTCGACGTCGTGACGGATGTGGGTGAACACGTTGGCGACCTGCTGCTCCAGCGACTCCGGCAGGTCCCGCGTCCCCGGGTTGGTGCCGCCGATCACGCTCGACATGATGACGTTCCCGATCCGGCTGGCATTGGGGATCGGGTTCTCGTGGCGCGGCAGCTTGCCGTTCACGCTCTTGCGCTTGGCCATGGTCGCGATCACTCCGCCGGCACTTTGTCTTTGCGGAAGGTCGGAACGCCCTGCGTGCGGTCCTCGAGCGCCTCGGCGCCTTCGGTCGGCAGCACCTTGACGAAGTTGAGGGCGGCGTCGATGTCGCCTTCCCAGACCTCGCGCGGCAGGTCGTAGACGAACTCGACGCCGTAGCCGTTGGGATCGTGGATGTAGAGGCTGTGGGTCATGCCGTGCTCGACACGGCGGTCGAACTTGACGCCCTTGGCCTGCAGGTAGGCCAGATGCTTCAGCCACGCGTCGCGGTCCGGCATGGTGATGGCGATATGATTGACGGCCACGGGCATGCCGAACATGGCCCAGTCCTTGGGCGGCGCCGGCAGGTCGCGGTTCTCGACCAGGGCGATGTCGTGGTGATGGCTGTCGCCGTTCTCGCGCACGCCGCTGTAGAAGCGCATCTTCGGGGGATTGGGCCGCTGCGGCGTCGGCTTGATCTCGCCGACCTGGCGGAAGCCCACGACCTCCGTCCAGAAGCGATGCGATTCCTCGATATCGCGGACGTTGAGCACCAGGTGATTGATGCCCCGTGGCGTAACTGGCTTGTCCATGTCTCGGTCCTCCCGGGTTGGGGTTCCTCCGCACCTGATCGTGCGATCCGTTCTTACGGGCGCCGATGATACCGCCAAACGACGGGAAGCGCTCGCCTGCCGTGCAGGTCTGCAGACCAAGCGCAATCGACACGCCCCTGCTTCGCCGACGGCGATCCTAGCGACCCGGCCAGCATACCGAAACGATCAATCGAAGCATGAGAGGCATAACCTGGAATTATGCAGCAGAGCCGGTTTCGGCGCCCAGCGGGAACGCGACAAGGGCGCCTGCAGCGCCGTTCGGCACGGGATTGGCTCTGCGCAGATCCTCGACGATCGTGCCGAAATCGATGCCGTAGGCGGTCTCGAGCAGCGCCGCCCGCTCGGCCAGGATAGCCCACGCGAGCTCGCCGGCGCCGGGCGGCAATCCGACGACGACCGTGCTGTAGGTCTCGCCGACCGGGATCTTCAGGACGCGGCCGGCAAAGCTTCGGCCGATTCGCTCGACGAAGAGATCGAACTGGACGTCGAAGCTCCAGAGATGGATGAGCGCCGGGCCGCTGCCCGTCAGCGCCGCCCGACAATCGTCGAAGAATTCCTGCGAGTAGAGGTGCGCAGGCGTGCCCAGCGCGCCACAGATGTCGAGCAGCAGTACATCGGCGCTGCCCGGATGATCGCGCAGGTATCGAGCGCCGTCGCCCTGGATGACCTCCAGCCGGTCGTCGTCGTCCGGCAGCAGGAAATGGCTGCGGGCAACCGCGATGACGTCGGCATCGATCTCGACCACCCGGGTGCGGATGCCGGGAACGAAGCGGTGCAGGAATTTCGGCAGGGACCCGCCGCCCAGCCCGACCGTCAGCACGTCCCGCGCGCGCGGCGCGAACAACAGGAAGCTCATCAGGACGCGGCTGTGAGGATGGATGAGCTCGAACGGCTGGGCGATGCGCATCGAGGATTGGCTGATCGGCGTACCGAGGTGCAAGGTGCGCAGCCCGTCTTTCTCGATGATGCCGATATCCCCCTTCACGGAGACATGATCCTTGTTCAATTTCAGCGACCGGCGATAGCTGTCGGCCGCTTCGGTCAGTCTGCCGAGCGAGCGCAGCACGGTGCCGTTGTCGGTGTGGAATTCGGGGTTCCTCGGCAACAAGGAGACCGCCTTGGCCTGGCTCGCCGCCGCCTCCCCGAGGCGGGCGAGCCGGAACAGCGCCAGCCCACGCCGGTTGTGCGCATGGGCATGGTCGGCCTTCATCGCGAGGACCTGATCGTAGTGCGCCAGCGCATCCTGGTAGCGCTTCGCCTGAAGGTGGACATTGCCGCACCCGTAGATCGCCTCGTACGAATCGGGCCTGAGCGCCCGCGCCCGCTCGTAGCTCGACAGGGCGTCGTCGGGACGGCCCAGCTCCAGCAGGACGTTGCCGCGGTTGATATGGGCCTCGGCCAGATCGGGCTTGAGCACGATCACCTTGTCGTAGTGCGCGAGCCCGTCCTGCGGACGACCGCTCCTCGCGAGCAGATTGCCGGTGTTGAGCAGCGCCCCGACATCGTTGGGGCGCTGCCGCAGGGCCGAACCGAGCAGGTCGCGCGCTTCCGCGATGCGGCCCTGCTGCAGGCGCACCACGCCCATCACGTAGGTGGCGTCGAACTGATCGGGCTGAGACCCGAGCACGGCGCGGCAGGCCGACACCGCCTTGTCGAGCTCGCCCTTCTGGAGCGCTCGCCAGGCGCGGTTGATCAGCTGGGCCGGAGTCTTCTTGCCGGTTTGCGGCGACGGCAGATAGTTCTTCATCTCCTGTCCAATCTACGGGCAGTCCGCACAATCGTCGCCCAGAATCCCTCGGCGCCCTGCGAAATGATGCGCCGACCGGTCGTCGTCGGAGACGATTCCGTCGACATCGCGACGGCGTCGCGGCACTGTTGGCGGCGCCGCGTCGATTCGCCGGAGCCCGCACATTTTCACGCTTTATCTCGCGCTCGGCGCGATGTTCGTGCAGCAGACCTTCGCGACCGTCGGCCGCTCGACGGTACCGCTGATCGCCGCCGCCATCATCGCAGACATGAAGATCGATCCGGCGCTGGTCGGGGTCTATCTCGCCATCGGCTCGGTGGCGGGCTTCCTGACGACGCTGGGCTGCGGCGGCTTCATCCTGCGCTACGGCGCCATGCGCATGACCCAGGTCGGCATGGCCGCCCTCGGCCTCGGCCTCGCCGTGATCGCCGTCGGCTGGCTGCCGCTGTTTGCCTTGGGCGCCATGGTCGCCGGCCTCGGCCAGGCCGTCTCGACGCCGTCGAGCTCGCATCTGCTGGGTCGCCTGTCGCCGCCGCGGCTGGCGCCGCTGGTTTTCTCGATCAAGCAGACCGGCGTGCCAGCGGGGTTGATGGTGGCCGGCATCGTGGCGCCCGCCCTGGTCGCCATGTGGGACTGGCGCACCGCGATTCTCCTGATCGCCCTCGTCTGCGGCCTCTGCGTCGTCGCGCTGCAACCGCTGCGCGCCCGCTTCGACGTCGACCGCAATCCCGGCCAGCCGCTGTCGCCGGCCGACATCCGCGCCAACGTGGCGAGCGTGGTGCGCGATCCGGCGCTGCGCGCCCTCTGCCTGGCGATGTTCAGCTTCGTCGGCCTGCAGTCGCTGTTCACCGGCTTCTTCGTGCTCTACCTGGTGCGCGGTCTGGGCTACGACCTCGAGCGGTCGGGGCTGGTGTTCGCCATCGCCGTCGCCGTCGCCGTGCCGGCCCGCATCGGCTGGGGCTGGCTCGCCTCGCGCTTCGTCCGGCCGGCCGTGCTGCTCGCCTGGCTCGGCATCGGCATGGCGGCAGCCGCGGTGCTGACCGCCCTGATCGACCCGGCCTGGCCGACCTGGGCCGCGACCCTCGTCGCCACCCTGCTCAGCGTCACCGCGGTGAGCTGGCACGGCGTGCTGCTGGCCGAGGTGGCGCGTCTCTCGCCGGTCGGACGCATCGGCGCCACCACCGGCGCGGTTCTGGCGTTCGGCGACGCCGGCTCGCTGGTCCTGCCGCTACTGTTCAGCGCCGCCCTCGCCCTCACGGGCGGTTACGATGTCGGGTTCCTGATCGGTGCGGCGCTTGCGCTCGCCGTCGGCCTGCGCGGTCTGTGGCAGCGCTACATGAGATAGGGACCGACCCGCGCGGTGGGACATGATCTTCGCCGGGAGCGGCTCACTCCGATGGCGCTCTTCTTGACGATTGCACTTTCCATGAGCGCCATCGGGGTAGCGCGCTCATAGGCGCTAACTTCAGAACTTCTGACACAACCCGGTCTCCTCCCCAGCTTTGCTGGGGAGGTGTCGCCGTCATACGGCGACGGAGGGGTCCTGGGCTCGAGACTCGTGGCTCATGACCCCTTCGTCCGCGTCGGCATTTTGGCCGCGCAGCGGCCAAAAGCCTTCCGGCCAAGGATTTGCTCAGGCGGCCGGATCGAGGATCATCGCCGCCGCCTTCTCGCCGATCATGATCGATGGCGCGTTGGTATTACCCGATGTCAGAGTCGGCATGATCGAGGCGTCGGCGACGCGCAGCCCGTCGATGCCGTGCACGCGCAATCGTGCATCTACCACCGCCATCGGGTCGCTGCCCATCTTGCAGGTGCCGACCGGATGGTAGGTCGTCTCGGCGACCTGCTTGACCCAGTCGATGATCTCGTCGTCCTTGCGGCGCTGGGCGCCGGGCGCGACCTCGCTCACCTGGAGCGGCGCCATCGCCGGCGCCGTCATGATGGAACAGGCGATGCGCACGGCGCGCACGGTGAGCTCGGCATCGATCGGCGCCGACAGGAAGTTGAAGTTGATCGCCGGCGGCCGGCGCGGGTCGGCCGAGACGACGTGGATGCTGCCGCGACTCTCGGGGCGCATGACATGGGCATAGCAGGTCACGCCGGACTGGCGGGCGATGCGCGGCCCGCGCGGGCCGGGCTCGGTGAACATTGGAACCCAGCCGAGCAGCAGGTCGGGCGCCTCGAGCCCGTCGCGCGAGCGCACGAAGGCCCGAAGCGGCGCCCCCACCATGCCGAGCAGGCCCTTGCCGGTGACGGCATAGCGCAGCGCCTGCCAGACCAGGCCGAGGCCGCGGCCGCGATCGTTGAAGGTGATGCCCCTGGTGCCGATCGCCCACCGGGTGCGCGGCGCGTAATGATCGCGCAGGTTCTCGCCGACGCCGGGCAAGGCGTGGCGCACCGCGATGCCGAGCCCTTTGAGGCGCTCGGGCTGGCCGATGCCCGAAAGCTCGAGCAGTTGCGGCGAATTGACCGAGCCGCCGCTGACCACGACCTCGCGGCCGGCCCGCGCCTCGCGCGACCCGCCGCCGACGGCATAGCGCACGCCGACGCAACGGCGGCCGTCGAGCAGCAGGCTGTCGGCGACCGCGCCGGTCTCGATGCGCAGGTTGGGACGGTTGCGGATCGGCGCCAGGTAACACTGCGCCGTGCTCACGCGCCGACCGGACGCGATCGTCGCCTGGCTCATGGCAATGCCGTCCTGGCGCGCGCCATTGTAGTCCGGGTTGTGCGCTATGCCGACCTGGCCCGCCGCCGCGATGATGGTGGCGAAGATGCGGTCACGCGGCTCGGGATTGGTGACGCGCAGCGGCCCGTCGCGTCCCCGGAAGGCGTCGTCGCCGCCGCCCTGGTAGCTCTCCATGCGCTTGAAGTGGGGTAGCACGTCGGCGTAGCTCCAGCCGCGATTGCCGAGCTGGGCCCAGGTGTCGTAGTCGTGCGATTGCCCGCGCACGAAGGCGAGGCCGTTGATGGCGCTCGACCCGCCCAGAAGGCGGCCGCGCGGCACCGGCAGGCGGCGGCCGTTGGTGTTGGGCTCGGGCTCGGCGCTGTAAAGCCAGTTGGCGGCGGGATTGGTCAGCAGGCGGGCGTAACCGACGGGCAGACGCGACCATGGATTGCTGGCGGGACCGGCTTCGAGCAGCAGCACCTTGTTGCGCGGATCGGCCGACACGCGGTTGGCCACCACCGCGCCGGCCGATCCCGCGCCGACGACGATATAGTCGTAACCCTCTGCCTCGCTTGCCGGCACGCCCTTCCTCCCCACGAACGCTTTCGACGAGACCTTCCGATCAAATGCTTCTTCCGCGCAAGGGCTGACGCGAGAATCATTTCCTGCCCGGGTTTGCGGGTCGGCATTGTGGCGATGGAAGGGAGTTCCGATTCACCTGAAGCGGTATCGGAAATCGCAATAGGGAGCGCCCTGCATGATGGTCTGCGTGCGCTTGAACTCGACGTTCGCGCCACCGACATCGGCAATGTGGAAATCGGAGTCGCAGAGCAGGATGCCGCCGAGCTCGGGCTCACCCAGTCGCCTGAAGAACTCGGCGTATTGGCAGCGTGTTATGTTGTACTCGCGCGCAGTCCCGTCGTCGCGCAGCATCTCGCGCTCGACGGCATCGCCGATGCGGGGACGCATGTCCTCCGCCCATACTGCGTCCCATTTCTCGCGCGGCGTGCCAGGCTTGGCCTCGCCGATGCGGTGATAGAGATCGCGCGCCCACTGGCGCAGGGCATCGCCGACGATCGCGTCGGCACGCGGCCTGCCGAGCTCGGCGCGCAAGGCACGCAATACCGGCAGGATCACCTCGGCCTGCAGCTTCACCTCGTCGAGCAAGGAAATCCTCGCTGGGTCTGGCATGATTGAACCTCCGTTCGCGCCGCGAAAGCATATACTTGAAATCGCGGGCGCCGCAGCGGCTCTTGGGTTACCCGCTTTATCCGGTCCTCCTTCTGCTCCAAGGAACGATTGTCATGACCATCGCCCAGCTCGACTCCCTGGTTTCCCTCTTGCGGTCGCGGCCCGCACCTGCCGTGCCGGTCGTCGCCGACGCGCGCGCGCGGTTCGAGAAGATGGCCGACTTTCTCGGCGGCGCGCCGGATGCCAAGTGCGAGAAGGTCGATGCCGGCGGCGTGCCGGCGGAATGGGTGGCGGCCCCCGGCCACGATCCGCAGCGCGCGATCCTCTACCTGCACGGCGGCGGATACGTCATCGGCTCGCTGGCGACGCACCGTCGCCTGGCCTATGACATCGCCGCCGCCTGCGGCGCGCGGGTCCTGCTGATCGACTACCGGCTGGCGCCCGAGCACCCCTTCCCGGCCGCGGTCGAGGATGCCGCCAAGGCGTGGCGCTGGCTGCTGCAGCAGGGCTTCATGGCCAACCGGCTGGCGATCGCCGGCGATTCGGCGGGCGGCGGTCTCACCATCGCCACCCTGGTCAACCTGCGAGACCAGAAGCTCGACCTGCCGGCCTGCGCCGTGGCGATCTCGCCGTGGGTCGATCTCGAGGGCCTTGGCAACAGCATGGTGACCCGCTCGGCCCAGGATCCGATGGTGCAGAAGGACAGCCTGAAATGGTTCGCCGCCCAGTATCTCGGCAGCACCTCGGCAACGACACCGCTCGCCGCCCCGCTTCACGCCGACCTCGCGGGCCTGCCGCCGATCCTGGTCCAGGTCGGCACGGCGGAGACGCTGCTCGATGACGCGACTCGAATTGCCGAGAAGCTGCACACGGCAGGCGTCGACGTGCGGCTGGCGATCTGGCCGAACATGCTGCACGTCTTCCCGCTGTTCGCGCCGATCCTGTCGGAGGGACGCGACGGATGCCTCGAGATCGGCGGCTTCATCCGCAGCAAGTGCGCTTGAGGCGCGCGGCGCCACCTTTGCCGGCGTTCCGCGTTGACCCTCGCCTGGACTGGAGAGAGTGCGAGCATGCCCGGTCGATTTCTGCCTCTGGCGGCCCCGTTCGTGATGGCCGCCAGCCTCGCTGCCTGTGCCGGCGTGACGCTCGCGCCGGGCACGCAGGACGCCGCAGGCAAGCGGTTCGCCCCGCCGGCCGAGGGCCAGGCGGCGCTGTACATCTATCGTGAGGGAATCTTCGGCTCGGCCATCCTGCTTCCCGTCTCGGTCGGCCAGCGCGCCATCGGGGCGCTGGCGTCGGACACGTGGTTCCTGATCGACGTGCCGCCCGGAACCTATGACGTGCGCTGCACGGGCGGCGAGAACACCGACACCCGCACCGTCCAGCTGGCGCCGGGCGAGACGCGCTACGTCGAGGCGGCACTGCGCGCCGGCTTCCTCGCCAGTCGCTGCGCGGTGTTCGAGGTCGCGCCCGAGACCGGGCAGAAGGCAATCCGCGCCGGCAAGCGCGCGCAGGAGATACCCTGACCCGACAGAAGGCTCACTGCCGGCTGCCGGCCTCGACCTTGCGCAACGTGAGATCGATGGGCTTGCCGAGCTCGGCCACGGTTACGAGCCGCGGCTCGGCGAGCTTGAACAGGACCTGGCGGTCGAGCACCAGCCGGGCGGTGAGCGTGAGCTTGCGACCCGGCGTGGCGCTATCCGTCGGCAGGCGAAGCGTGAAGGGGATCGGCACCGACCAGCCGGTGCGCACGACTTGCTCGGCGACGATCTCGCCCGGCGACCCCTTCGACAGATCCAGCAGCTGAACCTGCAGCTCGACGCCGCGCGGCGGCGGCGTCTTCTCGGCGTAGGTGGCCGACCCGGTGATCGCGACGGCAGGGGGCAACCGATCGCCCAGGCGCGGCAGCAGGTGGCTGGCATGAAAGACCACCGCCTCGCCATTCTCGTTTATCATGCACGTGAAGCGGAAGGGCACCGACGAACCGTCGCGCCGCTGCCGCATGCCGGTGCCGGTCACCGTGGTGGCGATCTGCTGGTTGCCGATCTTCTCCTCGGTCCGATCGATGGTTACCCATGGCATGCCGTCGAGCGCCACGAACCCGAAGGCCGGATCGGCTTGGCGCGTTTCGAAGCCGATCTTGCCGGCGCAGCGCGATATTGCAGATGACGAGATGCCGCCTGGCTCCTGGGCCACGACAGGGGTGCTCGCCATGCCGGCGAGCAGGGCCACAATCGGATACGAGATCTTCATCGACCGCACCACTCCTCGCACCGACTGTGCCACGGGCAAACCGTCGAGGACAATGCAGAGGAGTGCTGCCACAATCCGCCAGCCGTCGCCCGCTGCTCGCGCAGCGCTTCTCGATATCGATGGCACGTCCAGGCCTTGCCCGGCACCGGCACACGGCGTTGCCGGCCGCCCGAGGTCGCGGCGCTAGATGGCGAAATCTTCCAGCTTCTTGCCGCCCTTCAGAGCGGCAACCATCCATCGCGGCTTCAGGCCGCGGCCCGTCCAGGTCTCGCTGCGGTTGGCCGGGTTGCGATACTTCGGCTTCACCTTCTTGCCCTTCAGCGCGCTGGACCGGCTGCCCTTGGCACTGCCGTCCATGGCCTGATCGATGTCGGCCGTCGTGAGCTTGTACTTTTTCAGCACGGCCTTGAGCTGCTTGATGCCGGGCTTCTCCGTCTGCTTGAGGCTCTCGGCCTTGGCCTGGAGCTCGCGTATTTTCGCTTCGATCGATTTCAAGGAGGCTCGACGCGGCATGTGACGACTTTCTCGTTTTTGGTGGTGGTCGGGTTGAGCGGGTTTGTACGACGATCCATAAACCAGCACGCGACGAACCTAATACTAATATCACAGCCGCCTCGTCAAACGGCGATTATGTCGAGCCGCGCAGCCTCCTTGCCGATTCATCCCATGCGCAGGACGGCGACAAAATCACCGCAGGTGAGAATGGTGCATGGTATTTTCAATTTCCGGGCGCATCCCGGACGCGTCGATGGTCACGGCGGGCACGTTGACGGAGCGCGGAAAACAGTTTCCAATTTGAACGGGAAGGTGTGCAGCGAAAATCGAATCGCGACCAGTAGGTTTGTGGCAGCCGACGCTGTCGACGGGAAGGTGAGTTCGATGTCCATTGCCTTGTTGGTACGCAACGGGAGTCGGAACGGCATATCGTCGACCGGCGACCATCCGGCCTAGAGCCCGCCATGACAACTTCCCTGGTCAATGGTCTGGGCGGCGCCGCCGGCTTCGGCGAGAGCTCGATGCCGCGCCTCGACGACTCGCCCTCCCTGTTCATCGATCTCACCGCGGTGATGCCCGGTGGTCTCAATTTTTTCGGCACCACCTACACGGGACTCTTTCTCAACTACAACGGCAGCGTGACGTTCGGCACGGCGCTCGAAGAGTATACCCCGACGGCCATCACGGCCACGTCCAACATTCCGATCATTGCGCCCTTCTGGGCGGATACCGATACGCGGGGCGGCGCCACGGGCGCGTCCCCCGGCGGCACCTCCACCGGCTCGAACCTGGTGTGGTACGATCTCGATGATACGAGCCACACGTTCACGGCCACCTGGGACGATGTCGGCTACTTCAGTCAGCATCTAGACAAGCTCAACGCCTTCCAGTTGCAGCTTGTCGCGGTCGGCACCAGCGGCGATTTCGACATCACGTTCCGTTACGAGTCCATCAACTGGACGACAGGCGACGCGTCGGGCGGCGATGGCGGGCTGTTCGGTCAGGTGGCCGTCGCCGGGTATTCCTCCGGCGACGGCGAGAATTTCTTCCAGCTGGAGCAAAGCGGCAATCAGGCGGCAATGCTCGCGCTGCCGACGGCCAGCAACGGCTCCACGCCCGGCCTGTTCAGCTTCAGCATCCGCCAGGGCGTGCCCGTGGTCGCGCAGATGGCGATCGCGGCAGCCAGCGCCGACCAGCCGGAAGGCCACGACGGCCTCGCGCTGTTCACCTTCACCGTGAGCCTGACCGGCGACACCTCGATCGAGCGAACCGTCTCCTATGCCGTCACGGGCGGCGACGGCGCCGATGCCGCGACGGACAGCGACTTCGAGAACGGCGCGCTAGCCACCGGCACCGTCTCGTTCGGCGTCGGCGATACGGTGCAGACGATCACGGTGAAGGTGCAGGGCGACTCCGAGGTCGAGGCGGACGAGACCTTCCTCGTCACGCTGTCGAACGCGACCGGCGGCGCCGCCCTGGAAACCGACGAGGCGACCGGGACGATCCGCAACGACGACGCCCGTCTCGCCATTGCCGCCGCCGCAGCCGACAGGGCCGAAGGTGACAGCGGGTCGACGAGCTTCACCTTCACGGTGACGCGCACCGGCGACACCTCGGTCGCGCACAGCGTTTCCTACGACGTCACGGGATCCGGCAGCCATGCCGCCTCGCCCGACGATTTCGCCGGCGGCGTGTCGCCAACGGGCACCGTCATGTTCGCCGCCCACGAAACGGTGCAGACGATCACCATCGCGGTGAAGGGCGATGGCGCGGCGGAGCTCGACGAGGAATTCATCGTCACGCTGTCGGATGCTTCGGCGGGTGCGACTATCGAGACGCAGACCGCGACCGGCACGATCCGCAACGACGATCCTTCGATCATCTCGATCGTTGCCCAGTCGGCCGACAAGCCCGAGGGCGACAGCGGCACGACCGTCTACCGCTTCACGCTCATGCTCGACCAGGCTGCAACGACCGACCAGACCGTCGACTGGGCGGTGACGGGGAACGGAGCGCATCCTGCGGGTTCCGCCGACTTTGGCGGATCGTTTCCCTCCGGGACGATTGCCTTCGCGGCAGGCGAGACGGTCCAGACGCTCGAGATATCGGTCGCCGGCGACACGACAGTCGAGCACGACGAAGGCTTCTCGGTCGGCCTGACCAAGCAGTCACCCGGCCTGATCCTGGGCACGGCGACGGCGGCCGGCGTCATCCGGAACGACGACCGCTCGATCGTCTCGATCGCTGCCTTGACCGCCAAGAGTGCCGAGGGCGACAGCGGCACGACTGCCTTCGTCTTCGAGGTAAGCCTCGACCAGGCCGGCCTGACGGACCAGACCGTCGTCTGGAGCGTCGCGGGCGCCGGCCCGCATGCCGCCAGCGGCGCCGATTTCGGCGGCGTGCTGCCTGGCGACACGCTGACCTTCGCTGCCGGCCAGACGACCAAGACGCTGACGGTGCTGGTATCGGGCGACAACACCGTCGAGCACGACGAAGGCTTCGCGGTCGTCCTGTCGAACGAATCGCCCGGCCTCGTCCTGGGCACTGGATCGGTCGCCGCCACGATCGAGAACGACGACAAATCGATCGTGTCCATCGCGGAGGCCATCGCGTCGCGACCCGAGGGCGACAGCGGCACGATCTCCTACGAGATACCGATCGTTCTCGATCAGGCCGCCACCACCACGCAGACGGTCGCCTGGGCCGTGGCCGGCACCGGCGACCATCCGGCCGACGCGGCCGACTTCAACGGCTCGTTCCCGTCCGGGGTCCTGACCTTCGCTCCGGGCCAGACCAGCGGGATGGTCACGCTCACGATCTCCGGCGACACCACCGTGGAGTTCGACGAGGGCGCCGTCCTGACGCTCAGCAATCCGTCGGCAGAGCTCGCCCTGGGAACGGCGTCAGCGCTCGGCATCATCCTGAACGACGACATGTCGATCGTGTCGATCGCGGCCGTGTCGGCGAGCAAGCCCGAGGGCGACGACGCGACCACACTCTACACCTTCGCGATCTCGCTCGACCGGCCGGGCGTCGTTCCCCAGACGATCAGCTGGACGGTGTCGGGCTCGGGGACGCACATGGCCGACGGCGCCGATTTCGGCGGCCTTCTGCCGTCCGACACGATCAGCTTCGCCGCCGGCGAGACCAACACGACCGTGACGGTGGTGGTTTCGGGCGACAGCGTTGTCGAGCAGGACGAAGGCTTCAAGGTCACCCTGTCGCATCAGTCGTCGGGTTTGGCGCTGGGTACCGCCACGGCGGCCGGCATCATCCAGAACGACGATTCCGCGACCGTCACGATCGCGGCCGTGACGTCCGGCCTGGCGGAGGGCGACAGTGGCGCCACCGTCTTCGCCTTCGAGATCTCTTTGAGCCAACCTGCCGTCGGGAGCGAGACGATCGCCTGGTCGGTGTCGGGGATCGGCGCCCATCCGGCCAACGTGGGCGATTTCGGCGGTGCCTTCCCCGGCAACATCGTGACGTTCGCTGCGGGCGAGACGGTTGCCACCGTCACCGTGTCGGTCTCGGGCGACATGATGGCCGAGCTCGACGAAGACTTTGCGGTCGAGCTTTCCAGCCCGTCGTCGGGGTTGTCGCTCGGCCCATCCACGGCCGTTGCGAGCATCCTGAACGACGATACGGCCGTCGTTTCGATCGCCGCCGCCGAAGCGATCGCAGCCGAGGGCAATGCCGGAACGACGGCCTTCACGTTCATCGTCTCGCTCGACCAGGCAGCACCGACCGACCAGTCGGTCGATTGGACGGTCGCCGGCTCCGGCGCCCACGCCGCGGACGCGGCCGATTTCGGCGGCGTCCTGCCCACCGGCAGCCTGATCCTCGCCGCCGGCGAGACCAGCACGACGGTGACGGTGCTGGTTGCCGGCGACACGCACGTCGAGCACGACGAAGGCTTCTTCGTCGCCCTGTCGAAGGCCACCAGCGGGCTCGTCGTCGGCACGGGCTCGGCGAACGGAACCATCCTGAGCGACGACAGGTCCGTCGTCTCGATCACCGCCGCGGCTGCCGCGAGGCCGGAAGGGCATTCCGCAACGACGGCCTTCACCTTCACGGTGTCGCTCGACCAGGCGGCGACAACCAGCCAGTCCGTCGACTGGGCGGTGACCGGATTCGGCGCACACGCGGCCGATGCCGCCGATCTCAATGGATCGCTGCCGTCCAAAAGCGTGACCTTCGACCCCGGCGAGACCACCAAGACCATCACCATCGACGTTAGCGGCGACCCGATTGTCGAGCAGGACGAGACCTTCGAGATCGTCGGCGACCGCCACTGGAACGATCGTCAACGACGACGCGACGGTCTCGATCGTCGCCCTGTCGGCGAGCAAGGCGGAAAGCGACTCCGGCATGGCCGAGCTCGCCTTCGAGGTGAAGCTGGTCGGCGACAGCACGGTGCCGCACAGCGTCTCATACGCCGTGTCGGGCTCGGGAGAGCATCCGGCCGACGCGGCCGATTTTGCCGGCGGCGCGTTTCCCGTGGGCACGCTCACCTTCGGCATTGGCGAGACGTCCAGGACGGTCCTGATCAACGTCGCAGGCGACACCTCCTTCGAGCCGGACGAATCATTCGCGATCGACCTGTCGACGCCGACGAGCGGTCTCACGATCGCCACGGGATCGTCCAAGGGCACGATCCTCAACGATGATCCGGCCGGCCCGCCTCCGCCCACCGTGGTGTACAACGACGCCTATGTCGGCCTGTCCGGCCAGACCGTGCACATGAGCGCCGGCAACGGGGTCCTGTTCAACGACAGCGGATCCAACCTCGTCGCGAGCCTGGCGAACGGGCCTACGCATGGCATGCTGACGGTCAATGCCGATGGCGGACTCGACTACGCCCCGGCCGCGGGGTTCACCGGCACCGACAGTTTCCGGTACCTCGCCATGGGTGAAGCCGGCGGCGAGCATCGCACGGTCGATATCCACATCGCCCGTCTGACGGCGAGCGCGACCCTCGATCTGTTCTCCCTGACAGCGGAGCAACAGGTAGCGATCGCCTATGCGACTTTCTTCGGCCGCGGCGCCGACGCCAAGGGTTTCCAGTATTGGGTCGACGAGCTCAACGCCGGATTGCCCGACCTCGGCGCGGCCGCCGTGTTCTCGGCCATTGCCGACGCCTTTGCCGCCAGCGACGAGGCCAGGACCCTTTTCCCGTTTCTCGACCGCGCAGCGGGCGCGAGCGACACCGAGATCGGCGGCTTCCTCGACGCCGTCTACAACAACCTGTTCAACCGCTCGGCGGACGCCGAGGGGCTGGCCTACTGGACCGGGCAGATCCGCGAAGCCGTGGCATCGGGCCGGTTCGTCGGGTCGATCCTGGACGACATCGTGGGCGGCGCCCGCAATTCGGAGGCCGGGCAGGACGTCATGACGGTGCTCGGCAAGGTCGCGGTTAGCCTGAGCTACGTGCACGACCAGCAGCGATTTCACGCTCCCTGGACGGCAATCGATGATGGCGCGCCCGCCACGGCGCTGCTGGATGCCGTCACCGCCGCCCCCCAGACCGTGCTGGTGGGCGTCGTGCAGGCCTACAACCTCGTTCTCGCCAGCCTGGCGCGAGCGGACGGCTTCGGCGATCTGCCCGGCTCGGCATTCTGACGGGTCGCGCCGGGGAGCCGCCGCCATCGCGGCCGGCTGTTCCCTCGCCATCGACAGTGTCATCACAAATCCACCACTTTGTCGGCGGATTGACGCGCTACACAGAGTGGCCGGGCGGACGCTCCTGGACGAAGTTGCAAATCGGCAACTGAGCCAGTATCGGCGAACGGCTGGAGAACGGCCCGGCTGTCAACGGCCCTAAGCCAAGGTTACAGTGGGCCAGCCCGGGGGTTTTTCTTCAACCATGACGTCCAGTGTCATTTTCATCGATTGGCGGGTGGAAGACCCCCAGTCGATCATCGCAGGCCTGCCGGCCGGCAGCGTCTGGTACATCCTGACCTCCGGCGAGGACGGTATCGAGCAGATCCGGCGCATCGCGGCGGAACACTCGAACCTCGACTCCATCCAGATCGTATCGCACGGAAGCGCCGGCGCCCTGCTGCTCGGCAGCGCGGCGGTCGACGCGCGAAGCCTCGCGACCCGGGCATCGGCCCTGGCGGACATCGGCCGTGCCCTGTCGCCGAGCGGCGACCTCCTCCTGTATGGCTGCGACGTCGCGCAGGGCGACGAGGGCCAGGCCTTCGTCGATGCCCTGGCGCGCCTCACCGGCGCCGACGTTGCCGCCTCCACCGACGCGACCGGCGCGGCATCCAACGGCGGCAACTGGATCCTGGAGGCGTCGAGCGGAACGATCGAGGCGGCGCCCCTCGGCCCTGTCGGCTATGGCCAGTTGCTGGGACCGGCGACGGCGAGGATCGCCCCGACGGTCGCCTTCAAGGCGGAAGGCCTGTCGGGGCTCTCGGCCTTCACCTTCACGGTGACCCGCACGGGCGACCTTTCGGCTGCCCAGTCCGTCTTCTGGTCGGTAGACGGCGCCGGCCCCAACGGCGCCGTCGCCACCGACTTCGAAGGCAATGTCCTGCCGTCCGGCTCGCTGGATTTCGAGGCCGACCAAGCGTTCGCGACGATCACCGTGAATGTCCAAGGCGGTTTCGGGGCGGAACCCTCCGAAGGCTTCACCGTCACGCTGTCCAACCCGACCAACGGCCTGTCGATCGACGTGAATGCGACGAGCGCGGGTGCGACCATCATCGATGGCCTGGGCAGCGTTTATCGCGCCTCGATCGATCCGATCGCGACGGAGGCGAACGATCTTTCGGAGGACTCGGCCCTCTCGCCTGACGGCGGGATGGTCGCCTTCGTCAGCCGGGCCACCAACCTCGTGGACGACGACTTCCTCGGCTTCGACGACATCTTCGTCAAGGACCTGACGACCGGCATCGTCACCCGCGTCTCGACTGACGAGTTCGGCGGTGAGGCGAATGGCGAATCCGCGCGGCCGGTCTTCTCGCCGACCGGCGGACAGATCGCCTTCTCCAGTTGGGCGAGCAATCTCGTCGCGAGCGACACCAATTTCCAGTCGGACATCTTCATCAAGAACCTGTCGACCGGCATCGTCACCCGCGTCTCGACCGACGCGTTCGGTGCCGAGGCGAATGGCTCCTCGTACTGGGCGGTGTTCTCGCCGGACGGCACGCGGGTCGCCTTCGTGAGCCACGCCGACAATCTCGTCGACGATGACGAGAACGGCGCCTCCGACATCTTCGTCAAGACCTTGATCGGCGGCGAGATCCAGCGCGTCAGCACGACGTCGTCGGGGCTAGAGAGTGCAGGCGGCAGCGAAGGCGGGCCTGCCTCCTACGATCCGGCCTTCGCCCCGGACGGCACGAGGGTGGCCTTCGTCAGCGAGGCCGAGAACCTGGTAGCCGGCGACACCAACGATGCGGCCGACATCTTCATCAAGAACCTGACCGACGGCGCCGTCACCCGCGTCACCGTCAACGCGGGCGGAGTCCAGGCGGACGGGCACTCCTACGAGCCCGCCTTCTCGCCCGACGGCGCCAGGGTGGTGTTCACCAGCTACGCCTCGAACCTGGTCTCGGACGACTTCAACGAGGTCTCCGACGTGTTCGTGAAGAACCTGTCGACCGGCGCGGTCACGCGGGTCTCCACGAATGCCGCTGGCGAGGAGGCGAACGGCTCCTCATCGGGAGCGGTGTTCTCGCCCGACGGCGCCAGGGTGTTCTTCGTCAGCACCGCCACGAACCTGGTGGCCGGCGACACCAACAGCGCGGCCGACATCTTCGTCAAGGACCTGTTCTCCGGCGCCATCGCCCGCGTCTCGACCACGGCCTTCGGTAGCCAGACATCCCTTTCCGGCGATTCCTACCAGCTCGCGATCTCGTCGGACGGCAACCATCTGTCGTTCACCAGCCTTGCCACCAACCTGGTGACCGGGGACACCAACCTGCAGCAGGACATCTTCATCCGGTCCTTCAGCTCGGTCGTGATCTCGGCCCTCGATGCGGTCAAGGCCGAAGGCGACGCCGGGACCAGCTTCTTCACCTTCACCGTGACGCGATCGGGCGACACGACCCAGGCGCAGAGCCTCGTCTGGTCGGTTGCCGGCTCGGGCGCGGATGGAGCCGATTTCGGCGGGTCGACGCCTTCCGGGGTCGTGGCCTTCGCCGCGGCCGAGACCAGCAAGACCATCTCGATAGCGGTGTCGGGCGACACCGACATCGAGGGCGACGAGGGCTTCACCGTCAACCTGTCGGCTCCGTCGGTCGGCCTATTCATCATGGGCGGGTCGGCAAGCGGCACGATCGAGAACGACGACGCGTCCATCGTCTCGATTGCCGCGCACTCTGCCGTCCATCCCGAAGGCAACGGCGGCACCACGGAATTCATCTTCACGATCAGCCTCGACCAGCCGATCCCGAATTTCGAGACGGTCAAGTGGGCCGTCACGGGATCCGGCGACCACCCGGCCAATGCCGCCGATTTCGGCGGGACAATGCCGTCGGGCCTCGTCTCGTTCTCGTACTACGATACGACCGTGACCATTACCGTCGGAGTGACGGGCGACTCGTCGGGCGAGTTCGACGAAGGTTTCGCCGTCACCTTGTCGGATCCCACGTCCGGCCTCGAGATCGGCACGGCGAGCGCCACCGGCACGATCCAGAACGACGACGCCGCGACAGTCTCGATTGCGCCCCTGTCTGCGACCAAGCCGGAAGGCAACGGCGGCACCTCCTCCTTCACTTTCACGGTGAGCCTCAACCAGGCCGCCGTGACCAGCCAGACGATCCAATGGTCGGTTGCCGGTTCGGGCGGGCATGCCGCCTCCGGCGCCGATTTCGGCGGCTCCTCGACGTCCGGAACCACGACGTTCATCGCCGGCGACACCATGGAGACGGTGACCATTGCCGTGACGGGCGACGGTACGGTCGAGTTCGACGAGGAGTTCACGATCACACTGTCGAACGCCTCGTCCGGCCTCGTGATCGGCGACGCCACGGCAAGCGGAACGATCCAGAACGACGATTTCTCGACGGTCTCGATCACGGCGGAATCCGCCGTCAAGGCCGAAGGCGACAGCGGCACGACGTCCTTCACGTTCACGGTGAGCCTCGACAAGGCCGGCGTGGTCTCCCAGACGGTCGATTGGGCGGTTGCCGGCTCGGGCTTGCATGCCGCGAATGCCGACGATTTCGGCGGCTCGTTTCCGGCCGATTCGCTGACGTTTGCCGCGGGCGAGACCAGCAAGACCGTGACGGTGCTGGTATCGGGCGACGCCACCATCGAGTTCGACGAGGAGTTCACCGTTGCTTTGTCGGGCGCCTCGCCCGGCCTTGCGCTCGGGACGGCGACGGCGAGCGGAACGATCCAGACGGACGACCGCGCCGTCGCGTCGATCGCCGCCCAGTCGGCGGCGAAAGCCGAAGGCAATGCCGGCACCACCGCCTTCACGTTCACGGTGTCGCTCGACCGCGCCATGCCGGTCGGCCAGTCGGTCGACTGGGCCGTGGCGGGCGCGGGCGCACACCCTGCCAACGCCGCGGACTTCGGCGGCATCCTGCACTCGGGCAACATCAGCTTTGCAGCGGGCGAGACGAGCGCGACCATCAATGTGTTCGTGGCGGGAGATGCCGAGGTAGAGCACGACGAGGAACTCGTCGTCACCCTGTCGAACGCATCGTCCGGCCTGGTCCTCGGGAATTCCTCGGCGGCTGGAACGATCCAGAACGACGACGTTTCCACCGTATCGATCGCGCCGCTGTCGGCCAGCAAGGCCGAAGGCGACGGTGGCTCCACGTCGTTCACCTTCACGGTGAGCCTCGACAAGGCGGGCGTGGTCTCGCAGACGGTCAATTGGGCGGTGACGGGTACGGGCGTACACGCGGCAAATGCGGTGGATTTCGCCGGAGCATTTCCCTCCGGCAGCGCGACCTTCGCCGCGGGCGAGACCAGCCAGACCGTGACGGTATCCGTGTCGACCGACACGACGGTCGAGCCCGACGAGGGTTTCTCCGTCGGCCTGTCGGGTGCTTCCACCGGCTTGGCGCTCGGCACGGCCACGGCAAACGGGACGATCCAGAACGACGACCGCTCGGTCGTGTCGATCGCGGCCCTGTCTGCCATCAAGCCCGAAGGCAACAGCGGCTCCACGTCCTTCACCTTCACCGTCAGTCTCGATCAGGTCGCCGTCGTCGGCCAGACAGTCGACTGGTCCGTCACGGGAGCGGGCACGCATGCAGCGAATGCCGCGGATTTCGGCGCCTCCTCCGGCAGCCTGACCTTCGCCGCCGGCGAGATCACCAAGACCGTGACAGTGTCCGTCTCGGCGGACACCACGGTCGAGCAGGACGAGGGATTCACGGTCGCCCTGTCGAACGTCTCGGCTGGCCTGACGCTGGGCACGTCGTCGGCCAGCGGCACGATCCAGAACGACGACCGCTCGACGGTATCGATCGCGGCGGCGGTCCAGGGCGTCGCCGAAGGCGATAGCGGGCCGACCCCCTTCACCTTCACGATCACGCTCGACCAGGCAGGCGTCATCAGCCAGTCGATCGAATGGGCACTGGTCGGCTCGGGTGCGCATCCGGCCGAGGCCGGCGATTTCGGCGGCGCCTTTCCCACTGGCGCCGTGAGCTTCGCACCGGGCGAAACCACCAAGACGGCGAGCATCGACGTGTCGGGCGACACGGCGCTGGAGGCCACCGAAGGATTCACCATCGCGCTCGCCCATCCGTCGGCCGGACTGACGCTCGGCGCCGCGTCGTCGATCACGGGAGCGATCATCAACGACGACGGCCTGATCGTGTCGATCGCCGACCTGTCTGCCATCAAGGTCGAAGGCAACGGCGGCCAGGCCTTCTTCACCTTCACGGTGCGGCTCAATCACCTCATCGAGATCGAGGGTCCGACGGTCGACTGGTCGGTGACGGGATCGGGCGATCATCCGGCCGACGGTGCCGACTTCGGCGGCCCCTTCCCTTCGGGAACGGTGACCTTCGGGCCCCACCAGCAGGTCGCGGTGGTGACGGTGCTCGTCTCGGGCGACGGCCTGGTCGAGCTCGACGAGACCTTCGCCGTAACGCTGTCCAACCCGGCCGAAGGACTTTCCATCGGAGTGGGGACTGCAAACGGGATCATCGAGAATGACGACCTCGCGGTCGTTTCGATCGCCGCCACGTCGGCCATCGTGGCGGAAGGCAACGGCGGCGGCACGACCGCCTTCATCTTCGAGGTGTCGCTGGACCAGGCGAGCGTCATGGCTCAGAGCGTCGGCTGGTCGTTTGCCGGGATTGGCGCCCATGCCGCTTCCGCCGCCGATCTCACCGGCGGCCTCTCGTCCGGCAGCGTCACCTTCGCCGCCGGCGAGACCAGCAAGATCGTGACGGTGCAGGTGGCGGCCGATGGCGTCGTCGAGCACGACGAAGGCTTTGCCGTCACCCTGGCCAATGCGTCCGCAGGGCTGGCGCTCGGCACCATCTCGGCCACGGGCACCATCCTGAACGACGACAGGCCGGCGGCGTCCATCGACGCGGTATCGGCAAACCTGACCGAAGGCGACAGCGGCACCAAGTCCTTCACGTTCACGGTCAGCCTCGATCAGGCCGGGCTGACCAGCGAGACGATCGATTGGGCGGTCGCCGGGGTGGGCCTGCATGACGCCGACGCCAACGACTTCGGCGGCGGCCAGACCTCGGGATCGTTGACCTTCGCCGTCGGCGAGACGAGCAAGGTCGTGATCGTCACGGTTTCCGGAGACTCCCAGGTCGAGCCCGACGAGGCTTTCACCGTCGTGCTGTCCAACGCCTCGCCGGGCCTTGCGCTGGGCGCCGCCTCGGCCGGCGGGACGATCGTGAACGACGACCGCTCCATCGTGTCGATCGCGCCGTTGTCGGCGATCGGTGCCGAAGGCGACAACGGTCCCACCTCGTTCACTTTCGCGCTGAGCCTCGACCAGGCCGGCGTGACCGAGCAGTCCATTGCCTTGTCGGTGACGGGCTCAGGCCCGCACGCCGCCGATGCAGCGGATTTCGGAGGAACTCTGCCGTCGTGGATCATCACCTTCGGGGCTGGCGAAACCAGCAGGATAGTGACGATCGACATCACCGGCGACGTCGACGTGGAGCTCGACGAAGGCTTCGACGTCACGCTGTCGAATGCATCGGCTGGCCTCGTGATCGGCGTCCCGACCGCCAGCGGGACGATCCAGAACGACGACAAGCCCGAGGTTTCGATCGCGGCCGTGTCGGCCGACAAGGTGGAAGGCAACAGCGGGTCGACCGCCTTCACCTTCGTGGTGTCTCTCGATCAGCCGGCCGTCGCAGACCAGACGGTCGACTGGAACGTTTCCGGGGCAGGCGCACATCCCGCCTCGGTCGCGGATTTCGGCGGTGCCTTCCCGTCCGGCACCCTGACCTTCGCCTTGGCCGAGACCAGCATGCTCGTGACGGTGCTGGTGTCGGGCGACACTGTCGTCGAGCTCGACGAGCAATTCGCGGTCAACCTGTCGAACGCTTCGGCCGGCCTGGTGCTCGGCACGGCGACGGCCGCCGCGACGATTCGCAACGACGATCGATCCGTGGCGTCGATCTCAGCCCTTTCGGCGACGAAGCCGGAAGGCGACAGCGGCGTGACGCTGTTCACCTTCGCCGTGACGCTCGATCAGGTGGCCTTTACCGATCAGATCATCGGATGGTCGGTGACGGGGTCGGGCACGCATCCCGCCGACGCAGCCGACTTCGACGGCACGCTGCTTTCGGGAACGACGACCTTGGCGTCCGGCGAGGCCACCACGACCGTGACCGTGGCCGTGGCAAGCGACGCCATAGTCGAGTTCGACGAGGAGTTCACCGTCACCCTGTCGGCCCCGTCGGCCGGGGTCGAGCTCGGCATCGCGAGCGCGCAAGGGCTCATCCAGGACGACGACAAGCCCACGGTCTCGATCGCGGCGCTGACAGCGACGCAGGCCGAGGGCAGTGCCGGAACGACTGCCTTCACATTCACGCTGACCCTGAGCCAGGCCGCCGTGGTGAGCCAGACCGTCGCCTGGGCCGTGACCGGCACCGGCAGCCATCCGGCCGACGCCGCCGACTTCGGCGGCAGCCTGTCGACCGGGATCGCGACGTTCGCGCCGGGCGAGACCATTGTGAATCTGACCGTCGCCGTCTCGGGCGATCTCGCGCCGGAGTTCGACGAGGGTTTCTCGGTCGGGCTGTCGAGCCCGTCGCCGGGCCTGGCCCTCGGCGTCTCCGTGGCGAGCGGCACGATCGTGAACGATGACGGCTCGGCGCTGACCATCGCACCCCTGGCGGCCGCAAGCGCCGAGGGCGACGCCGAATGGACATCCTTCACGTTCGTGCTGAACCTCTCCAAGGCCGGCGTCCTGCCCTCCACGGTCGGCTGGGCGGTCTCCGGCATCGGCGCAAGCGCCGCCGATGCCAGCGACTTCGGCGGTGCCTTTCCCACCGGCACGATATCCTTCGCGCCTGGCGAGACCAGCGCGGTGCTGACGGTGCTGGTGTCGGGCGACCTGGCGGTCGAGCAAGACGAGAGCTTCCAGGTCACGCTGTCGAACCCTTCCGCCGACCTCGATCTCGTCATCGCGACGGCGACCGGCACGATCCTGAACGACGACCAGCCGAAGGTGTCGATCGCGGCACAGTCGGCCGCCAAGCCGGAAGGCACCGGCGGCATGACTGCCTTCACCTTCGTGGTGTCTCTGGACCAGGCTGGCAAGACCTCGCAGACGGTCGGCTGGTCGGTTGCCGGCTCCGGCGCCCATGCCGCCGACGCTGCCGACTTCGCCGGCGCATCGTCGTTCGGTACGGTGACCTTCGCCGCCGGCGAGACGGCCAGCACCGTGACGGTGCTGGTGGCGGCCGATGCCGTGCCGGAGCTCGACGAGACCTTCGATGTGACCTTGGCCAACGTATCGGCCGGGCTGGCGCCCGGAACGATGTCGGCCTCGGGCATCATCCGGAACGACGACCTGTCGGTGTCGATCGCCGCCTTGTCGGCCGTCAAGGCGGAAGGCAATGCAGGCATGACGCCGTTCACCTTCCTGGTCACCCTGACCGGCGAGACGACGCTCGCGCGGAGCGTCGACTTCGTCGTCTCCTTCTCCGGCGGCGACCCGGCGGTTTCCTCGGACTTCGCCGGCAACGCATTCACGGCCGGCACGGTCGCCTTCGCGCCGGGCGAGATCGCCAGGACCGTCGTTGTGAACGTCGCTGGCGACGTCGTGAAAGAGGCCAACGAGACCTTTGCCGTGACCCTCGCGAACCCATCGGCCGGCGTGGCCATCGGCACGGCGAGCGCGACAGGGACCATCCTCAACGACGACGTGCTTCCGTCGCTGCCGCCGGTCGCGCACCACGACGCCTATGTCGTCTTTCCCGGCCAGACGCTGCAGGTCGACGCGGCGAGCGGCGTTCTGTTCAACGACGGCAGCACGGTTCCCTTGACCGCGAGCCTCCTGAGCGGACCGGACCATGGCGTGCTCGCCCTCGTCCCCGACGGCAGCTTCGACTACATGCCGGACCCGGGCTTCTTCGGCATCGACATCTTCAGCTACCGCGCCGCGGGTATCGGCAGCACCAGCGACGAGCACGCCTTTATCTACGTCACGCCCCTGACGGGTGCCGTCACGGTGAGCGGGCCCGTCCTGCTCGCGGCGGTGGAACCCGTGACGGCCACTGCGACGCTGGACCTTACCCGGCTCACGGCCGAGGAACAGGTGGCCGCCACCTACGTCGCCTTCTTCGGTCGCGGACCCGACTCGCAAGGATTCAAATTCTGGGTCCACGAATTCACCGTCGGGTCGGCTGGCCAAGGTGCTGCTACGCTGCTTGCCGACATTGCCAGCTCGTTCGCGATCAGCGACGAGGCGAAGAGCCTGTATCCCTTCCTCGCCGACCCGTTCGACGCGAGCGACGACGAGATCGGCAGCTTTCTCGACACCGTCTACAACAACCTGTTCAACCGCTCGGCCGATGTCGACGGGCTGGCCTACTGGACGGACCAGATCCAGGAAACTCTCGCGGCGGGCGGCTTCGTCGGTTCGGTCCTGACCAACATCATGAGCGGTGCGCAGAACACCGAGGAAACCCAGGACATCACGACCCTGATGGGCAAGGTCGCGGTGGGCCTGAGCTACGTCCACGACCAGGAACGCTTCCACGTGCCGTGGACCGCGACCGACGACCTGGTGGACGCGACCGCGCTGCTGGATGCCGTCACGGCCGATCCGCAGGCCGTGCTGATCGGCATCGTCCAGGCCTACAACCTGGCATTCGCCAGCCTGGCCCGCACCGACGGCTACGGGGAAACCCCGGGCGGCATGAACTGACGGCCTGACGTCAGCCCGCCATGACCGGCTCGCGGCCGACGATCGTCGTGCGGTGCATCACGCGACGCTCGTCGGGATCGTGCGGCGTGACGGCGTGGACGGTGCACCGGTTGTCCCACATCAGCACGTCGTCGGGCTCCCACTCGTGCCGGTACATGTACTTCGGCTGGTCCGCGAACTGGGTGAGATCGGCGATCAGCCGGCTCGCCGAGAGGTCGTCCAGGCCCTCGACGGCGTCGTTGTAGATCGAGCTGATATAGAGTGACTTGCGCCCGGTGACCGGATGGCGGCGCACCATCGGATGCCACACCGGCGGCATGGCCGCCCGCTCGGCAGCCGTCGGCGCCGTCGAGCCGACGATGCGGTGCAGCATGCCGAAATCGTGACGCGCCTTGCGGCCTTCCACGGCGCTGCGCAGGCTTTCCGGCAGATCGTCGTAGACCATGTACA
>LNFM01002897.1_pt1 | contig 35115 bp, 26 predicted proteins | sample 596031 | NCBI WGS metagenome assembly LNFM01 (sample SAMN04254537, study PRJNA301005) | activated carbon metagenome | isolation source: dual media filters at the Ann Arbor, Michigan drinking water treatment plant | place: USA: Ann Arbor
TTCAGGGCGATCTCGGTCGGCGCCGGCATCTCGAACTGGGCGACGTACTACTACAACACCGACATCACGCCGTTCACCATCCAGTATCTCGACGCCGACCCGGGCACGGACCCCGAGATCTACCGCAAGACGTCACCGATGTCCTACGTGATGGGCGCCAGGACGCCGACGCTGATCCAGCACGGCGAGTTCGACCGCCGCGTGCCGATCGCCAACGCCTACGAACTGCGCCAGGGCCTGCAGGATCGCGGCGTGCCGGTGGAGATGATCGTCTACAAGGGCTTCGGCCACGGCATCACGAAGCCGAAGTCGATGCGCGCGACCATGCAGCACAACCTGCTGTGGTTCAACCATCACATCTTCGGAGACCCGGCCCCGGACTTCACCACCGCTCCGCCGAAGCCGGCCGCGCCAGCGACGCAGCCCTGACACGCCTGTAGCCGCCGGACTTCGTCCGGCCGCGCCTCACGTAGGCGTCGAGCTTCAGCTCGACGCGGGCCGCGATCACGACCGTCGACCTGGAGGTCGACGGCTACGGAAGAGGGGGCAGCTGGGGCAGCAGGCGCTCCGCGGCCTCCGCGGCAGGACCGCCGATCGCGATGGCTTCGCCGGCTCGCGTCCGAGCCTTGGTGGGTTCGCCGGCGTTGGCGTAGCCGACGCCCGCGTTGTAGCGCGCCCAGGCCTGCTGGCGGCGATGGTCGCGCAGCGCCTGCTCGCGACGGTGGACGAGGACCTCCCTTGCGGCATCGGCGAGGCGGGCGTCGCGCGCGTCGACGATGCGCTGCTCGAGCACCGGCGTGCGGGCGTCGAGACACTCGAAGGCCTCGTCGAACCCGGCCGCGGCCGCCGGCCAGGCCCGGCGTGTCAGTCGCAGCGCCGCGCGATCGAAGTGCGCTTCGCAGTGGCGTGACTCGAGGTCGATCGCCGCATCGAAGTCCGTGCCCGCGTCGTCATGACGCCCCTGCTTGAAGGCGATGACGCCGCCGAGATAGTGGACGTCGGCATTCACCAGCAGTCGCCGCGCATCGTCGACCGACGCACGGGCGTCGTCGAGGCGACCGATCGTGTAGAGGTTCCACGCCTTCCAGTAGAACGCCTCGCCCATGTACCAGGTGCCGAACGCCAGCATGCGGTCGGCCGCCGCGATCGCCTCGGCGTGGCGTCCCAGGAAACCGAGACTCTTCGTGAGCCCCAGCAAAGCCTCGCGATGGTCGGGCAGCCGGGCCAGCAATGTGGTGTAGAGGTCGACCGCCAGCGCGTAGTCCTCCATGCGCTGCCGCAGGTCGCCGCGCAGGGCGAGTGCGGGCACCAGCGACGGGAACTCGGCGAGCGCCCGGGCCAACGTCTCGTCCGCGGAGACGAGTCGGCCTCGCGCGAGTTCGGCTTCGCCGGCGATGACGTCGAGCTCGACGAAGGATGCGTGCGTGGCGCGGAACGCGTCGAGAACGTCGATCGAGGAGCGCAGCAGGACGAGGCGTGTGAACCCGAGCGAGGGATCGTCGGGGTGACGCTGCGCCCAGATCTCGGGCTCGAGACCGGGCAGGGTCCCCGGCGCCGGAGGTCGCCCCTCGTCGAGTCCAAGCACGGGGTTGGTACCGACCAGTGCGAGCAGCAGGGTGGCAACCCAGGGGTCGGCATCGGCGCGAGCCTCGAGCGCCACTCGCCTGGCTCGGAGTCGCCCCACGTCCTCGCTGGCGACGAACGGTCCGACGCCGGCCGTCGCCGTCCCGCGACGCCACGTCACCGCCGGTACCACGTCCGCGCCCGCGGCGGCGTCGTCAGGTGGTGCGGCCGCCACCCACCGTCCGGGGGCGTCCTGGTACCTCCCGGGAAAGAGTCCGAGCAGGCGTTCTCTCACCGCCAGGTGTACGGCCACGCGGTAGGCTCGCGCGCCGAATGTCGGGTCGGCATGACCGGCCGCCACCCCGGCGTCGTACTCGCGCAGCGCCCGCTCCAGACAGCGATAGCAGCCCTCGGCCGCCGCTGCGTCCGCCTCGCGCAGGCGTTCCGGCCACGGGTCCGACACCACGGGCGCACGCGCGGCGCGACACCCGCTGGTCAGTGTGACGACCAGCAGGGCGACAGCGCACGAGAACGGTGCCCGACGACGTCGCATGCGCATGGTTCAGGCTGAGGCGTGCCGCGCCGCTACTGCGGCTGGAAATTGACGGTGACGGTCAGGATGACGGGGACCGCTTCTCCATTGAGCCACGTCGGCGTGTACCGCCACTGACGCACCGCGGCGATGGCCGCGTCGTCCAGCCCCGTCACGCTGCGGACGACCCGCGCGTCGGTGACGCGTCCGGCGGTGTCGATCGTCACCTCGAGGATCACCACGCCGCTGACGTTCGCGGCAAGGGCCTCCGGTGGGTACTCGGGGATGACGTGCTGCACCTTGCTCGGCGGACCGATGTCGCCGCCGACGCGAAGCGGCGGGCGCTGCGATGCGTCAGGCATCACCACCCCTTCCTCGTCACCTGATCCGACGTACGTCACGATGAGCATCGGCGCTTCCGGTGGCGGCTCGAACTGCCACCGCCGGACGGCGTCCAGCACCGCCGCCGCCTCGGCCTCGACGATGGGTCGGGCGTTCCTGGCACCACCCGGCAGGACGCGCGCCTCGGCGACGCGGCCGCTGGCATCGAGCACGAGGTGCACGCGGAACTTGACGGCGCTCGCGACGCCGTCCGGCCAGACCGGTGGCACGTGCACGGTGCGGCGCGGTGCGGGCCGATCGAGGGTCGGGCGCACCGCCGTCCGCTCGAGTGGGCCGGCGGCGGGGTCCGGGGTGCCCGGCGCCGGACGCGCCTCACGCGGAAGAGGGACCACTTGCGCCGACGCCAGCGCGGCACCACCACACGGCACCGCGAGGGCTGCGGCGCACAGACAGGTCTTCAGCAGGGACACGTCATACCTCAGCGGCTCAGGGTGAAGTTCACGGTGACCGTCACGATCACGGGGACGGCTTCCCCGTTCAACCACGTCGGGGTGTAGCGCCACTGCCGCACGGCATCCAGGGCAGCCTGGTCGAGCAACGGGATGCTGCGCAGGACTCGCGTGTCCGTCACGATGCCCTCGGTGTCCAGCGTGCACTCGATGATGACGACGCCTTGCACCTTGGCATCGAACGCCACCTGCGGGTACTCCGGCTTGACGTCGAGGATCTTCCTTGGGGGCGCGATGCCTCCGCCCACGCGCAGCGGCGCTGGGCCACTCGCGGCTCGCCTGAGCGGCGTCGAGACGCGGCGAGGCTCCCCGACCGCAACGTTGGTCGCGAGCAGCATCGGGGCGACCACTGGCGCCTCGAACTGCCACTGCCGCACGGCATCCAGAGCCGCCTCGACCGCGGAGGCCAGGCGCGGTGTGGACGGCAGCGCATCGGGCGCGGGCACGCCGACGACACGTGCCTCGGCCACCTGTCCAGCGGCATCGATGACGATGTGCACGCGGAGCAGGTACCCGGATTCACCCTCCGGCCAGGCAGGCGTGACGGCCGTCGTCCGGCGCGGTGCCGGCGCGTCGAGCGTGGGGAGCACCGCGGCGCGTTCGAGCGGACCAGGCTGGTCGGCCTGAAGGCCGCCCTGCCGGGCCGTGGCCGAGGCGGTGCGGAGCGGCGAGAGGACGGCGACCAGACCGGTCACGCCGCCAAACGTCACCACCATCACACTGCCCGTGATCAACCGTCGCAGTCGAGTCATTTCCGCGCCCTTGCACATCACGGCCACCCGCTGCACCAGCGCGTGCCGTCTGCTGCCGACGTGCGTGCTCGGCAAGAGCGCCGGCCGCAGGGTGCTGCACCACATGAGCGCATCGACGTACGGCCGCACCCGCCCGGTGCGCTCGACGACGACCGCGTCCACCTCGAACTCGCGCGCGAGGCGGAGGCGTGCGAGCAGCCACCACACGGCCGGCTGCCACCAGAAGATCGCGCGCCACACCTCGTCGGCCATCGCGTTGCCCACGTCCGATCGCGCCACGTGCGCCAGTTCGTGCAAGTAGACGGCGACGCGCTCGTCCTCTGGCCGCTCCGCGAGCGCGAGCGGCACCAGGATCCGGGGCCGGAGTCCACCGAAGGCACAGGGACCCGCCTCCGCCACCGCCATCACCGGCACGCGCGAGGCGGCCAACTGCGGCAGGCGCGGCGACGGCGTGAGATCACGAGCCAGATCGAGGGCCCTGTCGCGCTCGACGACAACGCCGCGCTCGGCGAGCTCGGACAAGCGGCGATAGCCGATACGCAGCGACGCGGTGCGCACGAGCACACCGAGCCCCCACACCGCGAGTATCCAGGTGAGCGGCGAGAGCCCGACCCCGGCCGGCAGCGTCGGCTCGAACGCGGCAGTCGTCGCATCCACGAATGACGTCACGGGCGTCGGCAGAGGCGGTCGCCGCGGGATCAGGAGTGGCAGGAGCGGCACGAGCACGACGCTCACGGTCGCCTGGAACCACCAGAACGTCAGCATCCGGGGCTGCCGGAGCCGGCAGATGGCAGGTAGCGCCAGGGCCACGCCCCCCAACAGCGTCGACTGCAGCAGCCACGTCGCCACGAACGTGTACGGAGCCATCAGCCCTCCTTGTCGTCCTTGGCGTCCTTCGCGTCGAGCAGCCGTCGAATCTCGTCGCGGTCGCTCGCGCTGAGGCGGCGATCCGACACGAGGTGCGCCACGAGCGGTTCGGCTGCCCCGTCGAAGACACGGTCGACGAACTCGCGGACCATCGACCGCATCACCTGCCGCTGCGTCCGCACGGGGCGATAGCGATGCGCCCGGGAGTCGCCGTCCTGCGCCTTCGACAGTGCCCCCTTCTGCTCGAGGATGCGCATCATCGTCAGCACGGTGGTGTAGGCGAGATCCTCGCGGCGCTCGCGACGAAGCACGTCGTGGACGTCGCGGACGGTGGCGGTGCCCAGGCGCCAGACGACCTTCATGATCGCCAGTTCCTGGGGCGTGAGCGACGGCGCGATAGCCATGACTACTAACTACTTAGTACTTAGGAGTCACCACGTCAAGCTGGGCCATGACGGCGGGTGCGCTCAGACGCGGCCATCCCAGGCGATGGGCATCCACTCGCGCAGGCTGTTGACCAGCCACAGGCGCGACGCGCGCGGCAGGTCGGACACCAGCACGACCCGCTCCTCGATCGCGCCACGCGCGAGCAGGTCGGCGCGGAATACCCCCGGCAGCAACCCACTTGCGATGGGCGGCGTGACCCGCACGCCATCGAGTTCGACGACGAGATTGGCGATCGTACCCTCGGTCAGTTCGCCCCTGGCATTCCACAGCAGCACATCGTCGACGTCGGGCCGCGCGGCGCGCGCCTCGTCGTAGACCTCGCGGCGCGTCGTCTTGTTGAAGAGCAGCGGACTGCGGGTGTCGACCGGCGTCGGGGCGAGCGCGACCCTCCGGACCCTCGCCGGGTCTTCGCGGACGAACGCCACCGCCTCGGCCTGGACGACGCCAGTGCGATCGAGTTGGAGACGAGCGCGCCAGGTGCCGTCGATGTACGCGGCCGCCAGGCCATCGAGCACCGCCTCGACGCGGGCGCGTGGCGCCGGCCATCCGAACAGTCCCGCCGAGTCCAGCAACCGCGCGACGTGGGCGTCACGCCGCACGTACTGCCCGTCTTCGAGGCGGAGCGTCTCGAACAGCGCCGCATCCTCGGGCACCGCCGGGGGCCGCACGACGCGCGCCTTGGCGAGGCACTCCGCCCATTCGTCGGCGGCCGTCGAATCGGCGGTGATGCCGGCGCCGACGTTGAACGTGGCGATGCCCGTGCTGCGATCGAGGACGACGGTCCGGATCGGCACGCTGGCGAGCAGGTTCCCCCCGGGGCGCAGCAGGCAGATGGTCCCCGTGTACAGCCCACGCGGCGACGACTCCAGGTCGGCGATGACCTCCATCGTCCGGACCTTCGGGGCACCGGTGATCGATCCGCAGGGAAACGTGGCACACAGCAGGTCCCAGAGGGAGAGTCCGGGACGCAGGGCGGCGTCGATCCGCGACGTCAGCTGCCACACCGTGGGATAGCGCTCCAGTGCGCAGAGATCGGCGACCTGGACCGACCCGGTGACGGCGACGCGCCCGATGTCGTTGCGCAGCAGGTCCACGATCATCACGTTCTCGGCGCGGGCCTTCTCGCTGCGGACCAGGGTCTGTGCCAGCCGATCGTCTTCGGCGTGCCACCGGCCTCGCCGGATGGTGCCCTTCATCGGACGAGCGCGGAGACGATCGCCGGTGCGCTCGAGGAACAGCTCCGGCGACAGGCTCATGACGAGGGTCGAGCCCAGGTCGATGCAGGCCGGAAACGGGACCATCGCCTGACGGGCGCACGCCTCGAACCAGGGCCAGGGTTCGTGCACGAACGGCGCATGGAGCGGAAACGTGTAATTGACCTGATACGTGTCGCCGGCGGCGATATGGTCGAGCACACGAGCGATGTCGCGGGCGAATCGAGCCTCGTCGAGACCCGGGGCCCAGGGGACGCCTGCGGCAGACGTGTGGCCCGGCCCATCGGTCCGGAGCCGCGACTCGGCCGGCATCGACGGCGCCGCGTAGGCCGCCGCCCACGCCAGGGGCAGCGACGGGCTCGCGGGGCGTACCCGCAGGGCCTCATCAAAGGCGGGCGCCGCCTCGTAGGCGAGCAGCAGCACCGCCCATCGTCCGGCGCGGGAGACCTCATCGGCCCACGTCACGACCGCCCGGACATCCGACGGCGTCCACGCCTCTCGCACGTCGAGCGGTGCGGCCAGTTCGACCCGCCAGGCGTCCTCCGGTCCCCCTGTCCCGAACGAGGCGCGACCGCGCGTCTGCATGGCTTCCGACGATAGCGCACGCGCCGCGCCGCCGGTCTGGTCCCGACAGGGCCGCGGTCACGCATGGAGATCCCGACGATGCACGACATGCACGAGTGCCCACCCTGCGACGCCATGGATAGCACTATGTTTTACAAAGCGTGACATGGATATTGACGAAGGCACACGCGCTCCGTACGCTCTGAACGGTTCTACTTTGCAGCCCTGCTGCCGCTGGAGATGCCGTGAACGTCCGTGCCCTGCCCTTCATCGTGTTGTCAGCCGTCGCCCTCGCGGCGATGCTCCCCCGCACCAGCCCAGCCGTCCCGACCGGCGGCCCCTGGGCCTCCGGCGACGTCGCCTGGATGCTCACGGCGACGGGCCTGGTGCTGCTCATGACCCCCGGCCTGTCGTTCTTCTACGGGGGCATGGTCCGCTTCAAGAACGTCGTGTCGACGATGCTGCAGAGCTTCGTGGCGCTGGGCGTGATCAGCCTGCTGTGGGTCGTCGTCGGGTTCAGCCTGGCGTTCGGCGACAGTCTGGGCGGCCTGGTCGGCAACCCGGTCACGTTCTTCATGCTCGACGGGGTGGGGGCGGCGACGCACCCCGACCTGTCCCCGACCATCCCGCTCCTGCTGTTCGCGCTGTTCCAGCTGAAGTTCGCCATCATCACGCCGGCGCTGATCACCGGTGCCTTCGCCGAGCGCGTGCGGTTCTCGAGCTACCTGCTCTTCATGGTGCTCTTCAGCGTCTTCATCTACTCCCCGCTGGCGCACATGACGTGGCATCCCCAGGGACTGCTGCGGCAGATGGGCGTGCTCGACTTCGCCGGGGGCACCGTGGTCCACATGTCGGCGGGCCTGGCCGCGCTGGCGGGCGCCCTCGTGCTGGGTCGACGCCAGAGCCACGTCGCCAACGAGCCGCATGAACCGGCCAACATCCCGTACGTGCTGCTCGGCACGGGCATGCTGTGGTTCGGCTGGTTCGGCTTCAATGCCGGCTCGGCGCTGGCGGCCAACGACGCCGCCGTGCTCGCGTTCGCGACGACCAACACCGCGTCGGCGGCGGCCATGCTGGGCTGGGTGTTCTTCGACATGGTGCGGGGCCGCAAGCCCTCGGCCATGGGTGCCTGCATCGGCGCCGTGGTCGGCCTGGTCGCCATCACCCCCGCCGCCGGCTTCGTCACCGTGCGGCACAGCATCGCCATCGGCCTGCTGGCGAGCATCGCCAGCAATCTGGCCGTCCACTGGCGCTCGAAGACCACCCTGGACGACACGCTCGACGTCTTCCCCTGCCATGGGGTCGGCGGCATGGTCGGGATGCTGCTGACCGGCGTGTTCGCCAAGGACGTCGGCCTCGTCTACGGCTCCTGGAAGACCTTCGGCGCGCACCTGATCGCCCTCGTGGTCGTGTCGGCCTTCGCCTTCATCGGCTCGTGGCTGCTCTACCGCATCGTCGACACGCTGTGGCCGATGCGCGTGTCCCCCGACGCGGAAATCGATGGGCTCGACCTCAGCCAGCACGGCGAGGTCGCCGCCACCTTCGACACCCCGAGCGGGACGCCGTCCCTGCTCGAAGACGTGGCCTGAGTCCGGTTCCCAGCAGGGCCATCATTCCGCTTCCGGCGGGTCCCGCCGAAGCCTGACGCCTCCGATCCGCGGGCACCGGATCGGGGGCCTTTTTCTGCCAGGGCCTTCTCCCTTCGGCCTTCTCCCTTCGGCATTGGGCCTTTGGCATTGGGCCTTCGGCATTCGGCATTCGGCATTCAAGCGATAATGCCGTGTGCTTCTCGATCGGTGGCACCGCCCGCTCGGCCACCTCCGCATCTCGGTCACCGACCGGTGCAATCTGCGCTGCGCCTACTGCATGCCGGAGCCGGACTACGTCTGGCTGCCGAAGACCACCCTGCTGACCTTCGAGGAGTTGACGCGCGTCACTGCCATCTTCACGCGGCTGGGCGTGCGGCACGTGCGGCTCACCGGTGGCGAGCCGTTGCTGCGCGCGCAGGTCACCGACCTCACGTCCCGGCTGGCAGGCCTCGGCGTCCTCGACGACCTGGCGATGACCACCAACGGCGTGCTGCTGGCCTCGCAGGCGCGCCTGCTGCGTGACGCCGGCCTGCGCCGGATCACCGTCAGTCTCGACACGCTGCACCGGGATCGCTTCGCAGCGCTGACGCGCCGCGATCACCTTGCCGAGGTCCTGGCCGGCATCGCCGCTGCGCGCGAGGCGTTCGGGACGCTCAAGCTCGACACCGTGCTGATGCGCGGTGTCAACGACGACGAACTGGAGGCCCTGGTGACGTTCGCGGGCCGCCAGGACGCCGAGATCCGCTTCATCGAATACATGGACGTCCCGGGAGCGACGCACTGGGACGCCTCGAAGGTGGTGTCGCGACAGGAGATCGTGCGCCGGCTCTCGCACGCCTTCGGTGACGTCGAGGCCCTGCCGGCCGAGGGACCGGCGCCGGCGTCACGCTATCGGTTGCCCTCGGGCCAGATCGTGGGCGTGATTGCGTCGACCACGACGCCCTTCTGCTCGACCTGCGACCGCATCCGCCTGACCGCCGACGGGCACCTCTTCTCGTGCCTGTACGCGACGCGCGGCCTCGACATCCGGGCGCCGCTGCGCGCCGGTGCGAGCGACGAGGCGCTGGCCGATCTCATCGCCGCCACCTGGCAGCAGCGCGCCGATCGCGGCGCCGAGGCCAGGCTCGCGGCGCCCGACCGCAGCGCGTTCATCGCCGTCGAGGATCTGCGCCGCGCCCCGCAGCTCGAGATGCACACGCGCGGCGGCTAGCGACGTTCAGGCGCGACGCGTCACGACGTGCTCGCTGATCAGCGTGCCATCGAGCCGCGACAGCCGCGCCGTGAGCTGCTGACGGTCGGCGTCCAGACGGATCAACGTGGCGGCATCAGGCTGCGGCCCGCCACCAGTGAGCTGCCCGAACGGTCGCGTGGCGTCGGGCGGCAGCCAGGCGTGGCGATGCGTGTGGCCCGTCACCATCAGGTCCACGCCGCCGCGCACCAGGTGATCGTGCCACTTGGCGCGGGCGTCCGCCCCGCCATGGAATCGCACGGGCGTGGCGCCATACAGCGGGATGTGGACGACCACCACCCGGAAGGGCGCGCCCTTCACCTCCGGCCGCTGCAGCGCCTCGGCCAGCCACGCCGCCTGTCGCGTGCGGTAGGCATCGAAGGTCCCCAGCCCCGCATACACCGGCGCGTCGTCCGGCTTGTCCTCGCCGGTGTCGAGCACGAGGAACGCCACGGGGCCCTGCCGCACCGTGTAGTAGTGCTGGCCACTCGGCGTATCGAGCACGCGGCCGAGGGCCCGCGCCTCCGGGCCGCGCACATCGTGGTTGCCGCGCGCGAAGCACACGGGTCGCGATGCCGCGTAGGCCATGCCTGCCGGGTAGAGCAACTGCTCGGCCAGCTGCTGTTCGGTGGCGATGTCGTTGAACATGTCGCCGTTCCAGAACAGCAGATCGCCGGGCGACTCGGCCAGCTGCGTGAACAGCCGCCTCAGGGTCTCCGGCTGCTCGTGCGTGTCGTTGATGATGGCCGCCTGCATGCGGCCGGCAGCACCGCCATCCGGCGTCACGAAACTGTACGTGCGGCTCTCGTAGGGACGTCCGCGCCGGATGTCGTAGGCGCCCAGGAACGCGATGGGCACGCTCACCGTGCGGTAGTGATACCGCGTCCCCGGCGTCAGGCCGTCGAGGCGCACGCGCTGCACGCGCGCATCGAGCGGACGCAGGCCGTCCTCGTCGCCGGAGGCCACCGATCCGAGCGCCTCGGTCTCGCCGTACTCCACCCAACCGGTGCTGGTGTCGTTGACGGCCCAGGCGACCGACACGGCGGTGGCCGACAGCGCCTGCACGACCGGGGCGCCGAGCACGCGGAAATCCTGCGGCGCGCGGACGATCCCGTCTGCGCGCGCGAGCGCGGCAGGCGCCATCGCCGCCGTGAGCGCCGCCGGGCCCGTCCGTAACCAGTCGCGGCGTGACAGCTCGCTCATGACCGCTCCTGCAACGTGAGGGTCCGGATGTCGCTGACCGTCCGCCAACTCGCGATGCCGAGCGGACGACAGGGCATCATCTCGAGGCGCACGTCCACCTGGCGGCCGGCCAGCACGGCCTCGGCCTCGACCTTGTCGTCGATCAGCCCGTGGATGCGGGTCGGTGTGACGTCCACCGCGACCCGGTACCACCGGTGGTCGACGAAGGGCACGGTGTGGCTCGTCTCGTTCTCGGAGGCATCGAGGCCATCGAGACTGGAGAAGCCGACCACGGTGCCGCCCCAGCCACCGACGACGAACGTGCAGTGACTGCCCGCGACGGGGACCGTGACGGCACAGAAGAAGTCCGAGCCGTCCACACGCCTCGCCTCCATCTGGACGCGGAAGCTGGGCCCGGGCACCTTCCCGGTCCACACGACCCCCGTCAGGTCGTTGCCCCGATCGAGCCGGATGGCGCCGTCGACGATCGAGACCTCGCCTTCCCCGCCGAAGGACACCGGCTTCCAGGCGCCGAGCGTCTTGCCGTCGAAGAGCGTCACGGGCGCCGATGCCGCGACCTGCCGGGCCGCCGCCGGCAGCATCCAGGGGCTCGTGGCGAGCAGCGCAAGCGCGGCGCGTCGTGAGGGCCGAGGCGCCGAGCTGTTCAGCCGGAGCGCCGGAGTCGTTGAAGCATGAGAGCGAGGCACGATCGCCTCAAGCCTACAGGGAGTTCAGCGCGTGAAGAAGCTTGTCATCGGGTGTGGCCTGGCCCTGGTGTTGTTCGCCATCGCCGGAAGCGTCGGGTTCTACTATTTCGTCTATCGTCCCGCCCAGGCCTTCCTGGCCTCGGTGAGCCAGATCGGCGAACTCGCCGAACTCGACGCCAAGGTCACCAACACGCAGGCGTTCACGGCCCCGGCCGACGACACCCTCAGCGAGGCGCAGGTCCGACGCTTCGTCGCCGTGCAGGAAGGGCTGCACGCGCGGATGGGCACCCGGGCGACCGAACTGCAGGCCAAGTACAAGGCCATCGACGAGCGCCAGGACTCCAGCGTCGCGATCACCGAGGTGGTCGGCGCCTATCGCGACCTGCTCGGCATCATCTCCGAGGCGAAGGTGGCGCAGATCGAGGCCCTCAACGCCCAGAGCTTCTCGCTGGACGAGTACACCTGGGTCAAGACGCGCTTCTACGAGGCCGCCGGGGTCTCGGTCACCGGCATCGACTTCCGGGAGGTGGCCAGCAAGGTGAAGGACGGCAACATCGGCGCGCTGCAGGAGATGGTCACCAACGCCAGCGAGGCCGCCTCCGGGGCGCAGACCACCGATACGCCCGAGCTCGGCATCCCCGAGGCCAACAAGGCCCTGGTGGCGCCGTTCAAGGACAAGGTGTCGACCTGGATGGTGTACGGCGCGTTCGGACTCTGAGCCCGCGCCGCAGAGGACAGGGCCGTCTCGTGGAGGCGGCCCTGCTCGACGCTAGTGCGCGGCGTGCGGGACGTCGAGGCCCAGCCGCTCCACGAGCTGCTCGACCTCGAAGCGCAGGAACGCGAAGGACGGGACGACGAACAGCACCGACTGCATCCGACACGGGTCGTAGTCGGTGGCCATCACCTCGTCGGTCTTCCACCGACGCCGGTCCACATCGTCGGACAGCGCGAAGGGGATCTCGCCGGTGGACGACAGCAGGCCGGCGCCGTACACCCGCGTCTGCCCCTCTTCCTGAATCAGGCCGAACTCGACGCTGAACCAGCTCAATCGCTTCAGCGCCAGCACCTGCTCGCCGGTCGTCGCCGCCATGGCCGCCTGCCCGAGGCGCGTGAGCAGCGCGGCGTAGTCGTGATGCATGAGTGGCGGCACGTGGCCGAGACAGTCGTGGATCATGTCCGGCTCCGGCGTGAACTCCGGATGGGACCCGTGGCGCAGGAACTGGGTCACCGGGAAGCCGCGTTCCGCGATGTAGCCGTAGAAGGTGCGGAACGGGATCGGCCCCTCGGCGGGCACCAGGCGCATGCCGGTCTCGCGCTCGAGCCGTGCGCTGAGCGCGCTGATCTGCGGGATGGCGTCTCGACCGATGCCCAGCGCGCGCCGGGCGTCGAGGTAGATGCGACTGGCGTGCGCGGCGTGCAGGTCGTCCAGGCGCGACATCACGTCGCGCCAGATCCGGGTCTCGTCCGCGGTGTACTCGATCACCGGTGGACCGAGCCGGGCCAACCTGTGGCGACGGCAGAGATCGAAGAGATCGCCGCGACGCTGGACGTAGCCCGCATCGCCGAGCCCCGGGTGGCCGAGCTCGAGTTCGAGGTGGTCGGCATCGGGCGGGGCCAGCATCAGATCGGCGGCAATCTCGACCCCGTATTCGACGATGGTGGGTGGCTTCATGCGAGCACCGGCTCCTAGCGCGACATTAGCGTCTCTAATGTTTTCAGAAGAGACGGCGCCAGCATAGCGCGCCGATCCCCCGCGCGCAACCGGTGCCCCTCCCTACCGCCCCGCCCCCTCCCGCTTCTCCCAGCCCTCCGCGAAGAGATTGAAATGCGTCGCGCCCACCGGGTGCGCCGCACACACGGCCTCGTCGAGTTCGACGCCGAGCCCGGGCGCGGTCGGCAAGGCGAAGTAGCCGTCCACGACCGGCGGGCAGCCGGATGCGGTGTCCCGCACCCACGGGTCGGCGAAGTCGTTGAAGTACTCCTGCACGCGGAAGTTCGTGGTGCACGCCGCGAGGTGCAGATTGGCCGCCGTCGAGATCTGGCCGCCGACGTTGTGCGGGGCGACGGTCACGTAGTGCACGTCGGCCTGTGCCGCCAGTTTCTTGCTCTCGAGCAGGCCACCGATGTGACTGACGTCGAACTGGATGACGTCGGCCGCCCGCAGTTCGAACAGTTCGCGGAACTCGTGGCGCGCGTGGATGCGCTCCCCCGTGGCGATCGTCACGCCAGGCAGTTGCTCACGCACGCTGCGCAGCGCGGCCAGGTTCTCCGGCGGCACCGGCTCCTCGATCCAGCCCAGACCGAAGGGCTCGAGCAGCTTGACGATCTGCACGGCCTGCACCGGCGAGAACCGCCCGTGCATCTCGAGGAGGATCTCCACGTCGGGCCCGACGGCGTCACGCACGGCCTCGACCAGCGCCACGACGCGTCGGCGCTCCGCGGCATCGATCTCGTAGTAGCCGGGGCCGAACGGGTCGAACTTCAGGGCCGTGTAGCCCCGCGCAGCCACGACACGGGCCGCGGCGTGAAACTGCTCGGGCGTGCGCTCGACGCGATACCAGCCATTGGCGTAGGCACGGATTCGGTCGCGGACCTGACCGCCGAGCAGCCGATAGACCGGCTGCTGCAGCGCCTTGCCGACGATGTCCCAGCAGGCCATCTCGAAGATCGCGATGCCTGAGCTCATGATTTCGCCCGGACGCGAGTAGTCGTCACGCCGCATCCGCATCACCAGCGACTCGATGTCGAACGGATCGCGGCCGATGATGTGACGCGTGGCGGCCTGGGCATAGGCCTCGAGCGCGTGCGGATGGTTCGGGATGCGCGACTCACCGAGCCCTGTCAGGCCCGTGTCGGTGTGGACGCGGCAGATGGTGAAGTTCCGCCACTCGGTGCCGACCAGGAAGGTCTCGACATGGGTGATGCGCATGACTAGGCGACCTCCACAGGAATACCCGGCGCATCGGCTGTGCCGACAGGAGACATGATCGGCGCGGCGCTCGCGTCGCTGCTGGTCGCGGCCCGCGTCTGGCGCTGCAACAGCGCGAGGCCGAGTTCGGCGCGGCGCACGCGCTCGCGCGCCATCAGGACGGCGACGTGCTCGAGGTGCAGACCCGATGGGTAGATGTCGGGGGCATTGCGCAGCCCGAACTTCACGTACACCGGGGCGACGGCCTCGATGAGCGCCGGGATCTCGTAGTGCCGCACGAAGCCCCCGAAGCCGTCGGGGACCTCGACGTAGACGTCGAGGGGCACGTCGCAGTGCTGCCGAATCGCGGCCAGATGCGCCAGCGAGAGGTCGGTCGGCACGTTGATCGTGGTCGCGCCCTCGTCGGCCAGCACGGCCACGGCCAACGGATTGGCCGCCGCGAGCTGCACGCTGATCTTGATGATCAACGTCGACGGCAGATGTCCGGCCTGCTTCGCCACGTCGAGCAGCCGCAGCAGCCCCATGTCGGCCACCAGCACGCTGCGCACGCCCAGGGCCACCGCGCGCAGCACATCGTCCAGCGCGTGACGCACCTGGTCCTGGCCGCGGAGCTGCGCGCCGAGCGTGCGCCCCGCCGGCGACACGATGGAGGCGCCTGTGTCCCACGCCGCCCGCGGGCCGACGAACAGGGACAGCTCCAGGCGCGCCTCGCGGCACATGCCGCACATCTCGCCGATCTCGGCATCGGTCAGCAGCATGATGCCGGAGCCCTGCGACACGCGATGAATCGGCACGTCGCGACCGCGCGCCTCCTCGATCACGGCCGCCAGGACGCGGGGACCTTCGACACTCGGAATCTCGACACGGTACTGACCGCCATCGGGGAAGCGATGTGGCGACGGTGGCAGGTCGTGCGCATCGCCCGTCGGCAGATCGAGTGCGGCGAGCAGGCGGGCGGCGGGTGACGGCGGTAGTGGCATGCGGATCACGCTCGGGGATCGAGGAGCACCTTGATGGCCGGTTCGCGTCGCGACTCGAGCAGCGCCAGGGCGTGCGGAGCCGCCGACAGGGCGAGCCGATGAGTGATGAGTGGCGACGGGTCGATCACGCCGTCGTCGATGAGGCGCACCGCACGCGCGAACACCGCCGACGGATAGGCGAAGATGGCCTCGACGCGCGCGTCACGGAACACCAGGGCGTCGAAGTTGCCAGGCGTGGTGCGATCGGCGCCCGCGATGCCGAGGATCGTCAGACGCCCCCCGCGGGCGAGAATCTCGGTGGCCGCCGCCTGCGCGAGCGGGTGCCCGGCCGACTCGATCACCACGTCGGCGCCACCGCCCAGGACCTCGCGCACGGCCGCGGCCAGCGCAGACGCCGGCGCACAGACGATGTCGGTGGCACCGAGCGCCCGCGCGGCATCGAAGGTCGTCTCGCGAACATCCGCGACGATCAGCTGCGCCGGTCCGCACGCGGCGGCGCAGGCCACGGCGAGCAGGCCGATGGGTCCCGCGCCGACCACCACGACGCGATCGGCGGCGGTGATGGCGCTGCGCTCCACCGCGTGCAGGGCGCAGGCCGTCGGCTCGGACAGGGCGGCCAGATCCGAGCTGACCCGGTGGACCCTGTGACAGAGGTCGGCCCGAGCCGCCACGTACTCGCGGTAGCCGCCATCACGGGTGAAGCCGTACTCGTCGTAGTGCTGACACAACTGCGTCCGACCGGCGCGACACGCGGGACACGTGCGGCAGAAGTGATGACCCTCGACGACGACGCGAGTGCCGGCCGGGAGGTGGGGATGGGCGACGTCGTCGACGGCGATCACACCGGCCCACTCGTGTCCGGGCACGACGGGAAAGCGGCAGAACGCGGCGTCGCGCGTCCCTCGCACCAGTTCCAGGTCGGAGCCACAGATGCCGACGGCCTCGACCCGGACGAGGACCTCGCCGGGGCCGGGCACGGGGACGGGAACGTCGACGAGGTGCGCCTCACCGGGCCGCTCCACGCGAAAGGCACGCATGGAGCGGCATTATCGTCGAGTCGTGACCTTCAGCGCGAGAGCGGTGGCGCCGGGCCGTCGTAGAGCTGCTCGCCGGCGCGAATGGCCACCTTCAGCACGTTCTGCGGCGGCGTCGTCGGGCAACTCGTGTACGGGTTGTAGGCACAGGGCGGGTTGTAGGCCTTGTTGAAGTCGATCACGTAGCGACCGTCGCCGGTGGGCTCGGCGAATGCGTAACGGGTGCCGTACGTCTCGCGGCCGACCGTCGCGTCGCGGAAGATCAGCAGCAGGCGCCCTCGCGTGCCCGTGAACGCCATCAGGCGCGTCTTGCGCCCCTCCCAGCGGAACTCGACGTGCCCGGGCGAGCGATACGGCTCGTCGTCGCCGAGGATGTTGCGCACGTCCACCGTGCGCGGCTCCTCGAACGGCGCGAGGGTCGCCGTCACGCGGGCGGTGTCGACCAGCGGGAACCAGCGCGGCCCCTGGAAGCCGGTCCGGATCGGAGAGGCCGGGTCGCGCACGCGCAGCGCCAGTCGGCTGCCGCTCTCGTGCAGATGGATCTCGATGGCGCCTATCCGCACCTTGTCGGGCACCGGCGCGGCCTGCCCTGGCGTGGCCCGCTCGGCCGGTGTCAGCACGACCTCGCCCTCGATGGCCTGGCCGTTGAGCCGCGCCTGGACGCCCGGTGCCAGTCGCAGCGTGGCCGACCGTCCGGCGACGACCAGCGTGCCGACCTGCGCCGGGGCACGGCCAGCGGGCAGCGGCACGGTGGCCTCGGGGGCACTCCCCAGGGTGTGCTCGCCGTCGGGCAGCAGGGTCAGCCCGGCCACGCTGAGCCAGCCGTACTCCTCGCGCAGCGTCTGCTCGTAGGCCTGTCGCCAGTCCTGCGGCGACGACGGGTTGGTCGGGGGCTCGGCCCCCTGCCCGAATGCGGGGGCGGCCAGGACCAGCAGGGCGAGCACCGCGGCGAGCGTCGGCACCGGCCCGCGGGACGAGAAGGTCGGGCTCATGTGGAGGCGACGGTAACGCGGCACCCCGCACGACCGCAAGCGCGTCGACTGTTCGTCTGGCGGCATCACCACGTTTGCTCCTGATGTCGTCGCCTGCGCGTGGGCGCCACGAGGCACCCACGACGCGGAGACATGAGCAAGGGGGGATTGATGCGCCGGCGCACACTCGCGTTCACATTGCTGTTGTCGTCCTGGGCCGCCACGGCCGATGCGGCCAGCGTCACGTTCACCAAGCTGACGGGCCTCACCGGTGGGAGCCCGGCGAATACCGCGGTCTTCAAGGCCGATCTGTCGTCGCTCGGCCTGGCCGAACTGCTGTCGATCACCATCACGGACGGCAGCTTCGGTCTCGGCGGCGCGGTTGGACAGTTCAGCGGCTTCGACCTCGATGCCGTACGCATCTCCACCGTTGACTGCGCGGACGCGGCCTGCGCGGCTGGCGCTGCGTCGGCCGGGGCGATCGACTTTGCCGGGGCCCTGTTCACGCCGGGCGCGCAGCGCCCCACCGTCGACCCCAAGCTGTTCGGCACCGGTCCAGCGGGCAACACGCTGAACAACGCCGTGGCCACCCTCGGCGCCTTCGACGCCAATTCGACGACCGATGCCTCGGCGTTCGGGTTCCTCAGCATGGGCGACGGCGGACAACTGCGGGTCAACCTGGCGGCGGCAGTCTCGACGACTGGCCTGTACCTCTACATCGGAGAAGTGGGCGACAACGGTGAAGTCGCCGCCGGATCCGTCGAGGTGTCCGATCAGCCCGTCCCCGAGCCGGTGACCCTGACGCTGTTCGGGGCGGCCCTGCTCGCCGCCGGTGCCCGGCGCCGCCTGCGGCGCTGACCGTGACGCCGGCGGCCTCCCTCGCCGGCCCTCCGGGGCGCGCGTCCTCGCGGCGCGCGCCGCCGCGCGAGACAATGGTGCGTGCCCGCCTCGCTCGGTGACCTCCTCCCCCGTCACGCTGACGTCTCGACCGAGACGCTCCTCGATCGCTTCCTCGACTACACGTCGGGCAGGCACCTGGCGCTCTACCCCGCGCAGGAGGAGGCGATTCTCGCGCTGCTCGACGGCCAGAACGTCATCCTCAACACCCCGACGGGCTCGGGCAAGTCGCTGGTCGCGTCCGCCCTGCTGTTCGCGGCGCTGGCGCGCGGTGAACGCGCCGTCTACACCTGCCCGATCAAGGCGCTCGTCAACGAGCGCTGGATGGATCTGTGCCGCGAGTTCGGCCCCGAGTGCGTCGGCCTCTCGACCGGCGACGCCACCGTCAATCGCGAGGCGCCGATTCTCTGCTGCACCGCCGAGATCCTCGCCAACATGGCCTTGCGCGAGGGGGCCGCCGCCGACGTGCACCACGTGGTGATGGACGAGTTCCACTACTACTCGGACCGGGATCGCGGCGTCGCCTGGCAGGTGCCGCTGCTGACGCTGCCCCAGGCGCGCTTCCTGCTGATGTCGGCGACGCTCGGCGACACCACCACGTTCGAACGCGCCCTGACCGACCTCAACGGTCGCCCGACGGTGACGATCAAGTCCGCCATCCGCCCGGTGCCGCTCGAGTTCGACTACGCCGAGGTGCCGCTCCCCCACACCATCGAGCGCCTCGTCGACGAAGGGAAGACGCCCGCCTACGTCGTCCACTTCACGCAGGCGGATGCCGCCAGCAGCGCGCAGGACTTCACCAGCCTCAAGATCTGCTCGCGCGAGCAGAAGGCCGAGATCGCCGACCGCATCGCGACGTTCGACTTCTCGAGTCCGTATGGCGCCGACGTCCGCAAGTGGCTGCGCCAGGGGATCGGCCTGCACCACGCCGGACTCCTGCCGAAGTACCGCGTGCTCGTCGAGCAGCTGGCGCAACTCGGACTGCTGAAGGTGATCTGCGGCACCGACACGCTCGGGGCCGGCATCAACGTGCCGATCCGGACGGTGGTCTTCACGCGCCTCTGCAAGTACGACGGCCAGAAGACCGCCCACCTCACCGCCCGCGACTTCCACCAGATTGCCGGCCGCGCCGGCCGCAAGGGCTACGACGACGTCGGCTTCGTGGTGGTGCAGGCGCCCGAGCACGTCATCGACAACCTCAGGCTCAGCGAGAAGGCGGCGCGCGACGGCAAGAAGGTCGTGAAGCGGAAGCCGCCCGAGCACAACTACGTCCACTGGGACCAGAACACGCTGACGCGGCTGATCAGCGCCCCGGCCGAGCCGCTGCAGTCACGTTTCCAGGTGACGCACGGCATGCTGCTCAACGTGCTCGGTCGGCGCGGCGATGGCGCCGGCGCCATGCGCCAGCTGATTCGCGACGCGCACGAACCCGAGGCGGCGCGCGCGGTGCACCGTCGACGCGGCTGGCAGTTGTTCCGCGCGCTGGTCACACGCGGCATCGTCGAGATCGTGCCGCGGACGCCGGACGGCAGCCGCGTCCGTGTCAACGTCGATCTGCAGGACGACTTCTCGATGAACCAGGCGCTGTCGCTGTACCTGCTCGAGACGCTGCCGCTGCTCGACGTCGAGGCGCCGACGTACGCCCTCGACGTGCTCACCCTCGTCGAGTCGATCCTGGAGAATCCCGAGGTGATCCTGCGCAAGCAGCTCGACCGCCTCAAGGACCGGGCCGTGGCCCAGATGAAGGCCGACGGCATGGAGTACGAGCAGCGCATGGAGGAACTCGATCGGCTCGAGTACCCGAAGCCGCTGCGCGATTTCGTCTACGACACCTTCAATGCGTTCGCCGACCGCCACCCGTGGGTGGGCGAGGAGAACATCCGGCCCAAGTCGATTGCGCGCGAGATGTTCGAGACGTGGAAGTCGTTCGCCGAGTACATCCTCGAGTACGACCTCGAACGGTCCGAGGGGCTGCTGCTGCGCCACCTGAACAACGTCTACAAGGTGCTGAGCCAGACGGTCCCCGACGGGTCGAAGACCGCCGAGGTCGTCGAGGTGGAGTGGTACCTGAAGACGATGGTGCGCGGCGTCGACGCCAGTCTCGCCGACGAGTGGGAACGCATGCGGGACCCGGCCTACGTCCCGCTGGCGGGCAGCGGCCGCACCGGCCTCGACATGCGCCCGACCGTCGTCCCCTACGACATCACGGCGGATGGGCGGGCCTTCACCGCTGCGATCCGGACGCGCGTCTTCGACGCCCTCAAGGCGTGGTGGCGCGGCGACATGGAGGGTCTGCTGGCAGGCCTCGACACGCCGACGGCGATCGAGGCCCCATCGGATGTGGCCACGGCTGCCCTGTTGCGTGAGCAACTGGCGACGTATCTCGTCGAGCACCAGGCCTTGCGATTCGACCCGGAAGCCCGCAACACGAAGCACACGCACGTCGAGGCGACGCCGGGGGCCGCGGTGTGGCGGGTGCAGCAGATGCTGGTGGACCCGGACATGCTCAACGACTGGGTGGCGCAGTTCGCGGTGGATGTCGCGGCGTCACGCGCGGCGCAACGTCCCGTGCTGTGGCTCGAGCGCATCGGACCGCTCGAGACCTGACCCACGCGCTACGGCAGTTTCTGGTAGACGCGGACGTAGTCCACCGTCATGCGGTACGGCAGGCTGGATTCGTCGATCCCCTGCTGGCCGCCCCAGGCACCGCCAACCGCCACGTTGAGCAGCAGGTGGAACGGCCCGGCGAACGGCCACACGCGCGTGTCACCCGACTCGCGCGCGAACGTGAAGTACGTCCGACCGTCGACCGCGACGGCGACGCGATCCCGATCCCAGTCCACCGAATACACGTGGAAGGCCTCCGACGCGTCGGCAACGGTGACCTTCGCGGTCTTCTGCGTGCCGATGCTGTGGTGATAGGCCTTCGTGTGGACCGACGCATGGACGGTGCCGTGGTCGAACCCCACGTGCTCCATGATGTCGATCTCGCCGTCATCGGGCCACTTCATGGCTCCGGACGTCGTCGCCAGCATCCAGATGGCCGGCCACGACCCGCGGCCGCGCGGCAGCCGGGCGCGAATCTCGAGACGACCGTACGTCCAGTCGCCCTTGCCTCGCGTGACGAGGCGGGCCGAGGTGTACGGCGCCCCTTCCCAGGCGTCCCGACGCGCCTCGATGATCAGATGGCCGCCTTCGACCCTGGCGTTCTCGCGGCGCCCCGCCGTGTAGAACTGCGGCTCCTGGTTGCCCCAGCCGTGGCCGCCGACGTCGTAGCTCCACCTGGTCGGGTCGGGCAGGCCCTCCCGGTCGAACTCGTCATGCCACACCAGCGCATGGCCGGCCAGGGTGGCCGGCGGCGGTGCCGGAGACGATGCCACCTGCGCCTCGGCGCCGACCGCAACGGCCAGCAGACCGACCACCACCATTCCGAGCCGTCGAATCATGATGCCGAAGAGACTACACCCGGCTGCCGCCCTCCTACGTGCCCGGCTGGGGCACGTAGCGCAGGTAGGGCTTCTCCGCGCGCCAGCCGTTGGGGTAGATCCCCTTGGCTTCCTCGTCGGACACCGCCGTCACGATGATGACCTCCTCACCCGGCTTCCAGTCCGCCGGCGTCGCCACACGATGCGCGGCGGTGAGTTGCAGCGAGTCGATGACGCGAAGAATCTCGTCGAAGTTGCGGCCCGCCGTCATCGGATAGCAGAGCAGCAGCTTGACCTTCTTGTCGGGACCGATGATGTAGACGTTGCGCACGGTCTGGTTGTCGACCGCGGTGCGGCCCTCGCACGACTCGCCGGCATCGGCCGGGAGCATGCCGTAGAGCTTGGAGACCGTCAGATCCGGGTCGCCGATCATCGGGAAGTTCGGCGCCGTCCCCTGCGTCTCGGCGATGTCCTGCGCCCAGGCGGCGTGCCTGTCGATCGGGTCCACGCTCAGGCCGATCACCTTGACGCCACGCCTGTCGAACTCGGGCTTGAGTTTCGCCACGGTGCCGAGTTCCGTCGTGCAGACCGGGGTGAAGTCCTTGGGGTGCGAGAAGAGCACGCCCCAGGCATCGCCCAGCCAGTCGTGGAACCGGATGGGCCCGTCGGTCGTGAGGGCGTCGAAATCAGGGGCGAGACTACCGATGGCGAGCGGACCGGACATGTGCAACTTCCTCCTCCCGGCCGCGCATTCACGAGGGCGCCGGGGAGCGGCCATGATGCGTTGGCCCTCGGGCGGAATCAATCCGTGTTCCCTGACATGTGCGCGCTATGACGGGGATCGGGCACCCGGCTCCGCGGTCACCGGTCACCGGGCTCCGGTCACCGGGCTTCGGCCTTCGACATGCCCGCATGATCCGCATGCCGCATGCCGCATGACTCGACATGCCCGCATGTCCGCATGACCCGCATGAGTCTGCTCACCTGACGACCGGCGCGCTGACCTCCGTGGTGTAGCGGCGGAACTCGTCGTAGGTGGCGTCGCCCTCGACGTACCGGTCGCGCTCCGGGACATCGTCGACCCAGTACCACTCCCGCAGGCGGACCGGCACGCGACGGGACAGGCCCGCGACGCGCGCGAACGACACCTCGAGCGCGGACCGCAAGAGGCCGGCGTGTGGCGTCACGGTGGCGCGGACGAGTTCGCCGGTGCGTTCGTCGATCACCAGCAGGCCGCGCAACTCGACGTCCCGCCCGCGCTCACCGCGCACGAGCCGCGGCCGCCCCTTCTCCCGGAACGCGACCCGGCGCACGTCGGCCTCGGCCTCGCGCGAGCGGCCGCCATCGCTGAAGCGGAACCGCTCGCGGTGCGTGGGATGCACCACCAGCAGCGGGAAGGTCGGGATGTTGATGGTGCGCGTGACGTGGCCGAGGTTGTAGCGGGCGCTCTCCTCGGTGATCTCGCGCAGGCGCTGCCGGGGATCGCCGCTCCGTCCGGCGAACAACGCCGACAGGCGATCCTGCCGGTCCGCCACCGGCACGTCGTCCACGGTGACGACGTCGCGGTGCAGTTGCCAGGGCGTCGCGGCGTCGTGCACGAGGAGGAGCGATGAGACGAGCCTTCGCGTCTCGAGGACCGGGCCGTCGACCTGCGCCTCGAACGGCTGGCCAGTCCAGGGCCGGACGGTCTGCTGGTAGGTCTCGCGGGCGACCACTCCCTGCAGGGCGACGCCGAACTGCTCGGCCGCCTCGCCGGCGCGCGCCAGCACGTCCCGCAACCGAGGCGGCTCCTCGGCCTGCGGACCAGCGACCAGGCCAAGCCCCACGAGCACAACGAGCACAGCGCGGAGCCGCGCATCCCCGCTCCCGCGCCGCGCCAGGGACCTCATCCTGCAAGTGTCACACGACGGATGGGCACGGGAGGGGCATGGTGGCGTGGCTTCAACGACAACGGGCGCGAGGAGCCGAAGCTCCCCGCGCCCGTGTCGCGAACCACTTGCAGAATTTCAGAGGTTCAGAGTGTCATTCCTGAAATTCTGAAATTCTGAACTTCCCGCTCAGTTCACCGTCGGCTCCGGCTTGGGTGCCGTCTTCTTCAGGCCCTGGATCTGCAGACCCGTGGCCATCTCGGGGGCCGGCTCCTTGAGCACGTGCTGGCGGTAGAGCGCCGCCATGCGGTCGTTCTCGGCCTTCTTCTTCATCTCGTCACGCGCCCGCAGCTTCTCTTCGCGCGCCGTCTTGGCCACGCCGGCGTCCTCGAGATCGGTCTGGCGCGCCGCCGACACGGCGTCGGCGTCGAGCACCAGGGTGTGCTCGGCGGTGCCGAGGTTGACCTTCTTGCCACCGGCGAAGATCTCGTGACGGCCGTGCTCCTCGTACCACTTGGTGAGGGTGGCCGTCATGTGCATCTTCTCGATGATGTTCCGCCAGCCGATGCCCGTGTTGTACGCGCAGAAGCTGATCTCGCCCTGCTGCGTCGCGTACGGGATGATGCAGCGCTCGGTACGGCGGAAGTCGTAGTTGAACAGGTCCTGGAACCACATGCCGGCGATGAACAGGAAGTTCCAGCGGTCCTGCCGGCGCTTCTCGACGTCCTCGAGCGTGCGCTGGCCATCGACGCGGCCGTAGTTCTTGCCCGTGGCGCCGAAGGTCTTGTCGAACTTCTTGATCAGGTCCATGAGCTTGAAGTGCGTCGGCGCCATGAACGGGTCGTAGTTCTTCGCAAGCGCGAGCGACATGCCCCACAGGGACATCCGCTTGCCCCGGGCCGCGTCGTTGACGCGCTGCAGGTCCTTGGCGAGCTGCTGGCCGTGCAGGAACGCGGTGACCGGAACGGCCTCCTTCGTTTCCTTGTCGACCATCACGGCCATGCCGACACCGCAGTTGGGGTGGCAGCCGCACGCGAGGTTGCCCCACTCCTGCTGCGGCCCCTTCACGAGGTCGGCCCAGTCGGTGAAGGTGCCCATGAACGAGATCGGGAACCAGTCACGCGTCGGCTCGCCGATCTGCACCTGGTTCTTCACGTCGTGCGCCAGGTGCGACAGCGTGTAGCGCTGCGCCGCGCGGCGCTCGTCGGTCACCTCCTCGTCGCGACCGGTGAACGACACCGGCTGGAACGACAGGAAGCTGATCTTGCGCGGGTTGTCGAGGGCGAACTTGATGATGCGCCCCACCTGCTCGTTGTTGACACCGTTGACGATGGTCGTCACGGGGACGATGTCGACGCCGTTGGCCCAGAGGTTCTCGATGGCCCGCAGCTTGACGTCGAACAGGTTGCCGACCAGGCGGTGCGAGTTGGCCGCGTTGCCGATGCCATCGAACTGGAGATAGGCATAGCGGAGGCCGGCCTCGGCCGCCGCACGGGCGAACTCGGGGCTCTTGGCGAACTCGATGCCGTTGGTGGCCGCCTGCACCGAGTTGTAGCCGACCTTCTTGGCGTAACGGACCGCGTCGAGGAAGTACGGCGACAGCGTCGGCTCACCACCGGAGAACTGCACCGACATCTGGCGGCGCGGCTTGATGGTGATGGCGTTGTCGAGCAGCGTCTTGATGTCTTCCCAGCTCAGTTCGTGGACGAAGCCGACCTGATTGGCGTCCATGAAGCACGGGTCGCACATCATGTTGCAGCGGTTGGTCAGGTCGATCGTCAGCACCGCGCCGCGACCGTACTTGATGGTGCTGCTGCCGTGGTTGTGCAGGGTCTCGTCGTTGTGGGCGCGGATGTCGCTGCCCGGGTACGAGTCCTCGAGGTGCTTGAAGAAGGCCGGGTCCATGGCCATCACGTCCTCGAAGTGGCCGTGGATCGGGCAGTCCTTGACCATCAGGATCTTGCCGTCGCGCTCGATGATGGTCGCCTTGATCTCGCCGACCTTCTCGTTGAGCAGCACGGACACGTCCCGCTTGCCGTCGAGAATCTCCTGCCGCGCCTCGCGCACACAGGTCGGGCAGAGCGAGTCGGTCTCGCGCGGCCAGCCCAGGGGCGGCTTGACCTTCTCCCAGGACTTCTGGAGCGGCTTGTCCGACCACTTCGGCACGAAGCCGGGGTTCCGGTTGATGGAGTTCAGCGCGTCGAACACCACCCACGCGCCCTTGGCGACGTAGGTCAACCCCTTCTCGACGTACTTGATGGGCTTGTGCGGCATCTTTGTCCTCTTGATCGTGATCTGGGCACGACCGGTCACCCGGCCGGAGACACGTCCACTTTCAGCGCCGGCAGTATGACGAAGTGCGCGTCAAGCTGGCGCCAGAATTCCCCGAGCAGGCAGAATTCGTAGCCGATCGGGCAGGACCGCCGCCGGAGTGGCCGCGGCTGAGCTACCAAAAGGTGGGCATCCCACGGGGTACACTGACGCACGGAAGATCGTCCGCTTCCGCGTCACGCCCATGCTCGAACCTGTCTGGATCCTCCTGGCCCTGCTGCAGGGTCCGGCGCCGCTCGTCGCGCCGCCCCTGCCGGCGGTGGTGGATGTCGCCATGTTGCCGGCGTCCGCGATCGTCTCGCCCGTCCTCGATCCGCCTGCCGCCCCGGCCCCACCGGTGGTGGCCACGGCCAGACCCGCCGCGGCGCCGGCGAAGACGCCCGAACTGCTGAAGGGCAAGGCGGAGCTGTCCTACGTCTCGACCGGGGGCACCGCCAGTACCACGACCATCGGGACCGGTGCCGAGGCCATCCTCTCCCCCGGGCTGTGGAGGCTCGAAGCCCGCGTCAATTTCCTGCGCACGCGCACCGACGGCACCGTGCGCGCCCGTCGTCTCACGAGCCAGGTGCGCGGGGCGCGCAAGATCGGCGACCGCGCCGAACTGTTCGCGCGCGGCACCTACCTGCGCAACACCTTCGCCGGTATCGACAACAGCGTCGACGGCGCCGCGGGGGTCACCGCCATCATCGTCCAGGGGCAGCCTCAGCAGCTGTCGTTCGACTCGGGCTTCGGATACATCGGCGAGGATCGGACGGTGGGGCGCGGGCGCTATGTCGGCACCTTCGACATGGGATTGCGACACCGCTGGGAGTTCAGCCGGCGCAACCGCTTCTCCAACGATGCCTCCCTGAAAACCGACGTGGATCGGACCAGCGACTGGCGCCTCACCCACGTCGCGGCCCTGCAGGCAGCCCTCAACGCCATGCTCGCGCTGAAGCTGTCGCACGAGATCAACTACCGCAACGAACCGGTGCCGGGGTTCACCCGCGCGGACACGGTGGCCGCCGCCGCCATCGTGGCCACCTTTTGAACACCCCGACTGCAGAAATGGAGCCCATCCGCCGATATCATCAACACGATGGTGGCCCCGGACCCTCGCTCGCCTGCCCCACTCACGCGTGAGCGCCTGCTTCGGCAGGCCGACGCGCTCGAACCGCTCCCCGCCACCGCCACCCGGCTGGTCAGTCTGCTCAGCCAGACCGAGTGGATGATTCGCGACGTCGAAGAAGCCGTCCGCCTCGACCTGGCGCTGACGGCCCGCGTGCTGCGCTTCGCCAACTCGGCCTGGACGGCCCACCTGCCGTCGGTCAACACCATCCGCGAGGCGCTCATGCGCATCGGGGTCGGCACGGCGCTCTCGCTGGCCATCGCCGAGGGCGTTCGCCCGAAACTGCTGCGGCCGCTGCCCGCCTTCGACCTCCAGCCCGGGCGCCTCTGGCAGCACGCCGTCGCGTGCGCGCTCGCCACCGAAATCGTCACCCGCCGCTCGCGCTCCCCCATCCCGCCCGAGACCGTCACCGCGTCCCTGCTCCACGACGTCGGCAAGATCGTCCTGGACGAGGCCATGGACGACGCGACGCTGACGGCGCTGCGGCAGGCCTGGACCGGTGGCGTGCTGTCGCGCATCGACGCCGAGCGTCAGGTGCTCGGCATGGATCACGGCGAGCTGGGGGGCTACGTGGCCCGGCACTGGGGGCTCTCGGAGCGCGTCGCTGCCGCGATCACGCATCACCACTCGCCGTCGGCGGCCCAGAGCACCATCTGCGACGTCGTGCACCTCTCCAACGGCATCGCCAAGCTCGCCGGCTTCGGTCCGCTGATCGCCGAGATCGACGGCCCGATCGAGGGCGACGTCCTCGCGCGCCTCGCCTTCTCGCCCGCCGACCTGCACACGTTCTGCACCGAACTGACCGACCGCATGCGGACCGGGCAGGAGCGGTTCCACTAGCAATTCAGCATTCAAGATTCAGAATGAAGCGCGGGGCGCTCACCGCCACGCTCCGCGCGGGCCCGCCCCCGCCACGCTCCGCAGCGGGCCGGCTCCGAGCCTCCGCACTTCAACGTTCAGAATGACGCGCGGGGCACGTCAGGTCGGGGCTGCGAGGCCCCGGCGGTGCCACTCGAACTCGTTGCGAAACGAGTTCGCGGTATGGCCAAAGCATGGGGACACTCGCCTCACGCTTTGCAGGGCCAAGCGTGGTACTTGACGGCACCGAGAACGTCGGCAGCGCCACGCGGGTCGCGCACCCGCGCCCGCAGGCGCTCACGCGTGTTCGCGTCCCACGCGGGGCCGCAGAGGTCAATCGTTCAGGACGACCCGTCGCAGCAGGTGGACCGGATTGGGGCCGCCCTTGCGCTGTGCGGCGATCACATGCGAGACGGCCGGCCGGCCCGGCGCGTTGCCGGGGCGCGCCACGACCAGGTACGCCGATTGCGCGGTCTGCGCGCCGCAGCGACGGTCGCCGCCTGTCGCCGCGCCGGCCTCGAGCGCCCGCAGCAACCGCTCCGCGAGCGGGCGCCCCGCGGCCTGCTGGAACGCGCACATGGTCGCCGTGAGCACGTCCAGTCCCGTGAGCATATTGCCCTGCACGGCCACGCCGGGCGCCAGTCGCTGGCCGGCCGCCGCCTGTGTGCTGGTCCCGGTGAATGCCGACGGTCGCTCGAAGAAGTCGAGGGACGCCACGCCGTACTGCTGCTCCTCGAAGCGCGCGTCGAACGAGGGATGACTGATGGCAGCCACCGTCGCGCCGGGTGCCCCGCCACGTCGAAGCAACTCGGCGCCTCGCCGTCGCGCCGCCGCGTTGGACCTGGCCTGCGCGACGATCACGCCGTGCCCGGGCACGAGCGCGACGATCCCCGCGACGTATGGCGTGCAGGAGGCTCCCGCACTGCCGACCTCACGCGTGCGCGGATCGACGGCAACGATCGACCAGGTCGCCTGCGCGGGGGCGGCCAGCGCCAGGACGAGTGCGCACACGCCACTGGTCAACGCGTGATGGCTGACGCGCTCCTCGCGAGGCGGGGGTGGCCGGGTCCCCGCGGCGGTACGGGGCCGGCGCGGCAGCGTGTACGCGGTGTTCTGCATTTCTGGGTACGATCCCTCGCATGAGCGATACGCGAACGGCTCCCGTCATCATCGGGATTGCAGGGGGCTCGGGGTCGGGCAAGACCACGGTGGTGCGACGCCTGACGTCGTCGCTCGGCGACGACCAGGTGTCGGTGCTCGAGCACGACCGCTACTACCGGGACCGCAGCGACCTCCGCCTCGAGGAGCGCGCGGCCCTCAACTACGATCACCCGGACTCGCTCGAGACCGAAATGATGGTCGAGCACGTCAAGGCGCTGCGCGCCGGCCACGTCGTGCACGCCCCGCAGTACGACTTCGCGCGCCACAACCGCCTCGAGGCCCGCGACATCATCCAGCCGCGTGCCGCCATCATCGTCGAGGGCATCCTGATCTTTGCCGATGCCGCCCTGCGCGCGCTGATGGACGTCAAGGTCTTCGTCGATGCCGACGACGACACGCGGTTCATCCGGCGCCTGCAGCGCGACATCAGCGAGCGCGGCCGCACGGTGCCGTCGGTGATCGACCAGTACCTCGGCACCGTCAAGCCGATGCACCTGGAGTTCGTCGAGCCGAGCAAGCGCTACGCCGACATCATCGTGCCGCAGGGCGGCCACAACGACGTGGCGATCGACATGCTGCTGACGCTGGCCCGCGGCCTCGTCTCACGGGGGTGAGGCGCCGCGCGGGTGAGGTGTAGCGCGGGTGAGGTGTAGCCGTCGGACTTCGTCCGACGGTCAGTGATGATCAGGGTGTCGCAGACTGCCGGACAAGTCCGGCAGCTACGATTTCCGGGGCCGGCAGCTACGATTTCCGGGGCCGGCAGCTTCAGCGACGGCTGTGGCGAGGCGCTGAGGGGGCGCGACCGCTCCGCGGACGACTGTAGGCGTCGACCTTCAGGTCGACGCGTGACGCGTGACGCCCCTACGGCAGCTTCGTGGCGACGGCATTGGTGCCGGCGGCCCACGCCTGCCCACCCGCATCGGCGTACATCGCGCGTTCGACCACGACGGGCACGCCCGTGCTTTCGACCAGCAGACCAACGCGACGACCGACGGCGGTGGGGAAGAACCCGGTCTCGCCCAGGGCGATGTTGAAGCGGCTGTTCGGAGCGACGGTGTAGGTCTGGCTCTCCGGCGCCTGCGTCTCCGAGATCATGGTGACGGTGATGGTCGCCGTGCTCGAGGTCGGGTTGCTGACGAGCACGTACGTCTTCGTGTTGCGCGTGCCGCCGACCTCGCCTTCGGCCAGGGCCCAGCGCGTGGCCGACGCCGTGACGCCGCCGCTGTTGTGCGCCTCGCTCCACGTCGTCGAGTCTCCGGGCCACCACATCGACCGCTCGACGAGGATGCCGACCCCGTTGTCCACGACGACGTCGGTCGACACCGCCGCGTTGGCCAGCCGGGCGTAGTCCGGATTCTGCGCGATCAGCGCGGCGTCGAGGCCGAGGGCGTCGACCCACACCGTGCCGCGCGCCTGGGCCGGCACCGTCTCGCGATGCTCGATGACCGTGCCGTCGCCGAGCAGGAAGCGGAGCCGCACGTCGGCCGCCTGCGAGGACGGGTTGGCGAGCAGGATGAAGAGATCGAAGTACGCGCCGGTGGCGCCTTCGGCGAGCAACCAGCGCGCCGCCGGCGCCGGCAGGGCGACGCTGTCGTGGCCGGCCGTGAAGACCTGGCCGTTGCGATCGAGGTACATGGCGCGTTCGGCGATGATCGGCGCCGTCGCATCGATGCGGGCCGACACCTCGGCGGCCTCGAGCGAATCGCCGTCGGTCCAGCGCTCGGTGTCCACCCACACGGTCTGTCGCGCGCCCGCGGGCACGACGTAGGTCTTGGTCCGTGGCGCTCGCCCCGCGCGCAGGTAGGTCAGCGTCACGTCGGCCGGGCTCGTTCCCGGATTCAGCAGCAGGTAGAACGTGTTGAAGCCCCCCATCGTGGCGCCTTCGGCGAAGTACCACGTGGTACGCGGCGCCTCGGTGGCCGACTCCGCGTGGCTGCCGTAGCCCGTGCCGTCCCAGGACACCGTGCGATCGGCGACGACGAGGGAGTTGGCTTCGATGGTGGTGGCAAACGATCCCACGACTCCGGCGACGGTGCCCGCGTCGACGGTGGCGCGACGGCGCGGCGCCAGCGTGACCCAGTGCTCGCGACTGGCGACGGCCCCCGTGGCATCGGGCGGACCGGCGAACCGGACCTGAATGTTGGCCGTCGTGGTCGTGCTCGGATTGAGCAGCGCGAGGCGCGTCGAGAAGAAGTCGCTCTGGACGCCCTCGGCGAGATAGCGCTGCACGCGCCCCACCGGATGCAGGTGCGCCAGGTACTCCTGCAGATTGGTGAGTCCGTCGCCGTCCGGATCGCCGGTGGCGCCGTCGGCCCCGGACGCGGAGGCCGGATTCAACCCGGCCTGCAGTTCCCACGCATCAGGCAGACCGTCGTTGTCGGAGTCGAGGGGCCGGGAGGCCGGCGCCGCGTCCTGCTGCACCGTGACGGCCCGCGTGGCGATGGTGATCGCGGCGCTGCGCGCCGTGCCGCTGTTGGCCGCAGCCGTGAAGCTCACGGTGCCGGATCCGGTCCGCGTGGCGGGACCACCGAGGGTCAGCCAGGACGCGCCCCCCGTGATCGACCACGTGCAGGCACTGCCCGTGTTCACCGTGAAGGGCAGCACGGCGCCGCCGCCGCTCGTGACCGCACGCGAGGTGGGCGTCACGTCGTAGGTGCACGCGCCGGATCCGCCGCCTTCGGCCGGGTAGATGAACTGCAGACCGGCGAGATCGTCGGGGCCGATGGCGGGAGGCACGGGCGTCGACGACCCACAGCACGACGGATACATGATGTTGCTCGTCGCGCTCGCCACCGTGCCGTCGGTCTGCGTGTGGCCGAGGCCGATGGCGTGGCCGACCTCGTGCTCGGCGACGCGCCCGAGAAACAGCGACTGCGACAACTGCGGCATCTCGGCCCTCGTGGTGAAGATGACGAAGCCGTAGGTGATCTTCGAGAACGCGGTCCCGTTGACGGTGCGGGTGACGCCGCTCGAGCAGGCGCCGCCGATGGCGATGACCCCGCTGGTGGTGATGTCGTTGTCGGGATCTTCGTAGGTGATCAACCCGCCGCCGGGCACGGCGCCGCAGTTCAGGGTCTGCGCCGCGGCCACGAGCCGCGTGCCGCCGTAGGAAAGCACGATGGAGGCGCCAGACGGATTCGTCCAGCCGCTCAGCGCCTGCGTGATCTCGCTCTCGCCGCTCCCCGAATCCAGCGGCGACGCGGTCACGGTGTTGAGATACCAGAGCACGGGCGTGCCGGTGTCGGCCTCATGCCAGCGCATGTTGCCCAGCAGCTTGAAGGACTCGACGATCGGCGTCGCGGTGCCGAGCGCGTCGGCCACAGGTCCGGCGGCGTCTGGATTCGACAGGCGCACCGGCCCACGCCCACGCACAGCGCGCACCGCCTCGGTGAAGCCGGCGAGCGAGCGCCGCGACGGACCCGCCGGCCCGACCACGAGCTCGCCCGTCTGCTGCCGCAGCAACTCGGGACCAGCCGCCGTCTCGCGGACGCCGTACACGGAGCGGCTCATCGCCGAGGGGCGCCAGCCACTGGAGGTCTGCTCGACGAGCGCCACGATGTCGTCGCCGACGAGGAACTGCGCCGCGCCGGGAATGTGCAGGGTCGTGTCGCCCACCGTGCCGCCGAGTTCACGGACGTCGATCGCCCGATCGGATCCACCGGCGTAGTCGTCGATGACCCGCAGGCGTGCGATGGTCTCGATGACGCCGCTGCCCGCCCGTCGCTCCGTGCGGACCGACTCGACCCGACCACGCACGATGCGGTCGGCCGCCGCGATCTCCTGGGCGTCGGTCCGCGCCCTGAGCGTCGCCGCCCGACTCTCGGTCGAGCCAAGTGCCAGCACCGCGGCCGACGCCAGCAGGTGGGAGCCGAAGTGACGGGCACGAGACATCCTGGGGAGCGACCACATACCGGACCTCGGCAGTGCAACCCCCTTGCCGTCTCATTCGCCCAATAACGGCCGGCCGATCGCGCGTCGAGAACCGCCCACGGCGAGCCGCACAACGGCCTCGACTGACACTTCTGTCGAGCCAGCCACAGAAGCGTGATCGCGACGCGCGACCTCGAGTGTGGCGCGCCGCTACGGCCGTGATTAAGCTCGACTTAAATCGAAATGCACGGTTTTTTCTCGACCTTTCTCCTATAATCGCGGGGCTCGCCGGGCACCGATGGCCGGACCCGTGCGGCGCTGGAGGTATTCGCATGTCCTGGATTCGTGGAGCGGCCCTGGCGGCCCTCGCACTCGTCGCCACCGCCTCTCACGTGACCGCGCAAGGGGCGTCCACCTGGTTCCTGGCCGAAGGCGCCAACAACGCGACCTTTGCGCAGGAGATCCTCGTCGGCAATCCGAGCGCGCAGCCCGTCACCGTCACGGTCACGCTGCTGCCGCAGGCCGATGCGATCGCGCCGACCCTCACCAGGACCTTCCCGCTGGCCGCCACCGCGCGGCTGACGGTGCGCCTCGGCGCCGACTTCCAGTTGAACGGCAGCGCCTCAGCCCGGGTCAGCGCCGTCCTCGCGAGCGACGGCACGACGCCGGCCGACGTGGTCGTCGAGCGGACGATGTACTTCCAGGGCGCGGCGCAGCCGGGCTCGCACAACGCCAGCGGCGTCACGCAGGCCGGGCTCTCGTCGACCTGGACGCTCGCCGAGGGCTCCGGCGGCGTCTTCGAGACCTTCGTGCTGGTGGCCAACCCCAACCCGACGCCGACGATGGTCCGGGCCACGTACCTGACCGGGACGGGCCAGTCGTTCGTGACGACGCAGGAGGCCCCGGCCAACGCGCGCCTGACCTTCTACCCGCGCGGCGAGCATGCCGCGCTGGCCACCGCCGACTTCTCCACCCAGATCGAGTCGCTGACGGGCGGCAACGCCGTCATCGCCGAACGCGCGATGTACTTCGATGCGTTCCGCAGCGGCCACGACGCGCTCGGCGTGACCAGCCCCAGCACGACCTGGCTGTTCGCCGAAGGCTTCACCGGCGGCAACGCCACGACGGCCTTCGAAACGTACCTGCTGCTGGCCAACACCAACGCCACCGAGACCGTCGCCACCGTCGACTACCTGCTCGACAGCGGCGCCGTCGTCAGCCGCTCCTACACGCTCGGGCCGCGGCAGCGCTTCACGGTGTGGGTCGACCAGGAAGGCCGCGACTTCGATCAGCGTCTGCGGGCCGCCGCCTTCGGCGTCCGCGTGACCGCGACCCAGCCGATCGTCGCCGAGCGCGCCATGTACTGGGGCACACCGTCGGCCGCCGACGCGACCTCGCCGACCTTCCCGTGGACCGAAGGCCATGCCACGGCCGGCGTGCCGTCCGGGCAGGCCCGCTGGGCCTTCGCCGAGGGCCAGCAGGGCACCTTCGGCGCGGCCGCGACGCGCTACGACACGTTCTTCCTGCTCGCCAATCCCAACACGGTCGCCGTGCAGGTGCAGGCCACCTTCGTGCGTGAAGACGGCACGGGCATCGTCCGCACGATCTGCGTGGCGCCGAACTCGCGCACCAACATCTGGGCGCAGAGCTATGCCGAGTTGTCGGGCCAGCGCTTCGCCACCTTCCTCGAGGCCGTCGGCAGTGCCGACCCGGCCTGCGCCGCCACCGCGGGCACGCCGTTCGTCGCCGAGCGCGCCGTGTACTCGGGCGCGGCGTTCCTGGCCGGCCACGTCAACAATGGCACGCCCTGGACCGGCACCATCGCCACGCCGCCGGTCGCGCCGGCCTTCGCCATCGCCAGCGTCTCGCCGGCGAGCGGGCGCATGGGCGGCGGCCAGACCATCACGATCACGGGCGCCGGCTTCCAGCAGGGCGCGCGAGTGTTCTTCGACAACCCCGCCTGGACGGCCGACCGCAACGCCAACACCCGGCTGGCCGATGTCGACCAGGCCACCGACGTCGTCGTCTCGCCCGATGGCACCACCATTACCGCGAAGACCCCGGCGCGTGACTTCTCCAACGGCTACCAGACAGCGGGACCGACGACGGTACGGGTGCTGAATCCGGACACGACGGCGACCACGTTGGCCAACGGCTACACGTTCAAGCTCAACGTGCTCGCCTTCG
>LNFM01016222.1_pt1 | contig 35102 bp, 31 predicted proteins | sample 596031 | NCBI WGS metagenome assembly LNFM01 (sample SAMN04254537, study PRJNA301005) | activated carbon metagenome | isolation source: dual media filters at the Ann Arbor, Michigan drinking water treatment plant | place: USA: Ann Arbor
GGAAACCGCACCTCCGCGCGACCTCCCGCCCGTCCGCCGGTCCCTCGTGGAGGCGGTCCGGGCGCGCCCGCTGCTGGCGTTCGGACCCGCCGTGGTGGTGCTCGTCGCCGCCCTGCTGGCCGGGTTGCTGCGCGCGCCGGTCTACACGGCCACCACCCGCATGTCGGTCGCCCCGATCGACGCGACCAGCTCCACCGATCCGGGCTTCCAGGAGGGCGTCGCGAACGTGGCGAACGCCTACGCGCGGCTCATCGATTCCCGCGCCGTGCTGGCGGAGGTTGCGAGCACCCTCGGCACCCCGGAGACCGCGCTGGCCGGCCGGATCACGGCCGCGGCGATCCCCGACTCGCCGCTGTTCGACGTCACCGCGACCGGATCGTCGGGGGCGGAGGCCCGCACCACGGCCAACGCCGCGGCGAACTCCCTGCGCACCTACGTCGCTCGCCTGACGGCCACGAACCCGGATGCCGAGCGGCTCTTCCAGGACTATCAGGTGGCATCGCGCCAGCTGGCGTCGGCCCGAGCGGCGCTGGCCGTGGCCCGGCGCACCGCCGCCCGCAGAGGCGCCACCGCCCAGGACCGCGACCGGGCGATCCGCGCGCAGGCCCGCGTCGATGCCGCCGCATTGCGGGCCGAGGCGGTGAGCGAGCTCTACCGCCAGAGCCTGTCCGGCACCGCCTCGGCCAACGTGATCCAGATCCTCAACCCCGCCGGCGCCGCGGCCTCCGATCGCAGGCGCACGCTCACACGCTTCGGCGCCGTGGGCCTCATCGCGGGCTGCCTGCTGGGCCTGGCGCTCGCCATGGCCGCCCCGGACGCGGCGCGCCGGCGCCGGGGATACCGCCCGACGCACGTCCCCGGGTCCTGACCGAGCCGGGACACCCGCGTGTGGCCGTGGTGATCCCATGTTGGAACGACGGCGCGTTCCTGGAGGAGGCCGTCGCCTCGGTGCATGCGCAGGATGAGCCGGCCGAGGTCGTCGTGGTGGACGACGGGTCCACCGACGAGGCCACGCTGGCGGTCCTGGACCGGCTGCGGGCGAGCGGCGAGCGGGTGGTGCGACGGGAGAACGGGGGCGTCGGGGCCGCGCGCATGACGGGCGTGGCGGAGACCACCGCGCCGTACGTGTTCCCCCTCGACGCCGACGACCGCCTCGCCCCCGGGGCACTGCGTTCCCTCGCCGACGCGCTGGAGGCCCGCCCCGGCGCCGCCGCCTCGTGGGGCGACACCCGCGCGTTCGGCGCGATCAACTGGGTGTTCCCCACCTGGAAGACCCTCGACCCGTGGCTGATCACCTACCTGAACCGGGTTCCGGTGGGATGCCTCTACCGGCGCAGCGCCCTCAAGGACGTGGGCGGCTGGACCCTCACCGAGGGCTACGAGGACTGGGACATGTGGCTGGCCCTGGCGTCTCAGGGATGGAGCGGCACGCACATCGGCCGTGTGCACCTGGAGTACCGCCAGCACGACACCCCGCGCATGCTCGCCCGCGAGCGGGACCGGCACGAGCAGACGATGGCGCGCTACCGCGAGCGGCACCCCGAGATCTTCGCCGCCCGTGGCCAGACCGCCCGGGAGAGCCTTGCCCCCCTGCGGGTCCGCGTGGCCTTCCGCCTGATCGACCGTCTGCCGCGCATCCCGGAGTCCCGCCGCCACCGGCTCCACGACGTGGCCATCCGCACGCTCCTGCGGGGGACCCGTCCGATCGTGGACGGCGTGCCCCAGCCCGGCCCGCTGCAGGTGCTGGTCCGCAAGCTCACGCGGCGGTAGACCGGCACCCGCCCGGCGTGCCGCGCCGTGCCCGGTGGGGTAGCGTGCGCCACGTGATTGCGGGTTCTGCAAGATTCGGCGTTCTCGCCGCCGCCGGTGGGCTCGCGCTGGTGCCCGCGGCGATCGGCGCCCCCGCCTGCCCCCCGCCGCGGCCGGCGATCGCCCTCACCACGGTGGCGGTGCCGCAGGCGACCCGTCCCGTGGTGCGGGTGCCCGCCGCCCGGCCGCGGTGCGCCACCCTGGCCCGTCTGCCCGCCAGCGGCATCCGGCTGGATGCGCGCCCGGGCGGCGTCGTGGTGCTGCGCATCCCCGGCAGGGCCGCGGTGCGGATCCCCGCTCGCGGGCGGGCGGTCGTCGTGGCCGCCGACGCCGCCCGCGACCGGCTCGTGGTGGCATGGGGCGGCTCGCGTCGCACCGTCCGGGCGCGCGTCGGCCCGGAGCCCCGCGTGCTGGTGCGGGGCGCGCGGGTGGCGGTCGCCGCGCCACCCGCCGCCCCGGGATCGCCCGGGACGACGCCCCCCGCACCCGCCGCGTCGCCGCCGCGCGCGGCTGCCCCCCTTCCGCCGGCGATCCCTCCCCTCCCGGTCCCCGTCGCCCGTCCCGATGCCCTGTTCGCACCCGGCGGCACCTGGAACGAGCGCGTCGACTCCGCCGAGATCGCCTCGGACAGCGCCGCCGTGGCAGCGGACCTGCGCGCGCAGGCGCAGCGGACCGGGACCTGGATGAACACCGACCGCTGGAGCGTGCCGGTGTACGTGGTGGGACCGGGCGTCCCGCGGGTGACGGTGCGCGACAGCGACGACGGGGAGATGAACCTTCCGGGCGCCTGGCGCTGGGGCACGGTGCCGCTTCCCGCCGGCGCCGTCGCCGCGGGACCCCACCCGGACGGCGACAACCACCTGGTGGTCTGGCAGCCCAGCTCCGACACCATGTGGGAGTTCTGGCGGTTCCGCCGCACCGCCGCCGGCCCGGAGGCGCCCCACGGGGCCCGCATCGAGCGCGTCTCGCAGTCCAACGGGTCGATCCCCAGCCCGTACGGGGCGACCGCCTCGGGGATCGCGCTCGCCGCCGGGATGGTCACCGCCCGGGACATCGCGAGGGGCTCCATCGACCACGCGCTGGTGATCGGCATCCCGGAGATCCGCGCCGGGTCGGTCGTGGCCCCCGCGACCCGCACCGACGGTCACGTCGACCGCGCCTCGGCGCCCGTGATGGGGAGCCGGTTCCGCCTGGACCCCGCCGTCGAGGTCTCCGCCCTGGGCCTGCCGCCGCTCACGAGGATGGTGGCGCTGGCCGCCCAGCGGTACGGGCTCATCGTGCGAGACCGCTCCGGATCGGTCGCCTTCTACGGGGAGGATCCGGTCGCCACGGGCACCGACCCCTTCACGGCGGCCCTGCGCGGCGGCGAGATGGGTGAGGTGATGCGCACGTTCCCCTGGGAGCACATCCAGCTGGTGCGCCCCGGCGGGTGAGCGATCAGCCTCTCAGGCGGGTCCACAGCGCATGGGTCCCGAGGCGCGCCGCGAACGGCAGGCCCTGCACCACGTACCGCACGAACAACCGGCGGGGCTCCTGCACCAACCGGTACACCCACTCCAGTCCGGCGCGCTGGATGAGGCCCGGCGCCCGGGGGATCTCGCCGGAGACGAAGCTGAAGCTCACCCCCAGCCCCAGGAACCAGGCACCGGGGAGCTCCGCGCGCAGCGCCTCGGACACCCGGCCGGAGCGCGGGAAGCTGACGCCCACGAACACCACGTCCGGTCGCGCGTCCCGCAGGGCGCCGCGAACCTCGTCCATGCGCGCGGCGTCGGCGTCGAAGCCCATCGGGGGGCACATCGTGCCCGCCACGCGCAACCCCGGGAAGCGCTCGCGCAGGACCCCGGCCGCGTCGTCCGCGGCGCCCGGGTTCCCGCCCAGCAGGAACACCGACCGGCCCGCGGCCGCGCAGGCCCCGGAGAGGCTCCAGATGAGGTCCGATCCGGCCACGCGCTCGGGCAGCGGGGTGCCGGCGAGCCCGCAGGCCCACACCAGCGGCATGCCGTCCGCCAGCACCAGGTCGGCGGTGGCGTACAGCTCGCGCACTCCGGGCTCGCGGCGGTACTGGCGCAGGTGATCGAGGTTCGGGGTCACCACCACGCCACCCCGGCCCTGGGCCAGCGCGTCGACGATGCGCGCGACGGCCTGGTCCTCGGTCACGGGGTCGATCGACATGCCCATGAGGGGCACGCGCGGGGGGTGGCTCACGACGGGGACCTCGCGGCTCGGGGGACAACGTTCGGGGATCGCCGGGTGGCGACGCTAGCATTGGCGGGCCCAATGCTGGTGACCCCGCGAACCACGCGTCCCTGTGGCGCTCTTCAGCAGTCCTCGGCCACCGGGCCGCGCCCCTCAAGGGGCGGGGCGGTGGGCCGATGACCTCCGGCATGGATCCCGAGCCGCAGCCCGCCGCGACCGGCGGCACCGCGGCGCCCGCGCCGGCGCCCGACCCGAATGACCTGGTGACCGTGCTCACCGGGCAGCCGCGCCCGAGCCGCCGGCTCGCGGACGCGATCCGCGAGCGGCCGGTGCTGTTCCTGGCTCCCATCGCGATCGGGCTGGTCCTGGGCCTGCTGGCGGGCCTGCTGCGCTCCCCGGTCTACACGGCCGAGACCCGCCTTGCGATCGCCCGTGTGAGCGTCTCCACGCAGTCCCTGCCGGGCTTCGCCGCCGGAGTCCAGGACCTCGCGGTGACGTACTCCCGCCTGGCGACCGCCGACGACGTGACCCGCGAGGCGGGCCGCCTGCTGAACGCGGACCCCGACTCGCTCGAGGGCCGCGTGACCGGATCCCCCATCCCCCAGAGCCCGCTCTTCCGGCTCGAGGCGACCGGGTCCTCGGAGGACGAGGCCATCGCCACCGCGAACGCGACCAGCCAGGCCCTGCGGTCCTACGTGGCGCGCCTGAACGCCGACAACCCCGACAGCGAGCGCATCTACGCCGCGTTCCTGCTGGCCGCGCGCGACCGCGTGGACGCCCAGCGCGCCGTCCGCTCCGCCGAGGCGGCCGCGGTCCGGCGGCCCGGCGTGGTGACGCTGCGGCGGCTGGTGAGCGCCCAGTCCCGCGCCGCCGGCGCCGCGCTGCGCGCCGAGTCGCTGCGCGACCAGTACAAGCAGAGCATCGCCGGGAGCGGCTCCGCGAGCCTGGTGCAGGTGGTGAACCCCGCCCGCGCCGCGACCTCCGACCGTGGCGACGCCGTGCAGCGGCTCGCGCTGCTGGGCCTGATCGGCGGCGTCCTGGTGGGCCTGCTGCTGGTGCTGATGTGGCCCAAGGGCGAGGAGCAGGCGTACCGGCCCCTGCATGCCCGCTCCAGCTGACCGGCACACCCTGAGCTCACGTCCGGTCCTGTGGGCGGGGGCCGGGGCCGTCGCCGCGCTCGCCATGGGCGCGGGCCTGGCCGCCGCGGGGCCGCGGCTGGCCGTCGTCGCGCTCGCGCTGGTCGGGATCGCATCCGCCGCCGTGCTGGCCCGCCGGCTCACCCCCGCCCAGGTCCTGTGCGCCGGGGCGGCCCTGGCGGTCCTGTCCGGCAACTGGGGCCTGCTGGGCATGCCGTTCGGCATCGACCGGCTGGTGGTGCTCGCGGGTGTCGCCGCGACGCTGGTGGCCGCGGCGCGCGACCCGGAGCTGCGCCTGGTGGCGCGTCCGGTGCACCTGGCCCTGGCGGCGACATCGGCGTGGGCGGTGTGCTCGGCCCTGCTGGCCGGCACCCTGTCCGACACGGTCGCCATGTACTCCCTGATGGACCGCTTCGGGATCGTCCCGTTCCTCGCGTTCTTCGTCGCGCCGTACGCGTTCCGCACGCTCGCGGCCCGGCTCGCGCTGGTGAAGACGCTCGTCCTGGTGGGCCTCTACCTGGGCCTCACGGCCGTGTTCGAGGAGGTGGGCCCCACCGCGCTGGTGTTCCCGCGCTTCATCCTGGACCCGTCGGTGGGACTGCACTTCGACCGGGCTCGCGGGCCCTTCCTGGAGGCCTCCGCCAACGGGGTCGTGCTGGTGATGTGCCTGGTGGTGTGCGTGCTCGGCGTCCGGCAGCTGGAGGGCCGCTGGCGTCCGCTGTGCATGGCCGCGGCCGGCCTGTGCGTGGTGGGCATCGCCCTCACCCTCACCCGCTCCGCCTGGATCGCCGCGGTGCTGGGCGGCGCGGCCGCGCTCTCCTACGCGCCGCACCTGCGCAGGTACCTGCTGCCGGCCGCCGGAGCGCTGGTGGTGAGCATCGTGGCGATCCTGGTGCTGGTCCCGGGCTTCGCCGGCAGCGCCCAGCAGCGCGCCGAGGACCAGTCACCGGTGTGGGACCGTCAGAACCTGGTGACCGCCAGCGGGCGGATCATCGAGGACCATCCCCTCACCGGGCTGGGCTGGTCGCGGTTCCCCACCGCCAGCCCGGACTACTTCCGCCAGGCCGAGGACTACCCGCAGCAGGGCGAGGGCCTGGTGGTGCACAACGTGCCCCTGCTCTACATCACCGAGCTCGGCATCCTGGGCTTCGCGATCTGGATCCTGGGCGCGGCCGTGGCGCTCATCGGCCCGCTGCGACGGCGGCTGCCGCATCCGATGGCCGACTGGCAGGCCGCGCACCTGGCGATCCTGGTGGCGTGGGCCACGGTGGCGATGTTCGCGCCCCTGGCGCAGTTCATGCCGAACCTGCTGGTCTTCATGTGGGCCGGGGTGACCGCCGGCTGCGTGCCGTGGATGAGCCCGCTCAGCGCCCGGCCGCAGCGCGCCGCGCCGACCACGCCCGCGCCGCCCGGAACACCGGCCGATGTGGCGCGAGCAGCGCCCGTGCCGTCCTGAAGCCACCCTCGGCCAGCCGAGCATCGATGTGCTCGAGGATGTGGTGGTGGAGGTCCGCGAAGGCCGGCTCCCGGAGCGGCCGGCCCAGCAGCACCCACTTGCTGAGGCTCCGCGCGTACCGCGCCGTGACCGCAGTGACCCTCCGCCGCAGCTCGTCCGGGTCGAGGAACCGGTGCCCCACGATGAGCAGCGCGTCGAGATCGCCTGGCACCTGCAGCCGCATGCGCTCCGCGACGCCGCTCTGGGCGCCCGCATTGTCGGTGTCGAAGGTGAGGACCTGGGGCAGGAACGCGAAGCCCCCGCGCTCGAGGACGTCCGCGTACCCGATCTTGTCGGTCGAGGGACCCGGTTCCCCCTCGGGGTGGTTGGGCGGCCAGTCCTCGGGCGGGTACAGGGCGTCGATGCCCTCCAGGGCCTCGGCGCGGTACAGGCACGCCGACGGCGTGCCGAACGTGTCGGGGCCGCCCAGCAGCCAGGCGCGCATCGCCTCGCGGCCGGACACCAGGTACGGCGTCGGGACCGGCCGGGTGGGCGCCACGATCGTGCCCTCGCGCCAGCGCGCCGCCACCATCACCACGCCCGGGCCGGCGGCCTCCACCATGCGGCGCAGGCAGTCGGGCGTCATCCGGTCGTCCGCACCGAGGTGCTTCACGAACTCCGCCCCGGCGGGGACCTGGTGCATCGCCCGGTTCCAGGACCCCAGCATGGAGAGGTGCTCCTCGAAGCGCACCAGACGCACCCGGGGGTCATCCGCGGCGAGCCGTGCGACGATTGCCGACGTGTCGTCCGTGCTCGCGTTGTCCACGACCACGTGGACCCAGTCGGTGTGGTCCTGGGCCTGCACGGAGGCGACGCAACCGGCGATGTGCGCCGCGCCGTTGAAGACGGGCGTGATGACGGCCACCAGCGGCAGCGTGGGATCCTCTCCGGATGGTGCTGGCGTCAGTTACCTGCCAATCGTAGGCCAGAAAGGTCCGATGACGTGAATCCCGCCACCGCACCCGGCGCGCCCTCCGCGACCGCCCGAGCCCTCCAGGAACGGGCACACCGGCTCATCCCCGGTGGGTCCCACACCTATGCCAAGGGCGACGACCAGTACCCGCGGTGTGCGCCTCCACTCATCGTCCGCGGCGAGGGTTGCCATGAGTGGGACGTGGACGGCAACCGGTTCATCGGGTACGCCCTGGGCCAGCGGTGCGTGACGCTCGGCCACGGACGGGCGGAGGTGGTGGAGGCCGCGGCACGGGCCCTGCGCGACGGGACGAACTTCAACCGCCCGTCGGTGCTGGAGGGCGAGGTCGCAGAGGCCCTCCTGGACCTGGTACCCGGCGCCGAGATGGCGAAGTTCACCAAGGACGGATCCACGGCCAACACCGCGGCCGTCAAGCTGGCCCGGGCCGCGACCGGCAAGCGCGTGGTGGGGCTGTGCGCCGACCACCCGTTCTTCAGCTACGACGACTGGGCGATGGGCATCACGCCGCTCGACGCCGGGATCCCCGCCGAGAACGTCAGCCTCACCGACACCTTCAGGTTCAACGACCTCGCGTCCGTCGACGCCCTGTTCGACCGTCACCCCGGCGACGTGGCATGCCTGATGCTCGAGCCCTGCCGGCCCGACGCCGACCCCGAGCCCGGGTTCCTGGAGGGGTTGCGCGAGCGGTGCACACGCCACGGCGCGGTGCTGGTGTTCGACGAGATGACCACGGGGTTCCGGTTCCACCTGGGCGGCGGTCAGGCGTTGTTCGGCGTCACGCCGGACCTCTCGACGTTCGGCAAGGCCATGGGCAACGGCATCGCGATCTCGGCGATGGTGGGTCCCCGGTCGCTGATGGATCTGGGCGGGCTGACGACCACGGAGGCCCGGGTGTTCCTGCTGTCCACCACCCACGGCGCCGAGTCGCCGGGCCTGGCCGCGGCACGGGAGGTCATCCGCATCTACCGCGAGGAGGGCGTCGTGGAGCGCCTGGCCGCCACCGGGGAGCGGCTGCGCGCCCTGGTGCAGCAGGCGATCGACGCGTCCGGCGTCGGGAGCGCCGTGGACGTCCGCGGGCGTCCCCAGGGCCTGCTGTTCGGCAACCGGGACCCGCAGGGCGCACCGTCACAGGCGTACCGCACGCTCTTCCTGCAGGAGCTCATCCGCGGCGGCGTGCTGGCCCCGTCCTTCCTGGTCACCAACGCGCAGACCGCCGAGGCGGTGTCCGGCGCGCTGACGGTGTACCGCCGCGCGCTGGACGAGGGGGTGGACGGCCTGCTGGAGGGCCCGCCCAGCAAGACCGTGTACCGGCGGCACAACTGAGGACCCTCCTCGCCATCGTGGCCATCGTGGGCCTGGTCGTGGTCGCCGCGGTGCTCACGACCCGGCCCGCGGACGACTCCGAACCGGTGCAGAGCCCGGAACGCGGGCAGCTGTTCGCGCCGGACAGCGTGTGGAACGCCCCGCTGCCGGACGACGCCGAGCTGGATGCCACCTCCGAGGTGGTGGTGCGTGAACTGGCGCGCCAGGCGGCGGCCGGCGCGACCCTGAACGTGGGCTCCTACAGCACGCCGGTCTACACCGTCCCGGCCGACCAGCCGACCGTGCGGGTGCGCGACGCCGACGACGGCTTCATGGAGCAGCCCGGTCCGCTGGCGTGGGGTGACGTGCCGCTCCCGCCCGACGCCGAAAGTGCCGACGGCGAGGACCGGCACCTGGTGGTGTGGCAGCCGTCCACCGACACGATGTGGGAGTTCTGGGACCTGCGGCGCACGCCCGAGGGCCCCTTCAACGGCGTCTCCACGCACCCCGGCGTGCTCCCCGCCCCGTACGGCGCGACGGCGACCGGCCTGCCGGTGATCGCCGGCACCATCCTGGCCGACGACGTGGCCCGCGGCCGGATCGACCACGCGCTGGCCCTCGCCATCCCGGAACCGCGCCGCGAGTGGCTCACCGCCCCGGCCACGCGCACCGACGGCTGGTCGACGCGCCCGGAGACGCCCATCGAGGGTTCCCGCTTCCGCCTGGATCCGGCACTGGACATCGACGCACTGGGGCTGCACCCGTTCGTGGCGATGCTCGCCCACGCCGCCCAGGACCACGGGCTCATCCTTCGGGACAAGGCGGGAGGCGTGGTGCTCTTCGGCGAGGACCCGCGCGGCCTGGGCGGGAAGGACCCGTTCGCGGCCGCCCTGCAGGGGGCGGACCCCAGCGCGCTGATGCGCAGCTTCCCGTGGGACCGGCTGCAACTGCTGAAGACCGAGCCGGTCTGCTGCTGGACCCGCTGACGCGCCGCGCGCGGCGGCGATGCGGCGTTTCTAAGTACCACGGTGGTTGCTTTTAGAGCGACCGCGCCCTAACCTGCGCCCGCCCGAACATTCGAAGTTCGGTCGACCGAATATCTGGGGGTGGGATCGTGGTGAAGGGGTTCGTGATCGTCCTGCTGTGCGCGCTGGCCGCGATGACCGGCTGCGGAGGTGATGACGACCCGCCGGCGTCGGCAACCGCACCCGCGGCCGCGGCGTTCCCCGTCACGATCGACCACGCGTTCGGGGCGACCACCATCGACGACGCCCCGCAGCGGGTGGTCACCTGGGGCTGGGGCAGCGCCGACGCGGCCATCGCGCTCGGCGTCATCCCCGTCGCCATTCCGTTCCAGAGCTATGGGGGCGACGCGCAGGGCGTGCTGCCATGGATCCGCCAGGCCGTCGAGGACGCCGGCGCCCCCATGCCGGAGGTGCTGCCCGACACGGCCGAGGAACCGCCGTACGAGCGGATCGCCGCGACTGAGCCGGACCTCATCCTCGCCCCGTACTCCGGGATCACCGAGGAGCAGTACGACCTGCTGTCCAAGATCGCCCCCACCGTTGCGTTCCCCGGTGAAGCCTGGGCGACCCCGTGGCGGGACACGATCCGAATCGTGGGGACGGCCCTCGGCCGCGCTCCGCAGGCCGGCGCGCTGCTGGATGACATCGACGCGGCGCTCGCGACCCAGGCCGATGAGCACCCGGAGCTGGAGGGCAAGACCGTCGCGATGGTCTGGGACACCGCGGGCACGTTCTACGTCTACCGGCCCGCGGATGCCCGCGTGGAGGCGACGCTCGCGCTCGGGCTGCGGAGCGCCCCGGCGGTCGATGCGCTGGCGAGCGGCGACGACACGTTTTTCTACACGCTCAGCCGGGAGCGCGTGGACGAACTGGAGAGTGACATCCTCGTGAGCTTCGCCGACACTCCGCAGCTCTCCAGGGCATTCCTCGCCTCGGCGCACGGCCGGACGATGCCGCAGGTCCGGAACGGAACTGTGGCCGAGGTGGTGGGTAAGGAGTTCATCGCCGCGGTCTCCCCGCCCACCGCCCTGTCGCTGACGTGGCGCCTCGAGGAGTACACCGACATCCTCGCGGCCGCCGCGAGGGCCGTGGACGACTGAGTCCGGACTGGCCGGCGGATGACCACCCGTCCCATCGGCATCGCCATGCCGGGCGCCGCGTTCCGATTCCGGCGGATCGCGGCGCTCGCGGCGGCGGGCCTCGCCCTGGTCGCCGCCTCCGCGCTCTCCCTCGCCCTCGGTGCGCGGGGCATCGCCGCCGGCGAGGTGCTCGACGCCGTGTTACGGCCGGAGGCCGGCAACAACGACCACATCGTGGTCCGTGAGCTCCGCCTTCCGCGCACCCTCATCGGGATCGCCGCGGGGTCGGCGTTCGGGGTGGCAGGGGCGCTCATCCAGAGCGTGACCCGCAACCCGATCGCGGACCCCGGACTGCTCGGTCTGAACGCCGGGGCCGCGCTCGCCGTCGTGACGGCGATCTCGGTGTTCGGTACCTCGTCACCGGGCCAGCAGGTGTGGTTCGCGTTCGCGGGGACCGCAGCCGCGGCGGCGGTCGTCGCGGGTGTCGCCTCCGCGGGACGGGCGGGTGCGACACCGGCCAGGGTGGCGCTGGCCGGGGCTGCCGTCGCCGCGGCCGCCACGTCGATCACCACGCTCCTGCTGCTCTCGAACCTCGAGACGCTGGACCGCTTCCGGTTCTGGCAGGTCGGCTCCCCGGCCGGCCGGGACCTGGACGCCCTCGCGGTCCTGCTCCCGGCCCTGATCGCGGGCTTCACCATTGCCGCCGCCGCCGGGAGGATGCTGAACGCGATGGTGCTGGGCGACGACCTCGCCCGGAGCCTCGGTGCGCGTGTCGGAGTCGCCCGCGTCGCGTGCGCGGTGGGCGTGGTGCTTCTGTGCGGGGCCGGCACCGCGCTCTCGGGCCCCATCGCGTTCATCGGGCTGATGACCCCGCACCTCGCCCGTCGTCTCTGCGGCACCGACCACCGCTGGACCCTCGCGGCATCGGCCCTCTTGGGGGCCGCCCTCCTCGTGACCGCGGACGTGGCCGGGCGCCTCCTCGCACCTCCCGGTGAGGTGGAGGCGGGCCTGGTGGTCGCGGTCATCGGCGCGCCCGTGATGGTGGCGGTGGTCCGCAGGTCGATGGTGAGCGCCCCGTGACCGCCACGGCCGTGGGCCGGTTGCGCGCGCGCCGCCGGCGACGGGCGGTGCTGGCGGTCATCGGGGTGCTCGCCGCGGTGGCAGCGGTCGCCGCCATCGCCCTGACCTCGGGTGCGTATGCGATCCCGCCGACCGAGGTCGTCGCGACCCTGCTCGGCGGCGGCGAGCGCCAAGCGCACTTCATCGTGATGGAGATCCGTCTCCCGCGGCTGGTGCTCGGGGCGCTCGTGGGGGCCGCCCTGGGGACGGCCGGCGCGCTGTTCCAGACCCTGTTCGGGAATCCGCTCGCCAGCCCGGATGTCATCGGCATCACCGCGGGTGCGTCGGTCGCCGCCGTGGTCGCGGTGCTCGTGGCCGGGCTCACCGGGATCGCCGTGCCGCTGGCCGCGTTCGCCGGCGGCGTGACGGTCGCGGCTGCGGTGTACCTGCTGGCCGGGTGCGGCGGCGCCGCAGGGGAGCGCTTCGTGCTGATCGGCGTGGCGGCGGCCTTCCTCGCAAACGCGATCCTGGGTTACCTGCTCACCAGAAGCGAGGTCCGCGAGGCGCACGCCGCGCTGGTCTGGCTGGTCGGCAGCCTGAGCGGGGCCGGGTGGGATGAGATCGGCGTGCTCGTCGCGATGTTCGCCGTCCTGGCACCGGTCACCGTGATGGCATCGCGGTCGCTTCCCGCCCTGCAGCTGGGTGAGGACGCCGCGCGTGGGCTCGGCGTCCCGGCCGAGGCCGCCCGGCTCACGCTGCTGGGGCTGGGGGTGGCGCTCACCGCGGCGGCGACCGCCGCCGCCGGGCCGGTGGCCTTCGTCGCCTTCGTTTCGGGCCCGATCGCCCGGCGGATCACGGGATCGGCGTGCGGGGCGCTCGTGGCGTCCGCGGCCGTCGGGGCCCTGGTCGTCACGCTCGCCGACCTCGCGGCCCTGCATCTGCTTCCCGGCGGGGATCAGGTCCCGGTGGGAGTGATCACCGGGGCTGCGGGTGCGCCGTATCTGCTGTGGCTCCTCATGACCGAAGGACGCCGAGGGGGAACGACATGACCGGACTCGGTGGCGGCCCGGACCGGCTGACGGCCCGTGGCGTGCGGATGGCCTACGACGGCGCCGAGGTCGTCCGAGGCGTCGACCTCGCCCTGCGCGACGGAGAGATCCTGGCCATCGTGGGGCCGAACGCCAGCGGGAAGTCGACCCTGCTGCGTGGCCTGGCGCGGCTCATGCGCCCCACCGTCGGCGCCGTCCTCCTGGACGGTGCCGACATCCGCCGGCGCCCCACCCGGGACGTCGCGCGCGTGCTCGGGCTGCTGCCGCAGCAACCCGTCGCACCGGACGGCATCACCGTGGCCGAGCTGGTCGACCGGGGGAGGCATCCCCACCGCGGATGGCTGCGCGGCTCGGGCGATGACCGGCGGGCTGTGGCGGCGGCCCTCGATGCGACGGGGACGGCGGATCTCGCCGACCGGCTCGTCGACGGGCTCTCCGGGGGACAACGGCAGCGCGTCTGGATCGCAATGGCGGTCGCCCAGGAACCCGAGGTGCTGCTGCTGGACGAACCCATCAGCTTCCTCGACGTCGCGCACCAGATCGACGTCCTCGAGCTGCTGTGCGATCTCAACCGGCGCCGCGGAACGAGCATCGCCATGGTGCTGCACGACCTGAACCTCGCGTCGAGGTACGCCCAGCGGCTGGCGGTCATGGCCGAGGGGCGGGTCGTCGCGGCAGGCCGCCCCGCGGAGGTGCTGACCGAGTCCGTGCTCCGTGAGGCGTTCGGCCTCGACGCACGACTGATGCGCTGTCCGGTGGGCGGCACGCCCATCGTCGTGCCGGTGCGGCGCTTCCGGGGCCCCGCGGCACCGTGACCGGCGGATGGATCGCCCGGGCGGCGGGCATTGTGCGGCCGCTCGGCGTGACGGCCGTTGCCGGCACGCCGCAGGACGCCGCGTGGGTTCGCGGGGAGGCGGCGGCGACACCTCGACAGCTCCGGGATCTGGTGGCACGGCGGGCCGCGGGACTCGGGACCCGGGACTCGCGCGTGGCCGGCACCTTCCTCCTCGAGGGCTGGTCCTGGGCCGTTGCCGCACCCGCCCTGGCGGCGCTCCTGCACGAGCGACGCGCCCCGGACACCGCGCCGGGCACCGTGCGCCTGCGGTTCGGCGAAGACGGCACCGTCCCGGCGATCGCGTTCGGTGGTGCCATCGGGCTGCTGCCGGACGACCCCGCCGCCGGGATGCCGGGCACGATCGTCTTCGATGGGCTGCGCGAGCTCGTCACATGGGTGCGCGTTGGGCTTGCCGGGTCACACCTGCATCCTCTGGCGGCCGGGCTCGCTCCGCTGGCGGACAGGCCTCTGGGGGCCCTCCGCGCCTCGGTGCATGACGTGTTGTCCGGCGCGCTCGTGCACCTGGCGACCGCCGGACCCGAGCCGGTCGATCCCCGTTCGGTGGCGGACCTGCTGTTCGGGACCGACCCACTCGCGCGTGCTCCGCGGCTGATGGACCGGCCGGGCGGGCAGGGCCTGGAACGGCGTCGCATCGGCTGCTGCCAGATGTTCCGGCTCGGCGCCGAGCGGTGCGCCGCCTGTCCCGGAGCACCGGGGCCCGACCGGGACTGAAGGCGCGTCACCGTAGGCGGCCAATGGTCGCTCCCCGCGGTTCGGCCACCGTGACAACCGTTGCGGGGTACGCAGGCGGGCGCGGCCCCCCTGCCGGACCATTGTCCGGCTCGCTCCGGCCCCCCGACCGCAGGCGTCCCCGAGTGTGCAATTGCACATCCCGACGTCCAATTGCACACGCCCCGGGCCGCCGGGGATGTGGCGGATATGAGAGGTTTCGGCCCATGCCCACCTCGGTGATCGGACGCGCAAAGGGCGCGGTGGCGCGACGGCTGCGGGAGAGCCGGCGCGGGAAGGCCCTGCGGCGGCGGCTGCCCGGCCGCCGTGTGCGGTGGGGGAACCTGCGTCGCACGACCCCCTTCGGCGGGTTCGGGTTTGAGCGGGGCGAGCCCATCGACCGCCGCTACATCGGGGCGTTCCTCAACCGGGAGCGGGACCTCGTCCGCGGTGAGGTGCTGGAGGTGAAGGACCCCTCCTACACGCGGGCCTTCGGGGGCGACCGGGTGACGGCGTCACACGTGGTGGACGTGGACCCGGGGAACCCCGCCGCGACGATCGTGGCGGACCTCTGCGCGCCCGGGGCGCTTCCGGAGGCGGCCTTCGACACCATCCTGTTCACGCAGGTGCTGCAGTTCCTCCCCGACCCGGATGCCGGCTTGCGCACCCTGTGGGCGGCGCTGCGCCCCGGCGGCGCGATGCTGGTGACCGTGCCGTGCATGTCGCGGCTCGACGTCCTGGAACACGCGTTGGACGATCGCCCGGCCACCGGCCACGACCTGTGGCGCTGGACGCCCGCCGGCCTCGAGGCCGCCCTGCGGCGGGCCATGCCGGGCGCCGAGATCGACGTGGAGCCGGTGGGGAACGCCCTCACCGCGCTGGCCTTCACGATGGGGCTGGCGGCCGAGGACCTGCGCCCGCGGGAGATCGAGGTGATCGACCCCCACCTGCCGGTCCTGGCCTTCGCGGTGGTGCGCCGCCCCCGCTGACGGATGCCCGCCCGCGGCGATGCTCAGCGGGTGAGCTGCTCGGTGATGCCCGACTCGTCGCCCACGCGGTAGTGGCTCGCCATCCGGCCGTTCTCGAGGCCCACGATGTGGACCGCCTCCACCTCCACATGGCGTCCGGTCGGGTCGATGCCCCGGAAGCGCCCGCGATGGGTGCCCTCGCCGGTGAGCCGCACCACCACCGTCCGCTCCTCGTAGAGCATGAGGTTCGATCGCCACCGCATGTCCGGGAACGCGGCGAACAGCTCGGCCAGCCACGCGCGCAGGTCCGACTCGCCGTCACCCGCGCCGGCGGTGCCCGAAGTGAAGCCCGGCGCGACGAAACGCTCCAGGGCCGCCAGGTCGTGGGCGTTCAGCACCTCCTCGAGGAACCGCTCCACCAGCGCCTTCTGGCGGTCGCGCAGGAACCGCGGGGCGGGAGGAGAGCTCGACACCGGATCCACGGCATCCGGCACCGGCACCCAGTCGCCCCCCGGCAGGATCCGCGACGCCGCGACGGCCCATCCCCCGCCGGCCGCCACCCGGGCCACCGGCACGGCGATGACCTCCGCGGGCACGCGTCCGCTGCCGGCCACCCCCGGCGCCATGAACCACGCGGCAGCGTCCGCCAGGACGGGATCCCCGAGGGCCGCCGCCATCCCCACCGCGCCGCCGGTCACCAGCGCCGCCAGCGGGTGGCCGTCGTCCAGCAGATCCTCACGGGCGGCCACCACCACGTAGCCCACCTCCGCGCGGTGCTCGGCGACGCTCGCCGCCACCACCGCGGCGTCCCACAGCGCCTCGTCGCGTTTGCCGCGGTCGCGCCACACCTTGTGCTCGGCGATCAGCCGGAAGGGGTCCCCGCCGGGAACGACGGCGTCGTGGGCGCCGGAGACCCCCGGAAGCGCCCGCAGCTCCACACGGGCGTCGGTCGCAACCGCCTCGGGCTCCATCGCCGCCGCCGCGAGGGCAGCGTTCCAGGCCGCCCGAAGGGGTGCCTCCCGCAGCGATCCGCCGGCGGCCGCGAGCATCCCCGGCAGTTCGCCGGCCACCCGCGCGCAGGCCTCGGCGACCAGCCGGTCCCAATGCCCGGCCCCGCGCGACCGCTGGCCATCCCGTTGTGGAATCCGCTGCACGCACGTCCCCGTCGGCCCAGTGGTGGCGGATGATGTCCCACCTCCGCCCGGCGATCCAGTCCCCCTCACCGAGGGGAACGGCCCCGGTTCAGGCGCCGGCGAGTGCGGCGACCTGCTCGACCGCGCGGTCCGCCACGCCCACCAGCGCCCCGGCGTCCACCGAGGTGTCGCGGGTCATCACCGCCGAGCGGAGCTCACCGATGCTCCCGGCCGCGTCCCCCAGCTGGTCGCGGATGCGGTCGAACAGCACGTTCACCGACTCCGCACCGCGGATCCCGGCGATCTCGATCCGGCCGGCCACGTCCAGCGCGCTCAGCACGTCCAGGCGGCTCACCAGGCGCATCACGTCACCGCGCATCGACGCCATCCCCCGCTCCATGTCCGCGCGGACCGTCAACAGGCCACGCACCTCGCGCCCCACCAGGTCCACCAGGCCGCGCAGGTCCGCGATGTGGTCCGCGCGGGCCGCGCCCGCGCCCTGGGCGGCCTGCACCTCGGCGGAGAAGAACCGCGCCATGTCCACCTGGATCTTGGCCAGGGACACCCGGAACGCCAGGTCGTGCAGGTGCTCCAGCGTGGGCCCGGCCGAGGCGGTGAGGTGCTCGGCGTCGGAGGCCACATCCCGGGCCGATGCGCCCATGAGGTCGGCGACGGTCCCCAGGGTGGTCGCCCGACCCTCCAGATGCGTCGCGGCCATCAGCGCGTTCAGCGCCCCCAGCCGGATGTCCTCCGCGAAGCCCTGCACCGTGGCCAGGCCGTTGGCCAGCGGGTGACCGCCGCGAACATGCGGTCCAGGTTCGCCCCCACCGTGCCGAGGGCGTCGCGATCCGTCGGCCGGGCGGTCCCCGCCATCGCCTCATCACGAGCGCGGATCTCCGACGGCAGCGCCGCACGCATGAAGTCCAGGTAGGTCGGGAAGCCCGCACCGGCGAGCGCCTCGAGCAGTGCCTCCAGCGACCGGTCGATGACCTCCTTGCGCGGCATGCCCTGGGACTCCAGGCGGTGCTCCAGCGCCAGGATCTGCGGGTACACGGCCTGCGCGGCCGCGAACAGCGGGCCGCTGGGCTTCATCCGCACCGACAGGAACCCGTCGCCCTTGGGGACCACGGTGGCCATCACCCAGTAGAACGCCCCGTCACGCGCCATGTTCTTCACGTAGGCGGCCACCGGCTGGCCCTCCAGCAGGGTGTCCCACAGCAGGCGGAACACCGCCCGCGGCATGTCGGGGTGCCGGATGATGTTGTGCGGCGCGCCGATCAGCCGGTCCTCGTCCCAGCCGGAGACGCGCACGAACACGTCGTTGCCGGAGAGGATGATCCCCTTCCGGTCGGTCCTGGAGAAGAACAGCTCATCGATGCCGAACGGGGACTCACGTCCCGTCGGCGTCACGCCCCCGCGATCCATGCCCCGCTGATCGGCGGTGGCACGGGCGAGTTGAGCCCGCGGGACGGAGGCGAGTCCGTCCCGCGGAACCCGATGGGTCAGGCGGTCCGGTCCAGCGCCGCCTGGGCCGCGGCGATGCGGGCCGTCTGCACCCGGAACGGCGAGCAGGACACGTAGTCCAGGCCCACCGAGTCGAAGAACCGGATCGAGTCCGGGTCGCCGCCGTGCTCACCGCAGATCCCCAGCTTGATGCCGGGCTTCACGCCCCGCGAGAGTTCCTTGGCGGTGCGCACTAGCGCGCCCACGCCCGGCACGTCCACGTGCTCGAACGGGTTGCTGCCGATGATCCCCTGCTCCAGGTACAGCGCCAGGAACTTGGTCTCGGCGTCGTCCCGCGAGAAGCCCAGGGTGGTCTGGGTGAGGTCGTTGGTGCCGAAGCTGAAGAAGTCGGCCTGCCGGGCGATCTCGTCGGCCACCAGCGCGGCGCGCGGCAGCTCGATCATGGTGCCCACCAGATACTCCACCGTCTCGCACACGTCGACGGTCTCCTCCCGCATGAGGCGCAGCTCCTCCTCGAAGCCCACCAGCGGGATCATGATCTCCACCAGCGGCGCGAGGCCGGTCTCCTTCTTGACCCTGCAGGCGGCGTTCATGATGGCCGCGACCTGCATGCGGTAGAGATCGGGGATCTCGATGCCCAGGCGGCACCCGCGGGTGCCGAGCATCGGGTTGACCTCCATGAGCTTCTCCACCTTGGGGAGTTGCTCGGCGGCCTCGGGGTCCGGCACGCCGGAGACCTTCGCCCGCTCCATCCGCAGCCGCAGCTCGGTGTGGTCGGGCAGGAACTCGTGCAGCGGCGGGTCCAGCAGCCGGATGGTCACCGGCAGGCCCGCCATCGCCCGGAAGATGCCGACGAAGTCGTCCTCCTGGAACACCCGCAGCTTTCCGAGCGCGGCCAGCAGGTCCTCGCGGTTGTCCGAGAGGATCATGTCGCGCACGATCGGCAGCCGGTCCTCGCCGCCGAACATGTGCTCGGTGCGGCACAGGCCGATGCCCTCCGCCCCGAACTCCCGCGCGCGGATGGCGTCCTCGGGCGTGTCGGCGTTGGTGCGGACCCTCAGGGTCCGGAACTCGTCCGCCCAGGTGAGGATGCGCTCCAGGTAGGGATTGTGCGGGTCGGGCGGCAGCAGCGGCGCCTGCCCGGAGTAGACCTTCCCGGTGGTGCCGTCGATGGTGACGAAGTCGCCCTTGGCGAGCGTGCGGCCGCCCACGCGCATCACGCCCGCGTGCTCGTCCACGTCGATGGTGCTCACGCCGGTCACCGCCGGGGTGCCCATGCCCACCGCCACGATCGCGGCGTGGCTGGTCTTCCCGCCGCGGGCGGTGAGGATCCCCTGCGCCGCGACCATCCCGTGGAAGTCGTCCGGGGTTGTCTCGTCACGCACCAGGATCACCGGCTGGCCGGCCTTCCCGAGCTCCTCGGCCTCGTCGGCCGTGAACACGATGGTCCCGCACGCCGCGCCCGGGGACGCCGCCACACCGGAGGCGATCGGGTCGGCCGCCCTCTCCACGTCCAGCTGCTGCAGCAGCAGCTGCCGCACCTGGTTGGCGTCCACCAGCGTCCGCATGGACTCCTGCGGGGTCACCAGCCCCTCGTCCACCATCTCGACGGCGATCCGCGCCATGGCCTGCGCGCTGCGCTTGCCGTTGCGGGTCTGCAGCATGAACAGCTGCCCGTCCTCGAGTTGCGGTAGGTCCGCTCCAGCATGGCCATGGTCTCGATGAGCTTGTCGTACGCCTCGGGCAGGTGGTTGCGCAGCATCGGCAGCGGGTCCGGGGTGCGGATGCCCGCCACCACGTCCTCGCCCTGGGCGTTCACCAGGAACTCGCCGAACGGCTCGGCGTGCTCGCCGGTGGTGTTGTTGCGCGTGAAGGCGACGCCGGTGGCCGACGTGGGGCCGGTGTTGCCGAACACCATCTGCTGCACGTTCACGGCGGTGCCGAGGTTGTGGTCGATGCGGTTCACCCGGCGGTAGTCGCGGGCGCGCTTGTTGTCCCAGCTCTCGAACACCGCGCTGATCGCGCCGTCCAGCTGGGCCCGGGGGTCCTGCGGGAACGCCTCGCCCCGGTGCTCCTGGTAGATGGCCTTGAAGGTCTCCACCAGCTCCTTCAGGTCGTCAGCGGTGAGGTCCACGTCCAGCTCGACCCCGCGCGCGGCCTTCATCGCGGTGAGGGCCTCCTCGAAGTGGCCGCGATCCACCTCGGCCACCACGTCGCCGTACATCTGGATGAAGCGCCGGTAGGAGTCGTAGGCGAACCGCGGGTTGCCGGTGCGGGCCGCCAGGCCCTCCACGGAGGTGTCGTTCATGCCGAGGTTGAGGACGGTGTCCATCATCCCGGGCATCGAGAACTTCGCGCCGCTGCGTACCGATACCAACAGCGGGTTCTCGGGATCACCCAGGCGCTTGCCGGCCTCCTCCTCCAGCCGGGCCAGGTGCTCGGTGATCTCCTGTTCCAGCCCGTCCGGGAACCGGTGCCCCTCGGCCAGGTAGGCGATGCACGTCTCGGTGGTGATGGTGAAGCCGCGCGGCACCGGGAGACCCAGGCGGGTCATCTCGGCGACGTTCGCGCCCTTGCCGCCCAGCAGGTCCCGCATCTCGCGGGACCCCTCCGAGAAGTCGTAGACCCGCTTGGTCCTGGCCGTCGTGCTCACCGATCGCCCCCTTGGTCGGTCACCTTCGGGAAGTCGGCGACGCGCAGCAGCACGCCCGCAGCCTCCCCGACCAGCGCGTAGCGGCGTGCCCGGACCGCCGGATCCTCGGCGTTCACGAGCACGTCCACGAAGAAGCGGTCCACGGCCTCGGCCACCGGCACCGCCGCCGAGATCGCCGCGGCGAGGTCCCGGCGCTCGCGGGCCGCCTCGATGTCCGGGGCCGCCGCGCGCACGGCCGACGCCAGGGCGTCCTCCCCCGCGTCGCCGGCCGAGACGAAGGCGTCCGTGCCGCCGCCGGCGGCCGCGATCTTCACCAGGCGCGTGCACGCCGTCCAGACGCGCTTGAAGCCGTCCTCGCGCCGTGCGGCGTCGATGGCCCGCGCCCACGCGGCGGTGGCCACCACACTCCCCAGCCCCGCGCCCTGCGCCGCGGCGCAGGCCTCGGCCGACACGCCCTCGCGGTCGAGGGTGAACGCCAGCCGGTCGCCGATGAAGGCCTCCAGCTGGGCGATCGCCGTGGCGTCGTCCAGCACCAGGTCGGTGTCCTGCTCGCGGATGTCGGACGCCGACTCGGTGAGCCACGACCCGTGCGGAACGTCCCAGCCGTAGTGCAGCAGCACCCGCACCAGCCCGGCCGCGGCACGCCGCAGGCCGTAGGGGTCCTTCGACCCGCTGGGCTGCTCGTCGCTCAGGAACGCGCCCATGAGGTTGTCGATCTTCTCGGCCAGCGCCACGGCGGCCGCCACCGGCGACGACGGCAGCGGGGAGTCCGGCCCCTCGGGCAGGTAGTGCTCCCGCACCGCGGTGCACACGTCCTCCGGCACGCCCTCCAGCGCGGCGTACACGGCGGCCACCTCGCCCTGCAGCTCCGAGAACTCGGCCACCAGCACCGCGCCCTGGTCGGCCTTCGCCAGCGCCGCGGCCTTCACGGCGTGGTCGATCTCCACGTCCGACAGTCCCGCGTCGCGGGCGATGTGGAACGTGAGCGCCTCCAGGCGGTCGCGCTTGTCGGCCATGGAGCCCAGGCGCTTGTGGAACACGATCGTGTCCAGCCGGCCGTTCAGGGCCCCGAGGCCCGCCTCGCGGTCACGGTCGAAGCTGAACGAGGCGTCCTGCAGGCGGGCGTCCAGCACGCCGGCGTTGCCACGGGCGATCGTCGCCCCGTGCGCCGGGTCGCCGTTGCTCACACTCAGGAACCGGGGCTCCAGGGAGCCGTCGGCGCGCTCGAGCGGGAAGTAGCGCTGGTGGCTCTGCATCGCGGTGACGAGGACCTTCTCGGGCAGTCGCAGGTGCTGCGGGTTGATGTCCCCCACCAGCACGCCGGGGCGCTCGACGAGGAACAGGACCTCCTCAAGCTTCCCGCCCGGGTCGCGCCAGGCGCATCCGGTCTCAGCCGCAGCCGCGTCGAGGCCCGCCACGATCTCGGCGCGGCGTTCCACGTGGTCGGCCACCACGCCCTCGGCCCGCAGGGCGTCGCGGTAGGCGCCGGCGGAGGCGATCACCGCGGGCGTGCCCAGGAACCGGTGCCCCTGGCTCACATCGCCGGCCCGCAGGCCGTGCAGGTCGAACTCCACGGTGCGGTCGCCGAGCTTGGCGACGATCCACCGCACGGGGCGCGAGAACCGCAGCCCCTCGCCGGATCCCCAGCGCATGTTCTTGCCGAAGCGGATCCCCTCCAGCACGGTGCGCGCCAGCTCGGGGACCAGCTCCGCCGTGTCGGCGGCGGGCTCCTCGCGCAGGGCGTAGACGAACGCCCGCCCGCCGTCCTCCTTGAGGACCAGGTCGGCGGCCGTGACGCCCTGGGCCCGGGCGAAGCCCTCCGCGGCCTTGGTGGGGGCGCCGTCGGGTCCGTAGGCGGCCTGCTGGGCCGGGCCGCGCACCTCGGCGGTGCGGCCCTCGCGGGCCTCCGGCAGGTCGGCCACGAACACCGCGATGCGCCGGGGGGCGACCATGACGGTGGCCTCGCGCTCGGGCAGGCGGGCGGCGGCCAGCGCCTGGGCCATCAGGCCCGGTACCTGCGCGACGGCCTCGCGGCACGCGGAGGCCGGGAGCTCCTCACAGCCGAACTCGATCAGCAGGTCAGGCATCGGCCACCTCGGCGGTCTGCTGGGCGAGGTACGCCTGGGCGACCTTGGCCGCCAGGGCCCGGACACGCCAGATGTAGGCGCCGCGCTCGGTCACGCTGATGACGCCGCGGGCGTCCAGCAGGTTGAAGCTGTGGCTGCACTTGAGCACCTGGTCGTAGGCCGGCAGCACCAGGCCCTCCTCCAGGCAGCGCCGGCACTCGGTCTCGTGCTGGGCGAACTGCTCGAACAGCGCGGCCGTGTCGGCGACCTCGAAGTTGTAGCGGCTCCACTGCCGCTCGTTCTCCTGGTACACGTCGCCGTAGGTGACGCCGTGCGCCCACTCCAGGTCGTACACCGACCGCACGCCCTGCAGGTACATCGCGATGCGCTCCAACCCGTAGGTGAGCTCCACCGAGATGGGCTTCAGGTCGATGCCGCCGGCCTGCTGGAAGTAGGTGAACTGGGTGATCTCCATCCCGTCCATCCACACCTCCCAGCCCAGGCCCCAGGCGCCCAGGGTCTCCACGAAACGCACGTCGTGCTCCTCCGGCTTGATGCCGAGGGCGACCAGCGAGCCCAGGTAGAGGTCCTGCACGTCGGGCGGCGACGGCTTGAGGAGCACCTGGTACTGGAAGTAGTGCTGCAGGCGGAAGGGGTTCTCGCCGTACCGGCCGTCGGTGGGACGGATGGAGGGCTCCACGTAGGCGGTGCGCCACTCCTTGGAGCCCAGGCTGCGCAGCAGCGTGGCGGGGTTGAACGTCCCCGCGCCCACCTCGGTGTGGTACGGGTTCATGACGATGCAGTCCTTCTCGCCCCAGTAGGCGTGAAGGCGCAGGATCACCTCCTGGAAGCTCAGCGCCACAGGGCTGCCTCGTGCGTACGCATGTCGTCTCCTCCTGGTTCCCGGGCGGGGTGAGCATACCGGCGGCGCCGAGGTGGTCGGCGGCGTTTCCCCCGCTCCCGGGCGGGAAGCTGCGCGACATGATCGCCACCGCGCCCACGCCCCGAATCGCCGTCAGCCGCGCCGCGCGCCGGGCGGCGCTGCCCGCCGTCCTGCTGGGCCTGGGGCTGGGGGCGTTCATCGACGGCATCGTCCTGCACCAGCTCCTGCAGTGGCACCACGTGCTGTCCGACACTGCGGAGAACCCCGTCGGCACCGTGGCCGGGCTCGAGGCGAACACGCTGGCGGACGGGGTCTTCCACGCCGGGGCGTTGATCGTGACCGCCGCGGGCGCGCTGCTCGCGCTTCGCCACTGGCGGGCGGGCCTGGCATCGCCGCCATGGCCGGTCCACATCGGCGGGCTCATCACCGGCTGGGGGTGCTTCAACGTGACCGAGGCGATGGCGAACCACCACCTGTTCGGCGTGCACCACGTGCGCGACGACCTGGGCGGGCCCCTGTCCTGGGACCTGGGGTGGCTCGCGGCGAGCGTGATCCTGCTGGTGGCGGGGTTGGTGATCGCCCGCCGGGGGTGGCGCACCGCACGGTGAAGCACGTCTCCGGCGGTCAAGCGCCGCCGGGCGGGGCCGATACAGCCCGGGTGAGGTTCCCCCGTCCTCCCCGCATGCTCATCCTCGCCGGGCTGCTGGTGATCGCCGGCGCCGGTGTCGCGACCGGCGCGAAGCTCATCACCGGGGCCGACGTGAAGGACGCCAGCCTCACCGGCCGCGACATCCGCGACGGCTCGATCGGCACGCGTGACCTCGCGCCGAAGCTGCGGAGCGCCCTCACGCGGTCCGGGAAGGCCGGCCCCCGTGGAGCGACGGGCGCCCAGGGCGCGACCGGGCCCCAGGGCCCCGCGGGCGCCGCCGCGACGGGTGGTGTGTCGGTGCGCGACGGCAACGGTGTCCACCTCGGCGGGATCGTGAACGTCAGCCTCAACTACTTCACGGTGGTCACCTCCACGGGCCACGTCATCTCGCTCATGCCGAACGGGCACAGCTACGACCAGCAGATCTACTGGACCGGCCCCTCCTGCACCGGCACGCCGTACCTGGCGTCGTTCAGCCCCACGGCCAATCCGGTGGTCGCGGGCTACGTCGTGTACTCACCCATCGCGGGCGGCCTGCTGGCGCCGGCCGATCCCGATGCGAACGGTCAGGCCCCGAGCGTTTCGTTCACCGGCGCGAGCTACGGCATCGGTACCTGCGCCGCCAACGTGGGTTCGGGGGACGGGTACCGGATGCGGGCGGTCACCCCGGCCTCGGTCGGGCTGCCGGCCTACCCGGTGGCCGCACCCCTCACGCTCCACTAGCGCCCTACACGGGGGTCGCGGAGCGCAGCGTGACGCCCAGGTGCTCGCGCAGCGACAGGCCCACCAGGCGTTCCACGCCCATCGCCGCGCCGGCCGGGCAGGCGTCGGCCGCCTCGGCCAGGGGCCGGCCCACCAGGCCGGCGTAGGCGTCCAGCACGTGGGGGTCCAGCGGCTCACCCATGCGGGCGCACGAGGGGCACAGCGCCCCGCCGGCCTGCGCGCTGAAGCCCACGAGCGGTGGCCCCACCCCGCACGCCGCGCACGAGCCGAGCCGCGGCAGCAGTCCCCCCACCACCAGCAGCTTCACCGCGAAGCCCAGCACCAGCGGTTCGAGGCGCGGCTCGGTGGTTCGCGGCGGCGCCTCGGCCAGCAGGTCCAGCGTGCGCACCAGCAGGTTGAAGGTCTCGTCGCTGGCCTCGTGCTCGGGCAGACCGCGCAGCGCGGTCTCCAGGACGCACCCCGCGGCGCGCAGGCGGTAGCCCTCCACCCACAGCCCCGCGTGGGTGCGCACCATCTGCGCCCCGCGCACGGTCGCCATGTCGCCGCGCCCCTCGTGGAGCATGAGGTGCACCAGCACGCCCGGCTGCAGCCGGCCGCCCAACTTTGATGTGGACTTGCGCGCGCCCTTGGCGATCGCCGAGACCCGGCCGCGCTCACGGGTGTAGACCGACAGCACGGCGTCGGCCTCGCCGTAGCGGATCGTGCGCAGCACCACCGCGTCGGTCTCGTAGGCACCCATCGGCCCATCGTCGCAGGCCGGGGGGACGGCGCGCCTGCGGGCATCGCGATGGAATCCCTTGATACCCTGCGGGGTATGCCCAATATCGTGATGTACACCTCCCCCGTCTGCCCCTACTGCATCCGCGCCAAGCGGCTGCTCGACGCCAAGGGCGTCGAGTACGAGGAGCGGATGCTCGACCTGTCCCCCGAGAGCCGCCAGCAGCTGGTGGACCTCACCGGCCGGTACACGGTCCCGCAGATCCTCATCGACGACACCCCGGTGGGCGGGTTCGACGAGATCAGCGCACTGGACCGCGCCGGCGAGCTCGACGAGCTGCTGGGCCTGAGCGCCTGACCGGTTGACCCCGAGGCGGCGGGCGGTGCGCCGGCCGCCCGCCGCCATGCGTGCCGCGGCGGGCGGCCGCGCGCGCCCGTGGTGACCGCGATCAGCGGCCCGTGGTCACGGGGTGCAGTTCCGGATCACGTTCTCCCCGGCGCCGCCATCGCATTCGACCTCTGCGCCGGGCCCGCCGTCGATGCGGTCGTCGTCATCCTCGCCGCGGATGCGGTCGTTGCCGGGACCTCCGAGCATCGTGTCGTTCCCGTCGGCGCCGTACATCTGGTCGTTGCCGATCTCGCCGCGCATGCGGTCGGCGCCCTCCTGGCCGAACAGGTAGTCGAGGCCGTTGCCGCCGCGCATGTTGTCGTCACCGCCGCCGCCGTACATGCGGTCGCTGCCGTCGTTGCCGATGAGGATGTCGGCGCCGAGGTCGGCCGAGGTCCCGCCACCACCGTAGACGCGGTCGTTCCCGGCACCGCCCACCACGACGTCGTCGTCCTGGTCGCCATACAGCTCGTCGTCGCCGCCCTCTCCCACCACGCGGTCGTCGTCGTCCCCACCGCGGATCACGTCGTTCCCCGAGCCACCGTAGAGCCGGTCGTCACCCGGGCCGCCCAGGACGGTGTCGTTGCCGGCACCGTTGATGGGCCCGCCGAACACCACGTCGTCGCCCGGTCCTGCGCAGATGAGGTCGTTCCCACCGACGCCGTAGATGCGGTCGTTCCCGCCGTTCGCCTGGATGATGTCGCGCCCGCCGGTGCCGATGATGACCGAGCCGGCGTCGTCGTCGACGATCGTGGCGCGCTCGCCGTTGCAGAGCATCAGCACCTCCGGCTCGACGGCCGTTGCCGACCACACGCCCGCGGCGGCGACCGCCGCGGTGGTGGCCAATGCCGCCGCGAGCACTCGGCGGCGGGTCCTGCGGTTGGTTCGGCGCATGGTCGTTCCTCTCGTATCGGGACGGGCCACCGCATCCCGAGGTGGCCTCCGTGGCGACGCTACGAACCGCGCGGGGGCCGGGAATCGGTGAGACCACCCGTCCGTAAGGCCCGCCGCGCGTGACACGCGCGATGCGATGCGCATACGCTCGCGACGACGACCGCAGCAGTGAGGAGTCCCCGCGATGGCGCCCATCGGACGCTCCACTGAACTCGGGCGCCTGCGCGCACCGGTGCGCGACGGCGGCGCGCTGCTGGTCACCGGGGAGCCGGGCATCGGCAAGACGATGCTGCTCGACGCGGCCACCGCGGACCTCTCCGGAATCGTCCTCCGGGCACAGGGACGCGAGACCGAGACGCATCTGCCCTTCGCGCTGCTCGCCGCCCTGCTGGAGCCGCTGCGCGACCGCATCGCCGAGCTGCATCCGGTCCGCGCCGCCGCCCTGGGAGCGGCCCTGGCGCTGGCCCCGCCCGCCCCCGGCGACCGCTTCGCGGTGTGCGCGGCGGCCACGGACCTGGTGGCGCTGGGGGCCGCGGACGGGCCGTTGACCGTCGCGGTGGACGACCTCCATTGGTCCGATGCCGAGTCGGCCGAGTGCCTGGCGTTCCTGGCCCGGCGTTGTCCCCCCGGTGCCGCCGTGCTGCTGTGCGCACGGCCCGCGGACGGACCCGTGCCGTGGCGCGACCTGCCGTCCATGGCGCTCGAACCGCTGCCGGAGGCCGATGCCCGGGCGCTGCTGTCCCGGCACGCTCCCGACCTGGCGGGCCCGGTTGCCGACCAGCTCATCGGCGCCGCGGCGGGCAACGCGCTGGCCCTCACCGAGCTTCCCGCGATGCTCGACGCCGAGCAGCGGTCCGGTCGCCGGCCGGTGCCGCGTCCGCTCACCCCCGGGCCGTCCATCGGCGAGGCCTTCGGCCGCCGGATCGAGGCCCTGCCCGCCGCCTCCCGCCTCGCACTGCTCGTCGCGGCGATCGGTGGCCCCGGCATGGGCGTGGTGGCGCGAGCCTGCGCGGCGCTGGGCGTGGCGCCACAGGCGCTGACGCCCGCCGAGACCGCGGGCCTCCTCACCCTCAGCGCCGACCGGGTCCACTTCCGCCACCCCCTGGTGCGGGGGGCGGCCGCCGACCGGGCATCGGCGGAGGACCTGCGACGCGTGCACGCCGCGGTCGGGGCGGCCAAGGGGCCGGACGGGGCCTGGCATCTGGCCGAGGCTGCCCTCGGACCCGATGAGGCCGTGGCCGCCGCGCTGGAGACCGCCGCGGGAGGGGCGCAGGCCAGAGGCGGCCACGCGACGGCGGCCGAACTCCTGGAACGGGCCGCGCACCTGAGCCCGGACCCCGCTCCGGCCCTGCGCAGAACGCTCGCCGCGGGAGCGGCTGCGTTCGCCGCCGGGCTGCCGGCTCGCGCCGTGTCGTTGCTCGATGAGGCGGCCCAGGCGCCGGACCCCATCGTGCGTGCCACGGCCGCGCACCTGGGCGGCCTGGCGGCGCTCTGGAGCGGCGTCGCCGGTGGCGTCGCCGAGCGCATCTCCACCGCGGCGCAGTCGCTGGCGGCGGCGCGCGCGCCCCACGCGCCGCAGGTGTTCGCGGACGCCGCGATGGCCGCCCTCGCCGCCGGGGACTGCCGGATGGTGGTGGCGCTGTCGCAGCGCGGACACGCGCTGCTGGACCGGGACGCCGCACCCGAGGTGCGCGCCCACCTCCTGGCGATGCTCTCCTGGGGACTGGTGCTGCGCGGGGACCGGAAGCGTGCGCTCCCCCTGCTCGCCGAGGTGGACGCCCTGCTGCCGGCCGTCAACCGGCTCACCCCGTCCGGGGTGACGATGAGCTGGGCGCTCAACTCCCGGCTCGCCACCGAGGAGTACGCGCGGGCACGGGACGAGCATCTGGCGCTCGCCGAGCGCGCCCGCGCCCTCGGCGCCCTGTCGGTGGTCCCCGTGGGGCTCGCATTCGCGGCCGACGCCGAGCGCCGCCTCGGTGAGCGGGCCGCCGCGCGCGCCCACGCCGAGGAGGCATCGGCCCTCGGGCAGGAGCTCGGGCAGCTCGGGATCGCCTCCACCGCCGGGATCACCCTGCTGCAGCTCGGAGCGGAGGAGGGCCACGTGGACGAGGTCCGGGCGATCATCGGCCACCACCTGGCGTTCAGCGAGGCCGCGGGCGCCATGAGCGTCGTCTTCTGGGGGCGGGCGACCCTGGGCAGCCTGGAGCTCGGGCTGGGCGACGCGGCGGCGGCGGTGCGTGCGCTCGCGCCCCTGCCCGCCCTCTCCGACGATCTGGGGCTGGCCGAGCCCACGCTCTGCGGACAGGAGCCCGACCTGGTGGAGGCGCTGTGGCGCTGCGAGCGGCACGCAGACGCCCGGGTCGCCGCCCGCCGCCTGTGCGCGAACGCCGCGCGCGGCGGGGGCAACCTGGGACTCGCCCTCGCCGCCCGCTGCCGGGGCCTGGTGGCCGGCCCCGACCACGACGCGCACTTCGCGGAGGCCCTCGCGCGGCACGGCGCCTCCCCCGACCCGTTCCAGCTGGCGCGCACGCAGCTGGCGTACGGCATGCGGCTGCGCCGCGACCGACGCCGGGCGCAGGCGCGCCAGCACCTGCGCGCGGCACGGGACGGTTTCGCGGGCCTGGGCGCCGTCCCGTGGGAGGCACAGGCCGCCGACGAGCTGCGACTCGCGGGTGGGCGGCGGCGGGCCACCGCCGACCGGGACACGCTGAGCGCCCAGGAGCGCCGCGTGGCCGAGCTGGTCGCCGGCGGCGCCACCAACCGGGAGATCGCCGCGGTGCTGGTGGTGAGCCACCGCACGGTGGAGCACCACGTCGCCGCGATCTACCGCAAGCTCGGGATCCGCACCCGCGCGGAGCTGGCGCGCGCCGTCGCCGAGGGCCGGTTGGAGGCCGCGCCGGGCTGACCCCGGACGTCCTGGTACGGTCACCGGCGTGACCGAGCGGATCCGCGTCGTCGAACCCCTCGCGGGCCCCGTCGATGCCGTGGTCGCGGTGCCGGGATCCAAGAGCATCGCCAACCGGGCCCTGGTCTGCGCCGCCCTGGCGCCCGGCACGAGCGTGCTCACCAACGTGCCGGACGGCGACGACACGGTCGCCATGCTCGGATGCCTGCGCGCCCTCGGGCATGACGCGCGTATCGACGGCGACCGGGTCACGATCACCGGCGGAGAACCGCCCACTTCGCCGGCGCACCTGCACGCCGCCCTGGCGGGCACCACCTCCCGGTTCGCCACCGCCCTGGCCGCCCTGGGGGCGCACCCGGTCACCATCGATGGGGACCCGCCCCTGCGCCGCCGCCCGTTCGCCCCGCTGCACGACGCCCTCGTCCAGCTGGGGGTGGACGTGAGCCCCGAGGGGGCGTGGGGCACCCTGCCGGTCACCGTGACCGGTCCGCCCACAGCCGGAACCGTCCGCATCCCGGGCGACGTGTCCAGCCAGTACGTGACCGCCCTCATGCTCATCGGCCCACACCTGCCCGGCGGGCTGCGGCTGGAGCTCACGTCCCCCCTGGTGTCGCGGCCGTACGTGGAGATGACCGCGGCGGTGATGGGCTGGTTCGGCCACCGCGGGGTGCGGATCGACGGCGAGGCGATCACCGTGGACCCCGGCGCTTACGCGCCGGCCGAGCGGTTCGTGGAGCCCGACGCCTCGTCCGCCAGCTACCCCCTCGCCATCGCCGCGGTCACCGGCGGGACGGTGGAGGTGACCGGCCTCGGCGAGGGCGCCCTGCAGGGGGATGCCCGGTTCGCGGACCTGCTGGGCGACATGGGGTGCGCCGTCGGCCGCACCGCGACCGCCGTGCGGGTCCGCGGCACCGGCGACCTGCGGGGCATCGACGTGGACATGGCGGACATCTCGGACCTGGTGCCCACCGTCGCCGCGGTGGCGCTGTTCGCGGCCACCCCCACCCGCATCCGCGGCGTCGGCTTCATCCGCGCCAAGGAGAGCGACCGCCTGGGCGACCTGGCGCGCGAGCTGCGCACCCTGGGCGGCGGGCTGCTGGTGCGCCCCTCGCGCGCCGCGCTGCACGGCGGGCGCGTGGGAACCCACCACGACCACCGGCTGGCCATGGCGTTCGGCGTGGTGGCGGCCGTCGTTCCGGGCGTCGAGCCGGACGACCCGGGCGTGGTGTCCAAGAGCTGGCCCGGATTCTGGGCGATGCTCGACGGACTGCGGTGAGCGCCGACCGCCCGGTCGTCGCGGCGTTCGACTTCGACGGGACCATCACCCGTCACGACACCGTGGTGCCGTTCATGCGCCGCGTCGCCGGACCCGCCCCCTTTGCACTCGGCCTGCTGCGGCGCCTGCCGCGGCTGCTGACGGCCATCGCCCGCCGCGACCGGAACGCCATGCGCGCGGTGGGGACGGCGGCCGCCTTCACCGGCAGGGATGCCGCCGAGGTGGAGGCGCTGGCCCGCGAGCACGCCGCCGCGATCATCCGGGACGGGCTGCGCGCGGACGTGGTCGCCCGCGTGCGGTGGCATCTGGCGGCCGGACACCGGGTGGTGATCGTGTCGGCCTCGTACGAGCAGTACCTGCGGCCGGTGGCCGACCACCTCGGCATCGATGGGGTGTGTGGCACGCGCCTGGAGCGGGACGGAGCGGGACGGCTCACCGGGCGACTGCTGGGGCCGAACTGCCGGGGCCCGGAGAAGGTGGTGCGCCTGGACACCTGGCTCGCCGCGCACGGGCTCGGGCGCGACGCGGTGACCCTCTGGGCCTACGGCGACTCGGCGGGCGACCGGGACCTGCTGGCGGTGGCCGACCGCCCGGTGTGGGTCACGGGGCCGCTGGCCGCCCCACCCTCAGCCTGAGCCGGAGGCCCGCCGCTCGGCGGCCGTCGGGACCCCGCGCACGGAGGTGGCGCTGCGCACCGCATCCCGGATGGCGGTCTCCATGAGCGTCGCCGCCGTGACCCCCACCGCGAACGCCGTGGTGGGCGTGTCACCGGATGCCAGGGCGAACACCACGTCCCCGTCCAGCGGCGTGTGCACCGGCACCACCACCCGCGCCATGCCGGCGGAGGCCATGCGCGCAACCTGGGTGGCGTCCGGCTTGCTGAGGGCGCCGTCGGTCATCACCACGCCCAGCGTGGTGTGCTCCACAAGCCGCGGATGCCCGGGCGCCACCTCGGTGACCGCCAGCCGCGCGTCCGCGAAGCCGTCCCCGTCGCGCCAGGCGCCGGCCAGCACCCGCGCCCGCTCGTCGAGGATGTCGCCGAAGGCGTTCACCACCACGATCACGGCCACGTTCACGCCGCCCAGCGTGCGCGCCGAGGCGACGCCGACGCCGCCCTTGCACCAGCCCTCGCGGCCGAACAGCTTCCCCACGGTGGCCCCGGTCCCGGCGCCCACGCTGCCGCTGGCCGGAGGGCCCTCGGACGCCGCCTCGCACGCCAGGCGCGCGTCGGCGGGACCGGGATGCCTGGCGTTGCCGGTGATCCCCAAGTCGAAGATCACCGCGGTGGGGACGATGGGCACCCGGGCGACGCTCACGTCGTAGCCGATGCCCCGCTCGGCGCACCAGTCCACCACCCCGGCGGTGGCGCCCAGCCCGAAGGCGCTGCCGCCGGTGAGCAGGACGGCGGTCACCTCCTGCAGCGGCGCGTGGGGGGCCAGCAGGTCGGTCTGCAGCGTGCTGGGCCCACCGCCGCGCACGTCCACCGCGGCCACGGTGCCGGGCGGCGGGAGGATCACCGTGCAGCCGGTGCCCGCGGCGGCATCGGTCCAGTGCCCGGCGCGGTACCCCGCGGGCCAGCTCACGGCGCGACCTGGCAGGACGGGCACCAGTAGGTGCCGCGCTGGGCCACCACGCCCTTCAGGATGGTGGTGCCGCACCGCGGGCACGGCTCGCCGCGGTGCAGGTGCACGCGCAGCAGCTCCTGCATCTGCCCCTTGTTGCCCAGCCGCCGGCCTCGATGGCCACCCGCAGGCGGTCGCGCACCGCGCGGTGCAGGCGCCGCACCTCGTCACGGGTCAGTTCGCCCGCGGGCCGCTCCGGGTGGACACGCGCTTGGAACAGCGCCTCGTCGGCGTACATGTTGCCCACGCCGGCCAGCAGCGCCTGGTTGAGCAGCGCCGCCTTGATCCCCACCCGGCGGCCGCGCAGCAGCGTCCCCAGCCGTTCCGCGGTGAAGGCGGCGTCCAGCGGCTCCGGGCCCACGCGCCCGTGCCAGTAGGCGTCGTGGTCGGTCCCGGCGGGGATGAGCCACGCCCGGCCGAAGCGCCGCTGGTCGCCGAAGGTGATGGTGGCGCCGTCGTCGAGGGTGAACAGGGCCCGCAGGAACCGCTCCTCGCCCTCCGCCAGCGGCCCCCCACGCCAGTGCAGCCGCCCGGTCATCCGCAGGTGCAGGCACAGGATGTCGTCGCCGTCGAGCGTGGCCATGAGGTACTTGCCGCGCCGGCCGAGCGCGGTGACGGTGCGACCCGTCACCGTGGCCTCGAAGGCCTCCGGCAGCAGGGGTGCGGTGAGCAGCGGGTCGGTGACCCGCGCCTCGGTGATGGTGCGTCCCACCAGCCGCGGATCCAGCTGCCGGCGGATCGTCTCGACCTCGGGGAGCTCAGGCACCCGGGGTCTCGGTGTCGCGCAGCAGCACCGCGGGGGCCGCATCGGCGGAGGAGGCGATGCGCAGGTGCTCGCGCAGCGTCGCCACGCAGGCCTCGCCCAGGCCGCGGTCCCGGGCGTGGACCAGCGCGATCGCATCGCCGCCCACCACCGGATCGCCCACCGAGGCCAGCAGCTCCAGCCCCACGGCGTGGTCCACCTGCTGGGAGGGGTGCAGTCGCCCGGCGCCGAGGCGGCGCACCGCCTCGCCCACCACGCGGGCCGGCAGGCCGGCGAGGACGCCGTCGCCGGGGGCGGTCACCTCCAGCCGCAGCGGCGCCTCGGGGAGCATCGACGGGGTGGTCCACACGTTCGGATCGCCGCCCTGGGCCAGCACCCAGCGCTCGGCGGCCTCCAGGGCCGTGCCGTCGGCCAGCGCCCGCGCGGCGGCGGTGCGGCCCGCGCCCGGCTCGGCGACGCCCGCCGCCTCGGCGATCTCCCCCGCAAGCGTCGCGGCCACCTCCCGCGTGGCCGGGGTTCCGCCACCGCGCAGCAGCTCACCGGCCTCGCGCACCTCCAGCGCATTGCCCACGGTGCGTCCCCGCGGGGCGTCCATGGGCGTCACCACCCAGCGCACGGTGCGGCCCCACGCCTCGGCGATCCACGCCATGAGCCCGGCGGCCTCCGCGGCGGCCTCGGCGTCGGCGAACGGGGCGCCGTCGCCGCAGGTGACGTCCACGGCGATGCTCGTGGCGCCGCCGGCCAGGGCCCTGCTCATGAGCGACGCGGCGATGAGCTCGCGCACGTCCATGGTGGCGGTCTGGTCGCGCAGGGCCGCCAGGCGCTCCTCGCCCGGCGCGAGGCGGTCGGTCTGGGAGATGACGGCGCAGCCGGTGTCGCGCACCTGCAGCACGAACTCCCGCAGGCCCAACTGCGCCCGGTAGCCGGGGATGGCCTCCAGCTTGTCCACCAGCCCGCCCACGTGGCCGCGGCCCCGGTCGCCCATCACCGCCATCCGCACGCCCATGGCGGCGGCCAGGGGCGGCACCACCAGGCCCACGGGGTCGCCCACCGCGCCGGTGGTGTGGACGTCGCCCGTGGGGTCCAGCGACGACAGGTCCAGGCGGTCGCCCGAGGCCACCAGCGCGGAGGCCATCGCGCGGACGCCGTCGCGATCGAGCCCGCGGGTGGCGACGACCATGCACAGGGCGGCCATCTGCGCGTCGGTGGCGCTGTTCCCGAGCCATGTGCGCACGAAGCCGCGGACGCTGTCGGGGTCGACGTGCCCGCCGCGCCGTGCGCGCTCGAGGACCTCGAGGGGAGCGAGCGGGACCGGCATCTGCGCCGATGCTACAGGTGGTTGGTAGATTC